>Ga0316603_10000143_pt1 | contig 45055 bp, 38 predicted proteins | sample OWC_soil_day10_n_FD_207649 | JGI IMG/M metagenome (GOLD analysis project Ga0316603, IMG submission 207649) | Wetland soil microbial communities from Old Woman Creek delta, Ohio, United States - OWC_soil_day10_noCT | ecosystem: Environmental > Terrestrial > Soil > Wetlands | place: USA: Ohio... | reverse complement strand
GGAATTAACAGGGTATTTTCGCAAATAGAATTTGTTTCTTTAGAAATATCTCTATGGAGATTAAGCTTTGCTTTCAAATCTGAGTTCAAGGCTTCCAAAGCATTATTTCTAGTTTCCAGAAAAAAAATAAATCCCCGATAATTAATAATTATCAGGGATTTTCTTGAATTGTTTTGTCGCTTAAGTGATCCGCTTGGTATGTGAACCAAAGCGGTCTATAATATTGTTAGACAATAACTTCCTTGATCTGAAAAACAGTATCGTAACGATTTAGTAACGATTTTTTTTTGTCGCTAAATAGTCAGCCTATGACACCACCATGTCTGCTTAACGTTCCGGGTTCAAAATTATGGATTATTTATGATACATCCAAACGTTTGATAATCAATTATTTTTTTTAGTGCAAGGTGCAAGCCTATTTATATATAGGCTCGCACCTTGCACTAAAAGTTTTTTAATCATTCTAGACCGATTTTCAAAAGGCTTCTTTAGGAAAGAATGCACAGGATGTATTACTGTAAAATATAACGATAAATAACATATAATTTAAAATTATAATACTTAAGACATATAAATAGTTCTTTTTGTAAGAAAAGTCATATGAACCTATAACTCAAATAATAATAAATAATAGAAGAACATATGAAATGAAACTTTAATTGACATGTACTAGTTGGTTTTAATAAAAATATGTTATATTTGTAGCAAGTTAATTACTAGTAGAAAACATAATTCTTAAGTATCTTTTATGGCATATAATCGTAATGTTCAGAAGTCTAGAAGCCGACTTTTAAGTAGTGGAAATAATAATAGCAATTCTGATAACTATTTAAGTTTAGTGACGAAATGTATTCCTACAGAGATTGTAGGAGGATATTTGACTATTATCACAATCCTAAATGAAGGACCTTTAAAAAATAATCACGCTTTTCTTTGGCTTATTTTTGTATTTTGCTTTTTGCTAACCCCCATTTATTTATGGCGATTATATAAGGTTGAATCTATTTATCAGCTTTTATTCTCTTCTTTTTGTTTTATTGCTTGGGCGATGGCTATCGGTAGTCCTTTTGAATTTATATTGGATAATTCAAAATGCATTGGTGGCATTTTAACCCCTTTGTTAAGTTTGATTTTACCTTTAATGTTACCGTATAATGTTGAATAATATATTATATTTGTATGAATAAAGCAGAGCTGCTAAGTACTATAGAGGAATTTCGAAATGAAATTTCTGGAAATTCCGTTAATTGTAGATTAATAGACCCATGGTTTATTTCAAGGACTGATAAGCATGCCCCACCTATGTATAAGAAACTTACAATTGGATATGAGGTTAATTCTGATGATGAGTATTTACTCATAATTAAAACGTATTCAAAAAACCGAAAAACAAATCGTCTTGCAAAAGAAATTATATGTAGAGTAGGAGAAGGGAGAGTGGAAAGGATGTATGTTGGTAAATCTAGGCCGAAATTATTGATAGGTCATATAAGACCTTTTAATAAAAAAAATCTTCCAGTATCATTAGGATCAAGTGTTTCAAATGGATCTTTAGGATATGGTACAATAGGTGGATTTGTTAAAACAAATGAAGGCAAAAAAGCATTGCTTACATGTGGGCATGTTTTATATGATAAATCTTATAAACAAGTTTATTCTCCTGCTTTTACTAAGAAGAATATTTTACAAAGGAATAAAAGATATGTTGGTGATATTGATGCTTATCATTATCCTAAAATGGATATTAAAAATTTGATTGATGCATCAACTGCAGTTCTACTTGATCATGTTCCTACTACTCTTAATAAAATACAATCAGAATGTCAGTTTAAAGGGAAGCAAGTACAGCCTATTAGTCACGATGTAGAGATTGGTACAGGAGAGTTAGCCTATAAGATTGGTGCAAAACTTCCGTTTAAAGTCGGTTCTTTCGCTGGCAAACATTACGATGTGAAAATTAATGGTTTTTTATTTGATGAGCTATATGCTATTAATGATAAAATTGGTATATTTGCAAAGCCTGGAGATTCAGGTAGTTTAGCCTTTATTGAACAAAACGGATCACTTTTTGGTTTAGGTATTGTAGTAGGGGAGGCTATTATTAGTGGAGGAAGAAGTTCCGTAAAACAAACATATATTTGTCCTTTAAGTAAAATATTAGATATCTTAGATGTATCCTTTGTATAAATGATGTAATATAAACGGGTATGGAAAATATAGAAGATGTAAGAAATAATTTCAGAATTTATCTGAAGAAATTTAATGGAATTCAGGGTTTTGGTGTTAGTTTTTTGAAGAGTCGGGGTACTTACCATTTTGTTGTTAATGTTGAAAAGAAATGGTATAAAGAAACGCAGAGGATAATACCAACAAACTTCCAAGGAGTGTCTATTGAATTAAAGCAAGTAGGTAAAACTCGATTTTTAAATATCTTTTAATAAAATAAAGATGTTTATATGTTTTTCTTGTGTATTATTTTTTATACTCTATAAGAAATAATATGTTATCCGTGTTTATTTATTATATAATTTATTGGGTGGTTTTAATATTTTTGTATATTATTAGGACTAGATATAGTTTTTATTTCCACTTAAATGCTTTAACAGATTGAACTGTGTGAATTGCACTAGACACATAAAAGAAATTAGAGAAAAAATATCTTTTCATATTTTATTGTTAACTATTACATTATAAACAAATTATATGTTAAAATCTTATTTTGGGATAATTTAATAAGCCTTCAAAATTAAAGAAGTGTAACGGAAGGCGCGGCAGTAATGTGTTACTGCTAGAAAACTGTAAAGCTCTGATGTTAACTTCATAGCTTTGATTATATATATACTAAGCGGAATACTATGATACTGATTATAGTAAAGATCAGATATAACTCTTCCCTAAAAACTATAAAGTACAGATAAAAACTGCAAGTTTTTGAGAATACTCTGAATAAATCAAAAGATTTTAAAAGAATATATGGGGCAACTGAATAGTTAATAAGTTGGAAGTTAATATTGCTATTTTATGTTTAATATATTGATAAGTTTTTACTGTATGGCTAATTTCTTTAAAAATCAAAAATTAACAATATTAAGTATGTATAATGAATCTTTATCTTTTATTCTTTTAAGTTTATAAGATATTTAAGTAAAAGTCTGGGTAGAATAGAATTGCAATATGTACTATGCCGAAAAACTTACATTTTAAATTATTTTAATCCTATTTTTTCTAAAATATCTGATAAGAGCTCTTTGAATGATAGTAAAATTTCTTTTTGTTTCATTTCATCCATTGATAATATGTAGTTGTTGAAATGTGATTTATAGTCATCATTAACTTTTTTGTCAATATAAATCATTAACTCGTTTGGTATATCTAATGATTTGATATAATCTTTAAAAGACAGGGCGTCTTGGTCCCAGTTTGTTGGTGTTTTATTTATTTCATTAAATAGTTTTTTTGAACTAAGCCAACCTTTTTTTTGTGCTTCGTCCCAGCACGAAACAGGATAAAGTTCTTCAAGACGAACTGGTAAGCAAATTCCATTTTTATAAATGGGAATTAAGTGTTTTGCATGTTTTACCGATAATTTAACTACGGAAAATGTCTGGTGTTCTGCACTTTCGTTAGATACATAGCTTTGTAAGTCATTAATGGCTTGTAGGCCAGCTTTATCATTATCAAACAAACCAACAGCCTGAAGGTATTTGCTGTCATCTTTTCGATGTAGCATTTTCCCCCAAATAATTAATTGGCGTTGAACCCAAGTGCAGCCACCACCAAATTTAACTGTTTCAATTGATATTTGATTTATATATTCGGGATAATACAATTTTAAAGCCTGAATAATAATTTTTTTATCAGTCTCTCCTTCTACAAATAAAGTTTCCTTTTTGCTCTTTATTATTTTAGAATCAATTTTTTCTATATGTTCAAATAATTCTTTGAGATTTTTTCGCCAAGAAGTTGAACTAGAATCATATTCCCAAACTTTCCATATATTGCTGAATGCTATAGATTCGTCTTTAAGATGAGTCAAAGCTACAATATATAATGGAATATTCACCCTATTTTTATTTCTGTATATTTCACTTATTAAAATACTTCCTCCTTTCTCTGTTGCATCTTCACCATTCCGTATTGGCATTAACAAATCTGTTATGAGAAGATGAAAATGATTATTTTGCATATATGAAATTGCTTCTTGGACATTTGTAGCTTGCTTAATATCAACTTTGCATGAAAAGTGTTCATTCAAGAAAGATATTATTACTGATATCTTGTTGATATCATCATCTGTTATCAAAAGACTTATCATTTAATTCTTTTTTTACTTGATTTACTAAGTTTTCCAGATCATACTTCCATTTATCTTCAGATGCATTGTAAAAGACGCCACCCTTATAGAAAGGGGAATATAATTCAGATAGTTGAGCATTAAGCTGTTGAAAAGTTAGGCTTCCGTCTGCGAAAACATCAAACATTGTTACTAAAATAACTGGAATATTTCTTTTCCTTCGTTTTAATTCTCTTAATATATTAGTACCTCCAAACTGTTCATTATTTTCTCCTGACCCTTGCTCTGTTCCTTCCCAAAGGGGTAATGACATATCTAATATTAATAAATCAATATCATTTTTCTGTATAAGTTCTCTGAGTCCACTATGATATGACTCTTTTATGCTGACAGTCTCAGATTTAAAGAAAGAAACCAAACGTTCCAATTTTATTTTGTCATCTTCTATTATTAAAATATTCATGATAGATTTATATATTATCAATTAATGGTAAAAATAAAGAAATAGCAACATTGTCTTCGAAAATTGAATAATTAAAATCATGCTTTTGTGCTCCTATTTCATAAATGAATATACGTTTGATTTTATCAAATCCACTACGTCCTTCAAAATTGGAACCCTCAATGTTCTCATTATTGGTCCAGTTAAGCTTAACATGTTCAAGACGTTTTCTTATGTCTCCTAAATCAATATCTTTTGAAAGCTTGTTTTTGCACTTTATTTCTATATTATTTTCATGTTGAGATATAGTAATAGACACTTCATTTTCATCAGGTTCTAATCCAGAATGCTTAATAACATTGTTGAAAAGTATATTAAACACAAATATCATATGAATGCTAGTGATTACTTCTACATCAGTTGAATTTATTACTTCTACGTTCAAAAAGTAATTTGGATTAATCTTATTTGTGTATTCTTTACTTGCATTAATAACCGTTTCTATATCTAATAGAGATCCAGAATCTGTTGTACGTAAAATGAACCAGTCTGAAATCTTTGATAATTCGGTTTGAATGTCTGTACTTGCTTTTGTTAGATTTGTTAATATCTCATTATAATGAGGAATATCCAGCTCTCTCATATTAATTTGAAGTTGTTCGATTATTTTAACGTATTCTGAAATTAGTCCATTGCTAAAATAATCCCTAATTAGAGGAGATATATGTAATGATATAGAGGCCGTTAGATCATTTGAAATCAAATCTACTAGTTTATCTGCAGTTTCTAGCTGATTTTTTATTGAGTAATAAAAAGTATATAAAATAGTATCATCTACGCAGAAATTGAATAACCCTTCTTGCTTATCAATACTATTCTCTGTTTGAATTTGTATCAGATTATCTACAATATAATTTGTTTTTTTGTCTATCGATAATGAAAAGTCTTTTAAATTATCTTGTATTTTCATTTTCGTTTCGTTATCACATCCCTCGAAATAGTTCATCCAGTATTCATTGCACACATAATTTCCTTCATTGGCCTTGGATGTGATGAGATTTAGTTTTTCAAAAACGCTTCTAATATGATTTTTTAATGCCCCATGTCTGATTCTTGTGCTTAAACAACTCTCTAATCCATACTCTTTGCTGTATAAAAATTTCTCTCTTATTTCGTTAAACATGGCTTTAAAAGCCAAAAAAGCAGGACTATTCAATTCATTTACAATATTTACTCGCTTCTCTATGGGTACTAGCTCCTCATTTGATGATATAGTATCTTTATCTGCATTATAACCAATTAAATTTCTTTCAGAGGAAACGTGCTCAATTTGTTTGTATCTAGTAAAACTCTCTTTAATTGTACCTGAATACATTTTTTTTAAATTTTCTATATTTACAAACAACCGAGCATTATCCACTTCTTTTATAACTTTGCGAACCGCTTGTGCTTTGAGAATATTCTCTATCTCTTTAGAGTATGTCTCTTTGTTTACTGTATCTATGGTATTCAAATAGTCACATATTTTTATTCTTTCTTGTTCTACGTCATTTATTGATTCAAAGTCAAGACAGTATCTCAAGGTTTCGACAGTGCATACTTTGGATAAGAAATAAACCATTTTTTCTTTGGAGAATTTATAGATAAATTCATCATGCTCGATCACGCTCGGATATAAAAACTCATGATGTGACATGAATTCATCATATACAACATATAAGTCATATTCTTTTGTTACAAAACTGAATAGTATAGGAGTTTCTATCAAAGCCGAATATAATTCAATTCCATTATCTGTGATTTTTCTTATCAATGGTTCCACTTCTATTAACCGAAATAACATTGGATTCTCAATGAAAATATTGATACTGTATTTTATTGCATCCTCTACTCTATTAGACTTAATATATGAATCAAATAGGATACGAATAAAATCCAAATAATGATATGAACATGGCTTAATCTCTAAGTTTCCTATTAATAAAATTGTATCCATGTATCTTTTCTGAAAATAAGCTTGTTTCAGTTTATATACAAAAAATTGTTCTTTATCTGAGATTATATCCTCTATTTCAGGCAAATATCCCATAATATAACCATTGATTTTGCATGGAATATCGTTGCATTTATTCATTTTATTCCATAGTAGATCTGATCGATTATTAGAATACAATAGTAATCTATGATTGGTAATTTGTGATGATAGATACCCAATTGTTTGATGAGAGATTGAACTTCCATTAATATAGTTTGCAAAACTACATATTTGCTTTCCTAAATCAAAACTAGAATACACAACAGCATATTTGAGCAAGAGAAAAAGTGATTCTTCTGTTTTTACATCGTATAGTAAAACATGATATACAGATTCTAGTATGGAGTCTATATTTCCACTGATTCCTGTACGACTAAATTTTAGATCTAATTTTATTAATGATTTTATATACAACTCGTATAATTCGAAGCAATTAGAATTTTCTGGTAAAAAATAAAAACATGTATTCTTGCATTTATCATATTGCGAAGACGCAAATAAATTTAAGGCTTCTTTAATCTGTTCATTCTGTTTATGAGTTTCTTTCAATTGCAGATTAGGTCCAGTTTCAATTAAATTTTGTATAGATAATAGTCTTTGGTCAGCTTTTATAAAAGTACTAATTTCATTAATAAAGGAACAGATGTAATTATCCACATCTTTTGTCTTGGAGACTATTTTGATTAATACTTCTATGACGAGTAAATATTGGTCAATATATCCTAATCTGTTACTGAAATGTAATACAGGTTCTAAATTGTCACTATCGTAATCAGCTTCTGCTATATAGAAATTTTTGCAGATTAAAAAATCTTTTATGCCGTTACTAGTATTTAGACTATTAATTTCATATGTAAATTGATTTAACCAATTTCGAAAGGACATATTTTTCTCTATTCTTTTGCTAAAACAATTAATGCAGAAACGATAGAGATTACTACCTATTTGAGATAGGTAATCAGATAATAACAACCAGTTTTCTTTAGTATCATATGCATATTCTTTTAATAGAAGTGACATTTCTATTGACCATAAATTTATTCCATAATGAATCTCCATGGATTTTAATAATTCTTCTGCATCATGGTATTTATTTAATAAAAATAATTTTTCAAATTCCTTTTTATCTACTAAAAATTCATCAATCATTTTAGCGTGTTCGATAAAGTCAAAGAGGCACCATGATAGTTCTCTATTGAAGTTACCAGTATATTGATAGGTGCGCCGCTCCTCAATGCTTTTTAAATCATAAAATGCATACTTAGAAGAACGAATTTTTTTTAAAATTTGAAAACTTTGAATGGTTTTATAGAATTTATTAGGATCCTCATTTAACTTGATATTAGCTAAAATAGATGGTTTTGGACATCTTTTATTGTAAATCAATGATGTTATATCTGCTTTCTTCATATATAATTTACTTTGAATTTTCAAATATACATTTTTTAAAAAAAATAGAGGACCTTTTTTGGTAAAATAATATTGTTTGAAGTCAATTATAGGAGTTGCTGATATTTGTCTATAAAGTTATAACTTCCTAAATTTACAGGATGATGTGGTGTATATATTTGCACAGAAGGTCCGATCAGAGTATTACGCCCAATTGTGATCATTGTGATCATTGCTCTGTCAAAAAAAAGTAAAATTAGCATTAGCAAGAACATTTTCTTCTAATAATATTCCATGAACATGGTCACAATAGAATAGTGGAAAAATATCTGAATTCTGTGGAATACCCGGAATAAAATCTTCCAGCATCTTACGATAGCTATCACAAGTCAATTGTTGTTGAATCAAAGACGTAGACGTTTCCACCAAGTTTGAAAATATCTGTAGCCTGCTTTTCTCGTGCTTTGTTTACAAGAAAGTCGGCAAATTCTTCAAAGATGCGACAATCTCTATCTTGGTCGGCTCTTGCCAGAGATGATTTCGAAACATTCTTACCCATCCCTAAGTGGTAACACTTATAATGATGCGCATTAAGAGCAACAATCAAATCGCGTAGACTTTCTCGATTAGAGAGTTGACCAAACGTCAATGCAAGTAGTTGATTCCAACAAGTGAAATACTTAACATACTTATCGCCTTCGTATTAGCGAACAATATAGTTAAATTTTTTTCTATTTAAGAACGGTACGCGTTGAGCGAAAACGAATTTATCTCTATTCATTTACAATTCTATTTAATACTGCAAAGATGAAAATTCAAATCCGCTTAATCGAAAATCCTCCGCAATTAATTAAATTTCAAATATTTTAAAGAGCTATTTTAGATTTTAATGCGACAGCAATGATAATTACTATAGACTAATTATAAAAAGGAAAATCACATAACCAAATAGTAACTTATTAAATTACTTTTTAGAGAATATTCATCTTTGCAAAAAAATAAATACTATATGGAAGTAATAACATTGGAAAGTAAGGTTTATAAGGATCTAGTTAGTAAAATTGATAAGATTGCAGACTTTGTGGTCAGGCAGGAAATGAAACCAGAAGATAGGGGAGATGTCTGGCTAGATAGCAATGAAGTGGCAGATGCATTAAATATCAGTACCCGAACGCTGCAGCGATTGCGAAATGAGAATTTGATAAGTTATACATCATTGCGTGGGCGATGCTTATATAAATTATCAGACATTGAAAAAGGATTGAACGAACGAATTATTAAATGCAGGCCTCAGAATCTAGAGGAATTCCGTAAAAACTATCTATTGAATAATGGTAAGCAGAGATGAAATACTCCGCTTGACGGATAAAGGAATGGCTATATTTCGCCACTATATTTCTGTAAATTTTCGAATAGGAAGAAATTTTTTAAATCCTTTATATAAGGATACTAAGGCATCCTGTAATATTTATTATGATCGGCGAAATTGTTGTTATCGAATGAAAGATTTTGGTAATGATGATTATAGTGGTGATTGCTTTGATCTCGTAGGAAAAATTCATGGATTGGATTGCAAGCAATCTAAAGATTTTATATCCATTCTGGAAATCATAGACAGGGATTTGCATTTGGGGGTATTCAGTAATTATTCGCAAAGTGGCGACTTAGTAAAAAAACAACAGAATAGCGGTTCTTCTGTAAAGCAAGCGTATGAGTCTATACCAACTCCAAAGAAAAAATCCTATACAATTGTAAAGAAGAGTTTTACTACAACAGAGCTAAAATATTGGCAGCAATACGGAGTTACACCAGAAGTATTAAAACTGTTTAAGGTAGAGTCTTTAAAAGATTTTTGTAGTGAGAATAGCGAAGGGAATCCCTATTGTTTTTCTTCCACAGAACAAGAACCGATATTTGGTTATACTAATAAATCGTTTGTGAAGATTTACCGTCCATTCTCGGAGATTCGTTTTCTTTATGGAGGGGCGATAGGAGAGAGCTACTGTTTTGGTCTGGAACAATTGCCGGCAAAAGGAGATATCCTTTTTATCACAGGTGGTGAAAAAGATGTGATGAGCCTGGTTGCACATAACTTTCAAGCTATCTGTTTTAATTCAGAAACGGCAACTATTCCGCTAAACCTGATTCATAAGCTATCTTATCGTTTCAAACATCTGGTCCTATTGTATGATGTAGACAAAACAGGATTAGAAAGTTCGGAAAAACAAGAGCTGTTATTAAAAGGCTATGGAGTGAAACGTCTGATCCTTCCTCTGCAAGGTACCAAACAAGAGAAAGATATTTCTGATTATTTCCGTCTGGGAAATAATCCGGAGGATTTAATGAATTTATTTATTGAGTTATTGGATAATCTTTATAATGAAACAATGTCTATACTTAAGTCATGTGAGGTGGATTTCAGGAATCCGCCACCGGTAGCACAAATGATCGTATCGGTGAATGATGTTCCTTTGGGAACACAAGGGAATTTGCTATGTATTACAGGTGGTGAAGGAACGGGAAAGAGTAATTATGTAGCAGCCCTGATAGCCGGCGCTATAAAAAGACCAGAAGTGGAGATTGATACCCTTGGAGTAACTGTTAACGGCAACAGCCGAAACCGGGCTGTACTCTTCTATGATACAGAACAATCAGAAGTTCAGCTATACAAGAATATTGCCAAACTAGTTCAACGAAGCAAACGAAATACTATGCCAGATTATTTTAAAGCGTATTGCCTGACGGGGATGTCAAGAAAAGAACGTTTGCAAGGAATTATCCAGAGCATGGATAAATTCTATTATCAATATCAAGGTATTCATTTAGTTGTTATTGATGGTATAGCGGACTTAATCAAATGCGCAAATGATGAAGCAGAGAGTATTGCCGTGGTGGAAGAGCTGTATCGTCTGGCCGGTATTTATAAAACCTGTATTGTTACGGTATTGCATTTTATTCCCAATGGGTTGAAACTTCGGGGGCATTTGGGGAGTGAGCTACAACGAAAGGTTGCAGCTATTCTTTCGATTGAGAAAGATAATGATCCAGCTATTTCGGTAGTAAAGGCATTGAAAGTGCGGGATGGTAGTCCGCTGGATGTTCCGATTATGCAATTCGCATGGAATAAAGAAGCCGGAATGCACTTATATCTTGGTGAAAAGCCGAAAGAAGAAAAGGATAAACGTAAAGAGAATGAATTAATTTCATTGGCACGAGATGTCTTTAGCCGACAACGATATATCACGTATATTGATCTTTGTGAACAGATACAGGCTATACTTGATGTAAAAGAACGTACTGCAAAAAGCTACATCAAGTTTATGAGAGAGAAAGAAATTGTTTTGAAAGATCCTTCAAATCAGAGCTATTTTATTATTGGACATTTAAATTGAGAGATATATGGGATTGGTAGATAAAGAAGATTTTGAAGTGTGGATGGAGCGAATCATGGAGCGATTTGATCATACAGATAAAGAATTGAAAAAGCTGACAGGCGTAACTCCTCTGCTGGATGGTGAAGCATTGATGGATAATTATGATTTATGTAATTTACTGCATGTGAGCAAGCGTACCTTGCAGCGCTATCGAAGCACAGGAGTACTAAAGTATCATCATATACATCATAAGACTTATTATAAACATTCGGAAGTACATGAATTTATCCGATTTTACTTTCAGCAGGAAGATGTTGAGGACTTTATTAAGAAAAAAAAGAATAGTAAGAGTTAGATGGCTAAATTAATAGCTAATCCACATAACATATTTGTGAAATGAAAAAGTGTATATACATAAATACAGAGTGCAGGCCTTCTATTCAAAAAATGCCTGCACTCTTTAGATAAAGACTAGAAATTTATTTTACGCTTTTTTACTTCATTTATTAACTTTGAAAAGGATTTCCTTTTTTTACGTATTTCATGCTCCGAGGTAGAAATGTGCCATACTTCACGTCGAAGTTTCAAATACCCTTCATAAACTTTAAGGTCCAATATGCCGCTGTTTACCGCTTCTGAGACAGATAACCTAGCTCATTATGTTTGCAATCTTTAAAACGACATGATTCTGCATAGTCAGAAATTTCAAGTATTTCTGCGATTGAATCGGAATTGTCGATAGTCAATCCAAATTCCCGAAAACCCGGAGCATCTATTAAAATACCAGAAACATCCATTAATACCATTTTCCTACGGGTTGAAGAATGTCATCCTTTTTCTGTAGAAATCTCGCTGATTTATATCCATTGAACAAAACAAACTAGATATTACTCACATGAGTAAAAAATCACATATTGACGATTACTATTTTGCCTGTTCATCTTCTAGTATTATATTTAAAATTTGTGTATGGTAAAAAAAAGTTTTTTTTAAATCATCTTCATCATAGACTATATTTCCTAATACTATAACACTCGTTTTTGTCTTGGGAAAATAAAAATTCATTGAAACAAAACCAGGAACCAATCCGGTTTGTCCCAATTGCAATCTATTATCTTTCGTATCTATAGTAATCCCATATCCGTAGTCTGTTTCACCAAAAACAGGATGATTTCTGAATGCACTTGGTTGTTTGGTGGTCATTAGTTTATAAGTCTCCGGTTTCAACAGTTTTCCGCTATGCAGAGATTCGTTCCATAACGTCAAATCCTTGGCGGTTGATACAAATGCACTCGCTGCAACCGAAGAGCGAAAGGTTTCTTTATCGACGGTCAACTTACCGTTTTTCTGTTCAGCATATCCTTTTACTAAATTCGAATAGGTGTGTTTCTCTGGGTAAAAAGTATTTTTCATACCACATGTTTTAAACAGTTCTTTGGATAACTCGACAAAAGATTTTCCTGATGTTTTTTCAACGATTCTGGCTAGCAGATCATATCCCAAACTTGAATATCCATAATTGAAGGCAGTTCCTGGTTTAAAGGCAGTAGGTCGATTAAGTTCTACAATTCCATGTGTATGTGTCAACAAGTGATGAACTGTAACAGTATCCGCCCAGTCTTGTGAAAGCTCTGGCAGGTATTTGCGAATCGGTTGATTCAATTTCAAATGTCCCTTTTCATATTCCTGCAAAACAATTACCGTTGTCATCTGCTTACTAATAGAGCCAATTACAAATTGATTGTTGAATTGCAACGAAGTTTTTCTTTCAAGATCCGAATATCCGCAGGTCTTCGAATAGATTATTTTCCCGTTTTGGGCGATGAGAACCACTCCGTTAAACGGTTTCGAAGTTGGAGCGTTGAGCAGTGAATCGATTTGTCTCTTACATTCCACAAGTTTTTGTTCCCGTATATTGGAATTATTTTTTTATGATGTCGTAAACCTATTTGAGCATTAGACTTCATACTAAATGCCAAAAGAAGAATTAAGATAGCAATAAAAATTCTATTCATGATAAATAACAAATTATTTATGAGCAAAAATATAAAAAGTCGAATTTGACATAGCACCAAATTCGACTTTTTTACTAAAATCCAGCAAAATAGATATTAAAACCTTATATTTTTGCTTTTCTTTTGTTTCTGTTTCATATCTACAGGTTAGCCTGTTAAACTACTCCTTGAATCAATTTAGTAATTCTTATACGATTAATGAATAAAAGTAGTTTGTATTTGTCAACAGTTGGGTAACCAAATAAATTGGAATGACATTCAAATTAGTTTTTGGAAAATTCTATCGCGTTATTTATATCCCCATTTTACGCAAATACTTTTTAAATCTGGAATTTTTTCATTCTCACGAAAAACTTTCACTGAATCAGGAAATGCAGAATTCGCATCATCGACAATAATAGCTTTTAGTTTCTTTGAATAAATGGCAATGATAAAACTGTTTTTTTTACTTGAAAAATAATGCTTTTCAGCTTGTTGAATAGTTGATGAAATCTCTTTATTCGAGCTTTTTTCCATTCTTTTTAGAACATCAAGATATGCTTCATAAGTGAAGTTTGACAAATCGCCTTTGTATTTACCAAAAAGTGAAATATCTCCCCGAACCTGCACGTTAATAGAGGATAAGTCCAGAGCTAACTCTTCCAGTTCTTTATTTTGATTTTGAGCTTGACTTAACGAACATATAAATAATGCAATAAGTATAATGATAGATTTCTTTTTCATTGAATTTTTTATTATTAATTGTTTTTCCATAAATAAGGTGTGTTGCTTAGATCTGCTTGTGACGCAAGCCTTCCTGTATCCAAATTGATCCTTGGAATTTCTGTTTCTGTCAATGCTGGTCCATCTTTATAGACGTAGTTATATGCTTTTTCTGCTATTTTAATATATTTAGCGTAAAACTGAGGCAAACAATTTTCAAAAAATCCAATTGATTCAGCCTTGAGAAAATTATCAATTCTGTCTTTGGGCTTTTTTAATATTAAAACGTCATTCTGGTCAATATCATTATAGTTTTTATATAGAAAAGTATTAGTCTCTGACTTTCTGAAAAATGCAGGGCATCCTCCTTCTGCCATTTCAAATAATCGACATAATCCTTTTATCCAACCTAGGATGTCTTTGTCTGAACAGTCAACATTATAAACATCATGAATTAGTGAGCTAAATGTTCCAGCAACAGCGCTAGCTTTTTCATTTTCAGCAAAATTCTGCAGTTCATCGTGGATATTGGTATAATTCAATTCAAATCCGATTCCTGTTCTTTCTGTTAATTTATGCATAAAGAGTACATCCAGCTGCATTTCCAAGTTTCTATGCTCTGCTTTGTTTTTTTCATAATCTCCAACTTTATCACGAACAAAAGGATGTATAATTCCATCAGCAAAGACATGGGAAATGTATCCCAAATAGAACGAAAATAAATGATAATGTTCCTCTTCCTTGATTTTCCCCCAATTATTCTTCAAAAGAGTCAAAGATTGCAAAGGTATTTGGTTCGTTTTTTGATAATGAAAAGAATCTGCAAGTGAAGTTTGATTACAAAACAGATTGTTATCGACGATACTTGCATATGGAATGTCCGGAGCGACTGCTCCCACCTGTAAAGAATCGCTTCCATAAGCAAGAATATTTTTCAAATCTCCATCTTTTAGCTTATTCTGCAGCTCTTTGGTAAGCATGATATGAGTTAATCCACTGGCCATAATTAATTAATTTTTGTTTGTATATTTATAGAGTTAGTTCTCACGATATAAGTTTATTCCCCAAGGAAACAGCTTTAATCAGCGTTTCTATTACCGATGTGGCTTTAGCTATCGATTTGCAAACAGACTCAAGAGAATTCGCTGATTTTTCTATTTGCATAGATAGTGCCATTAAAGCCTTTGAATCTGAAGATAATTTTGAGATGGTATCATCTTCAATTTTTCTGATCAGCATTTGTTCTATATTACTTAATTTTAAAGAAACCTGTTCTAATGTGGATTTTTCTTCAGTAGTTAATCCAGATTTAGACCTAGCCTCTTCAACAGATTCAATACTGCTCTGAATCTCTTTTAATGTTTGTCCTTTTGATATATCCATAGTTTATTTAATTATTGGTTATTGTCTTTTTTATATCATTGATTTGTTTATTCAAACTTTGAACGTCTTTGAGTATCTCTTTTAGCTCTTTTTTCTTCTGGATACAAATAAGTAACTCTTTGTGGGCAGATTGTATTTGCTTGGTTGCTTTGACTGTTTGTTCACGTAAAAGTTTTACTTCATCAATCCTAGCTTTGAGATCTAAATATATATATTCATTGTCTATAGATGCTTTGTTTACTTGACGTAAAAAACTTAAGTAATTTTGATGAATGCCCCACTCTTCAGCTTCGATGAGTTGGTTAATATTTTCAGATTCAAGAAAAGTTAATAAATTGTTGGTCATTATTGAGATGAGCGTGTCTGCTTGTGAAACAAATTTCCGGATTTCTTTTGCTTGTCTATTTTTGACATATTGTTTACCTCCTAAAGCAATTAGTTTACTAACTGCACTTCCTATATTGGTTGGCAAGTTTTTAGATTTATCAATCTTATTGTAAGTGTTAACTAATGAATCCAGGCTGGTTCCAAAGTTTTTTGATTCTTGATCTATGTTTGTTTGAAATTTGTCAGATGAGAGAAGAGCTAGTGACTGGGCATATTTATCAATAATCTCAAAAGTTATGTCAACCTGTTGTGAAACTTTATAAGCATGTACTTTATTGCTGTATAAACTATCTAATGCATCAATATGGAGCTTGGGGTCACTTAAAGAATTTGCATAGCAAACACCTCTTTTTGCCCTGATCTCTGCTAATCCACTCATAATTTTACTTGGATATGCTGAGAAGTTCTTCACACTTGTTGCATATTGATTGACAGACTCGATTTGAGTATTAGTTAGTGATGCACAACTGGTAAACAGTCCTAAAACTAATGAAAATAGTAATTTCCTCATTCTGAATCGTTTTTTGAAAACATTTTATTATAGTTTTATTTTTATTGCAATAAAATAATGGGATATATTTTTATGACTAAAGCATTATTAGCATATTTAAGATGTTAACAATCAAACAGATCATAAATGATATAAATGGACTATAAAGTTACATAAATATTTTATGATGTCTATTAATTTATGAATTAATTTGATTCTTTATTTTACATGCCTATTATTTATTATATAGTTTATGTCTTTAAAGAACAAATTTTAGCCCATTTGATTACAATAACTTTTCTTTATGGATAAGTAGAAGGCAAACATCTTTTATCCAATAATAGCATATTAGGATTGGCAATAATATAATTGTATGTAGAATTAAAAAATATAGTACCACATTATGTGTGTGATCTAAATGATATAAATAAGAGCGTATTTAAAGTTTAAAACCTTTAAATAGTCTATTAGATGAAAAATCAGAAATCTTTCTGAGATATTCTGAGTGAATAGGAATACTTGGGACTGTAGGTTGGTAAGTTATTTGCCTATCCTGAATTACTTTTAATAAATTTTCTTTTAATTGATCTTTCTCTTTGTCTTTTAGAATCTCTTGTTGTTCTTCATTTTGTTCAATAGGTTTGAGAGAAAGCTGTATTTTGCGGTCAAGAGTTGCCAGGTCAGATTTTAGAGCCTTCAGTTCATCTTCTTTTTTCCATACGCTGTTTACGACTTCCTGTAAAACAGGGATATCTTCAGAAATTTGTTTGGTGTCAGATTTATATTTATTCAGTAATTTAGGGATGTTTTCCAGAGCATTCAGAAAGTTCAGGGAAGCCAGTTTGGGATCATTGGCCATTAATCCATTGTTGTAGCTGTATTTAATACATCCCTCTCCTTCAATAAAGAAACGGTTTTGTACAAAATCGAAGCCATCTTTCATACTAGCCTCGGTTTTTACTAAAAGAGTAAAACCGTAAAGAGAACCAATGGGTTGAAATGCACCATTGGTTCGGACACAATCTGAAATCTCATTTAACTTTTTACCGATGATTTTCAAGTCTGAAACTTGTACCCCGTCCAATTGGATCGGATTGAGTTTATTGCCTTCCTTATCCTCTTTTACCTGATTTTTAAATGCTGTCCAATCTTTGTTTAAACGTACTACTTTGTTATTATTAGATTCGACCATAGAAAGAATATTTTCCAGTTTGTAACGGGAAGTAGATTTGCCCCGATTGAATGCCTGACGTTCACTTTCCAAAGCAGTAATCTTCTTTTCAATCTTTGCTTTCTCCAATAAATCCGTATTACCAGAAAGAATGGCTACATATTCAGAGAAGTTCATACCTGATTTCTCATCCATGCTGCCCTCGTCAATTGTACGGCTACCCATGTTGTTGCCTTTTAGCTGACGGATGAAAAGCTGTTTGTTATGTAATAATCCAAATTTATAGGAATCAAGTGATTTTTCTACCGCATAAATGATCACATCGACTTTATTACCAGCATATAGTTTAGCTATCTCATTGCCTTTGCGTACAGCGCGTCCATCGCGTTGTTCCAAATCAGATGGGCGCCAGGGAGAATCCAAATGATGAATGGCTACTGCACGCCTTTGAGCATTCACACCAGTACCAAGCATCTCGGTACTGCCAAACAGAATGCGGACTTTTCCTTTGTTCATCCCGTCAATCATGGCCTTGCGGGATTTCTCATTCTTTGCTTCCTGAATGAAGCGTATTTCATTTGCGGGAATGTTATGGTCTTCTACCAGCTTGCGTTTGATTTCACTATATACATTCCATTCTCCTGAACGATAAGTTCCCAGATCACTAAAGACAAACTGAGTCCCTTTTTGCTCATTGTATTTTTGATAATACTCTGCTATTTTAGCAGCACAATGAGAGGCTTTGTTATCTATATGATCTCCGTATGAGGGAGAGATCATCCGCATATCCAAAGACATCTTACGGGCGTAATCAGTAGCAATCAGCATTTTGGCTTTTTCTTCATTAGGAGAGAGGGGAGGACGGCCCAATAATGTGGCATCACCCGTTTGAGCGAACGTCATTAGTTTTTGAATAAACTCCACCTGTTGTGGTGTGGGTGGAATGTTATGTAATATTTCATTCTTTTCCGGACGATCAATGCCAATATCCTTTGCTGTACGAAAATCTGTGATTTCCGCATAAAAGGCTGCTAGCTCCGGTACTTTGATAAAATAGCGAAAGCGTTCTTTCTGGATAATCTGATTTGTGACAGAGAACTCGTAATCAATACTCTTCTTTGCAAAAACTGCAGCCCAAGCGTCAAAGGTGTTGATGCCCTGCCGTTCAAGTTCGTTCGGACGAAGATATTTAAATAAAAGATATAGTTCGGTCAAAGAGTTGGAGATGGTTGTTCCAGAAAGAAAAGTTGCACCTAAATCCCGCCCTGTTCGTTGCTGAATAGTACGAATGGCAAAGAGCATATTCAAGGCACGTTGTGATCCTTCGGAATTACCTAGTCCTGCTACCCGGTCATGGCGGGTCGTGAACATCAGGTTCTTGAATTTATGACTCTCATCCACAAAAATATGGTCAATACCCATCATTTTGAAATCTACCACATCATCGGTGCGGTGGTCAATCTCATAAGTAATCTCCTTGAGTTTGGCTTCGAGATTTTGTTGTCGTTTGATTACCCCTTTGAGCATGGCATTAGAGACATCCTGTCCCTGTTGTCTAAGAACTTCAAGATTCTCTTCAACGCTATCAAGTTCCTTTTGCAAAATCTCTTGCTGTATTTCTGAGGATTGAGGAATCATGCCGAATTGCTCGTGAGTTAGAATTACTGCATCCCATGAGTTATTCTTCATTTCATTAAAGAGACGAAGACGGTTTGCCGGAGTAAAATCTTCCTTGCCAGGATAGAGTACTTTGGCATTGGGATAAGCTGTACGAAAAGTTTCTGCAATCTCATGAATATTGGCTTTCAGGCCAATAATCAGTGGTTTGTTGACTAAACCAATACGTTTCATTTCGTAGGCGGCACAGCACATAATCAAGGTCTTACCACCACCTACCTCGTGATCACAAATGCCACCCTTATTGAGTTTCAACATCCAGATGGCATCTTTCTGGCTCTTGTATAAATCATCAATTCCCAAAGCTTTTCTGTCAAGGTCAGGGAAAGATTGATGAGTACCGTCATAAGAAGGACGAACAAAACAATTGAACTTTTGATTGTACATGTCAGCCAGCCGATTCTTGAACTCTAATGATTGTTCACGTAGCCAGTCAGAAAATCCAGTCCTAATTTCATCAATCTTACTATTAGCTAACTGAATAGCTTCGGCATCCCTTACTTTTATAACTTTGTCACCTACTGCTATTTTCTTTGTAATGTCAGGTGTCGTATTCAAAATAGCATGTTTCATTAATGCGATACCATCGAAAGTACGGCTTTCAGCTTTGACCGCATATTGGTCGTAAATCTTTGCATTGCGAAAAGTAGCAGTAATACTGTATTCATCCTGACATGGGGCATAATGAACTGATACATCCGTATTGAATAACCAGGAAGCGTAGCTGCTGTAAATACCAGAAGGAATCCAGCGTTCACCAAAATTGAAATCAAGTTCTTCAAATGCGATTGGACGAGGTGCAGCCTCCTGTAAAGCCAGAAGAGATTTCTGGGCTTTGTTATCGTCAGGATGTGCATTCACATATTCCTGCACGAATTTAATTTTGGAAAGAACATTCCCCGCTATAAAACGATCAGCAATTTCGTAATTAGCAATAAGCGGATTAAAGAAAATACGGTCGTGTAAATCCTGTAGCAGGTTTTGCTCACTTTTATCCGTTAGAGAAGACATATATTTCAGATCGACCTCTCCAAATTTATTCAGAGAAGCAGCTAAAGATTCTTCGGCTGTCTCGACATGAGTGATTTGGTTCAGATTGAAAGCTACAGGATGATTAAAAATATCAGCTTTAACTGCCTTCTCATCAATAAATCGTTCCAGAGACAATATTTCCCTGCCACTGCTATCCATCTTTATCAAATCAAGATTTTTGCTTTCATTCAAGAGGCCATATTGACGGATGAAATCGTCGTAATGTTGATTGAGTTTCTGACGCAAGACCGAATTTGCTTTGAGCTGTTCTGCTTCGTTCTGATAAAGATGCTGATAAGTATCCCGGATCTTTATGTATAAAGATGCTTTCTGCTCTTGTAAAGAAGAAAGCTGCAATGGATGAAACTGTGCTCCGTATTTATCTACCCTTTCCAGATAACCAACTTGCTCGTTATCCAATACAAGGGTACCATTTTTGTAATGAGGAAGCATGGAATCAGTAAAAGACCTGGGACTAAGAGAACGCTCACGTTCCTCTTCTATCTTTGATAAGCTCTGTTTTAATACCTCCTGATGAATCTTTTGTTCTGTTAGAGCAACTAAATTTGTTGAACGAGAGGAAGGAACTGGAATCGTTATCGTTTGTACCGGAATATCAAAAAGACTACGTTGAACAGGTTGTCTCTTTTTTGTTTCAGTTCGTTTAGTACGTTTAGGCTTAATTTGTGAACGTTCCTCCGTAGTCATACCAAAAAGATCATAAAGAGTCAGTGCAGGATTAGCATTCGGAGTAGAGAGAATCTCAGAAGTAGAAAATTCATTAGATTCTAAAGACGATCGCATTTGTTGTTGTGACTCATGTTTATGGTATAGTTCTGCATTCAGATTCAGACTAAAATCTTCATCCAGCATTTTTTTTAGGCCAGCTGCTATTTCGGGTATACCCCCTTCATGAAGAAAAGTCATTGCCGGTTTGCCATACGGATCAGTATCTACAAAACTTTTGGTTTGTACCACCCGATTAAAATCCAGAAAACAATTGTTGACAGTAATGCCATTGGAAAGCTTACGGCAACTGATAAACTGATTTTCCTGTTTGGTCAAACTATTTTTTACCGTATTCTTTTGCAAAACGATCAAATCACTGCCCACTTCCGTACCGGCATGGTCTGAAAAGAGATTATTGGGCAAACGAATGGCAGAAACGAGATTACAATTATTCATTAACCATTCTCGAGCCGATGCATTGGTTGGCGAATTCATCACTCCCTGAGAAGTGATAAAAGCCAGCAAGCCGCCTTCCCGGAGTGTATCAATACTTTTTATGAAAAAGTAGTTATGTATGCTTCGGGAAGCTTGTAAACGAACAGGATCTTTGCTTTGTCTGAATTGCGGATCAAAGAGAGAAATATCGCCAAAAGGAATGTTGGATGAAACAATATCAAAATGATTGGTAAACCGAGTTTCTATTTCTTCAAATCCTTCTGTCCTCACTTTATCATTGGGATAAAGATGAGAAAGAATTTTGCCAGTAAGCAAATCCTTTTCAAAACAGGTCTTTTCATTTTCTACAGAAAGCTTATTAAATGCTGAAATAAATACGCCTGTTCCAGCAGAAGGATCAAGAAAACGAGTAGGAGTAATTCCGCTTTCTCCAATGGTATTTGCAATTGTATTCGCTATTTCTTCAGGAGTATAAAACGCTGTCAGAATAGAATTTTTCAAACTACTATAATAGCGCTTATATTCTCTTTCAGTTGCTGAGTATTCACGAAGTAGGCCATGTAGTTCTGTTACCAAAGGAAAAAGTTCAAGGTCGCTCTTTGTCCATCTGACTGAATCTGCCAACGTAGTCGTTGGGCTGAGAACCGCTTTGATTCCTCCAAATCCGGAATACTTTTTTAAGCGAGTGATTTCTTCAGGACTTGGCAGCCTATGTTCTTTCTCAAGAGTGAATGCGATCTGTATCGCATCTATGTTGTTTCTTAAGTGTACTTTCTTGTTATAACTCATGTTCTTCCAGCCAGATGATAATAGTTCCGATTAGCTCTGTATAGAGTAAATCATATTCAGGAGTATAAGCAAAATCGTCTGATGGAGAATATTTTGCAAATACCGGTTCACAGGCAGGAAGCAGTTTCAGGGCAAAGTCTTTGGCACTGCCTTGTGGAACTTCTTCAGAAAACTCATTCCATAGAACATTGATAATCGTGTCATATCTGGAGAAGTGTAGCCCGTTAAAAAGAATTTCATTCGCCATTTCAGCAGCTTGTTCGTGAGAAGAGCCGTTCTTTATGGCATCCGAATAAGTACTGGCAGCAAGATCACCACGGGAATTGATAAAACTAGAATCTTTTGTCAGTTCGGGATGACTTTCTTTAAGGAAAGACAATAAAGAGAGTCTGTAATAGGATAATTCATTATTATTCATAAGTCAATGGTCTTAATTGGTTATTTATTAAAAACGAGAGATGTAATGATATGTCAGTTATATACCAATTTTTTTACCTTTACTAGTCCGACGTGTTTGTTTCTGTTCCTGATTGATAGCCTGATTTTCGTTCGGTTGAGACTGTCCGGAACGAAGAGGTTGCTGAATGTTCTTTACTGTTTCAACAGTTTTACCTTCAGCATTAACTGCTACCTGTGTCTGGAATTTTGCGGAAGGAGTTATCTCTTTAGCTTTAGATTGTACTTTGTCAGGATTCCAACGTAAAAAGTCAAATTTTCCTTTTTCGTGATTGATGCGTACATAAGCATTGAAAGGTTGTCCAGCAGGGTCTTTCATCCCGGTGACATGGATCGTACAATCTTCCCGTAACTGTTGTTGCTGTTCCGGGGTAAGTTCTACTCCTAGCAAGTGTTTGTTGATACGAACCTCGCGTTGCGCTGGTTGCTGATTCTGCTGAGCGAGCGAACTGAATTGGAACTCCAAAGCTCGTTTGTTTGCATTAACCTGTACGTCTGCAGAGAATACCCTTCCATTTTTACCTGTCATTCCTTCTATTGTAGCAGCTTTACCTTGACGAAGATTCTGCTTTTGTTCTTCGGTTAGCTTTACCCCTTTAATCTCATCAGGAATACGTACTTTGTCTGCGCGTAAAGTGATTAGTTCATTTGTGAGCTTATCTACTGAGACAAAAACAAGTGATTTCTCTCCTGATTTGGGAGCGATCTCAATAAGGCGGCCAGCATTACCAGTCGCTTTGAGATTTTTTTTGTCCTCATTCGTAAAACGAATACCATAAAAAGGTTTGTCTAAATTGACCTCTTTGCGAACAGCATTGATAATCACGGAAAGATTGCCGTCTGGCATTTCACGGAATGAAAGACGTGCATCGGTGCGTAGAGGAATACCATCAAACTTCGGGGAGATTGGTATAAGACCAGGTGATTTTTGCCAGTTTAGAATGGCGTTCAGATTCCCTGATTTTTCAAGCATTTCACGGGTGACCCCTAATTTTTCGAACTGCTCCCAATTAATACGGCTTTCGTCAATAGACTGATATTTTTGAGACCGTTCCTTTAAATCAGCCTGTTTTTCTGAATTTTCTTGTATAGCATCTTTATTTATAACCTGATTAGTCACAGATGCTGGGTCAATGCGATACTGATCCAAAAATGGCTTGTTAACTTTTTCGTTTTTGAGCATTTCCTGTAAAATTTGGGTGGCATTTTCAATCATGGTAACCGGAACCTTGAAAAAATGAAGATGAGTAGGAGAGTCATACTGACGCAAGAAATTAGAGAAAAAGTTCTCTAGTGCATTGCCTTGTTTGTTGATCTTTAGAAAATCAGGTTCGTTCTTTTGTAATGGAGGACTGGTTTTAATAGAACCATCTTTATTCATTCCACTGACAGCACTTATTTTATTACTCTCATTTTTGTTGGCAACCAAGAGTACTTCCTGGTCTTTTGTTGTTTCTTCCATACATTATGAATTTTAATAAATACTTATATTCTTCGTAAAAATAGATACAATGTCATTTGTATTAGGAAATTAAATAATGATGGCAGCTTGTGGCTTTACTGTGGCAGTTTATGGCTTAATCAATAAATCTAGTACAATTTTTATAAATAAGTAGAATTGCATGAGAATAGTTGAATAGATGAAATCTTGTCTAATATATTTTTGATTTGTAGTGGAGAACAAGTCTTAAATAAAAAAATGCATAGTAGGGTATTTAGAAATAAAAGAACTACTTTTGAGATTCGTGATTGTAATAGTACAACTAATTAAATTTGAAATGACTAGCAAGTGCAGATTTAGCAGAATGTTGTTAGAACTTAATTAAAATTGAGAGTAATTATTTGATTAAAGTATTGGTCATTATGCAACTGATAAAAGATTATTTTGAAAAACTAACTCCGATATCTGACGAGGAAGCCGATATAATTTCCAGTATGATGGAAAGAAAAACGTTTAAAAAGAATAGTCTGATACTCACTGCCGGAGAAGTAGAGAACTATATTTATTTTATAGAATCAGGTATTGTGCGCTTTTGGGTCGAGAAAGATGAAAAAGAGATATCTTCTGCTTTTGTTTTTGAAGGTTCCTTTTTTAGTTCCTATCCATCATTTCTTACGCAAAAGAGATCTATGTGGAATATTCAGACGATTACTCCTACTGTTCTATGGTGCATTTCATACTCCAATTTACAGCGGATATATAAACAAATATCTGTTGGAGAAAGATTAGGACGACTAGTTGCAGAACATTTAGCTACAATGTTATTTTATAGAGAAGCTTCGCTATTGATGGAGACTCCGAAAGAAAGATATTTAAAGCTGTTTTCTGAACATCCCCGCTTTATCCAGTCTATTCCATTAAAGTATCTGGCCTCGTATATAGGAGTTACCCCACAAGCATTGAGCCGCATTCGCAAACGAATTTCTTAACTCAGGTTCATTGTTTTATTTTGCATAATCCAATACTTTTGCATTGTACAAATTAATTAGTCAAAATGAAAATAATAACAATTTTGGGTAGTCCAAGAAAAAAAGGTAAAACAGCACAAACGCTTGATTTATTTGAAGATAATATTCTTGCCCAAGGGCATGAAGTTGAAAGAATATACTTAACCGACCATCAAATAAAAGGATGTGTAGGATGTCACTCTTGTACGAAAAAAAATGATGCACCAGGTTGTGTTTTAAAAGATGATGCCGTTCCTGTTTTTGAAAAAATAATATTGGCGGATGCTATTGTCTATGCATCACCTATTTATTGCTTTGATTTTACTTCTCAGTTTAAAACCTTTCTCGACAGACATTGGTGTCTTACCCAAAACTATGGGACACCTTATGCTTCTTCGAACATTGCAGGCAAAAAGGTTGCTCTTTTGATTACCTGTATGGGAACAGCTGAACAGAATGCGGATCTAGCACAAGAAGTATTTGATCGGTCAATGAAAGGTGTGCTAAAATGTAGTATAGTTGGTAAATATATTGTCCCGTTAAGCGAAAGCCCTGATTTTAAGGATAGAGCGAAAGAAACAATAGAGAAGCTTTCAAAAGATATTCTGATTGAAAATTAAAAGTTCTTGAATGCAAGAAAAAAATGTATAAAAGAGCCAATAGCTGAATATAAGGATCTTTACTATATAGATGGAATCAATAAAGTCTCATTTTAGCATCATAAAATCAAAAAATATCAATAGCCGAATTCTTATTCGGCTATTATCTTATCAAATGTAAAGAAAATATAGATTAATAAAATGTACCTTTGCGTTGATTTATTATTGCGTTTCTATTTGACGAAATACAATCTTATTGATTAAGTTCAAAATATAATTTGAAACAAATAAAAGTATAACACACACAATAAGTAGGATAGATAATAGTCGATGCAGTCTGCCTCTCAAAATTTGTAATCCATTCCAGTTTTAGTGCAACTACTAGGGAATTGCCCTCAGACAAGAACTTTTCAGACCACCATCGTAATAGAACCAATAAAACATGCTTAAGTCTACGTGATATTAAATATTAAAAATGCATTTAATAGTTATGTCTAAAATAAATGTTTGTTGAATATGTTTCGAATGGAGTATTATTCATCTATCAAAGAGGTTCCATGCTCTATCTGGAACCATTTTGTAGTACGGGAAACAGTGAATCTTGAGATGGATCATCTGAAAGCGATTGAGGTCTCACGCATTAATGATATCCACCCTTATTATTTTATTGGGTATCATGAGAACGAACCGGTAGGGATAGCTTATTGCTTTTCAATACAAGTGGATCTTGCGAGGATGGCTGGCAGCTATCCAGCTGAAGTTGCAATAGGGAATACCAATTTAATGGGAAAAAGGATAATAGAAGTGGGACATATAGCTTCAGTTGGTTCGACAATCGAAGTTCAGCAACCTTACATTCGAGATTTTCTTATTGCTCTTTCTCATAAAATAGACGAGATAGCTTGCCTTGAAAAAGCAGACTTGTGTATTGTTCGAGATATTGATGCTTCTCTATATAACAATTTTAAAATATTAGAAGAACTCGGCTTCTGTCCGGCTAGGGGGTTTCCTATTGCCCGTATACCGTTACGGTGGGATACCTTTGAAGAATATCTTGCTTCGCTTAAATCTAAAAAGAGAAGTAACATTCGGCATAAGCGTGCAAAATTACAGACACCTGAGATAACGGTAGAAATTATTGAAGATTATGCCCCTTACTCGAAACGTCTTTCTGAATTATGGGCAAACGTTGCTCAACATAACAACAGTTATGAGCATGAACAATTAACGCCGGCATACTTCGAGGCAATGTCACGCTGTCTTAAAGGACGAAGTCATGTGATTGCGATTAAAAAGCAAGACCAAATTGTGGCTTACGGACTGAATTTGATTGGCGATGAAGAGTATTTTGGCATAGCAGGAGGTTTAGATTACAATGTTCGTGACGAATATGATTTATATGCCAATAATGTTTTTGATGCTCTTTGTGTGGCATGCAAACTAGGCAAAAAAATATTTAATATAGGAATTACAGCTTATGACTTTAAAACTTCTATTGGTGCGGAGCTTGATCCATGCATTTATTTTATTAAAGCTGTGAAAGATCCTAGCTATAGTGCTGTTTATGCCGATTTAATTCAAAAAAGTATCAAACAACCGACTGACATCCATCACAGGGTGTTCGGAAATATCTTAAACCAGATTTAGTTTACAAATGTTTGGTCAGACTCAAAAAAATGATTCAATAAGTGTTTATTTAAGAATAACAAAATGCTAACAGATCAATTATTCATAGAATTAGTTAAAGCTGCATCTTTGGCACCATCTGCAGATAATATGCAGCCATGGGAGTTCCGTAAACAAGGTGATGCAATTGAGGTATTCTGTTCAAAACGGCGTGTACTACCAACTGATGTCATTAGTATGTTTGCTTGGGTTAGTATAGGAGCTGCAATACAGAATATAGTTGTAGCAGCTTCCGCTTATAGATTAATGGCTACTGTTGAATACAGCACGTTGGAACATGTTGATGAATTAGCAGCAATAGTGAGGCTTTCACCAAGTTGTGTAGATAATCGTTTGTCTGGTTGGATTGCTTTACGTAATACGAATCGCAACCCATACGAAGCTTTGCCTTTAAGTCAGCCCTTGATTTCTAAATTTGAAAAATGTACATTTGGAATGAATGCAGGAATTCATTGGGCAACCACAACTTCTGATCTAGATTGTATGGCTTTGATGGATGCTAATTCTACATATATCCGTCTCGAACATAAACCCCTTCATGATGAACTATTCGATATTCTGCGTTTCACGCGCAAAGAAGTTGAAACTACCAGATATGGGCTTACCTTTGAGAGCTTGGAAGTTCCATCTGTTGCTGTATTTGTCGCTCGCCAACTTCAGTATTGGTCCGTTAGTAAAGCTATAAGCAAGCTTGGAATTGGCCGTATTGTCGCAAAAAGACTGGCTTCTAAGTTAAGGAAAGCAGGTGCTCTTTGCTTGGTGACTGCGTATCAGCGTAATCCTATTGCTTATATGGAAGCTGGCCGTACTATGGAACAACTATGGCTTGCTGCTACAGCTGAAGGATTGTCTATACAACCATATGGGGTGCTCCCACAGTACCTAACCAAAGTTGAAATTGAACCTGAAACATTTCTTCTCAAATATGTGGCTATCATCAAGAGTCACTGTGAGCCATTTTTCTCTATTTTTCCTAAAGCAAAAAAAGAATATCCTGTCATTGTACTTCGGGTAGGGCGAGCGGATAAACAGTCGGTCAGAAGTGATATTCGACTAAGACCTGATCAAATTATCCGCAGATAACATTCATCTTTGTATTTGCTATATTTGAGTTTAATGGGGTAGACAAATGAAAAAATGTGAAATAATTTAAGAACTGAAAAATAGAAAAAAAAGCTATGAAAGAAAAGAAAAAAGCCGTATTTAATTGGAGCGGAGGAAAAGACTCCTCCTTAGCTCTTTATAAAGTCCTTCAAGAAAATGAATATAAAGTAATCGCTCTGCTTACAACAGTAAATGCTGAAACTTTAAATTCGTCCATACATTCAATTCCACTTGAAATAATAAAAGCCCAGGCAGATAGTATCGGCATTCCAATTTATATTGTAGAATTACCTTCAGCGGATATGACAGGATATGAACAGGCGATGAATAAAGCTATGGATCATTTTAAAAAGGAAGACGTTAGATCTTTTATATTTGGTGATATATATTTGCATGACATAAAAACATACCGAGAAACTAAATTAAATCCTTATGGAATTGAAGTTGTAGAACCTCTTTGGAATAAAAAGTCTGAAGAAGTTATAGAAGAATTTTTAGCTTCTGGTATCCGTTCTAAAATAATCGTAACGCAAGCAGATAAACTGGATAAGACATATGCTGGACGTGAATTAGATAGACTTTTCATCGAATCATTGCCTGAAAATGTGGATGTGTGTGGAGAAAATGGTGAATATCATACAATGACATACGCAGGACCTTTATTTAAGAAAAAGATAAACTATTCATTAGGCGAACCTCAAAACTTATCTTATGACATAAAGCTTGACAATGGCAATATAAAGACATTTAATTATTGGCAAAGTAAAAGTAACAGCATTATAACGTTATGTTGATGTTTTAAATACTTATAGAAAAAAGTTGTATAACATTCTATCAGAACTAAAATTGGTTGACGATTTTCTGTTTTTTTATGAAAAAGCAAAGAATAAAGGAATTCAGACGGCATTAGTAAGTTCCACTTCATTGTATAGTCTGGGGCTAGTTGATCAGATTTATCATCTTACTAATTTATTTAATCTTGTGATAACAGGAGCAGATACTGGCATGTATAAGCCACATCCAGCTCCATATCTAAAGGCATTGGACAAATTACAGGCTAATGCAGAGAATACAATTGTGATTGAATACTTCCCTAAACGGAATAATTTCGGCTAAGAAAGCCGGGCGTTTTGTCTATGGTATGACGAGTTCTTTTTCAAGTTTAATTTTGAAGCAAGCCGGTGCCGATGAAATAATCAATGGCTACGGAGAGCTGGTAAAGAAAATTCACTTGTAAAGTGTTTTATATTAATTATTATCTAATCCTTCTTAACAGATTTAGAGCAACAACAGCATTTAATAGGATGGTAAGAAATGATGGTACCATATTTATCAAATTCGTAATGGCAACAATTCATCAGAGAATCTTTTAGCATTTGTCTGCCGCGCTGTACACGCGATTTGGCTCCTGAAACAGATATATTTAATTCTTTGGATAACTGAATTTGAGATAAGCCTTGAATTTCTACCATATTCAACGCCTGAGCGTATTTCTCAGGTAGAGAATTGATCATTTCCTGTAAACCGGATGCAAGGTGCTTTGTTGGATTGTCTTCCAACTTGCTATCTGTTTCGTCAATAGCATTAAGTTCTTCATCGGAAAGAATCAGAACTTCAGAGAGCTTGGTTTTGTCTTTCCGATAATAATCGTTTATTGTATTTCTTGCAATCTGAAATACCCAGGCACAAATTTTCGTATCGTCTTTTATAGAGTGAATGTTCTCGTGTATTTTGATAAATGTTTCTTGTAAAATATCGTCGGCAAGAGAAGAATCGGGCATTCGTTTTACTATATAAGCTTTTAACTGGTCGGAACATGCTTGCCAGATTGATTCTGTACTATTATCCATAATTTTAGCTATTTCTTTATTAAAAATCAAAATTCAATAAAATCTTTTCTTTACTTAAATACCCTATAACAAAAATAGAATAAAGAATGCTTTATCAACAACATTCTCCTGATTTTATTTTTATTATACAGGTCTGATAGATAGTTCATTGTTATAATACACCATAGATTTTGCAGGAATGCTATGTATAATAAAAACATTTCCACCTATTATGCTGTCTTTCCCAATAACGGTATCGCCACCTAATATTGTTGCTCCGGCATAAATAGTCACATTATTTTCAATGGTGGGATGGCGCTTGGTTTGAGCCAGACTTTTCTCTACACTTTTTGCTCCGAGAGTAACTCCCTGGTATATTTTTACATTATCTCCGATAATTGTTGTTTCTCCTATAACAATCCCTGTTCCGTGATCAATTCCGAACGACCTACCAATAGTTGCCCCGGGGTGAATATCAATACCTGTGATACTGTGCGAGTATTCAGAAAACATTCTAGCCAGCAGAGTCATATTCAGTTGATATAGAGCATGTGCTATTCTGTGAATAAATGTGGCGTAAAATCCAGGATAGATGTGAATTACTTCTTCTATATTCCGGGCAGCTGGATCTCCTTTAAAAATAGCTTCTGCATCCTCTATTAGTAAATCATAAATTTGAGGAAGGCTGTAAAAGAAACGGTTCTCTGCTTCTTGTTCTTTTGCAGAGTCCATATCTTGTATTGGTAAATAGAGTTCCCTAAACAGTTTATAGACTGTTAAATGACCTTGCTCTAATTGCATTTTATCTGGCATACATAAGCATTGAACAGGGAATAGATATTTGAATAGTTCTCTGATAAACCGTGATACCTTTTCTTTACGCTCAGGAATATCTTCCCAAAATCCTCTGCTCAGGATTTTATTGAAAAGTTCTTCTTTTCTGTAATTAATTGCTTTCATCTTTCTCGTTTTAATGGTGGTTCATCAATAAAGACGCAATGCTTTTATAAAAGACGCAAAAACAACTTCCTTTTTTAAAATAAAAATTCTGCGTCCTTTTAAATGATTCTGCGTCTTTATAGTAAAAATGAAATCGGTAACAGACATGGCATTATTTAAAAAAGACGCATCGGAGATTTTAAGCAAAGTTCAACCAGATTCTATTATGAATCAGTTAGTGCGGTTGGCATTGCCGGTTATTGCGTCTTCATTTATGTCAATGGCTTATAATTCGATCAATATAATTTTTGTTGGAAAGTTTGGTAGTGAGGCTGTTGCTGCCGTTGGCTCTGCAGGATTTTATATGAATTTAAGTTGGGCCATATCTTCATTATTAACAGTTGGTGTGGGAATAAAAGTGTCTCATGCTATTGGAGAAAGAAATCTATTTCTTGCAAGAAGCTATCTGAAAAATGGCTTACGGGCTGTAATTATGTTAGCCTTGGCTTGTTTCGCTTTGCTGGCAATGAGCAGGCAATTTTTGATTGGGCTCATTCAATTGAATAATCCTGTAATTGAAAAAGCTGCAACAGATTACTTACTCTTGGTTGGAATGAGTATCCCGTTTTTATTTCAGAACTTATTTTTTACCAGTGTATTTATTGGTTATGGAGATAGCCATTCGCCTTTTCGCATTAATGTAGCTGCGTTAATAATCAATATTCTGTTAGATTTTATTTTAATATTTCCTGTTGGACTGGGGATAAAAGGTGCAGCAATTGCTACCATCATATCACAGGCTATTGCTACAATATTGTTCTATAGGAAATTGAATAGGATAGAAGAACTGAAACCTGTTGGAGCTGTTTATCAATATAGTTTTTTGAAGGATATTATAAAGCTAGGAATAAGTCCGGCTATTCAGCGGATATCTTTTACTGCTGTTGCTATTGTAATGGCACGTATAATTAGTGACTGGGGAGCCACCGCCATTGCTGTTCAAAAGGTGGGGGTGCAGATTGAAGCAATCTCGTACATGACGGCAGGTGGTTTTGTCTCGGCTTTATCCACCATATCAGGAAAGGCTTACGGAGCAAAGGATTATCAGAAACAATGGGCTGCGTTTCGTTCGGGAATGTTGCTTGCTTTCCTAATTGGAACTGCAACCTCTGTTTTGCTGATTGCTTTTCCCGGATTTTTATTCTCTATCTTTTTAAGTGATGCCGATAGTATAGCTATGGGACGGGAGTATTTAATTGTTCTGGGTTTTTCCCAACTTTTTATGTGCATGGAATTAATGGCTACCGGAGCTTTCTTTGGCTGGGGACGAACCAATATACCGGCAATTTCTGGGATTATATTTACAGTAATCAGAATACCGATGGCTATTGCTTTTATTAATTTCTGGAAACATGCACTTTCATCTGTTTGGTGGAGCATTAGCATAAGCAGCATTGCTAAAGGTATATTACTTGTAACACTATATATTATTTTGTTTAAACTATTTATTAAAAAACATAATTCAAATTAAGTTATGGGAAGTGATATCTTTAAATCGGCAAACTATTTATTAAAAGGGAATGTATGGCTAGACGCACTGTTTGGCCTTGAAAAGGAGAGTATCCGTGTGGATAAAAATGGTAAGTTAGCTCAAACGCCACATCCAAGAGTCTTTGGGAATAAGCTGAAACATCCTTATATCACAACTGATTTTTCTGAAAGTCAGGTAGAAATGATTACTCCTCCGCTGCCTGATATAAATCAGACAATTGGTTTTGTGGAGACTATACACGATATTGTTAGTCTGGAATTAGCCGATGAGTGCTTATGGCCTCAAAGTCTCCCTCCAATTTTGCCGGACGATAAACAGATACCGATAGCGAAATATGATGAAGATGGAAAAGAGGCGGAGCATTACAGAGAATTTCTTGCTCAGAAGTATGGTTCCAAAAATCAATTGATTTCGGGCATACACTTTAATTTTTCCTATAGTGAAAAGTTATTGGATATACTATACAGAAAAATAAATCCGTCATTATCATACGAAGAATTTAAGGATGAGGCTTATCTGAAAACTATCCGGCAGATGCTTCGGATGCGTTGGCTGTATATACTGCTCTATGGAAGTAGTCCTGTGGTAGATTCTTCATTGGAACTTAAATGTAAACTGGCTCCGTACTCAATTGATAAAGATGTGGAGGCTCTTTCCATCCGAAATAGCTGTTATGGTTATAGGAATATAGGGGATTTGTATCCTGATTATAGTTCAGTGAAGAATTTCAGAAGTAGTATAAAACAGATGATTGAAGAAGAAAAGATTGCATCTTCTAAAGAATTGTATTCTCCGGTGCGACTTAAGTTTATAAAAAGTCCTGAACATATTGCTTATATTGAGCTTCGCTTCATTGATATTGATCCATTAACTAAGGCCGGAGTTACTAAAGATGAGTTATCTTTTTTGCATGCACTTGCTCTGTATGGATTATTGAGTAAAGAGGAGGATAATTTTGATGTGACAGCTCAGGCTAAGGCAAACAAATATCACGGATGCGTTGCTCTGTATGGATTGGACGAAGTACCATGCATGTTTGAAGAGAATGGAGAGCAAATAAACATTTGGAATGAAGCTGAGAAATTGATTCGGAAAATAATGAATTTATTCGAAGAGTTGGGAATTGATAAGAGCGAATACCGGGATTCATTGTTGCATGCAATGAAGTTGGTTGAAGATCCCGGAAAACGTAGAGTTTACAACGTACTGAATGGTATTCAGAAGACAGGCTATATTCCATATCATTTGGCTATAGCTGACAGCAATCTTCGTAAAAGTCGGCAAAAGGACTATAATTTTATTGGATTGGAAGATATGGAACTCTCCACGCAGTTGTTATTACGAGAAGCGATAAAGAGAGGTGTCTCTTTCGAAATTATGGATAAAAAAGAAAACTTTATCAGACTGGAAAAGAATGGGAATATACAATATGTGAAACAGGCCACTAAGACTTCATTGGATAATTATGCTAGTGTACTGGCTATGGAAAATAAGCAGGTTACTAAAAGGATATTGGAAGAGCATGGTATTCGGGTTCCAAAAGGAGAGGAATATACTAATGTAGATACGGCGAAATCTGATTATGTACGATTTCGGGGTATGCCTGTGGTGATAAAACCGAATCAGACTAATTTTGGTACTGGGATAACTATTTTAAAAGAGAATATGGATGAGTTGACTTTTCAACGTGCTGTTGATATTGCGTTTGAATATGATTCTACCATCCTGATCGAGGAATTTATTACAGGAAAAGAGTATCGTTTTTTTATAATAGGAGATGAGGTGGCAGGCATCTTGCATCGCGTTCCTGCAAATGTAACCGGCGATGGAATTAAATCAATCCGGGAATTAGTGCATACTAAAAATGAAGATCCGCTGCGGGGTAAAGGTTATCATACGCCATTGGAAAAAATTCAATTGGGTGAGGCCGAAGCTATGTTTCTACAAGTACAGCTCAAAGACTTTGATTATATACCTACATCTGGAGAAACTGTGTATCTGCGCGAGAACTCAAATATAAGTACCGGCGGTGACAGCATTGATTTTACAGATGAAATTCCGGATTCTTATAAACAGATTGCTATAAAAGCTACTCAAGCCTTGAATGTAACTATTACCGGTCTTGATATGATTATTCCCAACCTCACAAAGGATGCTTCGGATGATAATTATGCTATCATAGAGTTGAATTTTAATCCGGCTATTCATATTCATTGCCGTCCGTTTAAAGGCAAAAACCGAAAATTGAATGAAAAATTGATGGATGCACTAGGATATAAGATTATAATATGAAGAATATCATTATCTTGTATCGCTGTCTTTTGATTTTAAAAATAAAATATAGGGGATTTTATTCCCTATATTTATTGGCATGTGAACCTTCTGAACAGATCTTTAAGTTAATAATCCCAGTTCGGAAGCATATTTTACAGCTTCCATCGAATTGTCCACATTTAGTTTTATAAGAATTTTCTGACGATGGGTGTTAACTGTATGTACACTGATTGAAAGCTTTTCTGAAATTTCTTTGCTTAACAAGCCGTCTCGGACTAATTGAAGAATTTCTATTTCCCGAGGTGAAAGACTGGCTTGATGAGAAGTTGGCAGAAGTTCCTGGAGAGAATGATATACACCGGTCTTGCAATTAAGAAGCTTACTTCTCACTCCTTGAAAGGTACTTTGATCTGGAGATATATCCCAAATGCTAAGAGATAGCCATGCATTCCCTTTTTTATCAAATTCAAGAATCTGATGTTGCTCTATAATGCGGACATAATCATTATGACAGTTACGGATACGATATTCATTGATGAGTTTACAATTAGAAAACTCTTCTTTATGTATATAAAATAATCGTAGAAAATCGACTCCGTTTCGCATTAAAACAGGAATGTCGTCAGGATGAACATGTTCGTCAAAATAGTCATTCCCATTCTTTTTGAGGCTATTCATGTCGTAACCGAACAAATCTGTAAAATTGTAAGATACAAAAACATGTTGCTGGCGATACATGTCAAAAACAGCCACCCCGCTATTAGATACAAGAGATAACTGAGATAGTAAATGTTTATGCTTTTCTAAAATAGTATAATCCAAATCAGTTTCATCAAATTGCTGAGCAATCATTATCTCTTTATACTCCTCTAAAAGTTTATCCATCATATTTGAATTATTATACTGATTAATCAGTATTGGCAGTTGCTTTAATTTGATCTTACTTTGCACAAAGATAAACAATTATGAATCAGTAATAAAATAACAAATGAAAAAATGTATTTTTATTTTATTTGCCAGTATGATCTCAACATTTGCTTTTGGACAGACTGTGCAAAATATCAGAGGATTAGTAAAAGATGCAGCTTCGGAACAACCTTTGGCCTTTGCTACAATTATGTTATTGAATACGGAGAGAGCAACTTCAACGGATAGTCTTGGGCACTTTATTTTGAAGAATATTCCGGTTGGAAGATATGACGTAAAAGTAACTTTCTTAGGCTATGAGACAAGTATCACTAGGGAAGTGTTACTTTCTTCATCCAAAGAAATGTATCTGGAAATCTCATTAAAAGAAAATGTAGCACAATTGAAAGAGGTAATTGTTACTCCAACGATCAATAAAACACAACCATTGAATAAGATGGCTACGGTAAGTGCCCGAATGTTGAGTGTAGAAGAGGCTAGTCGATATGCTGGTGGATTTGATGATCCGGCAAGACTGGCATCTTCTTTTGCTGGGGTAGGTAGTAATGTGGGAAATAATGGAATTGTAGTACGTGGAAATGCGCCGAAGTTTCTTCAATGGCGTTTAGAAGATGTTGAAATACCTAATCCCAATCACTTTGCTGATGTTACAGGTTTCGGAGGAGGAGGGATGACAGCTCTAAGTAGTCAGGTGCTTGGTAATTCAGACTTCTTTACCGGAGCTTTCCCTGCAGAATATGGCAATGCTTTATCGGGTGTGTTTGATATTAAACTAAGGAATGGTAATAATATAAAAACAGAGAATGCAGTGCAATTAGGACTTCTTGGCATTGATGTTGCATCCGAAGGGCCTTTCAAAAAGGGAGGTAAGGCATCTTATCTATTTAATTATCGTTATTCTACTCTTTCCCTTCTTTCTTCTTTAATGCCTGATGATGCAGATGGCACAAAATATCAGGATTTATCATTCAAAATGAACTTTCCAACATTAAATGCCGGTACATTTTCTGTTTGGGGCATTGGGCTAATTGACCGATCAGGACAGACTGCAGAAAGAGATTCTACAAAATGGGAATTTTTGCAGGATAAAGAGGAAGAAGATGTGAAACAATATATGGGAGCTTTAGGCATCGGGCATAAAATAATGCTTGGCAATGATGCTTTTCTTAAATCAACTCTGGCGACTACAGTTAGTGGATTGAATATGCACACGGAACGTATGAACAATAATATTTTGCTTCTTCCAAAGAATGTGGTTCGGAATACGAACTGGAATTTTGTATTTTCTTCTAACTTTAATAAAAAGTATAGTGCCAGACATACTAATAAAACAGGAATACAGGTTACCGGTTTAATGTATAATATGCTGTTGAAAAATGCAGATCCGGCTGAAACGCCTTTGCAAACCTTAACGGATGAAAATGGTTTTAGTGCTTTGCTCATGGCTTATTCCAATTCATCAATAAGCCTGTCCAGGCGATGGACATTGAATGCTGGAATAACAGGGCAGATGTTTACTTTAAACAAACATTATACAATTGAACCACGCTTGGGATTAAAATGGCAGCTTGCATCCAATCAATCATTAGGACTGGCTTACGGTCTACATAGTCGACTTGAATTATTAAACTATTATTTTACCCGTTCTGCAACGGGAGAATATATCAATAAGGATTTAGATTTTACCCGCTCTCATCATTTGGTTCTTTCTTATGATTGGAATATAGGACACGATTACCATTTCCGTTTGGAGTCCTATATACAGAAGCTATATGATGTACCGGTAATTCCGGATAGTTCCTATTCGTTTATTAATCTTCAGGATGACAGGTTTTTAAGTAAACAGCTAAAAAATACAGGTAAAGGATTAAACTATGGAGTAGATGTTACCTTTGAAAAATTTATGTCGCAAGGCTATTACTTTATGCTTACAGGTTCCTTATTTAACTCTCGTTATAGGGGAGGAGATGGAATATGGCGTAATACCCGTTTTAATCGGAATTATCTCTGCAATTTTCTGGCTGGAAAAGAATGGATGGTTGGGAAATACAAGCAAAATGTTTTTAATGTTAATGTCCGTTGTTCTTATCAAGGAGGAGACCGATATTCTCCAATAGATCAGGATGCTTCCATTGAGGAAAAAGATGCTGTCTATAATGAAAAGGATGCTTATTCAAAACAATTATCGGCAGCCTTATTAGGACACTTTACTGTAAGTTATAAGATAAATCATAAAAAATGGTCACATGAGTTTGCAATAAAGGTTCTTAATGCCACAGGATACAAAGAATATTATGGTCATCGGTATAATTTTAAAACTGGAACTGTAGATGAAAATAGAGAATCTATTGTCATTCCAAATCTTAGTTATAAGATTGAATTTTAATAATTTATACAATAAAGAAATAGTATTTACAGATAATTATCTATTGTTATTTTACATAAAATGAAGTAATATGAATGACTTTTCAAAAAAAAGTGTATTAGTGACAGGTGCATCTTCAGGAATTGGAAATGCTATTGCTATTTATCTTGCAAAGCAAAGTTATACAGTGCTAGCAACTGTCCGTAAAGAAGCTGATGCTGAAAGCTTGGATAAGTTAGGATTGGATAATTTGAAGCCACTTTATCCTCTTGATTTAACAGAACCAGACCAGATATATATGATAGCTAATATTATAGAAGAACAAATCCAAAAGATGGAATTACCACCTTTGTATGCCATTATTAATGTTGCAGGTGGAGGCCAAATTGCACCTATTGAGTTAATGAATATAGGTAAATTCAGAGAAGAATTGGAGAAAAGATTAGTAGGACCTATCTTTTTATTACAGAAATTACTTCCTCTGTTGCGTGTTATGCAAGGTCGTGTTTTTTGGATTGCTACCCCCAGCCTTTTACCTGTTCCCTATGTGGCAGATATACATGCTTCTGACTTTGCTGTTAATTATTTGGCAAGAACACTTAACATAGAACTCTGTCCGGATGGCATTAAAAATGTCCTTATTCGATGTGGTGGAATAAACACTTCTTCTCCGCAACGAACAGAAAACTATTTTTCAGAGATGTTTGATCATTGGTCAAAAGAGATAGTAAATGTTTATAAAGATCGACTGATCCGATTACGAAAAGATATGGAATTATTTAACAAAAGAAGAACGGAACCTGAAAAAGTCGCAATACTTGTTTACAAAATTTTAAATAAAAAGAACCCTAAAACTAGATATCAGGTTGGATATATGTCGAATCTAGGCTCTTTTTTTGAGAAATTACCACAATCTTGGGTTGATTTTATTATGAAGAAGAAAGAATGCTGGTGATCTGGCTATTTAAATCTGTTTTTAAAAAGCATTATATATGACTTTTTTAAGATAGTGCCTAAGTCGCTGTTTAAATATATCTAAACAATTATTCGTCTTGTTTTTTTATCTTACTTTGGATAATGAATAAATAATCTTATCACTTTTTTAAAACTAAAGGCTGAATGCAAGTTCTATAAAATGCAAGAAACCTATCAATCGCCGAATAAAAATTCGGCGATTCTCTTATCAAATGTAAAGGACATATTGATTAATAAAATGTATCTTTGCATTTATTTATTTATTGTTATGTTCCCATTTGACGAAGTACATACTTGTCTATTAATGAGTAACTCAGATATAATTACTGGATTAAGTAGATAAATCGGATTTTGATAAAATTGAAAATATTGTTGAAGGAATAAATGGAAAGAATTAGAACTGTTATCTTTGGCCTTGACATAAATTTAGGTAATGAAAGGAATACTGTTATAAATGACAAGTTAATATGGCAACTGACGTAAAAACAATTGTGGCGAATCTTTTGTCGTTTTACGATTTTGAAAATCAAACGATTATATCAGTAGGAGCTGGCGGAGGACAATTTATCGAATATGCGAGAACTGCTTATAAAGTATATGCCGTTGATAATGATATAGAGGCTCTCAATAATTTGAGTGTTAGTCTAGAAAAAGCTAATCTCTCTGATAAATACACCCTTATTCATGCAGATTTCGAACAAACAAATTTAAAGGGTGATGTTGTTCTTTTTGAATTTTGTCTTCATGAAATGAAGAATGCAGAAGCTGCAATTAAACGGGCATTAACTATGGCACCCGTTGTGCTAATAAGTGATCATTTGCCCAATTCGGAATGGGCATTTATTGTTGACGAAGATTTAAAGGTTGCTAATAGCTGGAATGCTATTGCGAACTTTAACCTAAAAAAATGTAAAATGTGTGATACCACTCAATATTTCTCTGACTATGAGGAACTTTATCAAAAGGTTAAAGGACAAGGTGAGGAGGCTGTAAAGAGGATTTCAAAGTTTGTAAACCAGACTTGTATTGAAATTCCTATGTCATATGGTTTTGTGCTGATTTAGAGCAAAAGAATAAAAAATGATGGGTGTAATATCTCCTGATATTATACTAGGTTTAATAAAAAATACTTTTTATGAAAAAAGGTGGAATAATTTTTGATTTTAATGGGACATTATTCTGGGATTCAGAATATCAAGAATCTTCCTGGGATGAGTATCTAGAAATACATAATATTAAACTTACCAAGCTACAGAAAAAAGAGTATATTCATGGGCGAAATGGGAAAGATACTTTCGAAATCTTATTTAACCGCAAGTTGAAAGATGAGGAAATAAATCAATTAATTGAAGAAAAGGAGATCCTTTATAGAAATGAATGTCTTAAACACAAAATGGAACTTGCTCCGGGAGCGAAATCACTTCTAGAATATTTAAAAGCAGAAAAAATACCAATGGGAATAGCGACTGCTTCAAGAAAAACTAATATGGATTTTTTTATAGATCAATTTAATTTGCTTGATTATTTTGAATTAGAGCATATCATTTATGATGATGGCTCAATAAAAGGGAAGCCTAATCCAGATCTATTTGAAAAAGCAATTTGTCAGTTAGGAATAGAAAAAGAATGTTCGATAATCTTTGAAGATTCTTTTTCTGGCATACATGCCGCAATTAATAGTAAGGTCCCTACTGTTATTATTGTAAATTCAGTAAATGATGATTTTGAATTATTTAGCTTACCAATTATAAAACATTTTGATGAGTTTGATAAGAATCTATTGAAGATGTTGAAATTATAATCCGGCAATTTATAAACGCCAATAAATACCAAGTAGAACGCATGCACATGAGCAGAGAAATTTATTTGTAATTAGCAAACATTTAATAGGATTAGCATGATAAAAGATAGCGAAGTCAACATCCTAGAGATCTCTAAAAAGAATCAAGAACGTGCATTTTCGATAATCCAGGAAATCCAACTTATTGAATATTGGAATTTATATGGAGCAAAAGTAAACTTGGTCGGATCTCTTCGTACAGGATTGTTAATGAAAAACAAAGATATTGATTTTCATATATATTCTGATCAGTTCTCAATAATTGATAGTTATGGATCAGTAGCATTAATAGCTAATAATCCGAAAATAAAAAGAGTATCTTATACAAATTTAATAGATACGGAAGAGAAATGTCTTGAATGGCATATGTGGTATCAGGATAATGATAATGAATATTGGCAAATTGATATGATACACATACTCAACGAATCTCCTTATGCAGGACGATTTGAAATGGTGGCTGATAGGATTAACTTTGTTTTAACTCCAGAATACAAAATCGCTATTCTATCAATAAAAAATGATATACCAGATGGTGAAAAAGTAATGGGCATTGAAATTTATCAAGCAGTAATTCGTGACGGGGTTAAGAATTATTCTGATTTTGTATATTGGAAAAAAAAGCAAAATCAGGCAGGAATAATTGATTGGATGCCTTGATGGAAAAATAAGCATATGTCAACAAGAAAAAAAATAAATTGGAGGGATCGATTGGTATCAACAATTGTGTTTCTGAATATTGGGGTAAAATATACTGAGAAAGTATAAAATATGAACATAATTACCAAATTAGATATAAATAAATTGTTATGGATTTTTTAGAATTAGCAAAACAACGTTGTTCAATTCGCTTGTTTGAAAGCAGAGCAATTGAAAAAGAAAAGCTTGATTATATCTTGGAAGCAGGGCGTGTTGCTCCTTCTGCTTGTAATAAGCAACCTCAGCGGATTATTGTTGTGCAAAATGAAACAAATATAAGAAAAGTGCAGAACGTATACAAAACATTTGGCTCTCCATGTGTCTTGATTATTTGTAGAGATGAAAGAGATTCACTGATTAGAGAATTTGATAATAAATGCTCTGGTGATTTGGATGTTGGAATTGTTACAGATCATATGATGCTGGCAGCAAGGGAAAAAGGTGTTGGCAGTGTTATGGTTGGCCTATTTGACCCAAGAATAATAAGACAAGAATTTAATATTCCTGAATATATTCAACCAACCGCTTTACTTATTTTAGGTTATCCTAAGAATGCCTTTTTAGATCCAAACCGACATGTAACGCAACGTAAACCCATTAACGAAACTGTAATGATGGAAGCATATAAAGAACTAAATACCTAATATAGGCTCACCCGATATTTAGTGGGGGATAAGTTAAAATGTTATCTTTGTCGTATGGAAAACGACGTTTTATTATCATTAGTAAGTTTGATGCTTCCCGAAAACATCTTATCAAGGTTTAGTATCGTAAATGTAGAAAAGAGTTTAGATACAATACTTATTTATTTGGACGAGAAAATAGATGCTAAATATGCTTCGAACGATCTCTTTGAATCCAAAGGCTTCTTGAATCCTGTCACTATCAGAGATTTCCCTCTTCGTGACAAAGCTGTTGATTTGGTGGTTCGTCGCCGCCGTTGGATAAATCGACAAACAAATGAAAGTTTTACAGCTCCTTATGATGAGTTTAAAGCCGAAGGTACCCGCTATTCGAAAGAATTTGCGGTTTTTTTAAAAGAGGTGTATGGAGACGAGGCCTACGACTTCCCGTTCGCTTGACACTTATTATCATATAAACGGGGATACGTTTGAAAAACAGTATAAAGAAGTCTTAAGTGGTTATCGACGATGGAATGAATATTCTCATGCGGATGAGTGGCTTATATTTCCAGAGAATGTAGGCAAACGGCTTTGCATTGATGAAACATCCATAAGTGACGGTGAACTCTATACCATTGTATCCAATCCCGAAGCACGTGGGAAAAATGGTTCGCTGGTAGCTTTGATTAAAGGTGTTTCCTCAAATGATGTAATCGATACTTTAAAACTCATACCTGAGGATAAACGAAATGGACGGAAAGCCAAAAGGAAAGAGCTGCAATATTGTTTGATATCTATCCCGATATAAAAGAGGCTTATTCTCTAACACACTCACTGAGAATGATATTCAACAAGAACACGATGAAAGATGCCGTCAGGATGTCACTTGCACGTTGGTATGACAAAGTCGACAATTCCGGCTTTAAAAGCTTTAATGTCATAGCAGGAACATTATACGAACATTACGACGAGGTCTTGAACTTCTTTACAAATAGAGCTACCAATGCGTTTGCAGAATCTTTTAATGCAAAGATCAAACAATTTAGGGCGCAGCTTAGAGGAGTGATTGATATAAAGTTTTTCTTCTTTAGATTGACCAAACTTTATGCGTAGCCCCACTAAATATCGGGTGAGCCTAAATATGGCTTTTGGAAGTCATTTAAATGGAATAGAAGGGAAATTAAAAAGCCTCCTAAATTATTATTTAGGAGGCTTTGTCTTGTTTTGGCAATGAACTTTCGTTCTCCTTAAGTGATCCGCTTGGGGCTCGAACCCAAGACCCCAACATTAAAAGTGTTGTGCTCTACCAGCTGAGCTAGCGAATCAAATCGTTTGTTTCTCAATTGCGAGTGCAAAGGTATAACTATTTTCTAAAATACCAAACAATTCCAAGCTTTTTCTTATCTTTGTCTTCGAAATTCAACTCTATACATTATATATATGGCTGACGATAAAAAGATAATTTTCTCAATGGTAGGGGTTAGCAAAGCTTTCCAACCAAACAAACAAGTATTGAAAAACATCTATCTTTCTTTCTTTTATGGAGCAAAGATTGGTATTATTGGTCTTAACGGATCCGGAAAATCTACTTTACTTAAAATTATTGCCGGACTTGAAAAGTCTTATCAGGGAGAGGTGGTCTTTTCTCCGGGATATTCAGTAGGATATCTGGCACAGGAACCTCATTTGGATGATAGCAAAACAGTAAAAGAAGTCGTAATGGAAGGTGTGCAAAGCATCGTCGACACTTTAGCTGAATATGAAGAAATAAATCTGAAGTTCGGAGAACCTGAATATTATGAGGACCAGGATAAAATGGATATTCTATTTGCTCGCCAGGCAGAACTACAGGATATAATAGATGCAACCGATGCGTGGAATCTGGATAGCAAATTAGAAAGAGCAATGGATGCTCTTCGTTGTCCACCGGAAGATCAGCCAGTTAAGAATCTTTCAGGAGGTGAGCGCAGACGTGTTGCTTTATGCCGATTATTACTTCAAAAGCCGGATATCCTGTTGCTTGATGAGCCTACCAACCACTTGGATGCTGAATCTATCGACTGGTTGGAACAACATCTTCAACAATATGAGGGTACTGTTATTGCTATTACGCACGACCGTTATTTCTTAGATCATGTTGCCGGATGGATTCTTGAACTTGATCGTGGAGAAGGAATTCCATGGAAAGGGAATTATTCTTCCTGGTTGGAACAGAAAACCAAACGTATGGAAATGGAAGAGAAAACTGCAAGCAAACGCAGAAAAACTCTTGAACGAGAACTTGAATGGGTACGATTGGCACCTAAGGCAAGACAGGCTAAGGGTAAGGCTCGTTTGAACTCTTATGATAAGTTATTGAACGAAGATCAAAAAG
>Ga0316603_10000141_pt1 | contig 45388 bp, 38 predicted proteins | sample OWC_soil_day10_n_FD_207649 | JGI IMG/M metagenome (GOLD analysis project Ga0316603, IMG submission 207649) | Wetland soil microbial communities from Old Woman Creek delta, Ohio, United States - OWC_soil_day10_noCT | ecosystem: Environmental > Terrestrial > Soil > Wetlands | place: USA: Ohio... | reverse complement strand
CAATTCACTGACGGTAGATTTCTCTACCTATTTACTCAGTGCGTTTGCTTCAATCCTTCACCAGCTTGCGCCGGCTTCGCATCTCAAGCACCCACACTTATCGGTTGTCCAGTTTGTTAAAGAGCAGTTCCCGCCACCGCGTCGTTTTGCTTGAGCAGCAGCGAAGGGGGCGCATTATGGAGATGCACATCGCCCTCGTCAACAGATTTTTTGTCGCCTTAAAAATGAGATCGCGAGTTCGTTTCTCCCATCTAGTGAAACGGCTTTCCTTCCGATAGAATGCGCGCCCTTCCGAAGCCGACCCCGTGCAAATTGTGGTCTGAACGGGGCGCAGGAAACTGGAGTGGTAGTTCAGTTGGTTAGAATACCGGCCTGTCACGCCGGGGGTCGCGGGTTCGAGTCCCGTCCACTCCGCCAGGAGTTCATAGAAGCGGGTGAATCGCCCCGCAACCGCGCAGATCCATGCCCGCTGCTTTCTCTGTTGGGCAGTGACACTTCAGCCTATGGTAGAAGCCTGACAACGGTAAAGGCTGCTTACCGCAAGGGAGCAGCCTTTACCGTTTCTGGTACATCAGGCAGCACATCGGCCTTCCGACGTTCAGCAGACTGGCTGTTCAAGTCCGCAATGCTCCAGATACCTGCCGGTCAGGGAAGGAACGCCCTGAACGGCAGCGAACAAATGACCGACGCGGCACTCTATACCGTCGATGCGGATGTCCAGCGAGGCCCAGTCCCATGGCGGAAAACGAGATCTGTTCCCATATCGATGCCCTTGAAGCGATCAAGGCGCCGAAACGCCACGAATGCGAGGAGTGCGTCAAGGTCGGCGCCCGGTGGGTCCATCTGCGGACCTGCCAGCAGTGCGGCGCGACGCTGTGCTGCGACGACTCCCCCAACCGCCATGCCACCCAGCACGCCCATGCCAGCGGCCATCCGGTGATCGCCTCGGCCGAACCGGGGGAACGCTGGCTGTATTGCTATCCGGACGATGCTTTCGCAGCGTATTGAGTTGGCGTAACAGCCTGTCCACGGAGAAGTCACGATGAGCCGGGCAGCGATTTCTCCCTGCGATGAAGCGGCCGTTTAGGCCATGCCTGCCGATGCCCCCTGCCGTCCCGAGGTGCGACCATGGATTCTGGCGACCACGATCCTGGCTTCCGGGATGGTCTTTATCGATGCCACGGTCGTCAATGTGGCACTGCCGGCCTTGCAAGAGGCATTCAATGCCGGCATCGCGCAAGCCCAATGGGTGATCGAGTCTTATGCCCTGCTGCTCACGGCCCTGCTGCTGCTCGGGGGAAGCATGGGGGATCGCTTCGGTCGCCGCAGGGTATTTGCCGTCGGGGTGGCCTTGTTCGGCGCCGCATCGGTCTTCTGCGGCCTGGCCGGTACGATCCAACAACTCATCGGGGCCCGGGCGCTGCAAGGCGTGGGGGGTGCCTTGCTGACGCCGGGCAGCCTGGCCCTGATCAGCGCCTCGTTTCCGGACAGCATCCGTGGCAAGGCAATTGGCACGTGGTCTGGCTACTCCGCCATCACGGCCGCTCTGGGTCCGGTGCTCGGCGGCTTCCTGATCGAGCAGATCTCATGGCGCTTCGTCTTCTTCATCAATGTCCCGCTCACCGTGGCCGTCCTGTTCCTGGCCTTCAAGTACGTCCCCGAGAGCAAGGGTTCGCCGGGGGAGGGGGGACTGGATTGGCTGGGCGCCCTGCTCATCAGTACAGCGCTCGGGACCCTCGTTTATGGTCTGATCGAATCTTCATCGCTGGGATGGCGCGACGTCCGGGTCCTGGGCGCGCTGGCCTCTGCTCCCCTGGCCTTCGCCGCGTTCCTGCGGGTCGAGATGCGGCATCCCGCCCCGATGCTGCCTTTGCGGCTGTTCCGCTCCCGCAATTTCAGCGGTGCCAACTTGTTGACCTTGTTGCTCTATGCGGCGCTGAGCGGAAGCATGTTCTTTCTCCCGCTCAACCTCATTCAGGTCCAGGGCTATTCAGCCACTGCCGCCGGTGCGGCGCTGGCGCCCTTCATCGTCATCATGTTCGCCCTCTCCCCTTGGGCGGGCGGACTGGTCGACCGCTATGGCGGGCGGGGGCCGTTGGTGATCGGCCCGGTGATCGCCGCGTTGGGGTTCGGTGGGCTGGCGGTCCCCGGCATCGGCGGCAGCTACTGGACCACCTTTTTTCCTGCCATCGTGTTCCTGGGCTTGGGGATGACCATCACCGTCGCCCCGCTAACGACCACGGTCATGAACGCCCTTGACCTCGCCTATGCCGGCGCCGCATCGGGCGTCAACAACGCCGTATCGCGGGTCGCAGGCCTGTTGGCCATCGCCTTGCTGGGGATCGTCATGAGCCAGGCCTTCAATCATGCACTGGCACAGCGCAGCAGAGACTTGCCGGTATCCCCCGCCGTGTTGCAGCAAGTCGAATCGCAGCGCGACCGCCTGGCCGCCATTACCCCGCCGTCCTCGGCCACGGAGGACGAGCGGCAGGCCATCAAAGCGGCGGTTGGCGGTTCATTTGTGCAGGGCTTTCGATGGGTCATGCTGATTTCAGCACTCCTGGCCGCGGTCAGCTCGCTGATTGCCTGGCTCATGGTTGACCGGATCGGAAATGGCAAAGCGTAAGCGGCGGGCGGTAGTCCGGAGCGCGACGGGCGGGGCATTCGCTCCGCCGGTTACCGATCGGAAGCTGTATGACCGGCGTCGAAACGTCGATAACGGTTCTTGCCGGCTTGCTTGGCCTGGTACATTGCCTGGTCGGCCTGGCGCAGCAGCAGGTCGGCATCGAGGCCTTGTTGCGGAGACAGCGCGAAGCCGATGCTGGCAGACACCTGCAGCCGGGCATCACCGACCCGGACAGGTTCGGCGGCGGCTTGCATCAGCCGCTCCAGTAGCGGCTCGCAGTCATCGGGACGATCCAGATCCGCCAGCACGGCGACAAATTCGTCGCCGCCGATGCGGGCCAGGGTGTCGCCTTCCCGGAGGGCGGTTCTCATGCGATGGGAGACGGTGATCAGCAATTCGTCGCCCACATCGTGACCGTGGTTGTCATTGACGGCCTTGAAGCCGTCGAGGTCGAGATAGACCACGGCCAGGGAAAGCTTGCGCCGCTGGTTGTGGGCCAGGGCCTGTTGCAGCCGATCGGCCAGCAACACGCGGTTGGGCAGGCCGGTGAGGGCGTCGAAATGGGCAATGCGTTCCAGTTGCTGCTGCTGTTCCTTCATCGGCGTGATGTCGGTGAACAGGGCGACGTAGTTGAGAACGTTGTTTTCCGTGTCCCGCACGGCGCCAACGGTCAGCAGTTCGGCATATACCTCGCCGTCCTTGCGCCGGTTCCAGGCTTCGCCCACCCAGTACCCGTCTTCCAGCAGCGACCGCCACATGGCGGTGTAGTGATCCCGGGTCTGCCGGCCGGACTTGAGGATGCGTGGATTCTGGCCCACGGCCTCGGCGCGGCTGTAACCGGTGATGCGGGTGAAAGTGTCGTTGACGTCCACGATGTTGCCGTCGGCGTCGGTGATCATGATGCCCTCGCGGGCATGGGTGAAGACGCTGGCGGCCAGCTTGAGCCGGACTTCATTGTCCTTTTGCTCGGTGATGTCGATGCCGGTCCCCAACAGGTAGATCTGGCCGCCAATGGACAGGGTCCTGGCGACGAAGCGGAACCAGGGGGTCGAGCCATCCTTGAGCAGCAGCCGTCCCTCGGCCTCGGCCAGGGCCTGCTCGAAGCCTTCGCGGATCTTGTCGGCGATGGTGTGCCGGTCGGCCTCGTGGATGATGGCCATGACATCCTGCTGCGCCCGAGCCAGAGCCTCCGGCCCCAGCATGGTTGCGAGACTCTCGTTCCACCCCGCCAGGCGGCCTTCCCCGTCGAGCCTGAAAAATATGCCCGGCAGGCTGTCGAGCAGGGTGTTGGAAAAATTCACGGCTTGCCGGAGTTCGGCTTCCTTGCGGGAAATCTGCTCCTGCAGCTGATTGAAGCTGTCTGCCAGCCCCACGACCTCGCTGGGGCCGGCCAGGGCCAGCGGGTGCAAGGGCATTTCACCCCGTGTCATGGCTTGCATTTCCCCGGCGGCCTCGGTCAGGGGGCGCAGGGCGCGGCGTAGGGTCAGCAAGGTGATGAGGGCGATCAGCAGCGACAGCAGGGTGGCCCCGACCAGCGTCCAGTTGCGGCCTTCCCTGATCGAAGCGTAGGCGTCGGCGGTCGGCAGGCGGGCGACGGCGAACCAGCCGGTGGTGGGGATGCGCCGCGCCGAGGTCAGTTCTTCCACCCCGGTGGAACTGACCGCGACACCGGAGCCTTGGAAGCCCTGCATGTAGCGGTCGTGCATAGTGTCGGCGCCGGCTGGGGGCAGCGGGCGCAGGGTGTAGGAGGGATCGGTTCCGGTAACGAAGACGCCATGCTCGGGCGCCACCACGATGTAGTCGCCGCTGGCGTCCAGCCGGGGCTTGGCCACCAGATCAAGGAAATTGGCGGAATTGATCTGGGTGACGCCCGCCAGGATGGCAACCAGTTGTCCGTCCGCCCCCAGGACCGGCGCGGCAAACACCACCACCGGCTGCCCTATGGCCCGGCCGACGCGAGGCGGCCCGACGGCCGGCTTGCTGGTTGCAATGACATCCCGGAATGGAGAGAGCTGGGCATAGGCATTGCTCAGGCGCCCGGGGACCGCAGGATAGTCCGCATAGGCACCGGAACCGTCCGGCTTGATGACGATCAGGCCGCCGTCGAACAGGTTGTAGATGGCCCGCCGTTCCGCCAGAAAGCTGCGGATACGTTGCTCGCTGGCTAGCGTGTCGACGGGAAAGCGGTCGGCAATCATCTGCAGGCCGTTCAGCCGCAATTTGATCTTGTTGTCGATGTCCTCGGCAACGTAGTCCACCGCGGACAACTGCTGCGCCGAGAGCAATTCCTGCAAGCGCTTTTCCTGGAACTTGTTCAGGGCCAGGGCAAGGATCCAGAGCGCTCCCAATGCCATCAACATGATCACGGTCGCCAGCCGGGCCTTGAGGGTCTGCGGCAGGAAGTTGACAGCGGTGACGCGTGTTTCAGGCACGGCGGATAGCTCTTTGTTGACGGACGAAACTGAAAATTATCCCAGAAGGAAACGCCGACTCCCCGGATTTTCTCATTATGGATAGAAAAACCCTCGGCAGCCGTGCTTTGCCGCTTTTTCTGCCGCCGTGTAATTTCTCCACCACCGCCCTCCGCCCCCCTCGCCGCCGACCCGGCATCCCGTTTGCAGAAGGATTTCTTCTTCACGGCCGGTATGGAGTCGGATCATGAGCGATACAGTCGCTGATTTCCTCCTCAAGCGCCTGTCCGCCTGGGGCGTCAAGCGCATCTACGGCTACCCGGGGGACGGCATCAACGGCATCATGGGCGCCTTCGGCCGCTTCGGCGAGGGGATGGATTTCGTCCAGGCCCGCCACGAGGAACTGGCGGCCTTTATGGCCTGCGCCCACGCCAAGTTCAGCGGCGAGGTGGGGGTCTGCCTCGCCACCTCCGGCCCCGGCGCCATTCATCTCCTCAACGGCCTCTACGACGCCAAGCTGGACCACCAGCCGGTGCTCGCCATCGTCGGCCAGCAGCGGCGGGCCGCCCTCGGGGGCGATTATCAGCAGGAAGTGGACCTCGTCTCCCTGTTCAAGGACGTGGCCCACGAATACGTCCATATGCTGACCGTCCCCGAGCAGACCCGCCCCCTGGTGGATCGGGCCATGCGCATCGCCCGGGACCAGCGGGCCGTCACCTGCCTCATCTTCCCCAACGACCTGCAGGACTTGCCCTTCGCGGAGCCGCCCCGGGAGCACGGCACGATCCATACCGGCATCGGCCATACCGGCATGCGCAGCCTCCCCGGCCAGGCCGACCTGGCCCGGGCCGCCGACATCCTCAACCAGGGCAGGAAAGTCGCCCTGCTGGTGGGGGCCGGGGCCCTGCATGCCACCGACGAGGTCATCGAAGTGGCCGAGCTCCTGGGGGCCGGGGTCGCCAAGGCCCTTCTCGGCAAGGCGGCGGTGCCCGACAACCTGCCCTATGTGACCGGTTCCATCGGTCTCCTCGGCACCAAGCCGAGCTGGGACCTGATGAACGGCTGCGACACCCTGCTCATGGTGGGGTCGGGTTTTCCCTATTCCGAATTCTTCCCCAAGGAAGGCCAGGCCCGGGGGGTCCAGATCGACATCGATCCCCGCATGCTGAGTCTGCGCTACCCCATGGAAGTGGCCCTGGTGGGGGACAGCAAGGAAACCCTGCGGGCCCTCATCCCCCTGCTGCTCCCCAAGCCGGACCGGACCTGGCGCAACGAGATCGAGCGCAAGGTGGAGCGCTGGTGGCGGGTGCTGGAAGGCCGGGCCATGAACAGCGCCCATCCCATCAATCCCCAGCGGGTGTTCTGGGAACTGTCGCCCCGCCTACCGGACAACTGCATCCTCACCAGCGACTCGGGCTCCGCCGCCAACTGGTACGCCCGGGACCTGAAGATACGCCAGGGCATGATGGCCTCCCTCTCGGGCGGCCTCGCCACCATGGGCCCCGGGGTGCCCTACGCCATCGCCGCCAAGTACGCCCACCCCGAGCGCACGGTCATCGCCCTGGTGGGGGACGGCGCCATGCAGATGAACGGGGTCAACGGCCTCATCACCATCGCCAAGGTCTGGAAGGATTGGAGCAACCCCCGCCTGATCGTCATGGTCCTGAACAATGGCGACCTCAACCAGGTCACCTGGGAACAGCGGGCCATGGAGGGGGACCCGAAATTCGTGCCTTCCCAGTTCGTCCCCGATTTCCCCTATGCCGACTACGCCCATCTCCTGGGGTTGAACGGCATCCGGGTGGACGACCCCCTGGAGATCGGCCCGGCCTGGGACGAGGCCCTGGCCGCCGACCGGCCGACGGTGCTGGAAATGGTCACCGACCCGGACGTGCCGCCCCTGCCGCCCCATATCACCCTCAAGGAAGCCAAGGCCTACCTGTCGGCCCTCCTCCACGGCGACCCGGACTCCCTGGGCATCGTGGTGGCGAGCTTCAAGGAGGAGTGGGACACCCTCTTCCCGCCCAGCGCGGACAAGGCCAAGGGCTGAGGCCGCCATGGCCATCGCCGACAGCGCCGCCCCCATCGACTCCCTGGCGGTGGCGGCCTACACCATCCCCACCGACGCCCCCGAGTCGGACGGCACCCTGGAATGGAACGCCACCACCCTGGTGCTGGCCCGGGTGGCGGCCGGCGGCAAGGAGGGGCTGGGCTACGGCTACGCCGATACGGCGACGGCCCGGCTCATCCGGGACAAGCTCGCCCCCCTCCTCCAGGGCCGGGACGCCCTGGCCACCAACGCCCGCTGGCAGGACATGGCGGTGGCCATCCGCAACCTGGGCCGACCGGGGGTTGCTTCCATGGCCATCGCCGTGGTGGACACCGCCCTTTGGGACTTGAAGGCCAAGTGCCTGGGCCTCTCCCTCGCCGCCCTGCTGGGCCCGGCCCGGGACGCCATCCCGGTCTACGGCAGCGGCGGCTTCACCAGCTATTCCCCGCTGCAACTGGAGGAACAGGCGGCGGACTGGGTCCGGCAGGGCATCGGGCTGGTCAAGATAAAGGTGGGCCGCTCCCCGGACAAGGACGTGGAGCGGGCGATGTTGGCCAGCCAGGCCATCGGCCCCCAGAGCATTCTCTTTGTCGATGCCAACGGCGCCTACCAGCGCAAGCAGGCCCTCTACTTCGCAAAGCACTTCGCCGATCTGGGGGTAGCCTGGTTCGAGGAGCCGGTGTCCTCCGACGACCTCGCCGGCCTGCGCCTCCTGCGGGACCGGGGACCGGCCGGCATGGCCATCGCCGCAGGGGAATACGGCTACGACCTGCCCTACTTCCGCCGCATGCTGGAAGCCGGGGCGGTGGACATCCTCCAGGCCGACGCCACCCGCTGCGCCGGGGTCACCGGCTTTCTCGGGGTGGCGGCCCTGTGCGAGGCCTTCAACGTGCCGCTTTCCAGCCACTGCGCCCCATCCCTCCATGTCCCCCTGTGCTGTGCCGTCCGGCCGGCGGTCCATCTCGAATATTTCCACGACCATGTCCGCATCGAGCACCTGCTGTTCGACGGCGCCCTCGTCCCGGTGGACGGCCGCCTCGCCCCGGCCCTCGACCGTCCGGGCCTGGGGCTGGTCTTCAAGGAGCAGGACGCCCGATGCTACGCAACTTCCTAGACAACGCCCGCGTCCTTTCCCCGCCGGTGGACGCCGCCAACCAGACCCTGGAGCGGGAGCTGCGCATGGCCGTCGGCGGCGAGGTGCGCTTCGACGCCGGCAGCCGGGCCCTCTACGCCACCGACGCCTCCAATTACCGCCAGGTGCCCATCGGGGTGGTGATCCCCCGCACCATGGAGGACGTCGTCCGGACCGTGGATGTCTGCCGGCGCTACGGCGCCCCCCTCCTCTCCCGGGGCGGGGGCACCAGCCTCTGCGGCCAGTGCTGCAACGCGGCGGTGGTGCTGGATTTCTCCAAGTACCTGAACCGCATCCTGGAAATCGACCCCGCCGGCAGGTTCGCCCGGGTCGAGCCCGGGGTAGTGCTGGACGACCTGCGGCAGGCGGCCCAGGCCCACGGCCTCACCTTCGCCCCCGACCCGGCCACCCACTCCCACAACACCCTGGGGGGCATGATCGGCAACAATTCCTGCGGCCCCCACTCGGTGATGGGCGGGGAGACGGTCCATAACGTCATCGAGCTCAAGATCCTCACCTACGACGGCCACCGCCTGACCGTCGGCCCCACCGACGAGGAAACCTTCCAGGCCATCCTCCGGGAAGGCGGCCGGCGGGCGGAAATCTACCAGCGCCTGCGGGCCTTGGCGGAGCGCTACGGCGACGAGATCCGCCGCCGCTACCCGGCCATCCCCCGCCGGGTTTCCGGCTACAACCTGCCGGCCCTGCTGCCCGAAAACGGCTTCAACCTGGCCCAGGCCCTGGTGGGCTCGGAAAGCACCTGCGTGACGGTGCTGGAGGCCAAGTTGCGGCTGCTCCCGTGGCCGGCGGCGCGCTCCCTGCTGGTGTTGGGCTATCCCACCGTGTTCGAGGCCGGCGACCACGTGCCCCAGGTCATGGAGGCCGGCCCCATTGCCCTGGAGGGCATGGACGACCGCCTGGTGGACGACATGAAGGCCATGCACATCCACCCCGAGAACCTCCAGCTCCTGCCGGACGGCCAGGGCTGGCTGCTGGTGGAATTCGGCGGCGCCGACAAGGACGAATCCGACGGCCGGGCCCGGCAGCTCATGGAACGCCTGCGGCAGGCGGAAAACCCGCCCAGCATGAAGCTCTACGACGATCCGATGGAGGAAGAGGCGGTCTGGAAAGTCCGGGAATCGGGCCTGGGAGCCACCGCCCACGTCCCCAACAAGGCCATCACCTGGGAGGGCTGGGAGGATTCCTCGGTGCCGCCGGAAAACCTCGGCAAGTACCTGCGGGAACTGCGGGCCCTGTTCGAGAAGTACGGCTACGAATGCGACCTCTACGGCCACTTCGGCCAGGGCTGCGTCCACACCCGCATCGACTTCGACCTGGAGACCGCCGCCGGCATCCAGACCTTCCGGGACTTCCTCCACGCCGCAGCCCATCTGGTGACCAGCCTGGGGGGATCGATTTCCGGCGAGCACGGCGACGGCCAGTCCAAGGCGGAACTGCTACCCATCATGTTCGGCGACGACCTCATGGACGCCTTCCGGGAATTCAAGGCCATCTGGGACCCGGAGGGCCGGATGAACCCGGGCAAGGTCATCGACGCCTACCGGGCGGACGAGAACCTGCGCCTGGGCACCGGCTACAGTCCGGTCCGGCTGGAGACGGAATTCGCCTACAGCGAGGACGGCCACGACTTCTCCCGCACGGTGCTGCGCTGCGTCGGGGTCGGCGAATGCCGCAGCAAGAAGGGGGTCATGTGCCCCAGCTACCAGGCCACCGGCGAGGAGATGCACTCCACCCGGGGCCGGGCCCGGCTGCTGTTCGAAATGCAGCGGGGGGAGGTCCTCACCCAGGGCTGGCAAGAGCCGGCGGTGAAGGAGGCCCTGGACCTCTGCCTTTCCTGCAAGGGCTGCAAGGGGGAATGCCCGGTCCATGTGGACATGGCCACCTACAAGGCGGAATTCATGTCCCACTACTACGATGGCCGGCTGCGCCCCGCCGCCGCCTACGCCTTCGGCCTCATCGACCGCTGGGCCCGGCTGGCCTCCCATGCCCCCGGGCTGGTGAATTTCCTCTCCGGCCACCAGCCCTTCGCCGGGGCCATCAAGGGCCTGGTCGGCATCGCTCCCCAGCGCCGCCTGCCGGCCTTCGCCAGGGAGCCCTTCACCCGGACCTTCCGCCGCCGCCCCTGGCCGCCGACGGGCAAGGCCCTCATTCTGTGGCCCGATACCTTCAATAACTATCTCCATCCGGAAGTGGCCCTGGCGGCGGCGGAGGTGCTGGAAAACGCCGGCTACGAAGTGCGCATCCCCGGCCGCCACCTGTGCTGCGGCCGCCCCCTCTACGAATTCGGCATGCTGGACCGGGCCCGGGATTATCTGCTGCGCATCCTGGAGACCCTGGACGGGGAAATCCGCGCTGGCATTCCCATCGTCGGCCTGGAGCCGGCCTGCCTCACCGTCTTCCGGGAGGAAATGCCCCAGATGCTGCCCGGCAACGAGCAGGCCAAGCGCCTGGCCCGGCAGACTTTCCTGCTGTCCGAATTCATCGAGCGGCAAGGGCAGGACTTCCCCCTCGGCAAGCTGCCCCGCAAGGCCCTGGTCCACGGCCACTGCCATCACCAGGCCGTCCTCAAGATGGACGCCGAGACGGCGGTGCTCAAAAAGCTCGGGGTCGATTTCGAGCTCCTGGACTCGGGCTGCTGCGGCATGGCCGGCTCCTTCGGCTTCGAGAAGGCGAAGTACGAGGTGTCCATGGCCTGCGGCGAGCGGGTCCTGCTCCCCGCCGTGCGGGCCGCCCCCGAGGAAACCCTCATCATCGCCGACGGCTACAGCTGCCGGGAACAGATTGTCCAGACCACGGAACGCCAGCCCCTGCACCTTGCCCAAGTATTGCGCCTGGCCCTGGAGGAGAAGTCGCCATGAATATCGGAAAGCGCCTCTGGGCCATCGCCGAGGGCTACATCCCGCCCTCCAGCCCGGAGGACACCTACGAGCTGAAGAGCCATGAGGCCGCCTGCATCCTGAACGCCTCCAAGTTCGAGGCCCACATCCAGATCACCATCTTCTACGCCGACCGGGAGCCGGTGGGGCCCTACCGGGTCACCGTGCCCCCCAAGCGCACCTGCCACCTGCGCTTCAACGACCTGGACGACCCGGAGAAGATCCCGGTGAACACCCCCTACTCCAGCGTCTTCGAGTCCGACGTGCCCGTCGTCGTCCAGCACACCCGACTGGATTCCCGCCAGGCGGCACTGGCCCTCATCACCACCATCGCCTATGCCGATGACTGAACCCGGGCCGGTCCCGAAGCGGCCGGTCTTCCTGCAGCCTCTCCAGATCGAGCTGCCGGTGACGGCGACGGTTTCCTTCGCCCACCGCGTCTCCGGGCTCCTGCTGGCCCTTGCGCTGCCCTTCCTGGTCTGGACCCTGGCCCTGTCCCTCCACGATCCAGCGGGTTATGGCCGCGTCCTGGCCGGCTTGCAATACCCGCCAGTCCGGCTGGCCTTGCTGGTGCTGGCCTGGGCCCTGGCCCACCACTGCGCCGCGGGGGTGCGCCACCTGCTGTTCGATGCCGGAATCGGCACCACCCTGGCGGTGGCGCGCCGAAGCGCCTGGGCAGCCCATGGCTTCGCCCTGGCGGTGGCCGCGCTGGTGGCCGGAGCCCTGTGGTGAAAGCCCGTTACGGCGGACTGCGGGGATGGGTGCTGCAGCGGGCCACGGCCCTTTACCTCCTCGGCTTCATCATTTATTTCAGCCTCCACGGCCTGCTCTCGCCCCCCGCGTCCTTCGAGGACTGGCGTGCCTGGATGCAATCGACCGGCCCGCGCCTCGCCGCCCTGCTCTTCTTCGTCGCCGTCGCGCTGCACGCCTGGGTGGGGCTGCGGGACATCGCCATGGACTACGTCAAGCCCTTGGGCCTGCGCCTGGCGGTCCTGGCCGCCGTGGCCGGCGGACTGGCTGCGACCCTGACATGGGCGGCGCTGACGCTGTCCGGCTGATTGCCTGGAGGAGACCATGCGCCTTTCCATTTTCCGCTACAACCCCGAGAGCGATACCAAACCCCGCATGCAGGATTACGAGATCGCCCGGGAGCCGGGGGACCGCATGCTCCTCGATCTCCTGGAGCGCCTCCGCGCCACCGACGACAGCCTCGCCTACCGGCGCTCCTGCCGCGAGGGGGTCTGCGGGTCCGATGCCATGAACATCAACGGCCGTAACGGCCTCGCCTGCATCACCCAGCTCGACCACCTGAAGGAGCCGGTGGTGCTGCGGCCCTTGCCGAGCTTTCCGGTGATCCGCGACCTGGTGGTGGATATGACCCGCTTCTTCGAGCACTATCACGCCATCCGCCCCTACCTGATCCACCATGGTCCGGAACCGCAAAGGGAATATCTCCAGTCGCCGGAGGAACGGGAGAAGCTGGACGGCCTCTACGAGTGCATCCTGTGCGCCTGCTGCACCAGCGAGTGCCCGTCCTCCTGGTGGAATCCGGATCGTTTCCTGGGCCCGGCCGCCCTGCTGCAGGCCTGCCGCTTCATCGTCGATAGCCGCGACCAGGCCACCGACGAGCGCCTGGAACAGCTCGACGACGCCTACAAGCTGTTCCGCTGCCGGGTGATCATGAACTGCACCCACGTCTGCCCCAAGGGCCTCAATCCGGCTGCCGCCATCGAGCGCATCCGCCAGGCCATGCTGCGCCGGGGCCTGTAGGCCGCCGCCCTCAACCGCCGAGGCGGCGGGCGAAATCGTCCACCTGCCGCCAGTCGGTGAACTCCGTCACCGAGGCGGGGTCGGTGGGCCCGCCGGTCATCCACATGATGAAGCGGATGATGGCGCGGTCGAAGATGCCGTAGCGGGGATAGTCGATCTTGCCGGCGAATATTTCCACCATCCGGGGCCGCCAGGGCAGGCGGCGCAGGAATTTGCGCACGTAGGGATTGGTGTCGGCCTGGCGCTTCTCCGGCTTGCGGGCCACCGCATTGACCGAGAAGAAGGCGTTCTCCTTGCGGGCCAGGGTCTCCCCGTGGCGGACCATGAAGTCCCGGATGCGGCGGCTGTGGCGGCCATAGCGGATGCTGGCCCCGACCACGATGGTGTCGTAGGCCTCCAGGGGCCGCCTGGTCGGGCCGCCCACTTCCACCACCTCCACCCCGTGCCCCAGTTCGCCCAGGACCTGGGCGATGCGCTCGCAGATCCTCCGGGTGTGCCCGTCGGTGGTCGAATAGACGATCAGGATTTCCTTCCTCACCTCGCTCCTCCTGGCCCCTGCTCCTTCATCCTAATCCATGGCGGAGCGTAACGCTGAAACGGGAAGCACCGGCCCGGCATCAAATGGCCATGAAACAGCAAACAGCAACCCGGAAAGCGACGGACAAGGGCCCGATCCAGTCGGACACCGAACTGGTGGCCGCGGTGCGGAACGGGGACATGCAGGCCATGGAACAGCTCATGCGGCGGCACAACCGCACCCTCTACCGCACCGCCCGCGCCATCCTGCGTGACGACGGGGAAGCGGAGGACGCGGTCCAGGAGGCCTATCTCCTGGCCTATCGCGCCCTCGACCGCTTCCGGGGCGAGTCCCGGCTGGGCACCTGGCTGGTGCGCATCGCCGCCAACGTCGCCCTGGCCCGCCGCCGGCGCAACGCCCGGGGCGCCCTGGTGGTGCCCATCAACGGCACGGGTGACGAAACGGATGACTTGGGGGAAGCAATGATCGATCGTGCGGGACCGGAACGGGAGGCCATGGCGGCGGAGGTCCGCCGCCTGCTGGAGCGGCGCATCGACGCCCTCCCCGACATGTACCGCGAGGTGTTCATGCTGCGGGCGGTGGAGGAGCTGTCCGTCGAGGAGACCGCGGCGGTTCTGCAGATTCCGGAGCCGACCGTGCGCACCCGTTATTTCCGGGCCCGCAGCCTGCTCCGGGAGTCCCTGGCCAAGGAAGTGGATTTCGCCCTGGGCGAGGTGTTCGGCTTTGACGGCGAGCGGTGCGACCGCATCGTCTCCGGGGTCCTTGCCGCCCTCGGGGCCGCTGAAGCCGGGGCGAGCCCCCTGGCCGAAGGCCTGTCCTCCCAGGGGCGACCGCCCCAGATGTAATCCCCTGACGCCCCCGCGCAGCCGGCAGGAACACCGCCTGGACGGTGGTAGCGGGGGTCCTTTGCCCCAAGAAAGGATAACCATGACCGCCCCCGAGAAAATTCCCCTTCCCGACGTCCAGTCCCTGGAAGACCGCCGCAACCTGCCCATCGACGCGGTGGGCGTCAAGGATGTTCGCTATCCGGTGACCATCCTGTCCGGCGGGATGCAGACCGCCACCGTCGCCGACCTGTCGATGACAGTCAGCCTGGCCGCCGCCGCCAAGGGCACCCACATGTCCCGCTTCATCGAGGTGCTGGAGGCCCGCACCGGCGGTCTGGACCAGGCGGGATTCCGGGCCATGCTGCAGGCCATGCTGGAGCGGCTGGAAGCGAGCGGCGGGACGATCGACATGCGCTTTCCCTACTTCGTGCAGAAGACGGCCCCCGCCTCCGGGGTGCATAGCCTCCTCGACTACCAGGTGTGCTGGCAAGGACGCGTCTCCGATGGAGGACGGTATTCGTTCCGGATGCAGGTCCGGGTGCCGGCGACGAGCCTCTGCCCGTGCTCGAAGGAGATTTCCGCCTACGGCGCCCACAACCAGCGTTCCCACATCAGCATCGAGGCCGAGTTGGCCGGGGCCATGGCCATCGAGGAGCTGATCGCCATCGCCGAACGGAGCGCCTCCTGCGAGGTGTATGGCCTCCTGAAGCGCCCGGACGGGAAATACGTGACCGAACGGGCCTACGACAACCCGAAGTTCGTCGAAGACCTGGTGCGGGACGTGGTGCTCGCCTTGAACCAGGATCCCCGGGTGGCCGCCTACGTGGTCGAAGCCGAGAATTTCGAATCCATCCACAACCATTCCGCCTTCGCCCGCATCGCCCAGCCCGGCCGCAGCCCGTGGCCTGCGGCAGCGGCCGGGCGGCATCCCCACCTGCAGCAGACGGGAGCATGGAAATGAACGCTTACGAAACCCGGCTCGAAGGCCGCGAAGAAGTGGCCGAAGGAACGACGGCCTTCCATTTCGGGAAGCCCCGGGACTTCAGTTTCAAGCCCGGCCAGGCGGTCGATGTCGTCCTCCCGGCGGCGGCGGGCACCGACCCGCAAGGCATTCGCCACGCCTTCTCTCTCGTCAGCGGCCCCTTCGAAGACCATCTGACCATCGCCACCCGCATGCGGGACAGCGCCTTCAAGGGCGCCCTGAAGGCCTTGGCCATCGGTTCGACCGTCACCCTCGACGGCCCATTCGGAGCGCTGACCCTGCACAACAACCGGGCGCGGCCGGCAGTCCTGATCGCGGGGGGCATCGGCATCACGCCGTTCATGAGCATCCTGCGCCAGGCGGCCCGGGACCATCTGCCCCAACGACTGGTCCTGCTCTATTCCAACCGCCGCCCCGAGGACGCCGCCTTCCTGGCGGAGCTGCAGGAACTGGAGCAGCGGCTGGAGAACTTCCGCCTGGTCGCCACCATGACCCGGATGGACCAATCCACGAGAACCTGGGCGGGGGAGACCGGCGTCATCGATCCAGCCCTGGTGAACCGGGTCGCCAACGGACTGCCGCAGCCGATCTGCTACCTTGCCGGGCCGCCGCGGATGGTGGAAGCGATGCACAAGCTGCTGAACCTCGCCGGAGTCGATGACGACGATATCCGCAGCGAGGATTTCTACGGCTACTGAGGTCGAGCCATGGGGAAAATGGAATCCGCATCCACGACCGCCACCCCGAGGCCGGGCGGAAAGCGCCGCCACCTGCCGGGGCGGATCGTCCTGGTCCTCCAGGGCGGCGGCGCCCTTGGCGCCTTCCAGGCCGGCGTGTACGAAGCGATGCACGACGCCGGCATCGAGCCGGAGTGGCTGGTGGGCACCTCCATCGGGGCCATCAACGGCGCCATCATCGCCGGCAATGAGCCCCGCCAGCGCCTGACCCGGCTGCGGGAATTCTGGGACCTGGCGGGGAGGGGGGGCGAAGATTTCTCCCGCCTGGGCGTCCTCGGGCTGGGCGGGACCTTTGCCAACCTGAGCGCCGTCTTCCACGGGATTCCCGGCTTTTTCGAGCCCAACCGGCGGGCCTGGTGGGGCGTCCATGTACCGGTCGGGGTCACCGACGCCAGCTTCTACTCCACCGCTCCCCTGCGGGAGACCTTGAACCGCCTGGTGGATTTCCGCCACATCGGCGCCGAGGGCACGCGCCTCACCCTGGGGGCGGTCAATGCCCGCACCGGCCGCATGCGCTACTTCGACAGCCGGGACGACCACCTGGCCCTGGACCACGTCATGGCCTCCGCGGCCCTGCCGCCCGCCTTCCCCGCCGTCATCATCGACGGCGAGCCCTACTGGGACGGCGGCGTCTATTCCAACACCCCCATCGAGGTGGTGATGGACGAGGCCAAGCGCCACGACTCGGTGATTTTCGCCACCCAGCTCTGGCAGCAGGACGCCGAGGCCCCGAGCTCGATCCAGCAGGTGCTGAGCCGCATGAAGGATGTCCAGTATTCGAGCCGGGACGAGAGCCATATCGCCCGCCAGCAGCAGATCCATCACCTGCGCCACGTGGTGCGGGAGCTGGGGCGGCGGCTGCCGGAATCGGAAAGGGCCCGGCCGGAAATCCAGGAGCTCATCGGCTGGGGCTGCGCCACGGTCATGCACATCGTCTCGATCCGGGCGCCCCGCTTCGGCGGCGAGGATTTCACCAAGGACATCGACTTCACCGCGGAACATATCCGCGCCCGCTGGGACGCCGGCCGGGAGCTGACCCGGCAGAAGATCGAAGCCGCCCCCTGGGAGGAGGATTTCGACCCGGTGCTGGGGGTGGTGCTGCACGAATAGCGCACCGGACTCGTCAAGCCCGGAAACCTATTGGGCCTGCAGGAAGGCGGCCACGTTCTTCATGTTCTCCCGGGTCAGTTCATGGGTGACGGCGCTCATGGCGACGCCCGCCGGCCGCTGGTGCGTCTGCTGGAAAACGGTCAACTGCTTGACCAGGTAATCCGCATGCTGGCCGGCCAGGCGGGGAAACAGGCCCTTCCCCTGGCCATGGTCGCCATGGCAACCCGAGCAGGGAGGTATGTTCCTCCCGGGCACGCCATGGCTGAATATGTCCGAACCGATCCTGATCTGCTCCGGCGTCCCGGCCGGAGGGTCGGGGTTCCTGGTTGGGGCCTGGGCGGCGAAATAGCTGGCCAATCCCTCGATCTGCCCGTCGGTGAGATGATGGCTCAGGCCCCACATGTATTCGAAGCCGGCCGGATCGGAGCGGCCATGGCTGCGGAAGCCGGTGAGCTGAATCCGCAGATACTCCTCGGGCTGTCCGGCCAGCCTCGGGAAATTGGGGGACGTCGAATTCCCGTCGATGCCGTGGCAGTTGGAGCACACCTGCTGGGCCAGGGTCCTGGCCGGCACGTCGGGATTGCCCAGGGTCCTGGAATGCTCGATATCCGAGCACCCTGCGGCGGCGAGGACGACGACCGCCCCGGCGATGGTTGCCAGCCGGCCCATTCAGTAGGCCCCCCAGACGTAGAAGAACAGGGTGTCGTTGTCCTTGGCATCGCGTCCCCACCCGTCGTAATTCCTGGCGGCGCCAAGGTACCTGGAGAACATGGTGTATTGCACGCCCGTCCGGACATATTGCACCGGCAGCCAGAAGACCTCCGTCGTCCAGCCCGTGGTGTCCGGTTTGCCGGTGATGTTGTTGCTGACCGATGGAAGCAGGGGAGAGAAGCCGGCAAGCAGGCCGGTCGGATCGCCGGGAATGCCCGCCTGGCTGGCCGAGTTGTAGCTGCCGCGGAGCTTGAAATACGACAGGGTGCCGCCATAGGCGGCCCGGTATACGTAGGACGCCTTGGCCCGGAAGAGCTCCAGGGTGTCCGATGAACTGGTCAGCGGCTGGAGAGCGGTGCCGGCGCTGGCGTCATAGGCCCCCGGCTGGCCGGCAAGGGAAGCATCGTACTTGATGCGTTCGTGCAGGTAGCTCACCTGGGCGCTGGCAGCGTGGGGATCCAGGATGTACTGGTATTGCCCATCCACCCCCCAATCGCTGTACCGGTTGGTCGGGCTGCCGGGGTCGTTCGGGTCGATGTGCAATTTCGCCTCCAACCCCATGGCGCCCAGCATGACGCTATGGGGCCCCCAGTCGCGGGTGAGGGCCACCCGTCCATAGGGTGCGGAGCCTGACAGGCGATTGCGCGAACCGTCGCTGAACTTGAAGCCCTGGCTCATGAAGGACCAGAACTTGTCGGCCGTCCGGTAGGCCGACAGTTCGGCATAGACGGTCTTGTTCCAGTAGGCATAGGCGCCGACGCCGGCAACCTGCTGGGCCAGTCCGCCGGAAAGCAGCGGGGCCGTCGGCAGGCCGATGGGATTGCTCCCGGGCACCAGGTCGAATCCCCAGGCCGGCGCGCTGTTCCACACGTCCTGGACCGAGGGGTTGTTGTTGAGGGAAAGGCCGAAGACCAGGTCGTGGCGATTGTCGATGAAGCGGTCGGCGTAGCGGATGTCCGCATTGTCCGAGACCGTCTTGCCCCGCCAGTTCCGGTTTGGGTCCAGGTGATCGTAGTTGTTGTAGGTCATCTGGACGAAGCCGCCGATGTTGTTCGTCGCTTTCCCGGCCAGGAAAACGCTGGCGGTCGTGAAGACGAGGCTGCCGTTCTTGGCCGGAAAATCGGCCCGGGGATCGCCGTTCGGGTCGGCGGTGTTGCTCACCTTCGTATCGCTGACGACGCCCATGACCGACAAGGGAATGTTCCGCTCCCCCAGGGTATAGCCCGTGAGCTTGAACATGCGCCCATAGGGCGTGAGTTCGGGAAACAGCCCGCCGGCGTGGCAGGCGACGCAATTCTCCCCGGTTTGCCTGGCGAAGGCCGGGACAGCCATGCCATTTGCCGAGTAGCAGGCTGCCAGCAGCGCAGCCCCGGCCATCAGCAACGAATGGATTCTTGCGGCTGCATCAAGCAATTGCCGTGGTCGCATTGATAGGACTCCCCGGAAGCGGTACGGGTCTGTTTGGCAAGTCCTTGCATGCTAGGGCCTGGCATATGGCATGGACATACATGCTTGAGCGTATATCGATATCCCCTATGGACAGGAGCTCCCGCCGGGGCGGCATTGCTACGGCATCAATCCGTCATGCCTCGTCGACTTTGTGGTGCCGGAAAGCGAAGAGGAGCATGAGATCGTACGCCGTCTTCAAGGCGCCGCAGGCCACCAGGGGCGCGCTCAGCATGCCCGCGGCCAGGAAGGCGCCCCCCAGGGAAGGGCTGGCTGCCGCCGCCAGGCTGCGGGGCACGGCGGTAAAGCTCGCCGCCGCGGCCCGTTCGGCCGGCGTGACCACCGACATCACATAGGCAGTCCGGACGGGCACATCCATTTGCGACAAGGCGCTACGCACGAGCAGCAGCGCCAGCGCCGCCCCCATGCCCGGCGCCAGGGCGGCCAGGATGAGGCAGAGGTTGGCCGGGATATGGGTGAAGACCATGGTATTCAGGAGGCCGATGCGCCGGGCCACCCGGGGGGCGGCGAGCTGCGAGCCGGCACTGAGGAGCCCGGCCCAGAAAAAGAAGGCGCCCGCTGTCGCCAGGGAGAGGCCGAAACGCTCGAAGAGCCACAGGGCGAGCAGGGAATTCACCACCAGCCCCCCCGCGAAGGCATCGACGCTGAAGAGGGCCGCCAGCTTCCATACGATGCCCCGGGATGGCCCCAGCGGCGCCGCCGCGGGCGTCCGCCCATCGGCTTCCTGCCGGGGAAGCCGGCGGTAAAGGAACCAGACCAGCAGCCCGATGAGGCCATAGAGGAGAAACATGCCCCGCAGGGCGTCGGTCAGGGACAGGGGCCCGTGTTCGGCCAGCCAGGCCGGAAGGCCGGCGGTGAGCGCCCCGAGGGCGGCACAGAGGTATCCCATCAGGGTGTAGCGGGCGAACAGGGCAGTCCTCGCCTCGCCCTGGGCAGTGCCCGCCAGGCGGGCGTGCTCCAGGGGCAGGAAGACGCTGACGTCCCCGGAGCTGGGGTTGAGAGTGCCGACAAAGGCCACCACCACCAGGGGCCAGAAGCCGGAGAAGCCGGCGAACCCGGCGCCGGTGGCGGCCATGAGCCAGGCGGCCCCGACCAGGAGGCGGCGATGGGGCCAGCGATGGCCGAGGGTGCCGACCGCCAGGGTGGCCAGGGCCGACCCGGCGAGGGTGGCGGTGCTGAGGTACCCCACGTCCAGTTGCCCGAAGCCCAGGGCCAGCAGATAGGCGGGCAGCAACACCGCCACGTAGCCGTCGGCGAAGGCCCGCAGGGCCCGGCCGATCAGGATGACCTTGGCCGAGGGGTCGGCCCCCGCGGGCAGGAGCCAGGCACTGCAGGGACGAACAAGAGCCATTCCGTGATTGCCGAGGGGGTTATGGAAGCGGAATCCATCTTACATGTTCCCAGGGGCCCGGGTCCTGGCAAGGCAGCCGGCGGCTTCCCCGAACGTTTGCCGGCGGAGCCCGTCACAGCCGGTAGTGGTCTTCCCCCATGCCGTAGCCCATCCGGAGGCGCCTGCCGATGCTGCTCCTGCACCACGCCCGCAGATTCGCCACCCGCCTGGGCCCGGGATTGATCACCGGCGCCGCCGATGACGATCCGAGCGGGCTCGCCACCTACTCCCAGGCCGGCGCCCAGTTCGGGGCCGGCCTCCTCTGGACCCTCGCCCTCACGACGCCCCTCATGGTGAGCATCCAGATGGCCAGTGCCCGCATCGGGTGGTTCACCGGCCGGGGGCTGGCCGCGAACATACGGCGGCTGCTGCCCGGATGGATGACCGCCAGCCTGGTGGCGCTCCTTCTCTTTGCCAACACCCTGAACATCGCCGCCGATATCGCCGCCATGGGCGAGGCGCTGCAATTGATCGTCGGCGGTCCGCAGCACGGGCACGCCCTGGTGTTCGGAGTGCTGTGCACGGTGCTTCCCCTGCGGCTCAACTACGAGGCCATGGTCAGGGTCCTGAAGTGGCTGACCCTGGCCCTGCTCTCCTACGTTGCCATCGTGTTCATGCTGCATGTCGATTGGGAGCGGGTCCTGTTCGGGACGCTGGTTCCCGATTTCGAGGCCAGCAGCGGCTACTGGACCATGGTGGTCGCCGTATTGGGCACCACCATCAGCCCCTACCTGTTCTTCTGGCAGGCCGCCCAGGAGGCCGAGCAGCGGCGGCAGATCGATCTCGAATTCGGCGCCGACATCCACCTGGCCCAGCAGGCCGCCTTCGTCGGGGAACACCTTTACCGGATCAAGCTCGATACGGTGGTCGGGATGCTCTTTTCCAACGGCATCGCCTTCTGCGTCATGCTCACCACCGCCATCGTCCTCAACCAGAACGGCATCACCGACGTCCGGACCACCGCCCAGGCGGCGGAAGCCCTGCGCCCCCTGGGCGGAGATTTCACCTTCGCGCTTTTCGCCCTCGGCATCATCGGCACCGGCATGCTGGCCGTGCCCGTCCTGGCCGGATCGGCCGGCTACGCCGTCGCCGACGCCTTCGAGTGGCGCTCGGGATTCGACCACGACGTGATGGAGGCCAAGGGCTTCTTCGGGGTGGTCGCCGCCTCGACGGTGATCGGCACCGGCATCGACTTCACTTCCCTCGACCCCATCCGGGCGCTGGTGTGGAGCGCCGTCGTCAATGGCGTCATCGCCGTCCCCATCATGGCGGTGATGATGTGGCTGGGGTCAAGACGCGATGTCCTCGGGGATTTCACGCTATCGCGATGGCACCGCATCCTCGGCTGGCTGGCAACGGCCGTCATGGCGACGGCGGTGGTGGGGATGATCGTCGCCACCTGAGGCCGGATATTGCGGGCACAAATCCGCTGCGTATCAAACCGCCTCTACGGCAGACGCCTCGGCACCCTGACTCATCCTTCCATGCAACTCCAGATGGAAGGTGGCACCCTTGCCCGGCTCGCCTTCGGCCCACACCCGGCCGTTCATGCGCTCCATGGCCTTCCTCACCAGGGCGAGGCCGATGCCGCTGCCGGGGAATTCCTCGTAGGTATGCAGCCGCCGGAAGACTTCGAAGATCCGCTCCCGGTAGGCCATGTCGAAGCCGATGCCGTTATCCCTCACCCACAGGTGGCAGCGGCCCTCCTCCACCCAGGCGCCGATCTGGATCACCGGTGCCGCCACCGGGGCCGAATACTTGAGGGCATTCTCCAGCAGGTTGCGCAGCACCTGGGCCAGCCCGTGGGGATGGGCCTGGACCGTGATCTCCGGCAGGTCGAGCCGCACCTCGACCTTCCCCTGGCGGATCTCCTCCCCGTACTCCTTGACGATGCATTCCACCGTCTCCCGCAGGTTCAGGGGCTGGAGGGCGAGAATCTTCTGCTCGATCTCGGCGTGGGCCAGCAGGTCGTCCACCAGGGCGATCAGGCGCTTGGCGTTACGCTGGATGAGGTCGAGGAACAGCAGCCCATCGCCCTCCAGGCGCTCACGGTACTTCTGCTCCAGAAGGGAGCTGAAGGCGTTGATCCGTCCCAGGGGCGCCTTGATGTCATGGGAAGCGGCATAGGTGAAGGCCTGGAGCTCCTTGTTGATGGCCACCAGCTTGGCATCGGCCTGCACCCGTTCCGTGATCACCCGGCTGATGCCGAACACCCCCACCACCGAAGTGCCGTCGTCATCGAATACCGGCCACTTGCTGGTGCTCAGCCAACCGGCATTGCCGTTTTCGTCGCAGTAGGGGCTGATCCTGTCGATGAGGGGCTGGCCCTCCCGGAAGACCTGCTGATCCTCCTCGTGGTAGATGCGGGCCATGTCCGGGGCGATGATTTCCCGTTCGTCCTTCCCGATCAGCTCCCGCCAGTCGTGGCGGCCGCAGCTCCTGGCCAGGGGCTGGCTGCAGAAGCGGTAGCGGCTGTCCCGGTCCTTGAAGTAGATGAAGTCGGAGGTGTTTTCCAGCAGGCTGACGAAGTCCCGGTTCAGGGACTTGAGGGCCTGCTCCCCCCGCTTCCTTTCGGTGATGTTCCGCACGAAGACCAGGGCGCCTTCCTCGCCCCCGAAGCTGAAGGGCACCGCCGACACTTCGACCGCGACTTCCGAGCCATCCAGGCGCACATATTTCTCCTCCAGCGGGGGGCTGTCCGCCCGGGTGGCATTGATCCGCCGGATGCGCTCCGCCACCTCCGTCCGGCTTTCCGGGTGCACCCGGTCGATGCAGGGCGTTCCCAGGATCTGCGCCTTGGAGTCAGCGCCGAGGAGGCGCACCGTCGCCTCATTGACATAGGCGTAGCAGCCTCCCGTCTGCACAAAGATGGCGTCCGGGGAGCTTTCCACCAGGAGGCGGAAGCGTTGCTCGCTGTCCGCCAGGGCGGCCTCGTAGCGCTGGCGCTCCGCCAGCAGGCGGTTGAAGTTGCCGATCAGCTCTCCCACCTCGTCCTCCGCCGTCACCGGCAGAGGGGCCAGGGGCTGCTCCCCCGCCGACATCCGGCGCAGGCTGGCGCTGGCATTCTCCAGGGGGGCGAGCATGCGGCGGGTCACGGCCCACAGGACGAAGACCGCCAGGAGGGTGATGGCAGCGGCAGCCCCATAGACATAGCGCTTCATCAGCGCCATGGGCCGGCGGGCCACGTCCAGGGAAAGGGCGGCGAAGACGACCCAGTCAGCGGTGGGAATCTGCTTGGCGGAATAGAGCCTGGCGATGCCGCGGGAGCTGACCCCGAAGGCCGATCCTTCGAAGCCCGCCAGGAACCGGTCCGTGGTGGCGTTGGCCCCGGGTTCCGGGGCCTTGGTCAGCACCCGGCTCCGGTCGGAGGCGGCCACGATGATCCGGTCGTGGCGGGAGACCACGAAAAATTCCCCTAGCCCAGCGCGGAAACGGGCCGGGTCGGTGAGGTTGCCGAGGAAATTGCGGGCACCCAGGTCGGTGATGCCGGTCAGGACCGCCCGCAGCTTGCCGGCGGAATCGAATACCGGCATGCCGATGGTCAGCACCGGGCGCTGCAGAGCCCGGCCGAGCACCGGCTTATCGATGTGGGGCTTGCCGGTCTCCACCACCCGGCGAAAGTAGTCCCGGTCGCCGAAGAAGGTCCCCCGGCGCCCCGGCGTCACCGGATAATCGGCAATGGCCACCCCGTCCAGCCCGATGACGGCAATGCCGGCGGGAAAAAGGAAATGCAGGCCGAATCTTTCGACCAGGAAACCGTCGAGGGCCTCGGGGCGGAGGTCGGAAGGAAGGATACCGGCGGCCTGGGAAAGTAGTGTGAGGCGTTCGTCCAGCTTGTTTTCCAGGTCCGCGGCCACCTGTTCGACCGCGGCGAACTGCTGGTCGAGGAGCAGGTCGTCGAAGTCGTCCTGGACCACGGTGACGGACACATAGACCAGGGTCCAGATGAAAAGCACGAACAGGGCGACGGTGAGCGCAACCAGGCGGCCGCGGATGGAGCGCGGATAGCTGCCTAGCAATGCAATCCCCTGTTCTCGAAAGCGATTCAATGTTTCCCGCCCCCCTGCGGATGTCCATCATCCATCGCCCCGGCCGAAGCCCCGGGTGCCGCGGCGCCTGCGGCCGCTGTTGTCGCCGGAATATTACCGCACTATGCCACGGGTCTGCCCCGCCGGGGGCCGGCCAGCCACATCCCCACCGCCACCAGGGGCAGGAGGACGGCGGCGGCCAGGGCCCAGGGCCGGGTCACCAGGGGCAGTTCCCAGCTGAAGCCGGTGGCCCGGCCGTCGAAGCGGCCGTGGGCGCCATGGTCCCCGGGCACCGGCTGGTAGAGGTTGTCCGGCCGGCCCGGCGGGTCGGGCTCGTCGGTAAGCTGCCCGCCGTAAGCCCGATGGGCCAGCTCCCGGTCGAGGATGCCGGGGATAACCCGGGTGCCCAGGATGGCCTCCACCGCCGGGAAGCCCACCCACAGCTCCCGGCGGCGGTGCCGGGCCGCCCAGTAGATGCCCCGGGCCGCCACCTCCGGCTGGAAGATCTTCCCCAGGGGCTGGGGGCGCCGGCCCATGCGGTTCCTGGCCCAGTCGAACTGGGGGTGTTGAAGGCCGACAGGTGGACCATGGGGAAACGGAAGGCGGCGACGATTGCCAGCTGCCAGGGGCAAGCCCGGTGCCTGCTACCCCGGGCCCGGAAAGACCTCCGGGTGGGCAGCTTGTACAGAACCGCCGGTAAGTTTTACCGCCCTGCCCTGGGCACGGCGATTGCAAAATTATTGGCGGTGCCGGCTGGAGAAGATCTTGGAGGTCATGATGATCAATCGCGCTCTACTGGCGGCCGCACTGGCCCTGTCCTCTGTCGTCAGCCCCCTGGCGTCAGCCCTGGACGATCGCAACATCGACGGCATCGACTACCTGAGCGGCGGCGTCGGCAAGGAGGAAGCCCAGGACGTGAGGGCTGCGGCTCAGGACTACAGCCTGGCCATGACTTTCACCGACACGGGCGGGAAGTTCGTCTCCGACGTGAAGGTGGACGTCAAGAAGTCCAACGGCGAGGAGGTGCTGTCGGCACTTTCCGACGGGCCGATGGTCCTGGTGAACCTGCCGCCGGGCTCCTACACCGTACAGGCGACCCTGGGGGACCAGACCCAGACCCGCAAAGTGCACATTGCCAAGGGGCAGCACCGGCAGGTGACGATGCACTGGGATACGGCGTGAGCAGGAATAGGGGCGAAGTGCTGTAGCCCCTTCCCTTCGCGTCGGGCGGGGCATTCGCTCCGCCGGGCTGCGGAACTCGGGCCTGCGGCCCTCAAACAGTCCTCGCCCGGCTGCTCGAACGCCCCACCCTCCGGTCTGCGCCGGAGGGTTTTTCCTTGTTAAGCGCGGTCAGAGCATGTCGTCGGCAACCGCTGCCAGGGCGGCGTTGCCGGCCCGCACGGTCTCGCCCCAGGCCCGGGCCTGGGGCAGCAGCTGGTCGGCGTAGAAGCGGGCGGTGGCGATCTTGCCCTCGTAGAAGCGGCCATCCCCCTCCCCCGCCGCCAGCCGGCCAGCGGCCGCCAGGGCGGCCCGGCCCATCTGCCAGCCGCCGCAGACCACCACCGCGAGGTTGAGATAGGGCACGGCGGCGGCCAGGATCGCGGCCAGGTCATCCTTGACGGTGGCGCCCAGCCATTCGGTGGCCTTCACCCAGGCGTCCAGGGCAGCCCCCAGGCGCTGGCCGACGGCCTTCAGTTCCGGCTGCTCGGCGGCGATCAGGCGCTGGACCGTGTCGGCCACCTGGCCGAAGAGGATCTTGGCGGTGGCGCCCTGGTCCCGCATCAGCTTCCTGAACACCAGGTCGTTGGCCTGGATGCCGGTGGTGCCCTCGTAGATGGTGGTGATGCGGGCGTCGCGGAAATGCTGGGCGGCGCCGGTCTCCTCGATGTAGCCCATGCCGCCGTGGATCTGGATGCCCAGGGAGGTGACCTCGACGCCCATCTCCGTAGCGCCGCCCTTGACGATGGGGATGAGGAATTCCGCCAGGGCCAGCTGCCGGGCCCGCTCGCCGGCGTCGGGGGCGGCATGGGCCCGGTCGATGAGGCCGGCGGTGACGTAGGCCAGAGCCCGGCAGGCCTCCACCCGGCTCTTCATGAGCATGAGCATGCGGCGGATATCCGGGTGGCGGTCGAGGGTGACCAGGGCTTCGCCGGTCACCGCGTCCCGGCCCTGCTTCCGTTCCCGGGCGTAGGCCAGGGCCTGCTGGTAGGCCCGCTCGCCCAGGGCCACGCCCTGGAGGCCCACCGCCAGGCGGGCGGCGTTCATCATGATGAACATGTACTCCAGGCCCCGGTTGGGCTCGCCCACCAGGTGGCCGGCTGCTCCCCCGTGGTCGCCGTAGGCCATGACGCAGGTCGGGCTGGCGTGGATGCCGAGCTTGTGCTCCAGGGAGACGCAGCGGACGTCGTTGCGCTCGCCGAGGGAGCCGTCGGGATTGACCAGGAATTTGGGGACCACGAAGAGGGAAATGCCCTTCACCCCGGCGGGGGCGTCGGGAAGGCGCGCCAGCACGAGATGGACGATGTTGCCCGTCATGTCGTGGTCGCCGTAGGTGATGAAGATCTTCTGGCCGAAAATGCGGTAGCTGCCGTCGGCCCGGGGCTCGGCCCGGGTGCGGATGAGGGCCAGGTCGGAGCCGGCCTGGGGCTCGGTGAGGTTCATGGTGCCCGTCCACTCGCCGCTGATCATCTTTTCCAGGTAGGTGGCCTTGAGCTCGTCGCTGGCGCAGATCAGGAGCGCCTCGACGGCGCCGGCGGTGAGGAGCGGCCCGAGGGAGAAGGACAGGTTGGCGGAACTCGCCATTTCCTTGACGGCGATGGCCATGGTCTCCGGCAGCCCCTGACCGCCGTAGGGGCCGGGGGCGGAGACGCCGTTCCAGCCTGCCTCGCAGAACTGGCGGTAGGCCTCCTTCCAGCCTTTGGGAGTGGTGACCCCCTCCGGGGTAAGGCAGCTGCCCTCCCGGTCGCCCACCCGGTTGAGGGGCGCCAGGACCTCGCCGGCGAAGCGGGCGGCTTCTTCCAGGACGGCGTCGGCCAGGTCCGGCGTCGCCTCCTCGAAGCCCGGCAGGCGGCCGATCTCGGCCAGGCCGGCGAGCTCGGTCATGGCGAAGCGCATGTCTTTGATGGGGGCAATGTAGTCGCTCATGGTCTTGTTCTCCTGGGGTTAGAAGCCGTTGCTGCAGAGGGCGGCCTTGGCCGCGGCGTATTCCGTTTTCATGCGGGCGATCAGTTCGGCGGCGGCGGGCACATCGGCGATGGCCCCCACCCCCTGGCCGGCGCCCCAGATGTCGCGCCAGGCCTTGGCGGCGCCGTTGCCGAAATCCATGGCCGTCTTGTCCCGCGCCGGCAGGTTGTCCGGGTCCAGCCCGGCGGCCCGGATGCTGGCCTTCAGGTAGTTGCCGTGGACGCCGGTGAAGTACGGCGTATAGACGATGTCCTGGGCGCTGGATTCGACAATGCACTCTTTGTAGCTCTGCGCCGCGTTGGCCTCCCGGGTGGCGATGAAGCGGGTGCCGACGTAGGCGAAATCCGCCCCCATGGCCTGAGCCGCCAGCACCGCGCTGCCGTTGGCGATGGCCCCGGAGAGGGCGATGGGGCCGTCGTAGAAGCGCCGGATCTCGGCCACCAGGGCGAAGGGGCTCAAGGTCCCGGCATGGCCGCCGGCCCCGGCGCAGACCAGGATGAGGCCATCCACCCCGGCCTCCAGGGCCTTCTCCGCGTGGCGCACGCTGACGACGTCGTGGAAGACCAGGCCGCCGTACTCGTGGACCGCCGGCACGATGTCAGTCGGAGCCCGCAGGCTGGTGATGATGAGGGGCACCCGGTGGCGGATGCAGACCTCCATGTCCTGCTCCAGGCGCTGGTTGGACTGGTGGATGATCTGGTTCACCGCGAAGGGGGCGGCGGCCGGGTCGCCGGCCAGGGCCGTCTCGATGCGGTCGAGCCAGATCTCCAGCTCTTCCTGGGGGCGGGCGTTGAGGGCCGGGAAGGCGCCGATGAGGCCGCCCCGGCACTGGGCGATGACCAGCTCCGGGTTGGAGACGATGAACATGGGGGCGCAGATGACCGGCAGCGCCAGCCTCTGGCGCAGCTGCTGGGGGATGGGCATGGTTTCTCCTGGGATTTTGTGGGGATCAGGCGGCTTCCTTGAGGGCACGCCTCAGGATCTTGCCGACATTGGTGCGTGGCAGGTCGTCGCGGAATTCCACCTGCTTGGGAATCTTGTAGCCGGTGAGCTGGCGGCGGCAGTGTTCGATGAGCATTTCCGCCGTCAATCCGGGGTCCTTGCGGACCACGAAAATCTTCACCGCCTCACCGGAGTGCTCGTCGGCGATGCCGATGGCCGCCACGTCCTGCACGCCGGGATGCATGGCCACCGCCTCCTCCACCTCGTTGGGATAGACGTTGAAACCGGAGACCAGGATCATGTCCTTCTTCCGGTCCACCAGGAAGACGAAGCCGTCCCGGTCCACGTAGCCCATGTCGCCGGTGCGCAGGAAGCCGTCCGGGTAGAGGACGTTCTCGGTCTCCGCCGGCCGCTGCCAGTAGCCCTTCATGACCTGGGGACCGCGGATGCAGATTTCCCCCACCTGGCCCCGGGGCACCTCGGAGCCCACGTCGTCCCGGATGGAGACTTCGGTGGAGGGAATGGGCAGGCCGATGGAGCCGTTGAACTCCTTGGCGTCGAGGGGATTGATGGTGGCGGCCGGGGAAGTCTCGGTGAGGCCGTAGGCCTGCAGGATGGGCTTGCCGGTGACCGCCGCCCAGCGCTCCGCCACCGGCCCCTGCACCGCCATGCCGCCCCCCAGGGTGAATTTCAGCCGGGAGAAGTCGAGGCCCGGGAAGCCCGGATGGTTGAGGAGGGCGTTGAACAGGGTATTCACCCCGGTGATGACGCTCCAGGGATGGCGGGACAATTCCTTGACGAAGCCGGCAATGTCCCGGGGATTGGCGATGAGCAGGTTGCGGGCGCCGATCATCAGGAAGAGCAGGCAGTTCGCCGTGAGGGCGAAGATGTGGTAGAGCGGCAGGGCGGTGACCACCAGCTCCCTGCCCTCTTCCAGGGCGGCCCCTACCCAGGCATGGGCCTGCATGACGTTGGCGATGAGGTTGCCGTGGCTGAGCATGGCCCCCTTGGAGATGCCGGTGGTGCCGCCGGTGTATTGCAGGAAGGCGACGTCCTCATGGTTGAGGCTCACCGCCTGCATGCCGTGCCGGCGGCCGGCGGCCAGGGCGGCGGAGAAGCTGATCGCGCCGGGCAGGGACCAGGCGGGCACCAGCTTTTTCACGTGGCGGACGGCGAAATTGACCAGGGAGCCCTTCACCGGGCCCAGCATCTCCCCCAGGGGGGTGACCACCACCTGCCGCACCGCCGTGCCGCCCAGGGCCTGCTGCAGGGTGCCGGCGAAATTCTCCACCACGACGATGGCCTCGGCGCCGGAATCCTTGAGTTGGTGCGCCAGCTCCCGGGCGGTATAGAGCGGGTTGCAATTGACCACGATGCAGCCGGCCCGCAGGATGCCGAAGACGGCCACCGGATACTGCAGCAGGTTGGGCATCATGAGGGCCACCCGGGCCCCCTTGCCGAGGCCCCGGGACTGGAGCCAGCCGGCGAATTCCCGGGAACGGGCGTCGAGCTCCCGGTAGGTCATCCGAGCGCCCATGCTGATGTAGGCCACCTGGTCCGCATACTTGCGGCAAGCCTCCTCGAACAGCACCACCAGGGACGGGTAGTGGTCCATGCCGATTTCCGCCGGCACCCCGGCGGGATAACTGTGCAGCCAGATCTTGTCCATGGTTGTCTCCTCCGTGTTGTTCAGCTGCCCAGCAGCGCCTTCTTCAGCGAGGCGTCCACCGGCTTGTCGCCGAGCCAGACCTGCAGCAGGGCCCGGGCGAAGGGCCTGCCGGCCACCTTGCCGCGGGGCTCGCCGTTGAAGCTGACGGCGACCCCCTCGGCATTGAAATCCAGGGCCATGGTGTCGCCGCTCCGGGCGTTGCCGATGCGGCGCATGATGCCGGCGAACTGGTCCACCTGGGGCTGGAGGTCGGCCAGCTCGGCCGCGCTGCAGTTGTCCCGGAGACCGTCCCGCAGGGCTCCGTACAGCGTATCGGCATCGATGTCCCGCAACAAGCGCATCGTCATGCGCCGGGGCGCGGCGGAATCGATGATGGATGCCGGCACCGGCGACCTCTGGGCGACGTGCAGGGCGCCCACGTAGACCTTGACGAAGAGCCTGCTCCGCAGGCCGGCGCCGTTGAGCACCAGTTCGTCGCCGCCTACCTTGAGGCGCTCCTCGACGGGGACCCCGGCCACCTCGGCGGCATGGAGACCGGGGATGGCCATGAGGGACGCCAGCAGGGTGGCGACCCGGACGGTATGGGAAGTGATCATTTGTCTCCTTGGGCCGTTTTTTGTTGATAGAAGCGCTTGTCGGCGATGTACACGGTGCGCTCCACGACACTGTGGATGACGCCGTGCCTGTCCTTGAGTTCGACGACGTAGGTGCGGTCGATTTCCCCACGCTCGGCAAGGGCGGCCCGGATGGCCGCCACCTCCTCCCCGGGGAGTACAAAATCGGCATAGAGGGTGGAGAAACCCGGCTTCCGGTAGCGGATGCTGGCGGCCTTGTCCCAGACGATCACGTCCCTCCCCAGGGCGGCCATGATCATCATCGGGTGGGCCCCGTCGGTGACGGCGAAGAGGGAACCGCCGTAGATGGAGCCGACGATGTTCTTCGTTCGCCAGGTGAGGGGCAGGCGGATGCGGATATGGGAGAGGTCGGGGGCCACGTAGACCACCCTCCCCCCGGTTCCGCGGAAGGCGGGATGGAAGTTGAACCCCATCTTCACCATCCGCGCCCGCCACTTCGGCGGCAGCTTCGCCAGCCAGGCCGGTTTCACCGTCCTACACCCTTTCGAAGATGCCGGCGGCGCCCATGCCGGTGCCGATGCACATGGTCACCATGCCGTAGCGCCCGCCGGTGCGCCCCAGGCCGTGGACCACCGTGGCCGTGCGGATGGCGCCGGTGGCCCCGAGGGGATGGCCAAGGGCGATGGCGCCGCCCAGGGGGTTCACCTTGGCCGGGTCGAGGCCCAGTTCCCGGATCACCGCCAGGGACTGGGCGGCGAAGGCCTCGTTGAGTTCGATCCAGTCCAGGTCCTCCTGCCGGATGCCCGCCTGCTGCAGCGCCTTGGGGATGGCGGCAATGGGGCCGATGCCCATGATTTCCGGCGGCACGCCGGCCACCGCGTAGCCGGCGAAGCGGGCCAGGGGCGTGAGGTTGTGCTCCTTCAGCACCCGTTCGGACACCAGCATGACGGCCCCCGCCCCGTCGGACATCTGGGAGGAATTGCCCGCCGTCACCGAGCCCCGGGCGTGGAAGACGGGCTTCAGCCGGGCGAGGCTCTCCAGGCTGGAGTCGGGGCGCGGCCCCTCGTCGTTTTCGCACAGCCGTTCGGCGATGCGCACCGCCCCGCTGTCGAGGTCCGGCAGGTGCTCACGCACCCGGTAGGGGCTGATCTCGGCCCGGAAGTGGCCGGCGGCGATGGCGGCGCAGGCCTTGCGGTGGGAGGCGACGGCGAAGGCGTCCTGCTCCTCCCGGCCGATCTTCCACTGGTTCGCCACCTTCTCGGCAGTGAGGCCCATGCCGAAGGCGATGCCCAGGTTCTCGTCCTTGTCGAAAATAGCCGGGTTCATGGCCACCTTGTTGCCCATCATCTGGGGCATGACGGTCATCGACTCGGTGCCGGCGGCGATCATGACGTCCGCCTCGCCGAGACGGATGCGGCTGGCGGCGTCCGCCACCGCCTGCACCCCGGAGGAGCAGAAGCGGTTGATGGTGATCCCCGGCACGGTGTCGGGCAGGCCCGCCAGCAAGAGGCCGATGCGGGCCACGTTCATGCCCTGCTCGGCTTCCGGCATGGCGCAGCCGACGATGACGTCGCCGATGCGGGCCGGGTCGATCCCCGGCACCTGGGCCACCACGGATTGGATGGCGTGGGCCAGCATGTCGTCCGGCCGCACGTTACGGTACATGCCCTTGCGCTTGGCCACCGGCAGGCGGGTGGCGGCGACGATGTAGGCATCCTGAATCTGTCTGCTCATGGTCTTGTCTCCTGGGGCCTTAGTTGCGGAGAGGCTTGCCGGTATTCAGCATGTGCTCGATCCGGGCCTGGGTTTCGGGGGTTTTCAAGAGCTCCATGAAGCACCGGCGCTCCACGGTGAGGAGCCATTCCTCATCCACCAGGCAGCCGGCCTCCACCTCGCCGCCGCAGAGGGCAATGGCGGCGGCCTTGGCGACCTTGTAGTCGTGGGCGGAGATCATGCCGCCCTCCTTCATGTTCACCAGCATCATCTCGAAGGTGGCGATGCCGGTGCGCCCGGCCACCGGGATGCCCCGGGCCTGCAGGGGCGGCGCATAGCCGGCCTCCGCCAGGGCCCGGGCCTCCCGGAGGGCGACGTGGAGGAGCTCGTTGGCGTTGAAAAGGATGGGGTCGGTGTCCCGGGCGAAGCCGTACTCCACCGCCTCCTGGGCGCTCTTGGCGACCTTGGCCATGGCGATGGTCTGGAACACCGGCTGCAGGAAGTTCAGCACCTCCCCCGGGGTGGCCGAGCGGTTGGACCACTCCGCCGCCCGGATGGCGAATTCCTTGCAGCCGCCGCCGGCCGGAATGAGGCCGACCCCGGCTTCCACCAGGCCGACGTAGCTTTCCAGGGCCAGGACCCGCCGGGCGGCGTGCATGACGAACTCGCAGCCGCCCCCCAGGGCCATGCCCTGCACGGCGGCCACCACCGGGACCTGGGCATATTTGAGGGCCTGGGAAGCGCGCTGGAATTTCTCCACGGTCCGTTCCAGGAGGTCGAAATCGCCGGCGGCGCAGGCATCGGCCACCTGCTGCAGGTTGGCCCCGACGGCGAAGGGCGCCTCGTGCCAGAGCACCATCCCGTCCAGTTCCGCCTCGGCCCGGCCAACGGCGGCGATGACGCCGTCCAGGACCTCGTCGCCGATGGTGTGCATCTTGGACTTGAAGGAAAGAATGCCGATGCGCTCATCCACCGCCGGCAGCCTCCACAGGCGCACGCCGTCGTTCTCGAACAGGGTTTCCCCCGATTTTTCCGGGGTGGCGCCCCCCTCGCCCAGGACGCGCTCCGGGAAGAGCTGGCGCTGATAGACCGGCAGGCAGGAACGGGCCACGCAGGCGTTCTTCCGGGCCGACCAGGAGCCTTCGGGGGTATGGACGCCGGTACGCCCCGGCTCCAGGACCCAGGCGGGGAGCGGTGCGGCGCTCATGGCCTTGCCGGCGGCGATGTCGGCGGCGATGGCCTGGGCGATGTCCTGCCAGCCGGCCGCCTGCCAGGTTTCGAAGGGCCCCTGGGCCCAGCCGAAGCCCCAGCGCATGGCGAAATCCACATCCCGGGCGTTGTCGGCAATGTGCTCCAGCTGGACGGCGCAGTAGTGGAAGACATCCCGGAAGATGGCCCAAAGGAATTGGGCCTGGGGATGGGCGGAAGCCCGCAGGAGGGCGAAGCGCTCCGCCGGGCTCTTGACCTTGAGGATGGCGGCCACCTCGTCGGCGATGTCGCCGGCGGCGGTACGGTAGTCCTGCCTTTCCAGGTCCAGGACCTGGATTTCCTTGCCCTGCTTCCTGAAGATGCCGGCCCGGGTCTTCTGGCCCAGGGCGCCCTTCTCGATCAGGACCCGGAGCCAGGCCGGGACCCCGAAGTGGCGATGCCAGGGGTCGTCCGCCAGGGTGTCCTCCATGGTCCTGACCACATGGGCCAGGGTGTCGAGGCCCACCACGTCGGCGGTGCGGTAGGTGGCGCTCTTGGGGCGGCCGATGCGGGGGCCGGTGAGGGCATCCACCTCGTCGAAACCGAGGCCGAAGGCCGCCGTATGGTGCATCGCCGCCAGCATGGAGAAGACCCCGACCCGGTTGGCCACGAAGTTGGGGGTATCCAGGGCCCGGACCACGCCCTTCCCCAGCCGGGAGACGAGCCAGGTTTCCAGGCGGTCCAGGATGGCGGCATCGGTCCGGGTGGTGGCGATGATTTCCACCAGGGGCATGTACCGCGGCGGGTTGAAGAAGTGGATGCCGCAGAAGCGGGGCTGGACATCGGCCGGCAGTCCACTGGCCAGGGCGTTGATGGACAGGCCCGAGGTGTTGGAGGCGACGATGGCGGTGGCCGCCAGGTGGGGAGCGATCCGGGCGTAGAGGTCGTGCTTCCAGTCCATGCGCTCGGCGATGGCCTCGATGACGAGATCGCACCCGGCGAGCAGATGCAGGTGCTCGTCATAGTTGGCGGCATCTATGTACTGCAGCTTGGCACGGGTCGCCAGGGGCGCCGGCTCCAGCTTCTTCAGCCCGTCGAGGGCCTTCTTCACGATGCCGTTCTTGTCCCCTTCCCTGGCGGGCAGATCGAAGAGCATGACCGGCACGCCGGCGTTGGCGAGATGGGCGGCGATCTGCGCCCCCATGACGCCGGCGCCCAGCACCGCGGCTTTCCTGACGATGAGGTGGTTCAAGGGATTCTCCTTTCGGGTTGTTGTTCCACGGGCGACCTGCCGGGGATATGCCGATCAAGTCGTCTTTGACAATGAAAATCCGGAAAAGGCCCCGGCGGCGCCGGGGCCGAAGCACAAGCGGGAAAGGCTCAGAAGGCCATGGAGTACTGGGCGCCGAGGAGCCAGGCGCTGTCATCGTAGGAGCCCGTCACCCGGCCCCGCCCCTGGGCGGTCTGGTTGTTGTCGATCCGGGCGTCCTTGACGAAGAGATAGGCGAAGCCGAAGTCCAGGGTGGAATCCTTGGCGGGCTTCCACTGGGCCCCCACCGACAGCCAGGTGCGGTCGTTGTCCGGCAGGGACACCAGGCGGGTTGCGGCCCCCTTCACCGGCGCCTCGTCGTAGGCGATGCCGAACTTCAGCTTCCAGGCATCGTTGTACTTGTAGTTGGCCCCCAGGGCGAACCGCCAGGTGTCGCGGAAATTGGTATCCAGGCTCTGGGCAAGGGCGCCATTGGAGGCGCCCGAGGTGCGGATCACATCCAGCTTGGGAATGCTGCTCCAACCGGTCCAGGAGATGTCCCCCAGCAGCTCCACCCGATCGGTGAGGGCATGGGTGGCGCTCAGGATGGCGGTATCGGGCAGGGTCAGCTTGGCCTTGGCGTTGCTGCTCCCGGCCGCGTTCAGGGTGGCCACGGGGCCGGAGACATCGATCTTGCCGGTCAGGTCGTATTCCACCTGGGAGCGATAGGAGAGGCCGACCTTGGTGGCCGGGGACAGGGTGAACAGGGCGCCGACGTTCCAGCCCCAGGAGTCGTCATCGAGGGTGAGCTTCGATTCCGTCGCCGCCACGGCGGTGGCGGGGATCAAACCGATCCCCGCCACGCCGACCCGGCGCTTGTAGGTGGCCTCCAGGCGCTGCCAGCTGAGGCCGGCCCCGAGGGAAACCTGCTCGTTCACCCGATAGGCGATGGAGGGATTGACGTTGTAGGTCTTGATATCGAAGCTGACGGACTGGGCGGCGCCGAGCCAGGGATTGTCGTACTCGGTCTTGAGGCCGAAGGGTGCCCCGACGCCGATGCCGAGATAGAGATCCTTGTTCAGGGCCCAGGACAGGTAGCCATTGGGCAGGAAGCCCAGGACGCCGCCGTCGCCCCCGTTGCCTCTGCCGGCCAGGGCGCCGACGCTGGAGCCTTCGTCCTTGAATTTGTAGCTGGTGTTGATCGCCGTCAGGCCGGCGGAAAATTCCCGGGCCTGGAGCTGGGTCATCCCTGCCGGGTTGAAGAAGATGGTGCTGGCGTTTTCCGCCACCGCCGCCGAACCGGCATAGGCATTGCCGATGCCGCTGGCGTTCTGCTCCAGCAATTGAAAGCCGGAGGCGCTTGCCCCCCCGGAAAACGCCACCGCCAGCAGCGCCGGAAGCAGGCGCATCGTCGTTCCCTTTGTCATCGAGTTGTCTCCTGGTTATAGATTGATTGCGGAAGGAAGCCTTCCGTTGTTGCTACTCGGGTGAAAACGGCACAAACGTTCGTATGATGTTGCGGCTACAAAAAATCGATACCTTCTCCTCAGGGCTTCAGCGCTGCTGCTGTTTCCGGTCGTTGAGGGGCCCGCCCGTGAAGGGGGCGAAACCAGTGCCGAAGATCACCCCGGCATCGGCCAGGTCGGCATCGGCGACCACCTGGTCGGCCACCAGTTGTTGGGCGCGGTCGATGAGGGGCTGCACCAGCCGCGCCGCCAGGCCGGCGGGCACGGGGCCGGGGGCGGCCTTGGACGGCTTGCCGGCCGCCCAGGCATAGAAGCCTTGGCCCGACTTCCGCCCCAGATCCCCCCGCCCGACCCGCTCCGCCAGGCACCGGGGGGCCTCGGCCCCACCCGCCAGCTGTTTGCCGGCGGCCAGGGCGATGTCCAAGCCCACGGTGTCGGCCAGCTCGATGGGGCCCATGGGCATGCCGAAGGCGAGCATGGCCTCGTCCACCGTCGCCGGCGCCACCCCTTCGTCCACGCAGCGCATGGCTTCCAGCAGGTAGGGGGCAAGCACGGCATTGACCAGGAAGCCGGGGGCGCTCTTCACCGGCAGGGGCAGCTTGTCGATGCTCCGCACGAAGGCGCAGGCCTGCTCCAGTGCGAGGGGATCGGCCCCCTCGGCGGCCACCACCTCCACCAGGGGCATCATCGCCACCGGATTGAAGAAGTGGATGCCCACCAGGCGTTCCGGCCTTTCCAGCGCCGTGCGCAGGTCCTCGAGCTTGAGGCTGGACGTGTTGGTGGCCAGCACCGCCCCCGGCTTGAGGCGGGGCTCGAGGGCGCGGAACAGGGCCTGCTTGGCGGCCGCGTCCTCGAAAATGGCCTCGATGACCACGTCGGCATGGGCAGCCCCCTGCCCTTGCGGATCGGGAATCAGGCGGTCGAAGGCGGACCGGGCCTGGAGCCTGTCCTTGATGCGGCGGCCGAAGAGCTTGTTCGCCCGCTCCAGGGCCGGGGCGATGCGCTCCAGGCTCTGGTCCTGGAGGGTCACGGTCATGCCCCGGAGGGCGCACCAGGCGGCGATGTCGCCCCCCATGATCCCGGCCCCGATCACATGGACGCGGCGGGCCTTGAAATCGCACTCCTTGCCGAAGCCCTTGAGACGCTCCTGCAGGAAGAAGACCCGCACCAGGTTCCTGGCGGTGGGCGAGGCCATGATGCGGTCGATGGTTTCCGGGGCGGCCAGGGCATTGCCGCCGTGGCGGGTCCAGAGGTCGATGATGGCGTAGGGTGCCGGGTAGTGCTCCGGCCGCGCCTTGGCCGCCACCTGTTTCCTCGCCTTGGCGGCGACGAGGCCTTTCAGGGGCCAGGCGCCGAGGGCGGCCTGCAGGCCCTGCGCCCGGCGGGGCGCCTGGCCGGAGAGCACCAGGCCCCGGGCGGAGGCTTCCATCACCCGGGGGGCGGCGCACAGGTCGGCGAGGCCCAGGGACCTGGCCTTGCGGGCATCCACGGTCTTGCCGGTGAGCATGAGGTCGAGGGCCGCCGGGGCACCGATCACTTCCGGCAGGCGCTTCATGCCCCCCCAGCCGGGGAAGATGCCGAGCATCACTTCCGGCAGGCCGAGGCGAGTGCCGGGTTCGTCCACCGCGATGCGGTAGCGGCAGGCCAGGGCCAGCTCCAGGCCGCCACCCAGGCAATGGCCGCGGATGAGGGCGAGGGTCGGATAGCCCACCGCCGCCAGGCGGTTGAACAGGTTCCAGCCCCGGGCCACCAGCTCGCGGCCCTTTTCGGGACTGTCGAGGCGGGTGAATTCCTCGATGTCGGCGCCGGCGATGAAGCCCGCCGCCTTCCCGGAGCGGATGACGAGGCCCTTGGGCGGCCGGACATCCAGCTCGTCGAGGACCTGGGCGAGTTCGGAAAGCACCTCGGCGGAAAGGGCGTTGGCGGCGGCCCCTGCCTTGTCGAGGGTGAGCCAGGCGAGGCCGTCGGCGTCGCGCTGGATCTGCCAGTGGGTCAGCATCAAATTCTCCCGCTTCATGCCGCCGCCTCCACCAGGACCGCCCCGCCCTGCCCGCCCCCGATGCAGATGGTGGCGATGCCCCGCCGCTTGCCCCGGGCCCGGAGGGCATGGAGCAGGTGGAGCACGATGCGGGCGCCGGAGGCTCCCACCGGATGGCCGAGGGCGATGGCGCCGCCGTCCACGTTCAGCTTCTCTTCGTCGAGCCGGCCCCAGGGGGCCGTGCCCAGTTCCTCCCGGCACCAGGCTTCGTCGTTCCAGGCGGCGATGCAGCCCTGGACCTGGGCGGAGAAGGCCTCGTTGATTTCCCACAGGTCGGGGTCGTTCAAGGCCAGGCCGTGGCGCTGCAGGATGGGGGTGGCGGAATGGACGGGCCCCAGGCCCATCTGCGCCGGATCGAGGCCGGCCCACTGGGTGTCGGCGATGCGCCCCAGGGGTTCCAGCCGCCATTTCTCCACCGCCGCTTCCGAGGCCAGGAGGAGGAAGGCGGCGCCGTCGGTGACCTGGGAGCTGTTGCCGGCGGTGACGCGGCCGTAGGGCTTGTCGAAGACGGGCTTCAATTTGGCGAGGCCCGCGGGGGTCGAATCGGGACGCACGCCGTCGTCCTCCGCATAGATCTTGCCCTCCCCATCCACCAGGGGGACGATTTCGCCCAGGGAGCCAGCCTCTTTCGCTGCCGCCACCCGCCGGTGGCTGCGGCTGGCGAAGGCGTCCATGGCGGCCCGGTCGATGCCGAAGCGCCAGGCGATATTTTCCGCCGTCTGGCCCATGCCAAGGCCCACCACCGGGTCGGTGAGGCCTTTCAGCAAGCCGATCACCGGCGTCAGCAGGGCCGCAGGCCGCAGCTTGAGGAAATGCCGGGCCTTCTGGCCGGCGGTTTTCATGGACATCATGGCCGCGAACCAGCGCACCATGGCATCCGAATAGAGGAGCGGCGCCCGGGACAGGGCGTCCACGCCCCCGGCCAGGACCAGGCTGGAGCGCCCGCTCTGGATATTGGCGATGGCCGAATCCAGGGCCTGCATGCCGGAAGCGCAGTTGCGCATCACCGTCCACCCGGGCACCTTGGGGCCGCAGCCCAGGCGCAGGGCCACCACCCGGCCGATATTGGTCTCGTCCGGCGAAGGGGCGGCGCAGCCGACGATGACTTCGTCCAGGTCCTCGGGCAGGAAGGGCTGGCGCAGGAGCAGCGCCCGGCCGGCCTGGACCGCCAGGTCGGAAGCCGCGAAGGGCCCCGGCCCGCCCCGGGCCTTGAGGAAGGGCGTGCGGGCGCCGTCGATGACGTAGATGGGCTGGAAAGCCATGGCTATGCTGCCTTGCGCTGGATGGCCGGCTTGTTGGCGGTGGCCACGTCGTAGTCGAAGGGGAAGTCGTCCACCCGCACCACGATGTCCCGCAGGGCGTTGCGGCGCGCCATGACCTCGAACTCGGCGGCGGTGATGACGCCGGCCTCCACCGCCGCGACGGCGATGTCCCGGACATTGGCCAGGGGATTGCCGTCGAAGACGCCCCGCTTCTCGGCTTCCCTGATTTTGGCCTCGACGGGCTCGGCTTCCAGGGTGGCCTTGAGGGCGAGTTCGATGGCGCCCACCGGATCGTCGGCGGTCTTCGGCACGAAGCATTCGGCGGTGAGGCGCTCCCGGGTGGCGGAGGGGGCGATCAGGAGCTTGGCGACCTGGTGGCCGACCTCATCGGAAGGCACCACGTAGGGATGGCCCCAGGGAAAGATGAGGTGGTGGAGCAGCCAGCCCGCCAGGCGGCTCGGATAGTTGTGGGCGATGACTCCGTCGAAGGCCTGCTGGGCCTTGTACATGGCATCCCAGACGGCCCAGTGCATGAGGGGGGCGTCGGCCTGCTGCCGGCCCTCGGACTCGTAGCGCTTCAAGGTGGCGGAGATGAGGTACATCTGGGAGAGGATGTCCCCGAGGCGGGCCGAGATTTTCTCCCGGCGCTTCAGGCTGCCGCCCAGGAGCAGCATGGAGACGTCGGCGAGGAAGGCGAAGGCCGAGGAGAAGCGGGTGAGCTGCTGGCAGTAGCGCCGGCACTCGGGGGCCACGCCGGCCGGCACCCGAACGAAATGGGAACCGGTGAGGCCCATGACGAAGGCCCGGATGCCGTTCTTGACCACATAGCCGATGTGCCCCCACAGGGCGCGGTCGAAGTCCCGGAGGCCTTGAGCGGCGTCGGGATTCTGGGCCGCCTGCATTTCGGCCAGCACATAGGGATGGCAACGGACGGCCCCCTGGCCGAAGATGATGAGGCTGCGGGTGAGGATGTTGGCCCCCTCGACGGTGATGCCGATGGGCACCTGCTGGTAGGCGCGGCCGAGGAAGTTGGAGGGGCCGAGGCAGATGCCCTTGCCGCCGATGACGTCCATGCCGTCATTGACCACCTGGCGGGCCCGCTCGGTGACGTGGTACTTGGCGATGGCCGAGGCCACCGAGGGCCGCTCGCCGAGATCCACGGCGCCGGCGGTCATCTTGCGGGTGGCGTCCATCATGTAGGTGTAGGCGCCGATGCGGGTCAGGGCCTCCTCCACTCCCTCGAAGCGGCCCACCGCCATCCTGAACTGGCTGCGGACCCGGGCGTAGCCGCCCACGGCCCGGGCGGTCAGCTGGGCCATGCCGGTGTTGGAGGACGGCAGTGAAATGGAACGCCCTGCCGCCAGGCATTCCATGAGCATGCGCCAGCCCTGCCCCACCATCTTCGGGCCGCCGATGACGAGATCCAGAGGCATGAAGACGTCCTTGCCCCGGGTCGGGCCGTTCATGAACATGGCGTTCAGGGGGAAGTGGCGGCGGCCGGTGTCGACGCCGGGGTGGTCGTAGGGCACCAGGGCGCAGGTGATGCCCAGGTCCTTTTCCTTGCCCAGGAGCCCGTCCGGATCGTAGAGTCGGAAGGCGAGGCCAAGGATGGTGCATAGCGGCGCCAGGGTGATGTAGCGCTTGTCCCAGGTGACCCTCATGCCGATCACTTCCCTGCCCTGCCACAGGCCCTTGCAGATGACGCCGTGGTCGGGGATGGAAGCGGCGTCCGAGCCGGCCCAGGGGCTGGTGAGGGCAAAGGCGGGGATTTCCAGGCCCTTGGCGAGGCGCGGCAGGTAGTGGTTCTTCTGCTCGTCGGTGCCGTAATGGAGAAGCAGCTCGGCGGGGCCCAGGGAGTTGGGCACCATCACCGACACGGCGAGGGCCGAGGAGCGGGTGGAAAGCTTGGTCACCACTTCGGAATGGGCGTAGGCGGAAAACTCCAGGCCGCCGTACCTCTTCGGGATGATCATGCCCAGGAAGCCCTTGTCCTTGATGTAGCGCCAGGCCTCCGCCGGCAAGTCGTAGAGCTCGTGGGTCACCTGCCAGTCATCCACCAGCCGGCAGGCCTCCTCGACCTCGTTGTCCAGGAAGGCCTGCTCGGCGGTGGTGAGCGTCGGCCGGGGATAGGCGAGCAGCCGGTTCCAGTCGGGCTTGCCCCGGAACAGCTCCCCCTCCCACCAGACGGTCCCCGCCTCCAGGGCGTCGCGCTCGGTGGCGGACATCTGGGGCAGGACTTTCTTGTAGGCGGCGAAAAGGGGCCGGCTCAACAGGGCGCGCCGCAGGGGGCGCACGCCGATCAGGCCGGCCAGGGCTGCCAAGGCCGCCAAGGCCGCCAGGGCGGCGGTAGCCAGCAACGGAACGTGGGAAAGCTCCATGGGATTGTCTCCTCGTAACGGGAATCAGGCGGCCTTGGCGGCGCGCTCTTCTTGGGATTCGGGGGTGTCGAACTGGGGCAGCGGCGCCCGCAGGCCGCCCAGCAGGAAGGACATGAGCCGGGGCAGCAGGCGGTCCAGGCGGTCCTCCTTGTCGGCCGCCTCGATCTGCCAGTCGGTGACCAGGCGCAGGGTGTCGGTGCCGGCGATGGCGTAGGAGGTGGCGCCCAGCATGAAATGGAAGCGCCAGACGATCTCGGCCTTGGGGACATCGGGCAGTGCCTTGAACAGGGCTTCCTTGAAGCGGTCCATCACATGCACATAGCGGTGGGCCAGGAAGGCGCGGATGAATTCCGAGGGCTCCGTCATGGTGCGGCCCAGGAGGCGGAGGAAATTCATGCCGCCGCGGTTCTCATCCTCGGCCATGCGCAGCAGGGTGCCGAAGAAGGCATCGACGATCTGGGAGGGCTTGAGGGGCTTGTCCCCGGCCTGGGCCTCCATCTCGTCCAGGGCCCGCAGGCGCTCCTCGCTCAGCCAGTCGAGGCGGCGGCGGAACACCTCCTCCATGAGGGATTCCTTGGAACCGAAGTGGTAATTGACCGCCGCCAGATTCACCGCCGCTTCGCTGGTGATCTGGCGCATGGAAGTGCCCTCGTAGCCGTGGGCCATGAAGAGGCGCTCGGCGGTATCGAGGATGCGCTCCCGGGTGTCGATGGATCGGACTTCTACCATGCTTGAGCCTCCTATGATTCATACGTTCGTTTGAATCATAGGAGAAGGCAGAGCGGGGCGCAAGGGATTTTTGTTTCCTGCAAGAACGGGCTTCGCACCATCCCCTCAGCGTCCCGTTTCAAGCACCAATGTCAGAAAAGCTTCGATCTCCGGTGCGCCGACATCACGCGGATGCCGCCGGCCAATGAACGCGACAAAATGGCTTATTCATACCGCATACGCCTGCTCAGTTCGGCGGCTATAATGCTTTGCCCGGATGCGATCCCGAACCACCTCCAGAAGCATCGGGGGCCGTGATGCTGCATTTTGAGGAAGGAGTGCCATGCCAAATCTCACGAAAGACGAAAAATCAATGGCTTGCGACGCGGTCAAAGCAAGTATACAGCATGAACTGGTTTTTTATACAGCATTTGTTCTATCGATTTCACGTTATTCCTCACTGAATATGCCCCGCCGGCACACAGAATGAAGAATGGCAACGCGATGAGAAACCAATCATGAGTTGGCACGTTTACGTCATCGTCGCTCTTGTCGGAGTCTTGGGTGCGTTCTCCGTACAACGCTACGTCGCTTTCCGTAACGCTGCAGCGAAATTCAGGTCGTCCGTCCTTACCGCTCTTCTCGGCATCTATCCGCCAACCGAACGATGGAAAGAAAACATATCCGAGTCTTTGCTCTCCACTCTCCCGGAAGTAAAGTCCGCTTGTGCCGAATTCCATCCTAATGTCAGCCGTTTCAAGCGCAAGGCATTTAGTGCCGCCTGCGCCGAGTATGAGCAGCATTGTCGCCAGGAGCGCCCGTTTACCTTTCTGTTGGCGCATGCGCTTGACCCAACGACCTTCCCAGACAATCCGCAAACAATCTTTTGCCGTCATGTTGAAATTCTCTTGTCGTTCGCCAATGAGGCATAACCCTGCGGTCCACCGGACGCTGCGCCATAAAGCGGCGCAGCGCCGGTGACCTCCACGTTCGGCGTCACAATGTCGGAACTCCAGCCGCATCCACGTATTCCCTATCGGCCTTCGTTTTCATCCAGCGGGCGGCAGCCCACCAGACGTAATGCCGCCAGAACAGCCCAAAATACCTCTGCGGTCCTTTGATCTCGCAGAAGATCGGCCCGTTGCCGATCCACAGTTCAAGGTCGCCTCTGTGCGCAGTCAAGTGCTCCCTGCTAATCGGGTTGTATTTCGGCACCCACTCGCAATTCCTGATCTGTGCAATCGCGGTATTGGCGTTGCGGTAACGCCGAACAAACCGTTGCAGCGGACCTGCCGAAACAACGCTTTTGGTTTCCATCAATCCTCCTTCGCGGCAGGCCGCTGAACTTCGCTGTTAGGGCTTGCGTATGACTCCAGAATATTTTGTCGATTCTCTACGAGAAAGCTGCCGCGATGGAGCAGTTGATGACTGCGTGGCATTATTTGAAAATCCTCCTGGTCGGCGACCTCCTGAGCAACTCGTACGCCTATCTCGCTGGTTTAATACGCTGTCCCAAACGGATAGAGAATTCGTTATCGCTGCAATGTCTGAAGCAGCTGATGCAACTCTATTTGGCGTTCTCTGCATTATTGATGGGGTGCGTTTCATAGAACCGGAAGGTGAAAAATCGGAATTCACACTTACCGCATCGAGAGGAGGCGTCGCCTCACAACTCTCTCCGAGCGAGACCTTTCTTCATGACATCTATCGTTCCGAGCCCTAACAATTCGGTCAAGCGGACCTACCGAATACCCGCTTTCGTTTTTCCTGTACGGCCCGTCGCGGCAGTCCGCTTACCTCCACGTTAGGCCGCACATGAGCATCACTAGCGAATACAGCCGCCTCACAGAAACCGCATATCAGGCACTTTCCAAGGTTGAAGGCAATCCTCTCCAACTAACAGAACCGTTCCGAACGATAGTGCTCGTGGATACGGCAAAGGGAATCATCGACAACGGCGGAATTCGGTACTTCTTTGAATCGAATTTCCCATTCACACCAGAGTATTCCGTCTTTTCTGCTGCTTTCCGCAATATCGGTTTAGTGCAAGCTGCCAACGATATGGACCGAGCCGTTGCAAAGTTTCCGTTTTCCGAACCCCATCTTCATCCCGCTATGCGAAACGAGTTCATGCGCACCGTTGAATCAGACCCTTCAGGCGAATTCCAGTCTGCCGGGGACAGCATCATGGACGACACAGAGTTCGAAGCGAGAGTCTTGTCATATGCCAGAAAGTTCGGTGTCCATGCAGCCTAACCCTGCGGTCAAGCGGACCTGCCGAACACCCGCCTTGGTTTCCCTGTTACCGCCTCGCGCGGCAGTCCGCTTACCTCCCACGTTG
>Ga0316603_10000140_pt1 | contig 45398 bp, 42 predicted proteins | sample OWC_soil_day10_n_FD_207649 | JGI IMG/M metagenome (GOLD analysis project Ga0316603, IMG submission 207649) | Wetland soil microbial communities from Old Woman Creek delta, Ohio, United States - OWC_soil_day10_noCT | ecosystem: Environmental > Terrestrial > Soil > Wetlands | place: USA: Ohio... | reverse complement strand
TGCACCAGTCCGGCGATGGGGTCGCAGGTGAGTCCGAGGTTGTGCTCCATGCCAATCTCGGCGGCGTTCTCGACCTGCTCGTTGGTGCCGTTCAGTGCGGCCACGAGGCCCGCCGCGGCCATCGAGCAGGCCACGCCCACCTCGCCCTGACAGCCCATCTCGGCGCCGGAGATCGAGGCGTTGCGCTTGTAGAGCATGCCGATTGCACCGGCCACGAGCAGGAAGCGCACCACGCCTTCGTCGCTCGCGCCCGGCTCGAAGCGCCGGTAGTAGGCGATCACCGCCGGCACGATGCCGGCCGCGCCGTTGGTCGGCGCCGTCACGACACGCCCGCCCGCCGCATTCTCCTCGTTGACCGCGAGCGCGAAGGCGTTGACCCAGTCCATCACGTCGAGCGGGCGGTGCTCGCTCGTCTCGACCAGCATGCGGTGCAAGCGCGCCGCCCGGCGCTTCACCTTGAGCACGCCCGGCAGCAGTCCCGTGGCGCGGAAGCCGCGCTCGATGCAGGCGTTCATCACGGCCCAGATCGCGAGCAGCGCCGCCGCGGTCTCGGCGTCGGGCCGGAAGGCGCGCTCGTTGGCGAGCACCAGCTCGTGGAGTTCGAGGCCCTGGTCGCGGCAGGCCTGCAGCAGGTCCTTCGCCGACTGGAACGGGTGCGGAACCTGCGCCGTCGCGCCGGCCGTCGCGGGACGGCCGAATTCCGCAGCCCGCGCCACGAAGCCTCCGCCGGTCGAATAGAACTCCTCGCGGTGGAGAACCTCACCGGTCGCATCGAGCGCCGTGAAGCGCATGCCGTTGGTGTGCAGCGGCAGCCGCTGCTCGCGGTGCCAGAGCAGGTCGAGCGGCTCGTCGAAGTCGATCTCGCGGCGGCCGCCGAGCAGCAACCGGCTGCTGCCGCGGATGCGCGCGAGCACGGGCTCGATTGCATCGGGCTCGATCGCATCCGGCCGGTGGCCCTCGAGCCCGAGCAACACGGCGCGGTCGGTGCAGTGACCGAGCCCGGTGAGCGCGAGCGATCCGTAGAGCTGGACGCCGACGCGGGCGGTGCGCTCGATCAGTCCCTGTTCGACGAGGTCCGCCACGAACGCCCGCGCGGCGTTCATCGGCCCCATCGTGTGCGAACTCGACGGGCCGAGACCGACCTTGAAGATGTCGAGGACGCTGAGTCCCATGATCGCCGCCCCTACTCCATCGCCAGCAGCGACGCGTTGCCGCCGACCGCGGAAGTGTTGATCGTGAGCGTACGCTCATGCGCGAAGCGGTGCAGGTAGCGGGGTCCGCCGGCCTTCGGGCCCGTGCCCGAGAGGCCGCAGCCGCCGAACGGCTGCGTGCCGACGACGGCGCCGACGATGTTGCGGTTGACGTACACGTTACCCGCCGACACTCGCGCCGCCACGCGACGCACCGTGCTGTCGATCCGGCTGTGGATGCCGAAAGTGAGGCCATAGCCGGTGGCGTTGATGGCGTCCACCAGTCGCTCGAGGTCGCGCGCGCGGTAGGTCATTACGTGGAGGATCGGCCCGAACACCTCGCGCTCGAGCGCGGCGAGCGACTCGATCTGCACCGCCAGCGGGGCGACGAAGGTACCGCGTTGCATGCCCGCATCGAGGCGGCAGCGGTGCGACCAGCGCGCGCCCCGCACGATGGCGGACGCGTGCCGCTCAAGCACGTCGCGGGCCTCGGCGTCGATGGCGGGGCCGACGTCCGTCTCGAGCAGCGCCGGGTCCCCCACCACGAGCTCGTCCATGCAGCCCTGGAGCAGGCGCAGCACCCGGGGCGCGATGTCCTCCTGCACGCACAGCACGCGCAGCGCCGAGCAGCGCTGCCCGGCGCTGTTGAAGGCCGACTGCACCGCGTCGATCACCACCTGCTCGGGCAGCGCGGAGCTGTCCACGATCATGGCGTTCTGCCCGCCGGTCTCGGCGATCAGCACCGGGATGGCGCCCTCGCGGGCCGCGAGCCCGCGATGAATGATGCGGGCCGTCTCCGTCGAGCCCGTGAAAGCCACGCCGGCGACCCGAGGGTCCGCCACGAGCCGTCCACCGACCTGCGCGCCGTCGCCCGGCAGGAAGTGCAGCGCGTCGGCGGGCACCCCGGCCTGGAGCAGCAGGCGTACCGCCTGCGCCGCCACCAGCGGCGTCTGCTCCGCGGGCTTCGCGACCACGGCGTTGCCCGCGGCCAGCGCCGCGGCGACCTGGCCCGTGAAGATGGCGAGCGGGAAGTTCCACGGGCTGATGCAGGCGAACACGCCTCGACCGTGCAGCGACACCTCGTTGCTCTCGCCGGTCGGGCCGGGCATGCGCTGCGGCGCGGTGAAGTCCGCGCGGGCCCGCGCGGCGTAGTAGCGCAGGAAGTCCACCGCCTCGCGCAACTCGGCGATGCTGTCGGGCACGGTCTTGCCGGCCTCGCGCACGCACATGGCGACGAATTCGTGCAGGTTCGCCTCGAACAGGTCGGCCGCCTGGTCCAGCGTCGCGGCGCGGGCCTCGGCGCCCGCGGCGTTCCACTCCGGCTGGGCGCGCGCCGCCGCGGCGACGGCGGCCTCGACCTGCGACGGCGCGGCGGTGCGGACGCTGCCCACCACCTCGGCGGTGTTCGCCGGGTTGCGCACCGGCTGCGACGGACCGTCGAGCTCCTCGCCCGACACGACGGGACCCGCGAGCCAGGGCCGTCGCGACACTCGCTGCATGCGCCCGGCCAGCTCGGCGAGCACGGCGCCGTCCGCGAGCTGCAGGCCGCTCGAATTACGCCGCTCGGGCCGGTAGAGGTCGACCGGCAGCGGGATCTTCGGGTGCGCGGCCTGCGCGAGGTCGTCCACCGTGCGCACGGGATCCGCGACGATGGCCTCGACGGGCTCGTTCTCGTTGACGATGCGGTTCACGAACGAGGTGTTCGCGCCGTTCTCGAGCAGCCGGCGCACGAGGTACGGCAGCAGGTCCTCGTGCTCGCCCACCGGCGCATAGACGCGGCAGGGCATGGCGAGACCTTCCGCCCTCGTAACGGCCGCATACAGCTCCTCGCCCATGCCGTGCAGCCGCTGGAACTCGAACTCGCGTCCCTGCCGTCGGGCGAGGTGCCAGATCGCTGCGACCGTATGGGCGTTGTGGGTGGCGAACTGAGGGTAGAGCCCGGCGCCCTGCTCCAGGATCAGCCGGGCGCAGGCGAGATAGGAAACGTCGGTGTTGGGCTTGCGGGTGAACACCGGATAGCCCGGCAGGCCGCGCTCCTGGGCGCGCTTGACCTCGCTGTCCCAGTAGGCGCCCTTCACCAGGCGCACGTTGAGCGTGCGTCGAGTCTCGAGCGCGAGCCCGCCGAGGTAGCGCAGCACCGCCGGCGCACGTTTCTGGTAGGCCTGCACGGCCAGCCCGAGGCCGGCCCAGCCCTCGAGCCGCCGGTCGCGACAGGCGGCCTCGAGCAGCTCGATCGTAAGCTCGAGCCGCTCCGATTCCTCGGCGTCGAGCGTGAGCGCGATGCCCGCGTCCCGCGCCGTCTTGCAGAGGTCCACGAGACGTGGTGCGAGCTCGGCCAGCACCCGGGCGCGGTGCGAACGCTCGAAGCGCGGGTGCAGCGCCGACAGCTTCACCGAGATGCTCGGCCGCGAGGCGGCATCCCGATATTCGCCGGTGCGGGTCTGCAGCGCGCCGATGGCGCCGCGGTAGGATTCGAAGTACCGGTCGGCGTCCGCGCGGGTCAGTGCCGCCTCGCCGAGCATGTCGAAGGTGTAGCGGTAGCGACGGTTGTCGCCCTGGAGAGAATTCTCGAGCGCCTCCGCGAGGCTGCGGCCCATCACGAACTGGTGGCCCATGATGCGCATCGCCTGGCGCATGGCGGTGCGCACCACCGGCTCGCCCATGCGACCGACCACGCGGGCCATCGCACTCGCGGGCGCGGCGACGTCGCCCGCATCGAGCCGCACGATGCGCCCGGTCAGCATCAGGCCCCAGGTGGAGGCGTTGACGAACAGCGACTGGCTGTCGCCGAGGTGGCTCGCCCAGTCGCCGGCCCTGAGCTTGTCGGCGATCAGGCGATCGGCGGTCTCGTCGTCGGGAATGCGCAGCAGCGCCTCCGCGAGGCACATCAGGATCACGCCTTCCTGCGACGACAGGTCGTACTGGCGCAGGAAGGCGTCGAGTCCGGACTTGCTCGCCGGCGCGGCCCGCACGGCTTCCACGAGCCGGACGGCGGTGCGATGCACCTCGGCTGCCTCGGCCTCGTCGAGTCGCGCCGCACGCGCGAGGCCAAGCACGACGCGCTCCTCCTCGGCGAGGAAGTCGCCGTTGATCGCCCGCCCGACGGGGGTCTCGAGATCCGCCGCGTCGCGGCACAGGAACCGCGGCGCAGCGTCCTCACCGGGAGCAGGCTGGGCCATGGCGCGTGCTTACTTCAGCTCGTAGATCAGGCCGAGCGTGGTGAGCGTGTCGGTCTTCTCGAGGCCCGGTGTGACGTCGGTGTTGTGGCGGATCTGGTAGCCAACTCGAAGGCCGAGCGAACCCTTGATCGTGACCTCGAGACCGAGGTCGTTCTGGAGGTAGGTGTTGTCGGAGCCGGTCTCGATCAGGAACCGGTCCACGATCTTGGTGGTGTCGGTCAGCTGGTGCTCGAAGCCGAGGTCGCCGCGGAAGATGAGTCCGTCCTCGGACTCGCCGGTCGCGCGGTACTCGGCGTAGCGGTAACCGGGGCCGCCCTGCACCCAGAGCTTGGTCCGCTCCTCGTCGATCAGCTTGTAGCCGAGACCGGTGGCGAGCGAGGACTGGAAGTCGTAGGCACTGAAGCGGTCATCCTCGTAGCGACCGGCGCCGAACCAGTAGGCGCGATCCGTGAACTTGTAGTCGGACTGGCCGCGCACTTCCCAGCGCTGCGCCGTCGTCGCACTGCCGTCGCTGCCGTAGTTGCCCGCGAAGCCGAGGGTGTGACCCCACTTGTCGCGCGCGTACTTGACCTCGGCCGCGGCATTCGCGGACTCGTTCTCCGAGTTGCCGCTCGCGAAGGAGGCGCCGACTTCTGCCTTGCCGGTCCACTGGGCGAAGGCCGGGCCGCTCGTGGCGCACAAGACGACGCAGAGCAGTCCGGAAACGAAACCTCGAGTCATGCTCAATCTCCGTGAAGCTTACGAAAACACCCCCGTAACCGGCGCGCGAGTATAGCCGAGCGCACCCCTTGCCGGCAGTCGGCACGCCACCGACAATCCGCGTCCCGCGCCGGAGTTGCAGCCATGGCAGACAGCCCGCACAAGATCGTCGCCAACGACCAGAATTTCATGGAGTCCGTCGTCGAGGCCTCCGCCTCGCGGCCGGTGCTGGTGGATTTCTGGGCGCCGTGGTGCGGTCCGTGCCGCACGCTGATGCCGATGCTCGAGCGGATCGCCGACGACTACGCGGGGCGCTTCACGCTCGCCAAGCTCAACACGGACGAGTCGCCGCGCGTCGCCGGTCACCTCAACATCCGCAGCATCCCCACGGTGATGCTGTTCCGCGACGGCGAGGTGGTGGACCAGTTCGTCGGCGTGCAGCCCGAGGCGGCGATCCGGGACATGCTCGACCGCCACCTCGAAGCACCGGAGGCGCCCGGCGACACGCCGGACCTCCGTGCAGCGGCCGAGCTGCAGCTGGAGCGCCGTGACGCCGCGGCCGCCGCCGAGGCGATCGCCGAACTCGCGGCCGCCCAGCCCGAGCACCCCGCGCTGCCCTCGCTGCGGGCACGGCTCGCGTTCCTCGAGGCGACGGTCACGGAGCCGGACGTCCCTTCGCTCCGGGCACGGCTCGAGCGGGATGCGTCGGACGGCGCGGCGCGGCACGCACTCGCCGCCCACCACGCCCTCGCCGGCGACTACGCCACGGCGCTCACGGAGTGGCTCGAACTGATGCGACGCGACCGCAGGTTCGGCGACGAGCTTGCGCGGCGCAGCCTGCTCGCGGCCTTCGAGGTGCTCGGCGAGTCGAACGAGCTGGTGCCCGCCACGCGGCGGCGCATGGCCAGCCTGCTGCATTGAATCGGCTGCACTGGAAATGGGCGCAATCGGCATCCGTGTTCCTGCGCTCTTGCCGGGTCCCGGCGGTCGAAGTATAAGTCGCGCCATCCGGGGACCCGGGGAGCCCCAGGGTTTTGTCGATGAGCGAGAAACCTGAGTCCGACGAGTTCGAGGATGAGGAAGCGGAGGAAGCCGCCGGCGACGAGGAGTCGCTCGACGTCGATCGCCTCATGCAGGACCTCGACAAGCGCAAGCGCGGCGCCGCTCGCGGTGCTGAGCCCGCGTGGCGCAAGCTCGAGCGGCTGATGGAGCAGAAGCGCACCTCGGAGCTGCTGCTCGATTTCGACGACTACGACATCGGCGACGGCCGCAAGCCGACGCGCCGGCGCTGAGCGGAATCCGGCCATCAGCCGGCCCCGGCGCCGTACCTCGGCGCCGATGCCCGACGCCGCGAGACGGTCACCCACTCATTCCAGCGCGGATCCGACCGCAGCGTCCGCAGGAAGGGCGAATACTCGATTGATGGATCGTGTATGGAGTGCTCTGGCACCTTGTTGAGCCACGCGAGGGCCTGGTCCGGCTCGCCGCGGGCCGCGAACACCTCCGAGATCTGCAATGCCGGGACCTCAATGGCCGGCGCGTCGAGCAGCGCCCCCAGCGCCGCGTCAGCGGCCGCGGAATTGCCGAGCCGATGATGCGCGATCGCCTCCGCAAAACGGCGCTCCGCGCCCTCCGGCATCGTCGCGGCGAGCACCAGAGCTTCCTCGAAGCGCCCATCCAGGATCAGCAGCCGGGCGTGGTGTGAATCCAGGTCCGGGGTGTCCGCGTTCAACTCCTGCAGGCGCCTGATCTCCACCTCCGCCTCGTCCAGGCGCTCGGCAATCGTCATGAAGGCAACGAGATTGCCGCGGTTGACGAGCGACAACGGATCCGCCGCCACGGCGTGCTGCTGCAACTCGATGGCCTGGTCCAGCTGGCCGTCGCGGGCAAAGATTCCGGCCGCGATGCTGAGTACCAGTGGATTTCCGGGCTCGAGCGCGGTCGCCGCGGCCAGATGCTCGTGCGCCTCGTGCTGACGGCCGGTCTGGCACAGGTAGTTCGCCAGGCGCAGGTGTGCCTCGGCCAAGTTCGGGTCGAGCGCCAGGGCCCGTTCCGCAGCTTCCCGGACCTGCGGCAGGCCCTGCTCGGGCGTCACGTGCCGCTCGACGGTTGCAAGCCAGTGCACGCTCGCGAGACCGGCCCAGGCGCGTGCAAACCGGGGATCGATCGCGATGGCGTCCAGCAGGTTCTGCCGGGCTCGATCGAGATCGCCGGGAAGCCGGCGATGCATGAAATGCTGGGCCCGAACGAGATGATCGCGGGCGCCCTCATCAACCTGGACGACTGTTGCGGCCGGCTGGCGCGATCCGGGGTCGACTCGCGACAGGGTTCCGGCCGCCACGGACGCTACGATCAACAGCAGTGCCGCGGGGCGCCCTGCCACCGGCGCGAGCGCGGGGCGGTGACCGCCGTGCGCGGCTCCACGGGGCCGATGTAGCGATAGCCGCGACGCGGAATGGTCTCGATGTAGCGCGGCGACTCTGCATTGTCCTCCAGCGCGACGCGCAGCCGACGCACTGCGCTGTTGAGGGACAGGTCGAAATTGACAATGCCTCGGGGCCATAGCCGCGCGATCAGCTGCTCGCGCGTTACCAGCTCACCGCGGTGCGCCAGCAGTTCCTCGAGCACCAGTTGCGGTTGTTCCTGGAGCCGGATGCGTACCGAGCCGCGAACGAGTTCTCCGGTCGTCGAATGGAGCGTCCAGCCATCGAAGCGGATCGGATCGCGCGCGTTCATTTCTCCCTCCCGTGCGGATCCCGGCCTGGCTTGATGTTGTGGGTTGCCCGCTCGAGCCGCGGCCCTGAGATTACTCCCGCATCCTCCGGTCACAAAGATTTCATGGATTCGTCTGGTCCGTTTCATGGTCACTCCGGGCCACACGGCGGGACACTCGGAGCCCGGCGAAAGGCCGGACCCGGGGGCGGGCGTGCAGCCGCCCGGGGAGACCAACTACACCGGAGGAAGAACCATGTCAGTTCGAGGATGCATTGCGGCAATCGTCCTGTCCTCGTCGTTCGGTGCGTGGGCACCGGCTCGGGCGGACGCAGTCACCGACTGGAACGCGGTCGCCCTGCGATGCGTGCAGGTCCCGGTCGCACCAGCCACCGCGCCAAATCGTGGCGGACCGCCGGGGCTGCTCGACATCGCCCTGATCCAGGCGGCCGTGCACGACGCGGTTCAGGCCATCCAGGGTCGCTTCGAGTCGTATCACTACGACGACCCGGCCCGACGCGGCTCGGGCAGCGCGGCAGCCGCGGCAGCCGCGGCAACCTACGACCTGCTGAGGCAGCTCTACGGGGCGGACGACCCCTGTCTCGTCGGCGTACCTGACCCGGCCGTTACGTACGCGGGCGATGCGGGCCTCGAGGCCGGCTCGGCGGCAGCCGAGGCGCTCTGGCCGCTGTATCGACCGTCCTTCGCCACACCCTTCGATCCGTTCCTCGGCGGGTCGGGTCCCGGCGAATGGCAACCCACCCCACCGACCTTCGCCCCGGGCGCCAATGCCTACATGGGACAGACGGCGCCGTTCGTGCTCGACCGGCCTTCGCAGTTCCGCCCGCAGCCGCCGCCGCCCCTGAGCAGCGTGGTGTATTTCCGCGATTACGAGGAAGTCCGGCGGTTCGGCGGCAAGACCGACAGCGAGCGCTCGATCGACCAGACCGAGCTCGCCAACTTCTGGTCGGTGAATTTCATCACGCAGTGGTTCGCCACCCTTCGATCGATCGCCGACGCGCACGTCGCGGACCCCGGTGACAAGGCACGCCTGCTTGCACTCGCGGCCTTCGCGGCCGCGGACTCGCAGATCACGGTCTACGAATCGAAGTATCACTTCAATTTCTGGCGCCCCGTCACGGCGATCCGCGCAGGCGACGCAGACGGCAACGCCCGCACGGCTGGCGACCCGCTCTGGGAGCCGCTGGTCGTGACTCCGCCTTACCAGGACTACAGCTCCGGGGCGAACTGCCTCGCCGGTGCGATCACGACGGTGCTTCAGCTCTACTTCGGCACCGACGAGTTCGAGTACCAGGTGTTCACCACCTCGGCCCTGGCGACCATCAATCCGCGCAACTACACGAGCTTCTCTCAGGTACAGCGCGAGATGGTCGACGTGCGCGTGTGGCAGGGCATCCACTTCCGGTTCGCCGATGAGATCGGCCTGCGGCAGGGCAGCCGCGTCGGGCACTGGACGTTCCACAAGGCCTTGCGGCCCGTGCGCGGCCGGCGGAACTGACGGCATTGGGTCGGGAGGCCCTGCGGCGCACAGCCACGTGGGCCTCCCGACTTGTCAGTGGAAGTCCCGCGACGGCGCCGTGAGCGCGCCGAGCCAGGCGGACAAGTCCACGATCCATCGCACGATCACGTGCAGCACCTCGCCCTCCGCCTGCAGCTCGCCTGCCACGCCCATCAGCCGTGAGCCCACCAGTGCGCGGCGTTGGCGCTCGGCCACGTCGCGCCACACGATCAGGTTGATGCTGCCGGTCTCGTCCTCGAGCGTCACGAAGGTGACGCCGCCCGCGCTGCCGGGGCGCTGGCGCGTGATGACGAGCCCCGCGGTGCGCACCGTCGCCCCCGATGGCAGCTCTCGCAGCCCGGCGGCCGTCACGCAACCGCGCGCCGCGAGCCGCTCGCGCAGCAACGCGACGGGATGACGGCGCAGCGTGAGCCCGGTGTGGGCGTAGTCGGCGACGATGTCCTCGCCCTCGCGCGGTGCGCGCAGGAGCGGGATGCCCTCCGCGATGCGCGGCTCGGGCAGGATCGGCAACGGCGCCTCCACGCCCGCCACGCCCCACGCGGCGCGGTGACGATGCCCCGCCAGTGCTGCGAGGGCGCCGGCCGCGGCGAGGCAGCCGAGCTCGCGGCGGTCGAGCGATGCGTGGGTCGCGAGCGACTGCACGTCCGCGAAGCCGCCCCGTGCGCGTGCCGCGACTAGGCGCCGCGCAGCCTCCTCCGGCAGGCCCTTGGCGAGCCGCAGCCCGAGCCGCAGCGCAGGCTCGCCGCCGGCGCCGCGCTCGAGCGTGCAGTCCCAGTCGCTCGACCGCACGTCCACCGGGCGCACCTCGACGCCGTGGCGGCGCGCGTCCTGCACGATCTGCGACGGCGCGTAGAACCCCATCGGCTGGCTGTTGATGAGCGCCGCCGCGAACGCCGCCGGTTCGTGACGCTTGAGCCACGCCGACACGTACACCAGCAGCGCGAAGCTGGCCGCGTGCGACTCCGGGAAGCCATACTCGCCGAAGCCGAGGATCTGGCGGAAGATCTGCCGCGCGAACTCCTCGGGGTAGCCGCGCTCGCGCATGCCGCGGATCAGCCGCTCCTCGAAGGGCCCGAGGCCGCCCTTGCGCTTCCACGCCGCCATGGCGCGACGCAACTGGTCGGCCTCGCCGGGCGTGAACCCGGCCGCGACGATCGCGAGCTGCATCACCTGCTCCTGGAAGATCGGCACGCCGAGGGTGCGCTTGAGCACGCCCTCGACCTCGGGACTCGGGTAGCTGACGGGCTCGAGTCGGTTCCTGCGGCGCAGGTACGGGTGGACCATGTCGCCCTGGATCGGCCCGGGGCGGATGATCGCCACCTCGATCACGAGGTCGTAGTAGGTGCGCGGCCTGAGCCGCGGCAACATCGCCATCTGCGCGCGCGACTCGATCTGGAACACGCCCACGGTGTCGGCGTGGCCGATCATGTCGTAGACGGCCGGGTCCTCGGCGGGCACGGTGGCGAGCGTCCAGCGCGTGCCGCGGTGCTGCTCGACGAGGTCGAACGCGCGGCGGATCGCGGCGAGCATGCCGAGGCCGAGCACGTCCACCTTCAGCAGCCCCAGCGCGTCGAGGTCGTCCTTGTCCCACTGGATGACGGTGCGCTCCGGCATCGCGGCGTTCTCGACCGGCACGAGTTCCTCGAGCAGGTCGCGCGCGATCACGAAGCCGCCCACGTGCTGCGAGAGGTGGCGCGGGAAGCCGAGCAGCGCACGGGCGAGCGCGAGCACGCGGGCGAGCACCGGGCTCGCCGGATCGAGGCCCGCCTCGCGCACGCGCTCGTCGTCGATCCGCGAGCCGTCCCACCACTGCATGGAGCGGGCGAGCGAGGCGACCTGCAGGGGATCGAGGCCCAGGGCGCGCGCCACGTCGCGCAGAGCGCTGCGCGGGCGGTAGCAGATCACCGTGGCGGCGAGCGCCGCGCGGTGACGGCCGTACTTCGCGTAGAGGTACTGGATCACCTCCTCGCGCCGCTCGTGCTCGAAGTCCACGTCGATGTCGGGCGGCTCGTTGCGCTCGCGCGAGATGAAACGCTCGAACAGCAGCGACATGCGCGCCGGGTCCACCTCGGTGATGCCGAGGCAGAAGCACACCGCGGAGTTGGCGGCCGAGCCGCGTCCCTGGCAGAGGATGCCGAGCGAGCGGGCATGTCGCACGATGTCGTGCACCGTGAGGAAGTAGGCCTCATAGCCGAGCTCGGCGATGAGCGCGAGTTCGTGCTCGATGAGCGCGCGCGCCGTGGCGGGCGTGCCTGCGGGCCAGCGCCGCCGCTCGCCCTCCTCCGTGAGGTGCCGCAGCCAGCTCGCGGGGGTCTCGCCCGCGGGGACGATCTCGCGCGGGTACTCGTAGCGCAACTCGTCGAGCGAGAAGCTGCAGCGCGCGGCGATCTCGAGCGTGGCGGCCAGCAGCTCGGGCGGATAGAGCTCCTGCAGCCGCGGCAGCGGACGCAGGTGGCGCTCGCCGTTCGGGTGGAGCGCCCAGCCCGCCTGCTCCACCGGCACCCGCAGGCGCGTGGCGGTGAGCACGTCCTGCAGCGCGCGCCGGCTGCGCACGTGCATGTGCACGTCGCCCGCCGCCACGAGCGGCAGGCCGAGTTCGCCCCCGAGCCGCTCGAGCGCCGCGAGCCGGCGGCGATCCTGCCCGGTGGTGAGCAGCTCGACGGCGATCCACAGTCGGTGCGGAAAGAGCCCCGCGAGCCAGCGCCCGTGCTCCTCGTCGGGCATCGGGCCGGGCAGCCACAGCGCGAGGCAGTCGCTGAAATCCAGACCTGGGACCGTGGATCGCCGACTGTCCACGCCGGAATGCCGCCCGTGAGATCGCGGGTCGGGTTCGCCGGAATGCCGCCCGGAACCCGCTTCGAGTCGCTCCCCGATACTCGCTTTGTCGAAGCGGGTTCCGGCCAGCACTCCGGCTCGGTCCGCCGCGTCAGCCGACGGCGCCGGATTGCCGGTCGGGGACTGTTCCGACAAAGCGAGTATCGGGGAGCGACTCGGAACAGTCCCCGACCGGCAATCCTCCGCAACCGGCGTCCCGGCGAACCGGGCCGGCGCTGCGACGACGTCGATCCCACCGAAATCGGCGCGCACCAGCCGGTAACTGCCCTTCACGGCCGCACGCCGGCCGCGCGTGATGAGGCGACAGAGTTGTCCGTAGCCACGCCGGTTGCACGCGAGCAGCACGAGCCGCGGGCCGTCGTCGATGCGCAGCTCGCTGCCGACGAGGAGCTTGAGCCCGCGCTCGCGCGCCGCGCCGTGCGCGCGCACGGCGCCCGCGACGGAGCACTCGTCGGTGACGGCGAGCGCGGCGTAACCGAGCTCGGCGGCACGCTCGACGAGTTCCTCCGGATGCGAGGCGCCGCGCAGGAAGCTGAAGTTGGTGAGACAGTGCAGTTCGGCGTAGCCCATCTGTCGCGCGCCCCGGCGGAACTCAGCCGAACACGCCGTGCAGGAACCAGCCGCCCGCGGCGCGGCGCTCGCGGAAGATCCACAGGCGGACGCCGCCCGGCGTACGGGCGACGTAGTAGTCGCGCCGCACGTCGCGGCCGTCCCACCAGCCCGATTCGATGCGCTCGGGACCGTCCTCGAGCTCGAGTGGCCCCTCGTAGCGCGGAGGGTCGTCGCCCTCGAGCGGCTGCGGCACCGCGAGCAGCCAGACGGGGCGCGGCGCGAGGGGACATTCGCCCTCTCCTGCCTGCCTCCCCGCCCTCGCCTGCGAAGGCGGCGAAACAACGCCAATGTCCCCGTTCTTCTGGGCGGACTCGGGGCGATGCTCGGGCACGAGGCACAGGCCGTGCACGGCCTTGCCGCCGAGGCGGGCGCGCAGGCGCTCGACGAGCTGCGGCACGGCCGCGGCGCGCCGGCGGTCCCGCGCGAACAGATCACCCGCTTCCTCGCGCGCCTCGACCAGCGCTCCGCTGCGCAGGCGCACGGCGCGCACCGGTTCGGGCAAGTCCGTGCGCGCGAGCCGTTCCTGCAGCAGCGACGCGATGCGTCCGGCCGCGGCGACCGGCGCGGCAAATCGCAGGCGCAGCCGCGTCGCAGGCGCCTCGCGGTGCAGGAGCCGCAGCTCGAGCGACTCGATGGCCGCACCCCGTCCCTGGAGGTACGCGCACAGCTCCTCGAGCAGGGGCTCGAGCGCCCGCCGCAGCCGCCCGGTGTCGGCGATCTCCGGCTCGAGGTCGCGTCGCAGGACGCAGCGTTCTGCAGCAATGAAGTTCGCGCGCGGGTCGGGCGCCCGACCGAGCGCACGGTCGAGATCGAGGCGCAGCCGCGGCTCGAAGCGGCGTGCGAAACCATCGCGCGGCAGGCGCAGGCAATCGCCCAGGGCGCGCACGCCCAGGGTCGCGAGCGCCTGCAGCGTGCGCGCCGGCCAGCGCGTGACGGTGAGCGGCAGCGGTGCGAGCCGCGCCGACAGCGCATCCGGCCGGCGCAAAGCCACCTCCGAGCCCGCGCGCGCAAACCAGAGCGAGGCGAGCGGCGCCGGCGTGAGCGCGAGGCGGGCATCGAGCCCGCGGGCCTGCAGCCGTTCGCGCAGCCGGTCGCACAGGGACCGTGCGCCGCCGAACAGGCGCAGGCTGCCGCGTACCTCGAGCAGCACGCCGTCCGGCGGCTCGAGGCTGACGCGCGGCGTGAACTCCTGCGCCACGGCCGCCACCGCGTCGAGGAGCGCCCGCTCGCGGCGCGGCTCGCGCGCGACGATCCGCAGGCCGGGCTCGAGCGCCAGCGCCGAGTTGAGCGCCATGCCGGGCACGATGCCGCTCGCGGTCGCCAGCGGATCGCAGTCGCACACCACCTTGCCGCCCCGCTCGAAATCCACGACGACGACGGGCCCGGCCTCGCCGGGGATCGCCGTTCCGTCCGCGGTCGTGGCCCGCGGCTGCAGCGACTCGAGCACGTAATGCGGCAACTGGACCGCCAGCCAGAGCTCGCGTGCAACGGCCGTGGCCACGGCCGGCCCGTCCGCGCCACGACGGCGCCCTCCGCCGGACGCCGTCTGCGGACGGGGCCGGCGGCGTGCCGAGGGATCGGGTGCCGGGGCCTCCGACAGCGGGACGTCGGGCGTCACCCGAGGCTGGCCGGGCTGCGCCATGTTCAGTGCGCTTGCGCGGGCGAGGCGGCACCGATCCAGCCGAGCCGCACGCTCACGGCACGGCCGCCACGGCTCTTCAGGATCCGGACCTCGAGGCCGTCGCGGCCACTCGCGAGCGCGATGCGCAGCACCGCGGGCGAAGGCTCGCTGACGTCCCGCAGGCGGCGGAACAGCACCGCGAGGCAGTCCGACTGCTCGGCGGCGAGTTGCAGCCGCCGCAGGCTCTGCCGGTCGCGACAGGCGGCCCAGCCGAGCACCGCGCTGCAGGCGCCCGAGCGCAGCGCCTGCTCCATGGCCCACTCCGCCGGCGGGGCGCGCACGACGAGGATGCGGCCGACGTCGATGCCGCACGCGGCGAGCGCGGGTGCATACGGCGGGTGTGGCGGGGAGATCCAGGCGAGCCAGCCGGCCTCGCAGCCGTCGCAGCACAGCCGCGCGAGCGCGGGCAGCAACAGGCTCAGCTCGCCGATGCCCGTGTGATCGGCCAGGATCTCGACGAGTCCCCGCGACGGCCAGCCGCCACCGGGCAGGCAGCGGTCGAGCGCCGCGAACCCCGTGGGCAGGCCCGGCCGCCCGGCCGCCTCGCCCGGCTCCCGGGCACGCCAGAGCGCGGGGTGGCGCAGCAGTTCGTCGAGGGACATGGGATCACCCGGGAAGTCACCGGCGGCTTCACGCCCGGCCCGCTTCTTGTCGCACGACGCCGACCACCACGCCTTCGATGATCAGCGACTCGTGCTTGAGGTCGATGCGCATCGGCTCGAAGTCCTGGTTCTCGGGCAGCAGCCACACCACCGTGCCCTCCTGCCGGTAGCGCTTCACGGTCACCTCGTTCTCGAGGCGCGCCACGACGATCTGGCGGTTGCGCACCTCGGGCGTGCGGTGCACCGCAACCAGGTCGCCGTCGAGGATGCCGACGTTGCGCATGCTCATGCCGCGCACCTTGAGCAGGTAGTGCGGCCGCGGCTGAAAGAGCTGCGGGTCGATGTGGTAGTGCGCCTCGATGTTTTCCTCGGCGAGGATGGGCCGGCCGGCGGCGACGCGGCCGATGAGCGGCAGGCCCATCTGCTCGCGCAGCGAGTCGCGCAGCTGGATGCCGCGCGAGGCGCCGGGACGCAGCTCGAGCACACCCTTGCGCTGCAGGGCCCGCAGGTGCTCCTCGGCGGCATTGGCCGACTTGAAGCCGAGCGCCTCGGCGATCTCCGCCCGGGTCGGCGGCATGCCATGCTCGGCGAGCGCCTCCTGGATGAAGCGCAGGACCTGGCGCTGACGCGGAGTGAGATTGTCCATGGCTGAACCTGTATATATGAACAGTAGATGTTTTATATACAGTTCACGACCGGCCTGCAAGCACGGGCCTATGAGCCCGGCGGGGGCATGAACGTTGCGCTTTTGTTCTTACTACCGGCAGGATCCGCTATGATTTGAAAGTTCGGCTGCAATCCGGACGGGGCGTTTCGTCCCTGGCCGCTGCAGTCGGCCCCCCACTGCCTCACTCGACCCACACCTGAAGGAACACACCACCATGAAAAACGTCATCACCAAGACGCTGATCGTCTCCGCCGCCGCGCTGCTGGCCACCGGCTGCGTCAGCACCTCGACCTTCAACGACTACGTTGCCAAGAACGACGCGGCCGTTGCGGCTGCCGCCCAGTCCGCCGCCGCTGCCAAGTCCTCGGCCGACGCCGCCGCCGCCAGCGCCTCGAGCGCCGCCAACGCCGTGAGCGGCGCGCAGAGCACCGCCAACCAGGCGCTGCAGGCTGCCCAGGGCGCACAGGCCTGCTGCGACGCGACCAACGAGAAGATCGACCGCGCCTTCAAGCGCTCGATGGGCAAGTAAGCCCGCTTCGATCCCTACGGATCGACGGAAGACGCCGCGGTGACCCCGCGGCGTTTTTCTTTGGGCGCGGACACCGGCGCGGGCACGCCGCTCTGGACGCCGAACGCGTGCGTGACGGCGTCCCAGTCCACGTCCACCGGCCGGCCTTCGGCCTGCGCTGCAACGCTGGCCTGCACCGTGCCGAACTCGCCGGGGCCCGGGTCGTTCGCACCCTCGAGCAGCGGATGCCGCTCGATGTAGAGGGTGCCGCGCATCCAGCCCACCTTGGTCGGCTGGTCGATGAGGTTCACCTTCGTGTTCACCGGTACGAGCCCGTACAGCTCGGCGATGTCCTCCGGAAACAGGCGGATGCACCCGGAGGTGACCTGCATGCCCACGCCGGCCGGCCGGTTCGTCCCGTGGATCAGGTAGGCGCCGCTCGGGATGCCGAGCCGCATGGCGTGCTCGCCGAGCGGATTGTCGGGGCCCGGCGGCACCACAGGCGGCAGCGGCGGCTCGCCGCGCGCGATGTGTGCCTCGCGCACGGACTGCGGCGGATGCCAGCTCGGCCGCTCCTGCTTCGAGACGATGCGCGTCACGCCGAGCGGCGTCTTCCAGTCCATCTTGCCGGTGCTGATCGGGTAGGTCCGCACCACGGGCTTCTGACCGGGCTTGACCGGCGGATAGTAGTAGAGCCGATGCTCCGGCAGGTTGACGACCACGCCCTCGCGCGGCGCATCCGGCAGGATGAACCGCGAAGGGATCAGGATCTCGGTGCCCGCGCCCGGCAGCCACGGGTCCACGCCCGGGTTGGCCAGGATGATCTCCTCGTAGCCCACGCCGTGGCGCCGGCCAATGTCGAGCAGCGTGTCCTCGTGATCCGCGATCGCGGTTGTGATCACGCCGATGACGTTGTCGCCGTTCTCAGGGATCAGGAACTCGGAGCCACCGGCGCGCGCCGTGCCCGCCGCGAGCAGGACCGCGACGGCCGGCAGGAGCAGGCGGGGCCATTTCACGGCTCGACTCATTCGGTGCAACCTCGCGACGTTTGGCCGCATTCTAGTTGAAAGGCCCAGGCAGGACCTTTTCGACCGCGTTGACCGCGTTGCGGTTCCGACAGTAGCCTTCCGCGCCCGGGGGATGGACATGCCGTACAAGATCACCATCGAACTGACTGATCGCGACCTGCGTCACTTCCGACGTGAATTGAAGCGCTCGCGGGCGTCCGTCGGCATTGCCGACGACGAGGAGATCCTCGGTGCGGCGGCCGAGCTCGTGCAGGCGCTGAAGCGCTCGAAGCTCCCCGACTTCATTACCGAGCGGCTCGGCAAGCTCGAGACCCTGCACGCGATGCTCACCGATCCGGACTGGAAGCTCCGGGACGGCGAGCGCAGCCCGGTGCTCGCCGCCCTGGCCTACGTCTGCGATCCCGAGGACATCATCCCGGACGACATCCCCGGCATCGGTCTGCTCGACGACGCCGTGATGATCGAACTCGTGTTCCACGAGCTGCGCCACGAGATCGAGGCGTACGAGGAATTCCTGCGTTTTCGCCAGTCACTGCCGCGGCGCGTGCGCGCCTCCAAGGATCGCGGCTCGCTCGCCGCGAAGCTCGACCGGCGGCGGCTTCAGCTCATGGCGCGGATGCGTCGTCGACGGGCCGAGGAGCGGCAACGCTCGCCATGAGCGCGCCGATCTGCGCGGGCACGCCCTTGCGCGCCTCCACGATCGCCACGCGCACGGCGCTCGCAAACGCCGCACGGTCCGCGCCGCCGTGGCTCTTGATGACCACGCCGGCCAGGCCGACCATGCTCGCGCCGTTGTAGACGCCCGGGTCGAGCCGGCGCTTGAGTCCGCGCAGCGCCGGCGAAGCGGCGAGCGCGCCGAGCTTGCGCAACGGGCTCGCGGTGAACTCCTCGCGCATGACGCTGCCGATGAAACGCGCCACCCCTTCCATGGTCTTGAGCGCGATGTTGCCGGAGAACCCGTCGGTGACCACCACGTCCACTTCGCCCGAGAAGATGACGTTGCCCTCGACGAAGCCCCGGAAGTTGATCGGCGCGGCGGACAGGCGGCGGTGCGCCTCGCGCAATTCGTCCGTGCCCTTGATCTCTTCCTCACCGATGTTGAGGAGCCCGATCCGCGGACGGTCGATGCCGTGCAGGTCGGAGGCGATCACCGAGCCCATCACCGCGAACTGCACGAGGTGCTCCGCGGTGCAGTCGGGATTGGCGCCGAGGTCGAGCATCACGGTGTGACCGTGCGCCGCCGGCACGGCGGACACGATGGCGGGACGGTCGATGCCGGGCACCATGCCGAGCACGAAGCGCGAGGTCGCGAGCAGCGCTCCGGTGTTGCCCGCCGACACGCAGGCCGCCGCCTCGCCCTTCTTGACGAGGTTGATGGCGACTCGCATCGAGGAGTCCTTCTTGCGCCGGACGGCGTCCTGGGGACGCTCGTCCATGCCGACCACCTCGCTCGCCTCGACCACCGTGCAGCGCGTCGGATCGGCACCTGCGACCAGCGGACGCACGACGTCCCTGCGGCCGACGATCAGCAGCCGCAGGTCCGGGGTGGTCGAGAGGACGTCGAGCGCGGCGGGAACCGCGACGGCGGCGCCGTGGTCGCCGCTCATGGCGTCCACGGCGATCGTGAGCCCGGCGTTCATGCGCGGGCGGAGCCGGCCGCTATTCCTGGCCTTCCTCGGCCACCGGCGTCTCGATGACCTTCTTGCCGCGGTAGAAGCCGTCCGGCGTGATTCGGTGACGCAGGTGGGTCTCGCCGCTGGTGCGGTCGACCGACAACGCCGGAGTCGGCAGCTTGTCGTGCGCCCGGCGCATGCCGCGCGTCGAAGGGGTCCTGCGGCTCTTTTGAACTGCCATGGTCTCGTCTCCTGTCGCGGTCAGCCGGCGCCCTTGTCGAGCAACTGCCGCAGGTTCGCAAAGGGTTTCTGCTTCTCGTCCGCCGCTGCCTCGTCCCCGACCGCGTCGAGCGCGGCCGCGACCGCGCCGCACTCCGCGGCCGTCTCGTGCATCGGCACCAGCGGCAGGCCGAGCAGCACTTGTTCCTCGATCACCTCGACGACCGAGAGCCGCTCGGCATCGCCGAGCAGCGGCTCATAGCCGCCGGGAACCTCCTCCGCGTCACGCGCGATCACCGCGAGCAACGCCGATTCGTCCACCCCGCATGCGCACGGTCGCAGGCACCGCTGGCAGGCGAGGAACACCTCGCCGTCGACCTGCACCGCAATGGTGGTGCGGCCTTCGAACGACCCGAACACCAGCTGGGCGCGCACCCGCGTTCCCGCGAGCGCGCCTGCCTCGACGAGACGCGGTAACTGCGAAAGCTCTAGCGTGCGCTCCAGCCTTGCGGCGCGTCCGGCCAGATCGACCGCATTGACTAGATCGGCCGGGGCAGGCGACATGGGCCGCGTATCATAGGGACCGGCCTCCCCCGTGTCAAAACGAATTGGAGCTTAAACCCTTGTTTTTCAAGGTCCAGCGCGACGCCCGGGGCACCCCGTGAGCGCGGCACCCGTCGCCCGCCTCATACTGGCGTCCACCTCCGCCTACCGGCGTGCGCTTCTCGAGCGCCTCGGCGTACCGTTCGACTCCGTGGCGCCGGATGCCGACGAGCGGCGCCTGCCGGACGAGCCGCCCGACGCGCTGGCGCTGCGCCTCGCGCGCCTCAAGGCCGAGACCGTGGCCGCCGGTCACCCCGGCTGCATCGTGATCGGTTCCGACCAGGTCGCCGTGCGGGGCCCGGAAATCCTCGGCAAACCGGGGACCGTCGAGCGCTGCAACGAGCAGCTCTTGAAGTCGTCGGGGCGCGAGGTCGAATTCCTCACCGCCGTACACGTGGTGGACGGCCGGGGCGCTCGCGCGGAGAGCCACCTCGACCGCACGCAGGTGCGCTTCCGTACGCTCGAGCCTGCGGAGGTGGCGCGCTACGTCGCCGCGGACACGCCGCTCGACTGCGCGGGCGGCTTCAAGGCGGAATCGCTCGGCATCGCGCTGTTCGAGCGCATCGAGTCCGCGGACCCGACGGCCCTTACCGGGCTGCCCTTGATCTGGCTCTGCGGCGCGCTTCGCCGCGCCGGGATCCCGGTGCCTTGAGCAGCGCCTCGAGCGCCGTGTGCAGGTCGGGCCCGAGCGGCGCGCTCACGAGCAGCGGCTCGTGCGTGCCCGGGCGGTCGACCCCGATCGAGGCCGCGTGCAGGAACATGCGGTTCACCCCGTAGCGTCGCAGTTCGTCGTTCCGCTCCCGGTCGCCGTACTTGTCGTCGCCCGCCACCGGGTGCCCGGCGTAGGCGGCGTGCACGCGGATCTGATGCGTCTTGCCAGTGCCGATCTCCACTTCCATGAGCGTCGCGGCAGTGCCGAAGAATTGCACCGGCTTGAACGTGCTCACCGCCATCTGCCCGTGGCTGCGCACCGCGACGTGGCGCTCGCCGCTGCGCCGCTCGCCCGTGGCGAGCGGCAGCTCGATGCGCTTCTGGCCGAGGTCCCACTTGCCGCAGACGAGTGCGAGGTAGCGCTTCTCGGCCCGTCCCTCGCGCAGCTGCGCGTGCAGGTCGCGCAACGCCGCCCGCCGCTTGGCCACCATCAGGCAGCCGCTGGTCTCGCGGTCGAGGCGGTGGACGAGGTCGAGTTCCTTGGCATCCGGCCGCGAGGCCCGCAGCACCTCGATGACGCCGTGCGACATGCCGCTGCCCCCGTGCACGGCCACGCCGGCCGGCTTGTTGAGCACCAGCAGGTCGGCGTCCTCGTAGACGATCGCGTTGGCGAGCAGCTTCTGCAGCGACGCGCTCGGCGCGCGGGTCGGAGCGGCCCCCTCACCCGCCTCCGGGCGGCGGACCGGCGGCAGGCGAATGCGGTCACCGGCGGCGAGGCGCTGGTCCGGTTTGGCGCGCTTGCTGTTCACGCGCACCTCGCCCTTGCGCAGCAGGCGGTACACGTGGGTACGCGGCACGCCCTTCAAAATGCGCACCAGGAAGTTGTCGAGCCGCTGCCCGGCATCGCCCTCTCCCGCCTCGACGTACTGGACCGCCGTGGGAGGCGCGGCACCCGATTCCTCGACGTCCGCCCCCTCGTTCTCGTAAGCCATTGATTTGCCGATATTCGCTTGTTACAGTCCATCTTAGTTGGTTCTGACACGTCAGACCATCGCACTGCCGTGAACACGCGCAGGTGCTGCAGCCCGGGCGGGCGGCGGACCGACGCGACACCGGCGGACAAGATGCCAACACGCACCAGGATTCGGTCCGGCGCCTGCACACGATTGGTGCGCGGGCGCCACACAACAGCCGCATGACCCAAGCCGCTGCAAGACCTCTCCCGACAGCCACGGCACCCCCCGTCCGGCCGTTCACGGTCCATTACGCATCACCTGCGAGGACCGATGAAAAGAATGCTCGTCAACGCAACCCAGGAAGAGGAGTTGCGCGTTGCACTGGTGGACGGCCAGCGGATCTATGACCTCGACATCGAGATCCCGTCCCGGGAAACGAAGAAGGCCAACGTCTACAAGGGGCGCATCACCCGCGTAGAGCCGAGCCTCGAGGCGGCCTTCGTCGATTACGGCGCCGAGCGCCACGGCTTCCTGCCGCTGAAGGAAATCTCCCGCGAGTACTTCAAGCCGCAGCCGGAAGGCGGCGGCGAGGGCCGTCCCGGCATGCGCGAGCTGGTCGCCGAGGGACAGGAACTCATCGTCCAGGTCGAAAAGGAAGAGCGCGGCAATAAGGGTGCGGCCCTCACCACCTTCGTGAGCCTGGCGGGCCGCTTCCTGGTGCTCATGCCCAACAACCCGCGCGCCGGGGGCGTTTCGCGCCGCATCGAGGGCGACGACCGCGACCAGCTGCGCGAGGCCATGGAGAACCTGCAGTTCCCGGACGGCATGGGCGCCATCGTGCGCACCGCCGGGGTCGGCCGCACGGCCGAGGAACTGCAGTGGGACGTCAACAACCTCGTGGACGTCTGGAACGCCATCAGGAACGCCTCCGAGGGCCGCGCTGCCCCGTTCCTCATCTACCAGGAGTCGAAGGCGATCCTGCGCGCGCTGCGCGACTACCTCTCGGACGACATCGGCGAGATCCTCGTCGACAAGCGCGAGATCTACGAGGAAGCGCATGAGTACATGCAGCGCTTCATGCCGGGCAACCAGCGCAAGCTCAAGTTCTACGACGACCACGTCCCGCTGTTCACCCGCTACCAGATCGAGAGCCAGATCGAGTCGGCGTACTCGCACAAGGTGAACCTGCCCTCCGGCGGCAGCATCGTCATCGACCATACCGAGGCACTGGTCTCGATCGACATCAACTCGGCGCGCAGCACCCGCGGCACCGACATCGAGACCACCGCGCTCAACACCAACCTCGAGGCCGCGGACGAGATCGCCCGACAAATGCGCCTGCGGGACGTGGGCGGACTGATCGTCATCGACTTCATCGACATGGAGTCGACCAAGAACCAGCGCGCCGTCGAGGATCGCCTGCGCGACGCGGTGAAGCAGGACCGCGCCCGCATCCAGATCGGGCGCATCTCGCGCTTCGGGCTGCTCGAGCTGTCTCGCCAGCGGCTGCGTCCTTCGATCAGCGAGTCCACCAACATCACCTGCCCGCGCTGCAACGGCATGGGCGTGATCCGCAGCGTCGAGTCGCTGGCGCTCGCGATCCTGCGCCTGATCGGCGAGGAAGCACGCAAGGACCGCACGGCCAAGGTGATCGCGCAGCTGCCGGTGGACGTCGCCACCTACCTCATGAACGAGAAGCGGGAGTGGCTGCACAGCATCGAGGCGCGCAGCGAGGTGGACGTGATCCTAGTGCCGAACCGCTACCTCGACACGCCCGCCTACGAGATCCGCCGCGTGCGCGACGACGAGCTCGGGCTGCCCGAATACGCGGTGATCAGTCACCAGATGGCCGTGCAGCCGAAGATCGACCTCGAGGCTATCGCCGCCGAAGAGAAGGCACCCCCGCCCCCGCCGGTGCCCGCCGTGACGACCGTGGTGCCGAGCACCCCGGCCCCGCCGCCGGCGCCGGAGCCCGTCGCCGCACCCGTCGCCGCCGCGCCCGTCGTGGTCGTGCCGCAGTACGGTCCGCGTGACGGTGCGTTCGTCCGGCTGTGGCACTGGCTGGTGGGCGACAAGCGCGCGCCCGCTCCGGAGGCCGCACCGGCCCGCGTCGAGCCGGCACGTCCTCGCGAGGAGCGCGGCCGGGACCGCGGCCGCGATCGGGATCGAGGCCGCGACCGCGGCGGTGACCGCAGCCGCGACGCGCGCACGGGTGCGCGCGACGAGCCGCGGCGCGACGCCCGCCGCGACGAACGCGGTGGCCGGGACGAGCAGGCACAGCGTGGCGGCCGCCGGGAGGAACCGCGTGCGGAGCGACGCGACGGCGAGCGCCGACCCGAGCCGCCGCGTCGCGACGACCGCGGTGAGCGTGGTCGTCGCCCCGAGCCGTCGCAGGTCCAGGGAGGACAGCGCGAGGGATCGCGAGACGGTCAGCGTGACGGCGGCCGCAATGGAAGCCGCGACAGCCAGCGCGAGAGGCGGCCCGAGGGCCAGCCCCAGGGCCAACCCCAACGCGGCAACCAGGCCGCTCGCCAAGAGCCGCCGCCGCGCAGCGAGCAGCCGCGCCAGGAACCGCCCGCGCGAGTCGAACCGCCCGGACCGCCGGTGACCGCAACAGGCGATTCGACCGCGGCACCTTCGACCGCACTCCTGCCCGTCGTCGTGCAGGAAGCGCTGGACGCGACGCCCCTCACGAGCACCGGTGAAGCCACGACCGGTGCTCGGCCCGACCGGACGGAGCGACCGGAGGGTGAGCGCAGCGAGCGCGGCGGACGCCGCTCGCGTCGCGGCGGACGCCGCCGTCGTCGCGAGCCGGGCGAAGCCGGCGGGGCACCCGAGTCGGTCGGCAGCGAGGGCCCCGAGGTTCCCCAGAACGACGGCGCACCCGGAATGCAGTCGTTCGACTTCGAGCGAGCTCCAGCGACGGCACCCCGCCCGGCGGAAGCAACACCGCCGGCGCGAGAAGCCGCAGCTGCGCCCGTCGTAACGACCGCGCCGCGGCCGGAGTGGACACCCACCCCGCCCAGCGACGCGACGCGCGAGGGACCGCGCAGCGAGCCTTGAAGGCTGCGTCCCGACGTCGTCGCTAACGACGACGTCGGGGCGGCGACTGCTGCAGGAGCGCGTCGAGGAGGCCAGCAGCGGCCTCCTCGGCGAGATCGAGCACCTGCTCGAAGCCGAGCGGCCCGCCGTAATAGGGGTCGGGCACGTCCGCGATCTCGCTGTCGCCAGCGAACTCCATGAACAGCCGGATGCGCGCCCGATAAGGCTCGGGACAGCTCGCAAGCAGCGTCTCGCGGTTCAGTCGATCCATCGCGACGATCAGGTCGAAGCGCTCGAAATCCGCCGCCTCCACCTGGCGCGCACGCAGCCGGCGCAGATCGATGCCGCGGCGCGCGGCGGCGGCAATGGCGCGCTCGTCCGGCGGCTCGCCGACGTGATAGTCGTGCGTGCCGGCCGAGTCGATCTCGAGCTCGAACTGCGGTGCGCGCTCCTCGACCAGCCGCCGGAAGACGCCCTCTGCGGTCGGCGAGCGGCAGATGTTGCCCATGCACACAAACAGGATTCGATGAGTCGCCACTTTTCAGCCTATTTGCGCAAGCAGCCGCACTGCTTGTCATCAACGTGTCACCAGAATGCTCCTCGACGCCGTCGGCACCGCATTTGATCCACTCCGCCGCACGACCTCTGAGCGCCATGTCGCTGCCGAAATGTTACCCGATCCCAATCAGCTGGCAGCGTGCCTCAATGCCTTGTCCTGTCGGAAGATCGCCTCGACCTCGGCGAGGATGTGCGCCCGCCCCGCCACCACACGGGGTACGGACGGCGCGCGCCATTCCCGGCGCACCGAAAGAAAGGACCCCGCCGCAGCGGGGTCCCGTGGCCATCGAGACTGAAGCGGCCGCGGTTACAGCGGCGTCACACCCGTGCCCGACAACGACACGCTCAAAGGCGTGCCGGTCGCACTGTTTGCGATAGTCAGCTTTGCCGACTTGCTCAGCGCCGCGACCGGCGTGAACGTCACCGCGATGCTGCAGGAGGCACCCGGCGCGAGGCTGGCAGGACAGTCATTCGTCTGCGCGTACCAGGCCGCACCCGTGCCCATCAGGCTGATACCGTCGACCGAAACCGCCCCGACGCCCTTGTTGCTGAGCGTCGCGCTCAGCGTCCCGCTGGCCGTGCCGACCGTCACGCCGCCGAACCGTAGGCTCGTCGGGCTCACCGACGCCCACGGATACACCGTCAGCGACTTGGTCTTCCTGATGCCGTTGGCCGTGGCCGAGATCGGTGCCGGGGTCCTAGCGTAGACCTGCTCCGTCATCACGTCGAAAGGCGCCGACTGCAGGCCCACCGGCACCACGATGCTCGCCGCCACCGGATGGGCCACTTCCGGCTTGCTCGATGCGAGATCCACGGTGATCGGCCCCGGCCCCGCCTTGCACTCGAGCTTGGCCGTGCCCACCACCGCCGGCAGCGCCCCGCCCACCGCCGAGGTCGGCTTGAACGTGATGGCCTGCATGCCCATCGGGCGGATGGTCAGCGGCTGGCTCGCCGTCGCGCCGTCGAGCGTGGCGCTCACCGTGCCCGCCTGATTCGAGGCGACCGCCGCCGTCCCGATGCTGAAGCTCCTGGTCGTCGCACCCGCCGGAATCGTGACCGACGCCGGTGTCGTCGCCGCGTCGAGCGTGTCGGCGAGCGTCACGACCTTGTCGGTCGCAGCCGGTCCCGGAAGCGTGGCCGTGCCCGTCACCTTCTTGCAGCCGGCCACCGTCGCGACGCTGAGCGTGAGTGCGACCGGATCCACGGTGGGCTCCACCTTGACGTTGTCGAGGAACCCTCCGTTGATGCCGGCCACGGGCCCGCCGTCGACGAAGCGAAGTTCGGTGCTGGAGGATGTGGCCACGAAGGTGAAACTCTGATTCGTCCAGGTAAGCGGCGTGTGTACGGTCGTCGTCCCATCGATGTAGAGGCGTTCGACGCCATCGATCCGCGCGCTGACGGCGTCGTCGACGCCAGACGTGAATCCGCTCGGCGCGTAGTCGAAGCTGACCGTGTACTCGACGCCCGGGGTGGTCGGGAACGACTGGTAGAGCTGCGCAGTGAAACCCTCGAATTCGAGGAATTGCATGCCGTCGCTCGGATTGAAGCCAAGGTGGTCCGTGTACCACGCGATCGACGTACCGGTCCGGCTCCAGCCGGTCGGGTTCGTCGTGTTCCGGATGACGTAGACGTTCGCGGCGAATGTGAACGCCGGCAGCTCGAAGGAACCGTTGGCGATCACGGAAGCTGCGCCTGCGTCGGGGCCCAGCACGACCAGTCCCAGCACGCCGAGCACGGCACGCGAGTGAATCGAGAACTTCATGAGGGCTTCCCCTTGTTTTTTCGAACTCACCGCTTTTCACGCGCGGCTTGAAGCGCCTATATCACGAAACCACGCGCCCAATTAAGAAATTCGCCCGGCCGAGCGGCGCCACGCCCGTCCCCGACAGCGACACTCGGAGCGGCGTGCTGGTTGCACTCGTCGCGATGCGCAGCCTCGCCGCCTTGCCGCCGGCGACGGCGGGCGTGAACGGCATGCCGATGCTGCAAGACGCCGGCATCCAGCGTCGCCGCGCTAATTCAAATCGCGAGCGCGGCGCGCGCCTGCAGAGACGGCCCGCGGATGGCCGACCCGACCGGCGCCGGGCACGCGGGCCGGGCGGATGGATGCAGTCGCAGTAACAAATACGCCCGGCACGGGGCCGGGCTCGTGGCCGCGCCGAGCGTCGAGCTACGCGGCCTTGCGTCGGCGGATCGCTCCCAGTCCCGCGAGGCCGAGGCCGAGAAGCGCGAGCGTGCCGGGTTCCGTCACTTTGCTGCGAAAGCCCGTCACCAGTCCCCGGTTGTCGAAGCCGATCCCGAAATCGTGCCAGCGGCTGAAAGGCATCGGGCCCGAACCGTCGCCCATCAGCGCGGCAAAGAACGGACCAGTCTGACCGGCCGTCGCACCACTGACACGCAGGTCGAGCAGCAGGTTCCCCAGAGCGGGGTCGTAGTAGAAGGGGACACCGCCGATGACCAGCTCGGTGTTCGTCAGCGACAAGCCGCCGCTCAAGTTCGCGAACAGTCGCGTGTTGGCACCGAGGTTGTCGTCGAATGGGCGGTAGCTGATTTCGTTGACACCGCGATCCGTGACGGAAAGGAAGAGCTGCATCGTGCTGTTCGGGATCGGCGCCTGGGTGTTGCTGGTCGCGTAGAACACCAGTTCGTGGATGTCGATCGGCCCGCCAAATGCGGAAGCCGCGTAGACCTGCTGGTAGCGCGTGCTCGGATGGCCGTAGTACGCGGGCAGCGTACTGAACGGAAAGGCGTTTTGCCCGACCTGGTAGACGTTCGGATCGCCGATCACCAGTTCGGTGGCCGACGCGGCGGCGGAAGCACCGACGCAGGCGACGCAGGCCAGCAGGGACAGGATGCAGGATCGGAAACTCACTTCGGTCCTCCCAAACGCCGCGCGGACGGCGACTGTCAATCTTTGATCTGTGCGACAAGCGCGCGTCATCGTAGATGCGGCTGCGTAAAGAGAGCGTGACCTGCGTTCCAATTGGCCCGACAGCCGCAGGCGGTCTGCGGATCAGGGGATCGTCTTGCTCGCGATGTTGGAGAACGAGCTCTCGGCGTTCGCCGTGTTGTAGGCCTTGACCGCGAAGTACCACGTCGCCGGTGAGAGGTTCTCGATCACGGCGCTCGCGAGACCCGGGTTCGGCAGGTCGAGCACCATATCCAAATTCGTCGAGCTCGTGCCGTAGTACAGCCGGTAGCCGCGCAGGTCGGTGAGCGGCGAACCGTCCTCGTTGAGCGTCGGCGGCGTCCAGCGCACCGTGGCCGACCCCGTCTGCACGTCCGCGACCGTGATCGAAAACGCCGGTAGCGTGGCGCTGGCCTCGCCGTCCGTCACACTGATCACGATGTTGCTGGTCTGGCCCACGTGGACGGCTCCGGGAGTACCGCTCAGCTCGCCCGTGACTGCGTTGAAGCTGGCCCAGGCGGGGGGATTCGTGATGGAGAACGTCAGGCTCTGTCCGTCCGGATCACTGGCCTGCGGACGGAACAGGTAGGCCGCTCCGGCGGTGACGGCCTGTGCCGGTGCACCCGAGATCGTCGGCGGCTGATTGCTCACCGGCGGCGGCGTAGCGGCCAGCACGGTCAGCGTGAATGCCGGCAGGCTGGCCGAGGCGAGGCCGTCGGAGACCGATATCGTGATGCCGGCGTAGGATCCGACGTGCGCGGCGGTGGGCGTCCCGGCGAGTCGACCCGTGACCGTGTCGAACTGGGCCCACGACGGGCGGTTGGCGATGCTGAACGTGAGCGCCTGTCCATCCGGATCCGTCGCGGTCGGCGCGAACTGGTACGCGTCGCCGGCGACGACCGTGTCGGCGCTGGCGGGCGGCGTGCCCAGAATGGCCGGCGGTGTGTTGGCGGCGCCGTTGCCGCCAGAGGGACGCTGACTGGAACCACCACCTCCACCACAGGCAGCGAGCGCGCTGACCATGACCAGGATGGAAAGCCGGCGATACCGCAGCAATGACTTCATGCCCGAGACTGCCCTCTCGCAACCTCAGATCAAGCGGAACGCTGGTGCTGGATGTGGGGTTTTCCGGGGGCCCCACGGGTGCGCACTCTCGCGCTACACCTTCGGCCCGGTTCCGGCGACCCCGCTATCCAGGACTTTCGTCCCACGGACCGGAGGCTTTGCGTCCGTGCCTCGCGGCACGTTTGCCCTGATCGAAAACCTAATCGACCCCATTTTGACAAGGATCCGCCGCAGCACAAGGCGATCGGCTCCTGCGGCTGCGGAGACTGTGACGCGGTCGAGACCCGAGGAGCAGATCACGCCAGTTGAGGAGCCACGTGCCGCTTCGCTGCGCAGCAGCCGCGCCAGGAGCCGCAGCGCCACGGGCAAGGATGTGATGGTAGGAGGACCTCCGCAAAGTCGCGGCAGATACCTGCTTTCGCGCAGGCTGAGGGCAACTCCGCCCTGTGCTGCCCATGCAGACGAACAGGACCTGCATCGTGACGGGTCGCGACGAACCGGGACTCGATTATTCTATTTCGCCCCCGCGAACCGTGACCGAGGAACCCCGCCGACATGACCGCCCGAAGCCGCCGTCTGCTCACGATCGCGCTCGCCGTCCTGCTTTCACTCATCGGCCTGCTGGCCGCCTTCGTGTGGTGGGGACCGGTGCCGGTCTCCGACAAGCGGGTCATGCTCGACTTCCTGCTCGGACGTGGTATCGAGCCGCCTGACGAGGCGACGGTCGCCCAGCGGCTCCGGGCCCCGCCCGGATTCCGGGTCCAGGTGTATTCGAGCGACGTTCCGCTGGCCCGCGTCATGGTGTTCACGCCCGCGGGCGACCTGTTCGTGAGCCGCACGCGCGGCAACCTCGTGTCGCTGCTCGGGCGCGACCGCGACGGCGACGGCGCCGCGGACGGCCATCGCGTGCTGCTGGACTCGCTCGACGGCCCCCACGGCCTCGCCCTGCACGACGGCTGGCTGTACGTCGCCGAGCGCACGGCGGTCGGACGGGTGCGCTTCGACGCAGCGAGCGGTCGCGTCACGGGTCCCTACGAGCGCATCCTCACCGGGCTCACGTCCGACGGCTTCCACCAGACCAAGACGCTCGGCTTCGGTCCGGACGGCTGGCTGTATCTTTCGCAAGGGTCAAGCTGCAACGTCTGCGTCGAGCGGGATCCGCGCCGGGCGACGATCATGCGACTGCAGGCCGACGGCAGCGACGCGCAGGTAATCGCCACGGGACTGCGCAATAGCGTCGGTTTCGACTGGGCCCCGTGGGACGGAACGCTGTATGCGACCGAGAACGGGCGCGATCTGCTCGGCGACGATTTCCCACCGGACGAATTGAACCGGATCGAGGCCGGAGGCTTCTACGGCTGGCCGTATTTTCACGGCGATGGCGCGCCGGATCCGGAGTTCGGCAGCCACTATGCCGGCGAATTGGCACCGTTGCCCCCCGTCCACGCTTTCCAGCCGCACAACGCACCGCTCGGCATGCACTTCCTGCGCTCGACCAACGCGACCGCCGGCTACGAGCGCACGGCCCTCGTCGCGCTGCACGGTTCGTGGAACCGCAAGACGCCGGACGGTTACAAGGTCGTGGCGCTGCGCTGGCTCGGGGACGGACGGATCGTCGAGTCCGATTTCCTGACTGGCTTCCTGGGACCGGATGGCATCATCGGCCGCCCGGCCGACGTCACCGAAGGGCCGGACGGCGCCATCTTCGTCTCGGACGATTACGCGGGCGTCGTCTATCGCATCACGGCAGGAGCGCCTTAAGGCCAGCGCCGAGCCCGTTCGTCGAAGTTCGCCGAGCTCTTGCGGACGACACAGAACCGCTGCCCGGTCGGCGCTTCCATGACCCACCACGTCTGCACCTGCTGGACGCGTCTCGCGCCAATGGCTTCGAGGCGCCGCACTTCCGCTTCGATGTCGTCGGCCTCGATGTCGAGGTGCACGCGGCTCGGATGGCTGACGGACTGTACTTCGAGGTGCAGGGCGTCAGTGGGATCGACGAGCCGCACGTATCTGTCGCCCTCGTCGCCCGGCAACGCCTGCTTCTCCATGCCCAGGGCCTCGCTCCAGAAGTCGGCGGCCGCCGCGACGTCGTCCGTCTGGCAGTCGATGATGAATCCCGCGAGCCTGCTCTTGTGCATCTCTGGCGTCCTTGGACGTCGCGTAGTGGAATCCGGTCGTGCCCGGGACGAAGATCCGGAGCTGACGAGCTTCCGTGACATGGCGCCGACGATACTCGGGATTCCGGCAGGTTGCCCGTCGCTAGGGTCCGCGGCGGACGCCACTGAGTGGCGGCGAATGGTGCCGCCGGCCGTGGTCGTCTGCCGTCGGGTAACGCCTGGTATCCGCGCGGTGCCACGCCCCCTCGGGCGGCAGGAGCCCGTGGCAGATGGCATAGCACACGAGACCCGGAACGTCGCGGATGCAGAGGCGCTGCATCAACTGCGCGCGATGCGTCTCGACCGTCTTGATGCTGATCAATAGATGCCCGGCGATCTGCCGCGTGCTCTTTCCCTCCACGACCATCTGGAGGATCTGCCGCTGCCGTGGCGTCAGGGCATCAAGCCCCGCGCCCCCGTTGCCGGCCTGCTGCACGTGCTGCTGGACGAGGTCCGAGTCGACTGCGCGGCACAGGTAGCGTCGGCCCGCGCAGATCTCCTCGAGCGCGGTGGAGAGTTCGTCGAAGGCGGAGTCCTTGTTGAGGTAGCCCGATGCCCCGGCGGCGAACGCCCGGACCGCGTAGTCCGGGCCGGCGTGCATCGAGATCATAAGCACCCGCGTCGGCACCCCGAGCCGCCTGATTCGTGCAGCCGCCTCCAGACCGTTCAGTCCCGGCAGCGTCACGTCGAGCAGGATCACGTCCGGCGGGTCGCATCGCACCGGTTCGACGGCCTCGAGGCCGTTGCCGGTCCCGCCGACGACTTCGACGCCGGGCAGGCTCTCCAGCAGGGCACGGAGGCCGGCGCGCACCAGGGCATGGTCGTGGGCGACGAGGATGCTGCGATGGGTGGTGGCCGTAGTCACGGGCGTCGATGTATCACGGCGCCGCGGTGCACTTTGCGCAAAATGGCCCAATTTCGGTGGCATCCAGTCACTTCGGGCAGTGAGTCGGCATGGCCAGGACCGGTAGCCAGAGCGTTCCAACCGGCTTCCCGATCCGCGGGTGGTTGGCGGACTGCAGTCTGGAATTCCAGCGTGAATTGTTCGCCCTGGCCCGCCCGAAATCCTGTTCCGCCGGCAGCGTGCTCTACCGGGTGGACGATGCTGCGGCCGACTTGTTCGGCATCCGCTCCGGTGTGGTCACCGTGCAATGCCGTCTACGGGCTGGATCTCGCGATGCAGACCGCCGCTGACCTCCTGATCCGCGATGCCTCGGCGCGCTGCGCAGCCGTCCTGCTGCGCCTGGCCGACCGGCGTTGGGCATCGGATCCGGATGCAGACCTCCCATCCGAGATCCCGGCGGCCTCGCAGACCGAGCTGGCGATGCTCAGCAACGTCTCCAGGAAGACGTTCAGCCGCGTCGTCGGCGAGTTCTCGCGCCGCCGACTCGTGACCATCGGCTACCGGTCACTGACCGTGCATGACCCTGCGCAACTGCGTGTCGTCGCGGATTCCGGCTGAACCGGTGTCAAACTAGACCGATGTCGAACGGCAGGATCGTCTATTCCACCGGCCCGGGGCGACTGTGCCCGGAGTGCGCGCGGCCGCTCGCCGAGTGCCGTTGCCGACGCAGCAAGCCCGCACAACCCGTGGTCGCCACGCCGAGGGGCGATGGCGTCGTGCGTGTCGGTCGCGAGACCCGGGGCCGCAAGGGCAAGGGCGTCACCGTGGTCAAGGGCCTGCCGCTCGCGGGCGCCGAGCTCGACGAGCTCGCCACGCGCCTCAAGAAGCGCTGCGGCTCGGGCGGCACCGTGCACGAAGGCATCGTCGAGATCCAGGGCGACCACCGCGACACGCTGGTCGCAGAGCTCGGCAAGCTCGGCTACGCGGTCAAGCGCTCCGGCGGCTGAGCCCGCGCGCGATGCGTCTCAACAAGTACCTCGCCGAGACCGGCGCCTGCTCGCGCCGCGAGGCCGACCAGTGGATCGAGGTCGGTCGCGTCACCGTGAACGGCGCGCGGGCGGTGCTCGGCACGCAGGTCAACGAGGGCGACGAGGTGCGCGTCGACGGGCAGCCGCTGCGCGCGAAGCCGAGGCGCATCTACCTCGCACTCAACAAACCTGTCGGCATCGAGTGCACGACCGATCGCGACGTCCCCGGCAACATCATCGACTTCGTCGGCTACCCGGAGCGCATCTTTCCCATCGGCCGGCTCGACAAGGACTCCGAGGGACTCATCCTGCTCACCAACGACGGCGACATCGTCAACACCGTGCTGCGCGCCGAGAACGAGCACGAGAAGGAATACATCGTCGCCGTGGACCGACCCCTGACTGCGGCCTTCCTGGCGGGCATGGCCGCCGGCGTGCCGATCCTGGAGACGGTCACGAATCCCTGCAAAGTGACGCAGGTAGGCAAGAACACGTTCAGGATCGTGCTCACGCAGGGACTGAATCGCCAGATCCGTCGCATGTGCGAGCATTTCGGCTACACGGTGCGCCGCCTGCAGCGGGTGCGCATCATGCACGTGCACCTCGGTGCGCTGCCGGTGGGCCAGTGGCGACCGCTGACGGCCGCCGAACTGCGCGGCCTGCAGCCCGGCCAGCGCAGGACGCTCAGCCTGAAGTGACGTCGGCCTCGCGACGGCGGCGCTTGTTGGTGAGGTCGAGGTACAGGTTGTAGCTCGCGATGCCCGCGGGAAAGAGGTTCGAGAGGATGCCGACCGAGTCGTTCTTTCCGAACACGAAGTACGACAGCAGCAGCAGGCTGCCTGAGATGCTCATGACCCAGAACACGGTGGGCACGACCGGGCGGCGCAGCTTGCGCGAGAAATAGAGCTGCACGAACCACCGGCCGGCGAACAACGCGACGCCGAGGTAGCCCACGAGTTTCCAGGGCGTGATGGTCACGCCGAACGCCGTCAGCAACACCTGGTCCATGCTTCCTCGCTCCAGCCGTGCATCAGTCCTGAGCCTCGGCTCGCCGCCGGGCCCGTTCGAGGTCCGCCGCGGTGTCGACGCCCGCCGCGGGCCGCTCGAGGCAGTGTCCGACCACGATCCGCACACCGTGCTCGAGGGCGCGCAGCTGCTCGAGCCTCTCGCGCTGCTCGAGATCCGAGGGTGGGAGGCGCGTGATCTGCCTCAACGCCCGGACCCGGTACGCGTAGAGCCCGACGTGCCGCCACGCGCCGCCGAACTCACGTTGGCTGCCGAGTCCGGCCGATGCCCCGTCCCGCGACCAGGGGATCGGAGCGCGGCTGAAATACAGCGCCGCCCCGTCGGCCGCGGTCACGACCTTGACCACGTTGGGATCCAGGAACTCCTCTAGGCTCTCGACCGGCACGGCGAGCGTGGCGATGCCGGCGGCAGGATCGCGCTCGAGCAGCTCCGCCGCCTGGCCGACGAGGGAAGGCGGCAGGAAGGGCTCGTCACCCTGCACGTTGACGACCAGCGTGTCGTCGCTCCAGCCGCGCTCAGCGGCGACGGCGGCCACGCGATCGGTGCCGGAAGGCAGGCGCGGGTCGGTCATCACGGCGATGGCCCGGCCTGGCCGGCGCGGGTCGTGCACGGCGGCGGCGATGCGCCCGTCGTCAGTCGCGACCAGCACCTCCTCGGCGCCGCTCGCACAGGCCAGCTCGACGACACGCTGGATCATGGTCCTTCCGCCGATTTCGAGCAGCGGCTTGCCGGGGAGCCGCGTCGAGGCGTACCGGGCCGGGATGACGACGTGGAAACCCACGCCTAGTCCGCGAGCAGCGGGTCGTCTGAGTCGAGCTTGCGTGCCTGCTCTTCGCGCATCCCGGGAACGCCGTCGCGCACAGGATACGCGAGCCGCTCGGCACGGCAGACGAGCTGCTGCACGTCCGGGTGCCAGGTGAGCGGACCCTTGCACAGCGGGCAGGCGAGGATGTCGAGCAGCTTGTTATCCAAGGTTTACTCCCGCACGGGTGAGGCCGGCTCGCTCGAGGATCAGGGCGAGCAGTTCGCCGGCGGCTGCACGGTCGAGACCCACCGCAAGCTCGACGAACCACCAGTCCGCGCCGGCGAACGCCCGGCATTTTACGGCATCTTTCTCGGTCATCAGGACGGTCGCGCCCGCCGCGAACGGCAGCGTCGCGGGATCGAGCGCGGCGTGGTCGGCGAGCGCGTGCGGCTCGACGGCCAGCCCGGCAGCGCGCAGGCCGTCGAAGAACGCTTCCGGGTGGCCGATGCCTGCCACGGCCTGCACGGTCCGCCCGCGAAAGGCCTCAAGCGGCCGCCGCTCGGCGCTGACGAGGTTGATGGCATCGCCGAGTTGCAGGCGCGCCGTGACGGTCAGGGGACCCCGCGGCACCACGCGTGCTGCCCCCCCTGCCTGGCGCTCGGTGAGCACCACGGCGTCCACCCGCTCGAGCCGCGCCGACGGCTCGCGCAGGGGTCCGGCGGGCAGCAACTGACCGTTGCCGAACCCACGCGCCGCATCCACCACCGCGATCTCGAAGTCGCGCGCGAGGCGCAGGTGCTGCAGTCCATCGTCGCAGACCACGACGTCGGCGCCCGCCTCGGCGGCACGGCGGGCCGCCGCGACGCGGTCGGCGCCGGCTACCACGACCTTCGGCCCCCGCAGGGCGTGCAGCACGGCCTCGTCGCCGACCTCGGCGGGATCGCTGTCCGGGGTCACCACGCGGGACCCGGCAACCGATCGACCCCCGTAACCGCGCAGCACGACGCCCACGTGGTGCCCGCGCAGGCCGAGCTGCCGTGCGAGCCAGGCCGCGACCGGCGTCTTGCCGGTGCCGCCCACGGTCAGGTTGCCGACGACGACCACGGGCACGGCCACGCGCTCGGCCTGCAGCACGCCCGCGCGATACAGGCCGCGCCGGACGGCGACGACGGCACGGAACAGCCAGGCCAGCGGCCACAACGGCAGGCTCGCCCAGCGCGGCCCGTACCAAAGCCGCTGCAGGGCGCTAGCGAGGTTCATTCGCTGAATTGAAGGCGGTGCAGCACCGCGTACTGGCCGTTGCGTGCCAGCAGCTCCTCGTGGGTGCCGGTCTCGATGATGCGGCCGGCGTCCATCACCAGGATGCGGTCCGCCTTCTCGACGGTGGAGAGACGGTGCGCGATCACGAGCGTCGTGCGCCCCTGCATGAGCGCCTCGAGCTGCTCCTGGATCTGCCGCTCGAGGCCGGTGTCGAGTGCCGAGGTGGCCTCGTCGAGAATCAGGATCGGCGTGTTGCGCAGCAGCGCGCGCGCGATGGCGATGCGCTGGCGCTGCCCGCCGGAGAGCAGCGTGCCGCGGTCGCCCACCATCGCGTCGAGGCCCTCGGGCAGTTGCTCGGCGAACTCGAGCACGCGCGCCGCACGCGCGGCCGCCTCGATCTCGGCGTCCGTGGCTGGATGGCCGAAGGCGATGTTGCTGCGGATCGTGTCGTTGAACAGCACCACGTCCTGGCTTACGAGACTCATCTGGGCGCGCAACCGCTCGAGCGGGTACTCGCGGACGTCCAGGCCGTCGAGCGTCACCGTGCCCCCGGTCACCTCGTAGAAGCGCGGCAGCAGGTTCATGATCGTGGACTTGCCGCTGCCGGAGCGCCCGACGATCGCCAGCGTCTCACCGGCGCGCGCCTCGAAGCTGATGCCGTGCAGGACCGCGTCCGCCGCGCCCGGGTAGGTGAAGCGCACGTCGCGGTAGGCGATGTCGCCCCGCGCGCGCTCGATCGGCGCGGACCCGCCGGCCGGCTCGGGCGGCAGGTCGAGCACCGCGAAGATGTTCTGCGCGGCGGCGATGCCCTGCTGCAGCGGGCCGGCGACGTTCACCAGCCTTCGCAGCGGGCCGGTGACCAGGATCAGCGCCGCGATGAACGAGGTGAACTCGCCCACCGACATGGTGCCGCGGATCGCCTCTACGGTCGCGAGGTACAGCACCGCCGCGAGACCGATGGCCGTGATGGTCTGCACGACGGGGTTGCTCAGGCTCTTGGTGAACATGAGCTTCATGTACGAGCGACGGTTGTGCTCGATCACCTGTTCGAACTGAGCCGCCTCGTAGCCCTGGGCGTTGAACACCCGCACGACGCGCGGCGCCTCGATGGCCTCCTTCGCCACCCGGGTCACGTCGCCCATCGAGGACTGGATGCGCTGGCTGTAGCGGCGGAACAGCGTGTTGATGCGGCGGATCAGCGCGGCGATCAGCGGGGCCACCACCAGGCTGATGAGCGTGAGCTTGGGGTTCAGGTACAGCAGGTAGCTGATCAGGCCGATGATCGCGAGCGTGTCGCGAATGAACACCGTGATGGAGTCGGTCGTCGCAGTCGCCACCTGCTCGGTGTTGAACGTGAGGCGCGAAAGCAGCATGCCGGAGGAGCTGTGGTCGAAGAACGTCACCGGCAGGTTCAGGTAGCGATCGAAGATCTGGCCGCGCAGCGTCTTCACGATGTGCCGCCCGACGTGCCCCGGGCAATAGGTCTGCATGAAGTCGGCGATGCCGCGCACGATGAACAGGCCGACCAGCGCGACCGGCACCAGCCAGACCATGCGCGGGTCCTTCTCGACGAAGGTGCCGTCGAGGAAGAACTTCACGAACGCGGCCCAGCCGGCGTCGGTGGCCGCGAACAGCACCATGCCCAGCACGCCGACGGAGAACATGCCGCGGTGCGGGCGCAGGTAACCGAGCAGGCGACGGTACGTCTGCAGGGCGCCCTGCGGCATCTTGAGCGAGCCCTTGCTAGCGCCCTTCTTGCCCATCCTGGACCGTCGCGATGTTGATCTGCCGGTAGCCCGCACGGCCGGCCACGTCCATCGCCGTGACCACGCTCTGGTGCGTCGCCCGGGCGTCCGCCCGGATGGTCACCGGCACCGTGCGATCGCTGCCCGCTGCGCGTCCGACCGCTACCGCGAGCGTGTCGGGACTGCTGTTGGCGAGCGCGCGCCCGTTGACCCGGTAACCTCCCTGCGCGGTGACCTCGATCTCGACCGTCTGGGACTCGACCGCCTCGATCTCGGCTCCCGCCTCGGGCAGGCGCAGCTGCAGCCGCCCCTCGTCGATGAAGCGCGTCGAGAGCATGAAGAAGATCAGCAGCAGCAGGACGACGTCGATGAGCGACGTCAGGTTGAGGTCGGGCTCCTCGGTGCGCCGCGGGTGGAAATTCACGCGGCGGCGTCCCTGGTCGTGAGCGTCGGCAACGCTCCCGCACGGTCGATCGCCTGAACGAGCTTGATGGATTCCTTCTCCATCCGGATCACGAGCGCGTCCACGCGACCGCGCAGGTACCGGTAGGCGACCAGCGCCGGGATGGCCACCATCAGGCCCGCGGCGGTGGTGATCAACGCCTCCGAGATGCCGCCCGCCATGGCCGCCGGATTACCCACGCCCACGACCGTGATCGCCTTGAAGGTACGCATCATGCCGGTCACCGTGCCGAGCAGGCCGAGCAGCGGCGAGATCGCGGCGATGGTGCCGAGGGTGTTGAGGAAGCGCTCGAGGTCGTGGACCACGTGGCGACCAGCGTCCTCGATCGCCTCGAGCATCACGGAGCGGTCCCGGTGGCGGTTGGCGAGGCCGGCAGCCAGCACGCTGCCGAGCGGTGAGTGCTGCTGCAGGGCGGCGACCTGCTTGTCCGACAGCGCCCGGTTCTCCACCCACTGCCAGACCTTGTCGGCGAGCTCGGCGGGCACGACGCGTTGCTCGCGCAGCGTCCACAACCGCTCAAGCGTGATTGCGACGGCCAGGATGGAGCACAGGATGATCGGCACCATCACGATGCCGCCGGCCGTCACGATTTCGAACATGTCCTGGCCCGTACCCCTTGCTCCAGCGCCCGCGGATGATACTGCATCGCGGCGCGTCGCCGCGACCGGCGACGACGCGCGAGCGGCGCTCAGGGGTCGTGCCAGAGTCGTCGCTGCGCGGGCCGATGCAGCCGCGGCGCGACCAGCGGACGATCCGGATGCACGTCGAACTCGATCGCGCCGCTCGCCGGTCCGACGATCACCGACGCGCCGGCGCCCTCCCAGCGCGCGACGACGTCGGGCTTGGGAAAGCCCCAGCGATTGCGGTGACCGGATGGCACCAGCGCCCAGCGCGGCTGCGTGGCATCGACGAACGACTGCGTCGAAGACGTGCGGCTGCCGTGGTGCGGCACGGTCAGCACATCCACCCGCCCCGGGCCGCCGAGCGCCAGCAACTCGACCTCCGCCGCGTGCTCGATGTCGCCGGTGAGCAGCACCGCGTGCGGCCCGACGCGTACCCGCAGCACGCAGGAGCGGTCGTTGTCCCCCGGCAGCAGCTCGGACCCCGGGTGCAGCCACTCGAAGCTCACGCCGTCCCAGCGCCACTGCTGGCCGCGCCGGCAGTGCTCGATCGGTCCCGGAACGTCGAGTGCGTGCCCGTTGGTGACGAGCCACCTAACCGGCAGCAGTCGCGCCAGGGAAGCGACGCCGCCGGAATGGTCGAGGTCGTCGTGGCTGACCACCAGCGCATCGACGCGACGCAGGCCGCGGTGACGAAGGTAGGGCTCGACCACGAGGGCGCCCGTGTCGCTGCCGCTGCGGAATGCCGGCCCCGCGTCGTACACGAGCACGTGGTGGCGCGTCTCGACGACCGCGGCCAGCCCCTGCCCTACGTCGAGCATCGCGAAGCGCGCGGCGCCTGGCTCGGGCGCCTCGGCGCGCCAGCCGCAGGCGGCCACCGCGAGCAGCAACCCCGCCACCCGCCCCGGCGCAGGCAAGGGTGCGAGCGCCGCCACGGCGCCGGCCGCGAGCATGACCCAGCCGAGGGCTCCGAGTCCCGCGACACCCCAGGTGGCCCACGGCCACGCGGCCGGCACGGCGATGAGTGGCCAGCTGGCCTCGATCAACCACGCGACGCCTTCGAGCGCCACGGTACCCGGCGCGGGCGCTGCGAGCGCCAGCGCCGTCGCGAGCAGTACGGCGGGCACGACCACCAGCGTGTAGAGCGGGATCGCGACGAAATTCACGCCGACCGACACCAGCGACACCGTGCCGAAGCTGCCGACCAGCACCGGCACGAGCCCGGCGGTCACGGCCCACTGCGACTGCGCATAGCCGCGCGCCACGCCTGGCTGTATGAGCTGGCCGCTGGTCACGAGCAGGATCGAAGCGACCGCCCCGAAGGACAGCCAGAATCCCACCGACAGCGGCGCCAGCGGCTCGATCACCAGAACGGCGACCGCGCCGGCCGCCAGCGCGTCGGCGGATCCGACGCGGCGCCGCGCACGCAATGCGAGCGCGACGATGGCGATCATGATCGCGGTGCGCTGCGTGGGCACTGACCAACCGGCGAGCGAAGCGTACGCGAGCGCGGCGAGGCTGCCCGCCACTACCGCGGGGTCGCGCGCCGTGCCCCGCGCGCCGCGACGCTGCAGCAGCCGCTGCAAGCGCATCGTCAGCCCGGCCGCGACCAGCGCGAACATGCCGATGTGCATGCCCGAGATGGCCATCAGGTGGCTGGTGCCGCTGCGTGCGAGTTCGCGCCACTGCGCGGGGCTCAGTGCGTCCTGCAGCCCGATCGAAAGGCCGGCGACGATACCGGTGGCCGGCCGCTCTCCCAGCGCGGCGCGGATCGACTCGTAGATCGCATCACGCGCTGCCAGCACGGGGAACCGCAACACGTCGCCGTTGCGGCGGCCGAGCCGGGTCGCCGAGCGAACATAGCCGGTGGCACCGAGACCGTCGCGCAGCCGCCGTGCCTCGTAGTCGCTGCCACCTGGATTGGCGAAGCCGCGCGGACGGCGCAGCCGCACCTCGAGCTCGAGTCGCTCGGCGGCCTGCGGGCGCCACTGCGGCGCGTACCAAGTGAGCTCGACGAGCGGCGGCACGCCGGGCAGCGGCTCGGTCGCGAGGCGGAACCGCAGCCCCCCACCGACCTGCTGCGGAACGGAGGCGACGTGGCCGCTCAGGCGGAGCGACACGCCCTCGAGCGCCGGATCGAGGCGTTGCTCGAGGCGCAGGGCGCACTGCTGCCAGGCGAGCGTGAAGCCGAGTGCGAGCCCGAGCACGGCCCAGCGCCGCAGCGCGGCCGCGGCGAGCAGCGCCGACACGCACACGATCGCGACCGCGTGCGGCTCCGGCAGCCCGGGTTGGAGCAGCAGCGCGCATGCGCCCGCAAGCCACGCCACTGCCGTCCAGACCATCGCTGCTCCCACGCGCCCTGACGAGGGGCAGCGTGCGCGCGGGGGATGGTCTCAGCGAGGCGCCTATTTCCCGGGAACGAGCGGATTCAGCCCTGGACCAGCCGCCCGTCCTCGAGCACCAGCACGCGCTGCATGCGCGCGGCGATCTCCGTGGCGTGCGTGACAATCACGAGGCTGGTGCCGAGCTCGCGGTTGAGCTCGAGCATCAGCTCGAGCACGCCGCGCGCGTTGGCGCCGTCGAGATTGCCGGTGGGTTCGTCGGCCAGAACCAGCTGCGGTCGCGTCACCAGCGCCCGTGCGACCGCCGCGCGCTGCCGCTCCCCGCCCGACAGCTGGGCCGGGCGGTGCGTGAGCCGCGCGCCGAGACCAACGCGCTCGAGGAAGGCACGCGCCTCGCGCTCGGCCTCGGCGACCGGCAGGCGCCGCACCATGAGCGGCATCGCCACGTTCTCGAGGGCCGAGAACTCCGGCAGCAGGTGGTGGAACTGGTACACGAACCCGAGCGCCTCGTTGCGCAACCGGCCGCGCGCGGTGTCCGGGAGGTCGGCGAACGACTTTCCCTTGATCCTCACCGTGCCGCCGGTGGGCAGGTCGAGCCCGCCGAGGATCTGCAGCAGCGTGGTCTTGCCCGAGCCCGAGGCGCCCACGATCGCGAGCGTCTCGCCGTGCTCGACGACGAGGTTGACGTCGCGCAGCACCTCGAGGCGCTGGCCGGCCTCCTCGAAGTGCTTGCTCACGTGTTCGCAGGCGAGCGTCGCCGGATCAGTCATGCCGCAGGGCCCTCGCCGGGTGGGTGCGCGCCGCCCGCCACGCGGGATACAGCGTCGAGAGGCAGCACAACACGAACGCCGTGGCCGCGATCAGCGCGACGTCGCCAGGCAGCACCAGCGCCGGCAGGTCGCTCATGAGGTACACGCTCGCGTCCATGAAGCGCGTGCCGACGAGCCGTTCGAGCCCGTGCACCAGCCGCTCGAGGTTGAGCGACAGCATCACGCCGAGCGCCACGCCGCCGAGCGTGCCGAGCAGCCCGATCACGGTGCCCTGCGTCGCGAACACGGCGAGGATGCTGCCCGGCCGCGCGCCGAGCGTGCGCAGGATGGCGATGTCGGGCTGCTTGTCCTTCACCGCCATCACCAGCGTGGAGACGATGTTGAAGGCCGCGACCGCGACCACCAGCAGCAGGATGAAAAACATCATGCGCTTGGTGAGCTCGATGGAGCGGAAGAAATTGGCATGACGCTGCGTCCAGTCCTCCACCCAGAAGCCGCCCCCGAGTTCCTCGGCCACCGCCCGCGCGACCGAGGGCGCGCGCAGCGGGTCGCGCACCGCGAGCCTGAGGCCGCTCGCGTCGAAACCCGTGCGCAGCAGGCGCGCGGCGTCGGCAAGGTGCACCAGCGCCAGGCCGTTGTCGATCTCGTACATGCCCGAGTAGAAGACCCCGCCCACCGTGAAGCGGCGCATGCGCGGCACGACGCCCGCCGGCGTGACGTTGCCCTGCGCGATCGCGAGCACCACGGTGTCGCCCTCCGCGACGCCGAGTCGCACCGCGACCTCCGAGCCGAGCAGAACCCGATAGGCGCCGGGCTCGAGCGCCGCGAGCGCACCGCTCTGCATGCGTTCACCGATCGCCGACACCTCGGCCTCGAGCGTCGGCTCCACGCCGCGCACCTCGAGCGCGGTCGAGGCGCCATCCGACCCCTCGCCGATCGCTAGCGCCTCGCCCTCGAGGTAGGGCGCCACGGCCCGCACCTCGGGGTGCGCGAGCGCGCGCTCGCGCAGCGCCGGCCAGTCTTCGAGCCCGCCGTTGAAGCCCGTCACCGTGGCGTGCGAAGTCACGCTCAGGATGCGCGTGCGAAGTTCGCGCTCGAAGCCGTTCATGACGGAGAGCACCACGATCAGCACCGCCACGCCGATGGCCACGCCCAGCATGGACATGAGCGAGATGAACGACAGGAAGCGGTTGCCGGTGGAGCGCAGGTAGCGCCGGCCGATCCGCAGCTCGTAGGGAACGCCGCTCATCATTCGTAGCGCAGCGCCTCGGCAGGCTCGGTGGCCGCGCCGCGCAGCGCGGGGTAGATCGTCGCAAGCACCGTGAGTGCGAAGGCGATGAGGCCGATCGCGGCCACCTGGCCGGCCCGCACCTCCGACGGGATCTCGGTGATGTAGTACACGGTCGGGTCCATGACGTGGAAACCGAAGAGCCGCTCGAGCACGGGCACGATGGTGCCCACGTTCAGGGCGACCAGCACCCCGAGCGCGACCCCGATCAGCGTGCCGATGGCGCCGATGACGACGCCCTGCGTGAAGAACGCGCCGACCACGCCGCCGCGCGCCAGTCCGAGCGTGCGCAGGATCGCGATGTCGGAGCGCTTCTCGTTCACCACCATCACCAGCGCGGCCACGATGTTGAAGGCCGCCACCGCCACGACCAGCAGCAGGATCAGGCTCATCATGGTCTTCTCGATGCGGATGGCGCGGAAGTAAGCCGCGTGCTCCTGCGTCCAGTCGCGCACCGAGACGCCGGGGCCGGCCGCCGCCGCCGCGCGGGCCGCGAGCGCAGGCGCCGCCATCACCTCGTCGAAGCGCAGGCGCAGCCCGGCCGGACCCGCCGCTCGCCCCGACAGCGCCGCGGCGTCCTCGAGCGCCACCAGCGCCAGCGAGGCATCGTGTTCCTGCAGTCCCACCTCGAACATTCCAGACACCGTGAAGGTCTGCAGCCTTGGCCGGCCGCCCGACTCGAGCAGTTCGCGACCCGGCACCATGACCGTGAGCTCGTCGCCGACCTCCGCACCGAGCTGCCAGGCCAGCACGCGGCCGAGCACGATGCGCCGCTCACCGGGCACGAGTTCGGCGAGCCGGCCCGCGACGAGATGACGCTCGACCGTCGAGACCTCGGTCTCGACCGCCGGGTCGAGGCCGTGCAGCAGCACGGGCTGCAGGTGACCCGCCCGGCCCACCATCGCCTGCACGTCGACGAACGGCGCCGCGCCGGAGACCCCCGGCACCTCGCGCACGCGCGCGGCGACAGCCTCCCAGTCGGTCGCCACCGCGCGCGGCGCCTCCAGCGTCGCGTGCGCCGTCAGCGCCACGAGCCGGCTGCGTAACTCGCCCTCGAAGCCGTTCATGACGGAGATGATGGTGATGAGCGCCGTCACCCCGACCGCCACCCCCAGCATGGAAACCCACGAGATGAACGAGACGAAAAACCCCTGCCGCCGGGTCCGGACGTAGCGCAGGCCGACGAAGATGGGCAGCGGATGGAACATCGGGATCGGGCAGTGGCTCTCGGGGGCACGGGCGGAGGGCGGCAAGGCTACCCGCCACTGGGTTGCATTGCACGTGGGCAAACCCGGCGGCGCGTCACGTCTGCGACCATTCCCCGGTGCTAATATCGCGCCGCCTTTCCTGCGGAGATCGGAATCATGCGCAATGCCGTCGTGGCCGCCATCGGAATCGCCTGCGGACTGGGGTGCTTCACCTCGTATGCCCAGGAGCTGCAGATGGTCGAGCCGCCGCCCGCACAGGCCGCGGTCGCGGCACCGAGCCGCGGGACGAGCATGAGCCAGGTCGAAGCGCGTTTCGGCGCTCCGGCCGAGCGCTACCCTGCGGTCGGGCAGCCGCCGATCACCCGCTGGGTATACCCGTCGTTCGTGGTGTTCTTCGAGTATTCCCACGTGGTCCATGCCGTGGCCCGGCGCGCCGCGCCCGCCACGACCTGACTCGACGATTCTTTCGCTCGATCAAGTACTTCGAGTAGATCCTTGGATCTGCTCTTAACTTATTGTTTGACATAATGCCTGACTTTCCGATCCTGCCGACGAACCAGCATCCGCGAGTGCTGTGGCAGGGCCTCGCCGGCGCCGCCCAGGGACTCTACCTCGCCCGCGCGGCCGAGCGCCTCGGGCGGCCCCTGCTCGTGATCGCGCGCAATGCCGCCGAGGTGGCGCGGCTCGAGGACGAGTTGCGCTTCTTTGCGCCGACTGCGCTGCCGGTGCTCGCCTTCCCGGACTACGAGACCCTGCCCTACGACCAGTTCTCGCCGCATCCGGACATCATCTCCCAGCGACTGCGCACGCTCTCGCGCCTGCCCGGCCTCACGACCGGCATCGTCGTCGCCGACCTGCCCACCTCGCTGCAGCGGCTGCCACCCCGCAGTTTCGTCGACGGCCACGCCTTCGTCCTCGAGGTGGGCGCCGACCTCGACCTCGAGGCGTTCCGCGCGCGCTTGACGGCAGCCGGCTACACCAGCGTGCCGCAGGTGGGGGCCCCGGGCGAGTTCGCCATCCGCGGCTCGTTGTTCG
>Ga0316603_10000139_pt1 | contig 45803 bp, 38 predicted proteins | sample OWC_soil_day10_n_FD_207649 | JGI IMG/M metagenome (GOLD analysis project Ga0316603, IMG submission 207649) | Wetland soil microbial communities from Old Woman Creek delta, Ohio, United States - OWC_soil_day10_noCT | ecosystem: Environmental > Terrestrial > Soil > Wetlands | place: USA: Ohio... | reverse complement strand
CTTCGGGTGCCGCGTCAATGTCCGCGTAACCTTTGGCTTCACCGCCGAATTTTTTGGTCAATACCGTGGTAATCGCCGCCGTTAATGTGGTTTTACCGTGATCCACGTGACCAATGGTACCGACGTTCACGTGCGGTTTGGTCCGTTCGAATTTTCCTTTTGCCATGATTTTTATTCCTTTTAAAAATGACTACTTTTTTCAATTAATAATGTTGGGGTTCGTGAATAGCACTCACCCCAACCTACTTTATTATTTAGCGCGCGCGCTCATCACTGCTTCAACGATGTTGCGTGGTGCTTCTGCATAGTGTTTGAACTCCATTGAATACGTCGCACGACCTTGGGTCGCAGAACGCAAATCAGTAGAATAACCAAACATTTCTGACAATGGTACTTCGGCTTTAATCGCTTTACCACCACCGATCATGTCGTCCATACCTTGAACAATACCACGGCGTGATGACAAGTCGCCCATCACAGTACCCGTGTATTCTTCTGGGGTTTCAACTTCAACCGCCATCATCGGTTCGAGCAATACAGGTTTCGCTTTGCGCATACCTTCTTTGAACGCCATCGAGCCTGCCATACGGAAAGCATTCTCGTTCGAGTCAACGTCATGGTATGAACCAAAGTGAACGGTTACTTTCACGTCAACCACTGGATAGCCAGCAATCACACCTGATTTCAAGGTTTCTTCAACGCCTTTGCCCACCGCAGGGATGAATTCGCGAGGAATCACACCGCCTTTGATTTCGTCCACGAATGAAAAGCCTGTACCTGGCTCTTGCGGTTCGAGTTTCAATACGCAGTGACCATACTGACCACGACCACCCGATTGCTTAACGAATTTCGCTTCAGCGTTTTCAACGGTTTCACGAATTGTTTCACGATACGCCACCTGCGGTTTACCGACGTTGGCTTCTACGTTGAATTCGCGCTTCATACGATCCACGATAATTTCCAAGTGCAATTCACCCATACCGCCGATAATCGTTTGACCTGATTCTTCGTCAGTCGATACACGGAATGATGGATCTTCTTGCGCCAAACGGTTCAATGCCAAGCCCATTTTTTCTTGGTCGGCTTTGGTTTTTGGTTCCACCGCTTGAGAAATCACGGGCTCTGGGAACACCATGCGTTCCAAGATAATCGGTGCGTCCAAAGCACACAAGGTTTCACCTGTGGTCACGTCTTTCAAACCGATACACGCCGCGATGTCGCCTGCCAATACTTCTTCAACAGGTTCACGCGAGTTCGCATGCATTTGTACGATACGACCGACGCGCTCTTTTTTATCCTTAACCGAGTTCAAAACCGTTTCGCCTGCTTTTAACACGCCCGAATAAACGCGCACAAACGTCAACTGACCTACAAATGGATCAGTCATTAATTTGAACGCCAACGCAGAGAATTTCTCTTTATCATCGGCTTTACGCGTCACGTGATTGCCACGATCGTCTTCGCCTTCAATCGCTTTCACGTCCAAAGGTGATGGCATGTAGTCCAATACCGCGTCCAACATGGCTTGTACACCTTTGTTTTTAAACGCTGTACCGCACATCATCGGTTGAATTTCACACGCGAGAGTGCGCAAACGCAAACCTTTTTTGATTTCGTCTTCGGTCAAATCACCTTCTTCAAGGTATTTGTTCATCAATTCTTCAGTCGCTTCGGCAGCCGATTCAACCATTTGCTCGCGCCATGATTGTGCAGACTCAGCCAATTCAGCAGGGATATCGCGGTATTCGAATTTCGTACCTTGTGATGCTTCATCCCAGAAAATCGCTTTCATTTTGACCAAATCGACCACACCTTGGAAGTTTTCTTCCGCGCCGATTGGAATTTGAATCGGTACTGGATTTGCGCGCAAACGGGTTTTCATCCCTTCAACGACTTTAAAAAAGTTTGCGCCCGTACGATCCATTTTATTCACAAATGCCAGGCGCGGCACTTGATATTTATTGGCTTGACGCCATACTGTTTCGGATTGGGGTTGTACACCACCGACCGCGCAATACACCATACATGCGCCATCCAACACACGCATTGAACGCTCTACTTCAATCGTAAAGTCAACGTGACCTGGGGTATCAATGATGTTAATGCGGTGTTCAGGGTATGTCCCTGCCATACCTTTCCAAAACGTCGTGGTCGCTGCCGAAGTAATCGTGATACCACGTTCTTGCTCTTGTTCCATCCAGTCCATCGTTGCCGCGCCGTCATGAACTTCACCAATTTTGTGGTTCACGCCAGTGTAAAACAGTACGCGTTCAGTCGTTGTGGTTTTACCTGCGTCAATGTGGGCAGAAATACCAATATTACGATAACGCTCAATAGGGGTCTTACGAGCCATAATAATCCTTTTTTGAAAAAAGCAACTTGTGACTTGCGGTGCTTTTCTCATTTATTAGTTAAAACTGTTGCTCTCATTTGAAAACAATTACAACAGTGTGTTACATCTTTTTTATGATGCAAGGCGGTGGGGCGAATACGCCCAACGCCAACACCACAAAAATTAGAAGCGGAAATGCGAGAATGCTTTATTTGCTTCGGCCATGCGGTGGACTTCATCACGTTTTTTCATCGCACCACCACGACCTTCGGCCGCATCCATCAATTCGCCAGCCAAGCGCAAAGCCATGGTTTTTTCACCACGCTTTTTAGCCGCTTCACGTAACCAACGCATAGACAACGCAGCGCGGCGCGATGGACGCACTTCTACAGGCACCTGATAATTCGCACCACCGACGCGGCGGCTTTTCACTTCAACCAATGGTTTTGCATTGGCAAGTGCTGTCAAAAACACTTCCATTGGGTCTTTACCCGATTTGGTAGCAATTTGTTCCAAGGCACCATAAGCAATGCCCTCAGCCACAGATTTTTTACCAGACAACATAATTACATTCATGAATTTAGCCAATTCAACGGATCCGAATTTTGGATCTGGCAAAATATCACGTTTAGGGACTTCACGACGACGAGGCATCTCATCTTCCTTTCTTCAGTTGGTCACAACGACCAGATAACTCACATTCAATATTCAAGTTATCACTTACTCGGCAACCCAAACATCACAGGCACACCGTAGCTTTAATAAAAAATTTAAACTTTATTTAAAGTTCAAACTTAAACTCAATACAACCGCGCTCGATTAAGTACGCGACAAACATCACATCGCCGGTTAAGCGGCTTTAGGACGTTTTGCACCGTATTTAGAGCGGGATTGTTTACGATCTTTAACACCTTGCAAGTCCAAAGAACCGCGCACGATGTGGTAACGTACACCTGGCAAATCCTTTACACGACCACCGCGAATCAACACGACACTATGCTCTTGCAAGTTATGACCTTCACCACCGATATACGAAATCACTTCAAAGCCGTTGGTTAAACGAACTTTGGCAACTTTACGCATCGCAGAGTTAGGTTTTTTAGGAGTTGTGGTGTACACACGGGTACACACACCACGTTTTTGTGGGCAATTGTCCAATGCGGGAGATTTGCTCACTTCACGTATTTGAGTACGTGGTTTACGCACTAACTGGTTGATAGTTGGCATTGTTTTAATCCAATAATAAACATGACTTTCGTTTAATCACGGCAATTTTGCACCGATTCAAACCTGTACAAAACCACACTTTTCACCGATGTCGCACGCAACATCAGTTACTGACTAAACACGAGATTCATTGAAATAAACACACACGGCAAAATGCCTCGTGTATTTCAACGAATTTAGTATCATACACATATCTTTTCACATGGTCAACGCTCTATTATTTGAAAAACGCAGTATTTCTTTGATTTATCAACAATTTACAACAAATCCGACACAAACCCACAAATTAGTTTCACGCCTATCATTTGCTTTTTATATGCTTATCCGCCACAATGCAGACATTCTTTGAAATACCCAACAATCCAAAAAAATTAGATTAAAACTTATGGTCAATGTCATCTGCATGAAATGGGGCACCAAATACGGCGCTGATTATGTCAATCGCCTGCACAACATGGTGCAGCGTCACTTGAGCTTACCGAACCGTTTTGTTTGCCTCACCGATGACGCGACGGGTATTCAATCAGGCATCGAAACCTTCCCCATTCCCGAAATGCCGATTGCTCTGAGCGGTCCTGAACGTGGCTGGAAAAAATTACTCACTTTTTCAGCAACGTTATACGATTTACAAGGCGAAACGCTGTTTTTAGATGTCGATTTAATTATCACGGGCAGTTTGGATGATTTTTTCAAGCCCGTGGGTGACGTTTTTGTGATTCGTGAGTGGAAATCGCGACACGGTTTGGGCAACACGTCCGTATACCGTTTTAAGATTGGCACGCACCCAGAAGTGCTGGATAATTTCGCGCGCAATTTTGACACCATTCGCCAGCAATTTCGCCACGAGCAGGCCTATTTGTGCGACTTTTTGACCCAAAAAGGAGCACTGCATTTTTGGGATGCGACTTGGGTGCGCAGCTTCAAACGCCACTGTATGCACTACTTCCCAAAATCCTTATTCGTTGCGCCCCAGTTGCCTGCTGACACACGAATATTGATATTCCACGGGCATCCGCTACCTGATGAAGCCATCGTAGGAAAAACAGGAAAATGGTATCGGTTTGCAAGACCTGCCAAATGGATTGCTGAGTATTGGAAATAATGGCATTCGCCAAGCAATGCAACGATTCATATTGTTTAAACTGACATATTCGCTTTCAGGTTTTTAATCATCAAAACGCGAAAGATGACACCATGGCATTACAACCCAAACGGATTGCGCTTTTTAGTAGTTATTTTGAAACTGAAGCCTTGCCGTACTACATCAAGTTTTACCTTAATCAGTTGCGACCTCATGCGACGCACATCGTATTTATTACCACTGACGCTAAGCCATTACGAGCGGAAGATGCAAACTGGTTAGGCGAGCATGTGGAGCAGATTGTATTGGTCAAAAATGAAGGCTTCGATTTTGGTATGTGGCAAAAAGTGCTCTACCAAACTGAAGGAATTGAATCATTTGACGAACTCATTTTGCTCAACGACTCTTGTGTCTGTTTTAGTGACTTGGATTATTACTTCAATTGGCACCATAAAACCCCAGCAGACGTAACAGGCATGACCATATCGAATGACGTGTCGTTGCATATTCAATCATTTTTTATGGTCATCAAGAAACCCGCCTTGTCGACGGTCGTCAACCACATCAAATCACTGCCCTTACGCAACACTGTATTCTCTGAAGTCATTGCTATGGGTGAACTTGGCTTATCGTCTGAAATAATGCGCAAAGAATTTTCTATTGACGCGCTTTTTGTCGCCCAGCGTGACGACCTCAAAAATCCCATGTACGCGCACTGCCTCAATTTGATTAAGCAACATCACATCCCTTTGGTTAAAAGAAAATTATTTCAAAACTACCACATGGACGCGATGTTGCACATATATGGCCTGACGGGCAGTTACCATCATCGTGCCTTGTTAAAATTTATTCAAACACACCATCATTTGAGTGACGACATGATGACTTTATTGTTTTCAGCTGACCCAATTAAATTGAACACAACAAAAAGACTTAAGCTCTATTTGAAAGTATTGGTGAAAAAATTGGGCAACTTAAAAGACTGGCGCACAAGAGATGGTCTCTCATGAAACCTTGGCAATCAAAACCGCTTAAAAAATTTTCCAATATTTAATATAAGCAAGCGCAAATGTAAGCCCACGTTTTTGCTGAATGGCTCGTCCGAGCAACTTGTACCAAGGCATTTCAGATGTATAAATGGACTCTATCAACTCCAAACGAGATTTTTCTCTCGTCAAATAGGCGACTATGTCATTGCGCTCAACACGGCGCGCATCTTGTAATCTTTGTTGACATACGGCCATTCGAATGCGGGTGTTTTTGAGATCAAGTAATCGTTTTTGTGTGCGGTCATTGGGCTTATTGCGTCCAGCTTGTGAGAGCCCTTGTGTATGAACCCGATAAAGCACCATTGGTTGATCCGCATAGACAATGGATTGCGGACCTCCCAATAATTGCGCACGAAACGCCATCACCATGTCTTCATAAGCTCGCGCATATTGGATATCGCCAAAAACTTGCCACAAGGTGCGCTGCCACGCACATGTTGCACCAATCAACCATGAGTAACGTCGTGCTGCCTGAATATCATTCAGGTTGTTTTTTTCTTGCGCAGGCGCAGCGAGCCCCAATAACACACCATCAACATCCATCTCCTGTACGGCACTGTGCACCAATAATGTATGAGGATGCTGCTGAAATAAGTTTAATAATTTCGAGATACGATTGGGTTGGGCAATGTCATCACCAGCCGCATACACGATGATGTCACCAGTACTCATACGCACCACGTGGTTGATGTGCGCAATTAGCCCAACATTGTGTGGCATTCGATTCAAAACAATTGTGTGCTGGCCTGTGTATGCTTGTTCAATTGATTGCATGATGGCAAACGTATCATCGTTTGAAGCATCATCCGACCAAATAATTTCCATCGGTTCAACTTGTGTTTGCAATAAAATTGACTCACAAGCACTGCGAATAAATGCGGCTTGGTTGTATGCAATCAACACTACACTGACATTTGGTGTGGGAGATTGCATCATTTTTGACTCCAAGCCCACTTAAATCGTTTTAACTCATTGCGGATACGAAAAAGATAAGTGCTTAATCTTTTGTACCAAACAAATGAGCGATTTGCAGTTGTCGTAATCGTTGATTCAGTGCCATCCCCTGCTGCCACAGGCGAAGGGGTCACAATCCGCATTTTCCCACCGTACAGCCAAGGTTGCTCCAATGCGTGATCAAAAGGCAAACTCATTGGTAACAACGTCTCAAGAACCGCATGAGCCGCTACGCGATTGTATAGAAGTGCTGCGGTATTACAATGACGTGCCAAAGGCACGCCCAATTTATATTTTCCATCCAATTCAATACATTTAATCGGGTAGGCTCGATGAAACCCAGACAACTTAACCACGTCCCACTGAGGGGTTATTGACAGTAATTTATACAAAACCTGTGGAAAATCATCTGCTGGGAATGCGTCATCTTCTAAAATCAACGCATACTCATTAGCACTCTGCAAAAAGACCTTTAATGCTCGAATATGCGACAGATAGCAACCCACTTCCGCACGCGCAATTGGTTTACCGTGACAACGCTCATAATTACGTTCATCCACCTCAGAACTTAACAACTCGGGCAACAAACTGCCGTCAACTGCCGATATTCGCTGCCACTCAAAAGGCATATTCGCCAACCGCGCTTCCATATTATTCAAGCGGTCTGGTGAGCGATCCAAATTAATCACATAACATTGTAAATTCAACTTCATACTCATCTCTTTGATGGATTGCTGGAGGTATCTGTAGCAAACGCTGTATTAAAACGTTGCGTTACCGTTAACATGCCAATAAATCGCCCTGCCATACGTCCAAACAGTCGAAAATTTAAAGTCAATAGATGCAAAATTGACATAAAAAAACCAGAAACCAAAGTTTTTAGACGCACTTTTTTTGCTTTAGCAACACCTTGGTATTTTTGCGTGATCCACACTTTAGATTGAGCATGGTGGTAGCCACGCCAATACTCTTGTTTGACCACATTGTTGGTTTTCACTGAGCCGCGGGAACTGTGTTGAATTTGAACATATGGCGTCAAGACAATGGCTTTTTTGGCATCAAAATACTTATTACATAAATCATCATCTTCATAGTACAAGAAAAAATTTTCATCAAAATAACCCAGCGCACGGGTATTCTCCATTTGTACCAATAAAACAGCACCTGTCGCAAAACCCACGCAACAATCGCCAGTTGCCGCCTCCCCTTTTGATTTCCATAAGTGTTTGACCCAACTATAATTGACGCTTTTATGTGATTTATTATCTGTCAACTGTGGCGCAATCATCGCCGCATCTGGATACCGCTGCGCACACTTGACCAACCCCACAACTTTTTCAGCCGAGATTTGGCAGTCAGGGTTTAGAAGCAAAGCATAAGGGGTCGTCACTTGGTGCAACGCAGCGTTGTTTGCAGCACCAAAGCCCATATTTTGTTTTTGTTGGATGACACGCGCCTGTGGTAGGTGATGCCCAATCCGTGCAACCGTGTCATCTGAACTGGCATTATCGACAAAAATCAAATGAGGCTGCGTCATTAGTCCATCCGCCAACTGAGGGATGCAATGGGCACTGTTGTACGTCACGACAATCACTGTCACCAATGTTTGATAGTCTATTAACCCCGACTCATTGTTTTTATCATTCATGAGACATATCCAATTAAACCAAGGAAGGCAGCATGCTCAAATGCGCATATAAACCGCCACGCGCCAGTAACTCATCATGCGTACCCTGCTCGGCGATTTCGCCATCATTCATTACCACGATGCGATCGGCCTGCTGCACGGTACTAAGTCGATGCGCAATCATGATGCTGGTACGCCCCTGCATGAGGTTGTCCAGAGCTTTTTGTACGGCGCGTTCAGACTCATTGTCCAACGCACTGGTCGCCTCATCCAATATCAAAATGGGCGCGTCCTTGAGAATAGCACGTGCAATAGATAGCCGCTGACGCTGACCGCCCGAGAGTTGGTTGCCATTATTGCCCACTTGCATATCCCAGCCTTGCGGGTTTTCTTGTACAAATTCCCATAGATTTGCCGCCTTGAGTGCCGCCTCGACTTGCTCAGGCGTGGCATTTTCGCGACCGTATGCGACGTTGTTGTACAGCGTATCATTGAACAAAAAGACATCTTGCGAGACCAAAGCAATTTGACTGCGCAAACTGTATAAATCAATGTCGGAGAGTCGTTGACCATCCAAATAGATTTCCCCAGCAGTCGGCTCGATAAAACGAGGCAATAAATTAATCAGTGAGGACTTACCACTGCCCGATCGTCCAACCAGAGCGAGTTTTTCACCTGCGCGCACCTCCAAAGTGAAATCATTCAGTGCTTTGCGTGACATGCCCTCGTAAGTCAAATCCAAATGTTTAAACGCAATATTGCCATGTGCGCGATCTAATTTCACTGTACCTGAATTCACCTCGGGTGGCGCATCTAAAAAGTCATACACCGAGTCGGCAGAGATAAACATAAACTGCATCGGGATGCTTAGATTTGATAAGTTCTTTAATGGAGACAGCATTTGCAACATCGCCACAATAAACGCCATAAACTGTCCGACCGTGGTCACGCCGTTTTGACTCTGCCACAAAGCGACAAACACCACAATCGCCAAGGCAAACGAAGCGATCAACTCACTAAAGGGCGATTTGGCTGAAGAGGCTTGAGCCAATTTTTTTTGAAAGCGAAGAATCGCACCATTTTCAGACTCGAATCGCTGCTCTGCATGGGTCTCGCCACCATAAAGTTTAACCACTTTGTGTCCATCGTAAGTCTCATTAATCACATGCGCCAGCCCCTTCATCTTTTCCATCGAATCTTGTTGCAATGAGCGCAATTTATTTCGATAGTAACGAGACAGCAAATTGAGTACAGGAAACATCAATAAAACAACCAAAGACAACTGCCAGTTTAAATAAATCAACACAATCGTCAAGCCCAGTACAGTCAGCGAGTCGCGCGTCAAAGTGATAAACACGTTGATGGCATTGCTAATCGCATTGTTCGCATCCAATAAAAAACGATTACTGGTAAAGGCACTTGGATGGGTCAATTGATATTTAGAAGGCAACAAGAGCATTTTTTGAAACATCACTTCCCGCAATTCTTTTAATACAACTGCCCCCACCCACGACAACAGATAACTGCTGAAGTAACGACAGAATCCTCGAAACATCACTAAACCGACCAAGAATAAAGGCACCATCCACACTTTAGAAGATGTACCCCAAATCCAATACGTCATCATCGAACGTATATATGCAGCCTTGTCAATAAAACTGGGACCATTTACTTGGGGTGGATTTAATTGAGTCGCAGAAAACCCCTGATTAATCAGTGGTGCAATAAACGCCGCCAAATAACTTTCGGTGAATGCCACTCCAGCCGTCGCCAATAGGGCAATGAAAATGCGAACTCTATAGCGTTTAATGTAGGTCATTAAACGCATGAAGTTTTTGGTGTCTTGTTCTTTAAAAATACCGAAAAACAGTTTATTCAACATAAGAAGAAACTTTCAAAACATTGGGAGTTATGTGATTTCTGGATTCTACAGGTTTATGGTGAGATTAGGTTGCGTAAAGACAGCAATCATCAGCCTGAAAATTTTATCAAAAACTCGAATAGCCTTAATTGTAGAAAATCGACGTTTTGGTCTGTAAGCAAAAAATCCAAAAGTGTAAACAACGCTCGAAAAAATTACGACTAACTAAATTCAAATTTAGTATCAACTTTCTTTAAATACAAGACCCAAAGGAATAAATTTTTTGTATCATCAATTCTTACAAATATAAAGAAAGTTCAAATATTGGGTTGTGCTTTGACTGTAAAGAGGGTTCGTGTTATATTCCCCTCACTTTTTAAAGCATAGGGGAATTAAATGAAAGTAGTCATTTTAGCAGGCGGCTTGGGGACAAGGCTCAGCGAAGAAACTGGACTCAGACCAAAACCAATGGTAGGTATTGGTGGTCATCCTATTCTATGGCATATCATGAAGATTTATGCCCATTATGGTTTTAAAGAGTTTGTGGTACTGTGCGGCTATAAAAGTGAAGTAATTAAAGACTATTTTGTTAATTACTACATGAATAACTCAGATGTGACCGTTGATTTGGCCACAAACAATGTAGAGATTCATCAAAACATTTCAGAGCCTTGGAAGGTGACAATGTTTTACACGGGCAAATACACGCAAACTGGTGGACGAATTCGCAAAATCAAGGACTTTATCGGCAATGAGCCCTTTTTGTTGACTTATGGTGATGGGGTTGCGGACGTAGATATATCCGCAGTTGTGGCATCGCATAAAAAATCTAAAAAATTGGCCACGTTAACATCTATTCAACCCAATGGTCGGTTTGGGTCTTTGGAGATAGAGGATGATGGCAAGGTTTTGAGTTTTCAAGAGAAGCCCAAAGGGGAGGGCGGTTGGATTAATGGCGGTTTTTTTGTTTTAGAACCCGAAATATTTAATTACATCCCAAACCGTGATGATGCTGTTTGGGAGCAGGAACCCTTAAAGCAGTTGGCAGCCGAAGGGCAACTCAATGCCTATCAGCATCATGGCTTTTGGCACTGCATGGACACACTCAAGGATAAAGATGATTTAAATAAAATGTGGGCAGAAGATAAAGCACCTTGGAAAGTTTGGTAAGTGTGAAAAAAGTACTTATTACTGGTGGAACTGGATTCATTGGCGCACCCGTGACCGATGAGTTGTTAAAGCGTGGTTATGAAGTTCACTCCATCATTTTTAATACGCGCGCCCCAGAGCAACCTCATTTGATTCAACATCAAATGAGCCTGATGGATGCCGATGCCGTGACGCGATTATTATCCGAGTATCACTTTGAACATCTGATTCATTTGGCTTGGTATGTGGGAGCCAAGTGTCAAATGAATAACGCCAATCTGAGTTGGACTCGTACAACATTGGATTTATTACAAGGATTCCATCAATACGGTGGGAAAAAGTTTTTAGGTGCAGGGACAGTATCTGAATATAACTATTCATATGGTTACTTACAAGAAGACCAAACCCCCATCACAGCCACAACCCTTTACGGACAAACCAAAGCCAGTATTTATAACATGGCGAAAATTTTTTGCGCACAAAACGACATTGCTTTTAAATGGCCAAGGGTGTTTAATTTGTATGGGCCAAACGAGAAACCCTCAAGGTTGATGCCTTCGGTTGCTCAGTCCATGTTAAGGGGTGAGGATGTCAAAGTCAGCGATTGTTTAAAGTACCAAGATTACTTGCATGTTTTCGATGCGGCAAGGGGGATTGTAGATTTATTCGACAGTGAAATATCAGGCGCTGTCAATATATCCTCAGGAATTCCTGTACAGTTGCGAACTATTGTTAATAAAATAGCTACATTAACCGATTTTAAAGGCAAAATTTTATGGGGTGCAATCCCGACCAGTTTCGATGACCCGTTGGTTGTGGGCTGTAATAATCGACTGGTCAAAGAAGTGGGTTGGCGACAACAAATCAATTTGGATGATGGGTTAAAAGACATCGTAGAGTTTTGGAGAAAACACAATGTTTAATAATGTTTATAAAGATAAAGTGGTTTTACTGACTGGGCACACGGGCTTTAAGGGTTCTTGGCTTGCAATATGGCTCAACATGCTCGGGGCGAAGGTAGTGGGATACTCTTTAGACCCTTATTCGAACAGAGATAATTTTGTGGTATCAAAATTGCAAAACAAATTATTAGCTGATGTTCGCGGGGATATTAGAGATCAAAAAAAACTCAATGAGACCATTCAAAAATACCAGCCAGAAATTATATTTCACTTGGCAGCACAAGCATTGGTCAAAACCGCATACAACGACCCTGTTGAAACTTATGAAACCAATACAATGGGTACCGTCTACGTGTTAGAGGCACTGCGCCATAATGCTTGTTTAAAAACCGCGATTATGGTTACCTCTGATAAGTGCTACGAGAATGTAGAGCAAATGTGGGGTTACAGAGAGACTGATCGAATGGGCGGCTATGATCCCTACTCAGCATCAAAGGGAGCAGCAGAATTGGTGATTTCATCTTATCGCAATTCTTATTTTAACCCCAAAGATTATAGCAAGCATGGGAAAGCCTTGGCGTGTGTGCGTGCAGGTAACGTTATCGGTGGTGGTGATTGGTCGGAAAACCGCTTGATACCAGATTGCATTCGTTTTATTGAAGCGGGAAAAGATATCGAAATACGCAACCCAACTGCAACTCGCCCTTGGGAACATGTTTTGGAGCCTTTGTCTGGATACTTACGCCTTGGGGAAAAACTACTTGGGGATCCTGTTACCTACGCCACCAGTTTTAATTTTGGTCCACACATTTCTGCCAACAAACCTGTCTTAGAGGTGGTACAGCGTTTGGTTCAATATTACGGCAAAGGCAAAGTGATCGATATATCTGACCCGAATGCAGTTCATGAGAATGTATTACTCAGTGTGGATGTAACTAAGGCATACATCATGTTAAATTGGCAAACAAAGTGGGGTTTGCAAGATGCAATTAAAAAAACCGTCGATTGGTATCAAGCAGCTCTGACAAACGATGACATGTATGATTTTTGTGTTCAACAAATTCAAGAGCATAATAATTAAAGGGAAACATAAATGCAAACCGTCATTTTAGGTAGTGGAGCGGCTGGAATATCCGCAGGGTATCACTTAAAACAAAAAAACATTGACAGCGTCATTTTTGAGAAAGATGCTGACTGGGGTGGCTTGTGCGGGAATTTTACCATTGATGGTTTTAGATTTGATCGGTTTGTACATTTTACCTTCGCCACCGAAGAAGACATCGCCAATCATTTTGCAAATTCTGTGGATTTGTGGGAGCACCCTTCTATTTCGAGTAACTACTATCAGGGTGCTTGGCTCAAACACCCCGCTCAAAACAATTTATCCGCTTTGCCCTCTGAAACCAAAGTCAAAATCATCATGGACTTTATCAATCGTCCTCAAAAAAATATTGAGCAGATTAAAGACTATGCCGAATGGCTAAAGGTTCAATATGGTGATTATTTTGCTGAAAACTTCCCCTTCGCCTACACCCGAAAATATTGGGGAGTTGAGGCGAAAGATTTGGAAACCAAATGGGTCGGTTCGCGTATGCACTCGCCCGATTTAACCGAGGTTTTACGAGGCGCGTTTGAAGAACAACAGCAAATTTTTTATTACACCTCTGTGATGAAGTATCCCAAAACAGGGGGATTCAGAAGTATTTTGAATACAAGCCGTGAGGGGCTCAATATACAATTTAATAAAAAAGTCATTCACATTGACCCAACAGCCAAGCTCATTGTGTTTGCCGATAATTCAGAAATCCAGTATGAGCGATTGGTATCCTCTTTACCCTTGCCTGAAATCGTTGGTATGCTGCCAAATGTGCCTGAATCGGTAATTGAAGCAACAAAGCAACTCAAACACACTTCGGGCTATCAAATTTCATTGGGCTTCAATAAGCCGGATGTTGCCAAACACCTGTGGTTTTATATTTATGATGAGGACATTCCACCTGCTCGTATTTATTCGCCCAGTCTAAAGTCGCCTGACAATGTGCCTGCGGGTTGCAGTTCATTACAAGCCGAAGTTTTTTGGGCAAGTCATCAACCTACCCCGAGTAAAGAAAAAGTGTTGGCACAAACCATGAGCAAACTTTTAGAAATGGGCTTATTTGAACAAAAAGATATTGTGGTGCAAGATATTCGCTTGGAAAAATACGCCAACATTATATTTGACCACGATATTTATAAAAACCGCCAAATCGTTTTGGACTATCTGACTTCCTTGGGTATTTTATCCATAGGTCGATTTGGCAAGTGGGATTATCTGTGGTCACACCAAGCATTTAAAAGCGGTCGAGAAGCGTGCCAATAACAAAAAATGGTTTTAGGCTGTGTCTAATACCATCACAAAGTTGGGTTTAGATTCTCAAAGTAAGTAATGAAGCAAAAAATTGTGACTCCTATTCTTAGGAGTCACAATTGTCATGTTTTTAAACAAAATAAGTAGTTAGGACGCAAATGATGGCAAACAAAAAAATTAAAATTTTAGTGACTTATAAAAGTCGGCACAAAATAATTAAGTCAGATATTTTCACCCCCATCCAAACTGGCCGAGCCATTGCCGATGAGATATTTGACGAAATGATTGGGGATGATACGGGCGATCATATTTCAAATAGAAATCCTTATTTTTGTGAGATGTCCGCAATTTATTGGGCTTGGAAAAATTATGAACAACTCGGTAATCCAGAGTATATTGGCTTCATGCACTATAGACGCCATCTCTTGTTTAGCCCCGATATTAAATTCAGCAATGATGTTATTAAATACAAAAACATCAATGACGATTACCTCAATAGTGCCTTGAGCGAACATAGTATTAGTCAATATTTAGACCGCTATGATGTTTTGGCTGGGCAGTATTATACAACTGACAAAACCATTGAAACACAATATGCACAGCACCACTCTCGCAAGGACTTTTCAATTACAGAAGAAATCATTAAAAAAGATCACCCCGATTATTATCATACCTTTCTAAAATGTAAAAAAAGCAAATCGGGTTATTTTTTGAATATGTTTGTAATGCCCAAGCAAATGTTTTTTGAGTATTGCGAATTTATATTCAGGGCTCTATTCGAATGCGTTAATCAATTTGATATGGAGGGGCGCGACGAATATCAAAGAAGGTTGTTCATATCTGAACGCCTAACCAATGTGTTTTTAGAGAAAAAGAAGCAGGAAGGTGCTCGAATAAAAAACTTGCCAGTGTCATTTATTCAATCAACCTACAGCCCTGTTAATTTAACGCCAGCATTTGCAAACAACAGCGCTCCAATAGTGCTTAGTTGCTCTAACGAATATGTACCTTATTTACTCACATGCTTATATTCTTTAAAGGAGCACTCATCAACGGCACACAATTATGACATTATTATTTGCGAGAACAGTATTACCAAATCAAACAAATCAATGGTAAAAAAACACACTGAACAAGAGAACATATCTGTTCGTTTTTTAACCATTGATGACAGCAGCTTCCCAGATGGTTTGGATGACTTGTATAAAGGAAGACATTATTCTAAAGAATCTTTTTTCAGAATATACCTTCCTCGCTTACTCTCCGCTTACGATAAAGTTTTATATCTTGATGCCGATATTATCATTTTAAGTGACGTATATGATCTTTATGATACGAATCTGGACGGCAATACTATAGGTGCTTGTAAAGATGCCATTGTAAACGCAATAGCAAACCAGACCCCTAAAATCAAGAAATATTTTATTAATGATTTAGGACTGAAAAATCATAAAAATTATTTTCAAGCAGGTGTCATGTTGTTTGACTGTCGTCAATTTCGTAAAAACGACTGTGAGTCTAAACTACTCAGTATTATGAAAACCGTAAAAGTACAGTTTGCGGATCAATGCATCCTGAATGCGCTGTTTGAAGGGGATGTTAAATTTATAGATTTATCATGGAATTATGAAAATGAAAATATCGCTCACGGCCCCATGAACCTCATCAATGACATGGATGAATCCATGTTGAAACAATATTTTGCAGCAAGGAAAAACCCCAAAATAATTCACTATATTGGTGGAGAAAAACCTTGGATTTATCCTGACGCGAATTTTGCCTCTATTTGGTGGAAGTATGCAAGAAAGGCTCCTATTTATGAACAAATTTTACTGAAAATGACACTTAGTCACACACACTACCAATCCCACAACCTGCTAAATAGTAGACAGACGCGTTCTTTTGTTAAGTATTTGCGTTATAAACTATTATCAAAAATTACTTTCGGTAGCACACGTGAACGGTATAAGAGAAAGTACAAAAGTTTTAAATAACTTATAGTTTGGGTGGATGTGACAAAAGCGTGCAACACAACTGAGGGCGAAAATATTTTCGCCCTTTTTTGACGACACGCCTACCTTACGTTTCGAGTTTTTCTCTGAGTTTTTTGACCGCACCATACCGCTCGTTTATATAAGTCCGTATGCGCGTGTGCATAGAGTTATTGTGTTGTTCTGTTTGCTCGGTTTGCGCCAACGCCTCAACCAGACTCTGTGCCTGCCAAAGTACGCCGTTATCTATCGCATCAACACCGATTTGTTCAAAGTTATAAATACTCGCACCTACCCATACGACCTTCCCCAACGACATTGGCTCGATGAAGTTTTGCCCGCCATACGGCAGCCATGTCCCGCCCATGAGCACGATGTCGGCGATTGCGTAGTAGGTGAACATTTCGCCCATGGTGTCGCCGAGTACCATATCTGCTTGGGCGAGTGCGCTGATTTGTTGTGCGGTGGGTTGCGTGTTCAGTTCACTTTTGCGCACCACGTTTTTACCTGTATTTTTTAAAAGTGTCATGACCTCATCAAATCGCTGTGGATGACGCGGCACTATCCACCATTGGATGCGCTGCTGTGATTGCGCCATCTGCGGGTCGGTGCGCTCAAATTCTGCAATCGCATCCAACCACAATTGCTCTTCGCCTTCGCGGCTAGAGGCAAGCATGATGACACGGGTGTCCGTCAATAAATTTTTGATGCGCTCGCCTGCGGCCACTTGTTCGGGCGGAATTTGCATGTCGAATTTCAGATTGCCCGTCACGGTTAGTTGCGCATCGACCACGCCAATTTCTCGATAGCGTTGCGCGTCGGTTTCGGTCTGCGCGCACACATGGGTAAAGCCCGCATACGCACTACCCATGAGTTTTTGCCATTGGAGGGTTTGTTTGAGGGTTTTCTCGGACATGCGCCCATTGATGAGGCTGGCTGGGATGTTGCGTTGCACGCATTGCGCCATCAAATTTGGCCACACTTCGGTTTCCATAATCCACACATCGGTCGGCGCAAATGTTTTAAAAAATCGATTGAGCAACGGATTTAAATCATACGGGGCATAGACCTGCGTCATGCGTCCGTCTTGTAAATACGGCGCAAACAATTCTTGACCCGAAGCACGCCCCGTCGGTGTGGTGTGGGTCAATATGATATGCGCATCGGTGTTTTGCGCAAAAAATGCGTGTACCAGCGGTGCGGTTGCGCGGGTTTCTCCCAGTGAAACCGCATGCAACCAAATTCGACGTTTTTGTGGCGCAATCCGTGGTTGTCGATAGCAGGAAAATCGCTCTGCCCAGTGTTGTCGGTATTCAGGTTGTTTTCGTCCGCGCCACAGTAAATACAACGGCACGATGGGTAACAGCACGTATAAGCACAACGCATACAGGCGTCTCACCCAAGGATGGGGCTGATGTGGGATGTAGTTTGACATGGTATAGGGAGAGAGATACGGCTCAAGTAATGCGAGATTGTATCATGCAGCAAAGCACTATCCTCATTCTTGGCCTCAATTGACGCAAAAAAACCCACGCCAAAACGGCGTGGGTAAAAAGGGGAGCGAACTCCCCACAGCAGTAAACGGTTTAAATGAAGGGGAATAAACTTGAAACGCTTTGCTTTTGAGACTGATTAGAGAATACGCCGTAATTCTGGATAGAATATGCAGGCAAAACAAAGCCGCCAAATTCAATCATCTGTTCATATCAACCGTGAATTTTTTTGGCCAACTCTGCCACACGCACACCGTATAGACGCGCTGTTTCAATGTCACCCGCAGGCGGTGTTTCTTCGGGCGGCGCGTTTTCCGCTTCACTCATCACACCCATTGCACTGCCGAGGCGGTTGAGTTCAGGATGTGCCTCGTTGTACTTACCGGGCATCATACCAATGCTTGCCCAAACCATACTGTGCTGACTGGCCAGCGTTGCCAAGTATTGTAAGGTGACTTGTTTTTCACCTGAAGGTGAGTTGGACACCGTCATACCGCCTGCCACTTTATCTTTCCAGCCTTGCGTGATCCAGACTTTTGCACTCGCATCGGCAAAGGCTTTAAACGGCGCAGAAATACCCCCCATATAAGTCGGCGTGGCAAAAATAATGCCGCCTGCTTGGTTGAGGGTTTCCCAGCCAGCATCGTCAATCGTCGATACATCAACCGTACGAGCCGTCACACCCGCAACGCTACTCGCGCCCGCTACTGCACCGTCCACCAGACGTTTGGTGTGGCCATAGCCACTGTGATAAGCAACAACCACTGAAGTCATATCGTTCTCTCCTAAAAATAACTGCGCTTTGTGTGAATTTATCCGTTCGCGCGGCGCGGATAAACGTGTTTCAAATGAAACGCGCGCGCCCTACCGTATTTAAACAGTAGGGCGCGTTTTTTTATGGTAAATCAAATACCAAAACTTGCGCATCTGCTTGCAACTGCACCGTCACTTGAGATTCATCGGTGATTTTGACCGCATCACCTGCATTCAACTCAATGCCGTTGACCACCGCCGAGCCTGTCGCGATGTGCACATACGCCGAGCGTTTGTCCACCAACGCATACACGCGTTCAGCCAAACCATCGTCATGGTGTGCCAGCAACAACGCCGCATCTTGATACAAGCGCACCGCACCGGCCAAGCCATTCCACACGCCATTAGGTGCCGCAATCGCACGCCAACCGTCCATCAACGGCAAATCGACAATTTGATTTTGTTCGTATTCAGGTTCGATGTTGGCAACGTTCGGCTCAATCCAAATTTGCAACAGATGTGTGCCATGCGTTGCGTCGGGATTGAACTCAGAGTGACGCACACCGCGTCCCGCGCTCATCTTTTGCACTTCCCCCGCGCGAATCACCGAGGCGTTGCCCATGCTGTCTTTGTGCGACAACTCGCCTTCCAGCACATAGGTGATGATTTCCATGTTTTGATGACCGTGCATGCCAAAGCCCATGTTTGGCGCGACGCGGTCTTCATTGATGACGCGCAAGGCAGAAAACCCCATGTGCGCGGGGTCGTAATAATTCGCGAATGAAAAACTGTGCAGTGCCTTGAGCCAGCCGTGGTCGGCATGACCGCGTTCGTTGGCTTGACGTAATGTGAGCATGGTGTTCTCCTTAAAAATAGTGTGATGAACGCATGTTACACCCAACAAAAAAATCAATAAACCGTTAAAATATCGAATCACTTTCTCATTTTTGACAACAATGACACACACAAAATCCCCCACCCAATTAACCTCTCTGGATGTCTTGCAATTGTTTCTAAGCGTTGCCGAATCAGGCGGATTCACCGCCACGGCCAACAAATTGAACATCCCTGTCGCCACGGTATCACGCAAAATTGCCCAATTAGAACGTGAACTGCGCGTCACCTTGTTTGTGCGCAACACCCGCAATGTGCGTCTCTCGCCAGAAGGTGAAGCGTTTTATGCGCAAGTCGCCCCCGCGCTTTCCAATGTGCAAGACGCCATCAATCAACTCTCGCACGATGTCCAAGAATTATCTGGCATCATCCGCATCACCGCCCCCTCGGATTTGGTCAACCAACATTTAACCGCAGTGTTTGCGCGATTTTTACGTTTGAATCCCGATGTGTCGCTGCACTTTCACCTCAACACCGACATCATGAATTTGGTCAGCGAACACATCGATTTGGCCATTCGTGCAGGTACACTGGCTGATTCGGGCTTATACGCACGGCATTTGTTTGATGTACAACTTAAACTGTTCGCAGCACCCGAATATTTAGCCGCCATGCCCGCCATTATTGAACCCGCGCAATTGAGCGATTGCAACCTGCTCACGCTCAAAGCCATACGCACCTTGAGTTTTCAACGTGCGGGCATCACCCATAAAATCCCGATTAAAAACCACACAGGCAATATCCAAGCCAATGAAATGAACACTTTAATTGCTTTTTGTGCCGCAGGCGCAGGTGTGGCATTGCTGCCCGATGTGTCGGTTCGCTCATATGTGACTCAAGGACAACTGGTTGAAGTCCTGCCCGACTGTCTCTTTGATGCCGTACCGATACACGCGCTCACCCCTGAAAAAAATCCGCCCGCACGGGTGCGGCGACTCATCGAGTTTCTAAGGGAGCAACTATAACCGCATCCATTATAACAACTGCACACTTCCCGCTAAATTCATGCAAATCACCCTGAAGTGTTCGCGATTTAAGATGCTCGGGCGTATAATTTGCCATGTGAACTATCAGGTGTATCGGGATTTTTTCAAATGGGCGATTGGCCTTGTTGCTCGCTTTGACCCACACACCTTTTAATGGACGCGAGATTTTTTTGTAAGCAATCTCATGACCATACCCATATTTTCTTGAGGAAACAATGAGTGACATTGCAGTGACAATCAGTGTGTTGGCTTTGGTGGCGATTGCTGGTTTGTGGTTGGGACAACTAAAAATTAAAAACATCGGTCTGGGCATCGGCGGGGTTTTATTCGGCGGCATATTGGTCGGACATTTTGTTCATCAATATGGGGTGCAACTGGATGTCCACACCCTGCATTTTGTTCAAGAGTTTGGTTTGATTTTGTTTGTGTACACCATCGGCATTCAGGTCGGACCAGGATTTTTCTCCTCTCTCAAAAAATCGGGTTTAAAGCTCAATTTATTCGCACTGATGATTGTCGGCTTGGGTGCATTGATGGTGGTGGCTTTGCACTTTGCGTTTGATGTGCCTTTGCCCGTGATACTGGGGATTTATTCAGGCGCGGTGACCAACACCCCTTCACTCGGCGCAGGGCAACAAATTTTGACCGAATTGGGCATGACCAACATCACCGAAACCATGGGGATGTCGTATGCGATGGCTTATCCTTTCGGTATTTGCGGTATATTGCTGAGTTTTTGGCTGATTCGGCATTTTTTCAAAATCAATGTGGACAAAGAACACGCCGCATATGAAAAAGCCTCAGGCAATGACAAAGATGGCTTGGACACATTGAACGTACGCATCACCAATCCGAATATGGATGGTTTAAAAATTCGCGACATTCCAGGGTTTGAAGGCAGGGATGTGATTTGCTCGCGCATCAAACGCGCCAATGAGTTGACCATCCCGAATTCCGACATGCCCGTCAAACTCGGCGACATTTTGCATTTGGTTGGCGATACACACGACATTCACCGCGTGCAATTGATTTTGGGCGAATGGGTGCAAGAGTCTTTATCCACCAAGGGCACCGACATGCGCTCGGTGCGTGTGGTGGTCACACACGAACAAGCACTGGGCAAAAAAGTACGCGACATTCGCCAACGCGACGTGGTGGTTTCTCGGCTCAATCGTGCAGGGGTGGAACTCGTACCAACAGGCGACACGGTTTTACAATTTGGTGACGTGCTTAATTTGGTGGGGCAAGTGGATGCAATCGAAGCAGTCATCGCCACAGTTGGCAATGCGCAGAAAAAATTGCAACAGGTACAAATGTTACCTGTGTTCATTGGGATATTGTTGGGCGTGTTGTTGGGCTCAGTGCCGATTCCCGTACCGGGTTTTCCCGTACCGCTCAAACTGGGTTTGGCAGGTGGACCTTTGATTGTCGCGATTATTTTGGCGCGTGTGGGTACAATCGGCAAACTCTACTGGTTCATGCCGCCGAGTGCGAATTTAGCCTTGCGTGAACTGGGCATTGTGCTGTTTTTAGCGGTTGTGGGCATCAAAGCGGGTGCGAACTTTGTGGATACCCTGATTCAAGGCAATGGGTGGCAATGGGTGGCAATGGGCGCGGTGATAACCCTTGTGCCACTGCTCATCACAGGCGTGGTGGCGCGGCTGTACGGCAAATTGAACTATTTGACCATCAGCGGACTATTGGCAGGCTCGATGACCGACCCACCTGCGCTGGCATTCGCCACATCCATCAAAGAAGACAGTGGCGCACCTGCACTCGCGTATTCAACCGTTTATCCATTGGTAATGTTCACGCGCATCATCTCACCGCAGTTGTTGGCCATCTTGTTGTTTGCTTTGCAGTAAAAGATTATTTTCAACACGACGTGCTTTTTGGATGCAGCCGTTCAATAATCGGCTGAAGCGCATCTATCAATGGTGCGGGCGAAAATGCTTCTTCTCCCTCTGACCACGCATATTGAAACTCCGCAATTTCAAGCCCAATGATTTCGTGCTCAGCGATTGCCATGCTCGCCAACTTCAACTCATCCAATGATAAACCACCTTCAGATGTGTATTCGGTCGGCACAACATACGGATTCAGCACATCACAATCTAAATGCACGTACACAGGACGATTGGCAATGGCTTGCTTTAACTCAGCATATAAATTTTGAGTATTTGGATGAATCAATTGAATGCGGTGGGCGTTAATCACATCCACTTCACAAGCGTCCATATCTCGCTGTCCCACTAAGATGATATTTGAGAATTTCAACCCATCACCAAACCCAGATGACCACATTCCCAAAGACGCTAAAAGTGCCATTCCGCCAAGATAGCCGCTCTCTGATGTGCTCGGTGCATTCAAATCGGCATGCGCATCAAACCAAATCACACAAACATTTGGATGATACTTCATCAAAATCGGTAAAGTGGCAATAGATGTGGCGCAACGACTCAGAGCGGATAAACTGCGTTGCCCTTGCGAGAAAATCGCATCAAAATGCTCAGATAACTTTTGAAATGCAACCGATGCATGGCTTAATTCGACATCCCAATTCGCACCAATAAAAGGCTCAATCTTACCTATGGTTGTGAAGGGCTGATTCAGACGGCGAGACAACTCTTGGACGATAGACAGCGCACCCAATTTGCCTAAATTGTTTCTATCCCCCGCATGTGACTGATATACGATTAGAGCGGTTTGAGACATGAGTTCATCTATATTGATTTATAATAATAAAATATTATTGATTTGCATCACCCTTCGCCTGCACCTGTGCCGCCAGTTTCGCCTGCTCCACCTCCGCTCGTTCCAATCGTTCCATCAATGTTTTGAGGGTTTGAGTGATGGGGTCTTCTTCATTGGTATTCACACCGTAGCCGCTGAATGCAGGCGTGGCGGGTTGTTGGGTTTCTTTCGACTGAGCCTCTTTCGATTTACTACCGACAATGTGCGCGGGATTACCGACCGCCGTCGCACCTGCGGGTACGGGCTTAATCACCACTGCGTTTGAACCTATTTTCGCGCCTGCGCCCACTGTAAAACTGCCCAATACCTTCGCGCCGCCGCCGACAATCACGCCCGCCTCCAGCGTTGGATGGCGTTTCGCGCCACGCTCGAGCGAAGTGCCGCCCAGTGTCACGCCTTGATAAATCGTGCAATCATCACCGACCTCAGCGGTCTCGCCAATCACGATGCCCATGCCGTGGTCAATGAACACGCGCCGCCCCATCGTGGCACCGGGGTGAATTTCAATCCCCGTGAGCCAACGCGACACGTGCGAGACAAAGCGCGCCAACCAGTAAAACTTATTGAGCCACAATGCATGCGCCAAGCGGTGTATGGTTAGTGCGTGAAAACCGGGGTAGCACGTAATCACCTCCCACGTTGAACGTGCGGCAGGGTCTTTGGTACGGATGGTGGCGATGTCCTCGCGGATGTGTGTGAACATGATGTGCTCGCTGTTTGGGTTTGGTACTAATACTAAATTTAACGTCTTGTCATTGGGGCGGTGTGCGCAACCACTCGTTATAAAAAGACAAGGTGCGTGCTATATGGATTGCTTCGCGATTGCCGCAATGACTGGGCTTCATGCCTGTACCGAATCATAACCGAAAATCAGCTATTTGTCGCTCACGTGTCTTTTGCCTGATTTTTGCCTTCTATCACCGCCCGCGCAATGCCGCGCAAGAAATTCACTTCGTTGTGCGTCAATTGAGTGCGTGCGAACAACGCGCGCACCCGCGCCATCATCTCGGTTGAGATTTCTGGATTCATCAAGCCCAATTCAATCAACATTTGTTCCCAATGCATGAGCATGCCTTCGACTTTTTGCACATCGGCGGTTTGCTGTTGTACGGGTGTCTCAGTCTGGATTTTGGGCGTAGTGAACAAATGTGTTTGAGCATTGCGTATATTGTCCGAGCCATGTAGTGCGACTTGGCGCAAACTATAAGTCATCACCTGCACCGCCTGCGCGAGGTTGAGCGAATTGTATTCAGGATTGGCCTCAATCTGACACAGGCGCTGGCACATCATCACCTCATCGTTGACCAAACCACTGCGCTCCGCGCCAAATACAAAAGCAATTTTTGGCATGGGACGATTTTGTGCCAATGCGGTTTCAAACTGCGCCATCACCTCAGCTGCTGCCTCGCCTGAGGTGCGCATTGGCGGCGACAAATCACGCGGGCGCGCTGAAAATGCATACGCGCAGTTCACCCCAACCAACGCGCTCGCCAAATCAGCTACGATGTGCGCGGCCTCGAGCACATCGGTCGCACCCGAAGCCAAACTAATTGCATCGGGTTGGCGGGTCATATCGGCAAAGCGTGGCGAAGTGATGTACAACTCACTCAGTCCCATATTCGCCATCGCCCGTGCGACTTGACCGACATTACCGGGATGAGAAGTGCGCACCAGCACGATGCGGATTTGTGATAATTGCGCTAAAACGGTTTGAGAATTCATACAATCGTGCTTAAGCCTTTTTAAACCTTTGAGAAACCATGAATATTACAGTAAAATGGCGCGGTTGCCACAGCCAAAACGCTAACGGCTTGCTCACGCATTTGCTCATTTTACAATTCAGACTGGATACATCATGCAACCCATGCTCAAAACCGCCATTGACGCTGCCCGCGCCGCTGGCCTCATCATCAACCGTGCCGCACTCGATATTGGTCAAGTCCGAGTGACTCAAAAAGGCGCGCAAGACTACGCCACCGAAATTGACCAAGCGGCTGAAGCACTCATCCGCGAGCAACTGCTCACCGCCTACCCCAACCACGCATTTGAAGGCGAAGAATCGGGCGTATCGGGCAATGTCAAATCCGATTGCCGTTGGATTGTGGATCCGATTGATGGCACAACCAATTTCATCCACGGGCTGCCGCACTACGCCATCAGCATCGCGATGGAATTGAACGGTAAATTAGAGCACGCCGTGATTTACAATCCAGCCACCAATGATTTATTCACCGCATCGCGCGGCTCAGGTGCGTTTCTCAACAATCGCCGCATCCGCGTTTCAAGCCGTACCCGTTTGAATGAGTCCTTGCTCTCATACGCCATGCCCATTCACGCACTCAAATCACGCCCCGAACTCGTGCGCTTGCAAACCGCGCTGCGCTTTGGCACCTCGGGCTTGCGCAACACAGGCTCGGCGGCGTTGGACTTGGCTTATGTCGCCGCAGGATTCATTGATGGCTTTATCGGCGCAGGGCTGAAAAACTGGGACATGGCGGCAGGTGCATTGCTGATCAAAGAGGCGGGTGGCTTACTGACCGACTTTACAGGTGAAGGCGAATTTATGGCGGGCGACGTACTCGCGGCAACGCCGAAATTATTGCCTGTGTTGTTGCGTGAAATCAATCCTGATAACACAACTGCGGTTTAATCAATCTCGCCATGAACGCCGCATTCAAAGCGCCCAAAGAATCCAAACCCACGCCGATGATGGCTCAGTATTTGAGCATCAAAGCCGAGCATCCGAACACTTTGCTGTTCTACCGCATGGGGGATTTTTATGAGTTGTTTTTGGACGATGCCATCAAAGCGGCGCAATTGCTCGGCATCACGCTGACCTCACGCGGTTCGAATCAAGGCGAACCGATTAAAATGGCGGGCGTGCCCTACCACGCCGCCGAGCAGTATTTGGCAAAATTATTGCAACTGGGTGAGTCAGTCGCCATTTGTGAGCAAATTGGCGATCCCGCCACCAGCAAAGGCCCTGTCGAGCGTAAAGTCGTACGCATCCTCACGCCCGGTACGGTAACCGATGCGGCACTGCTCAAGGACAAATCCGATGCGTACCTGTTGAGCGTGCATCCATCGACCAAAACCACAGGAACACAATCTTTATTGGGTTTGGCATGGTTGAATATGGGCAATGGCGAGTTGTCCGCCACCGAAATTCCGCGTCGCGACTTTGCCATGTGGATAGAGCAAATTCGCCCATCCGAAATCATCGCCTCGGACAAAGTGCTGCCTGAGTTGCAAGCGCAAGTGCGCGCCTTCGACACCAACATCCCCATTGTATTCTCACCGATTCCGCACAAATACTGCGATGCGCAGTACGGGCAAAGTGCATTGCTCAAGCAACTCTCCGCGCCGCATTTGGCGAACTTGGATGCCGAGCATTTGAGCGTGGCCTTGAATGCGCTCGGTGGTTTGCTGCACTATGCGCAACACACACAGGGACAGGCACTGCGTCATGTCCATAGTTTGAACGTAGTTCGCAGCGAGCAGTATTTGACCCTCGATGCGGCAACACGCCGCAACCTCGAAATCACTGAAAATTTGCGTGGGCAATCTGACAGTTCAAACACCACTTTGTTTGGTTTGCTCGACCATTGCGCCTCCAGCATGGGCGCGCGATTGCTCAAACGTTGGCTGCACCATCCGCTGCGCGATGCCGCCACCGTGATGGCGCGTCAATCGGCGGTGCGTGTACTGCTCGAATCTCGTAATTTTTCAGCAACACGTCCGTATTTATCCGCGTTGAGCGACATCGAACGCATCGGTGCACGCATTGCCCTGTCGACTGTGCGCCCGAAAGAACTCGCCGCATTGCGCGACAGTTTGGCGCAGTTGCCCGCAATTGCCCAAATTTTAACGCCAATCGATAATAGTCTATTGCACATCCTCGCGCAGGCGTTGAGCGTGCCCGAGGCCCTGAGCGAATTGCTCCATCGTGCCCTGTGCGAAGAACCTGCGACTTTTGTGCGCGAAGGTGGTGTGTTCGCCACAGGTTTTGATACCGAGTTGGACGAATTGCGTGCGATTCAAACCAACAGCGGTGAATTTTTACTCGCGCTTGAATCGCGCGAACGCGAACGCACAGGTGTGGCTGGCTTGAAAGTCGAATACAACCGCGTACATGGCTACTACATCGAGTTGACCCACGCGCAACAGGCCACCCTCAGCGAATTGCCAGCCGACTACCAACGTCGCCAAACCCTCAAAGGTGCGGAACGTTACATCACGCCAGAACTCAAAGCCTTTGAGGACAAAGCCCTGTCGGCGAAAGAGCGCGCATTGGCGCGTGAGAAGTATTTATTTGAATGTTTGTTGAATGACTTGCAGGTATTTGTACAGGATATTCAGCGCGTTGCCAGCGCACTGGCGCAGATTGATGTTTTGAGCAATTTCGCCGAACGCGCGCGCAGTTTAAATTGGGTGGCACCACAGTTGGTCGCAACGCCCTGTATCCACATCCAACAAGGTCGCCATCCCGTGGTGGAGCAACAGGTCACGCCGTTTATTGCGAACGACTGTCATCTCTCACATGATGAACGACTGTGGGTGATTACGGGGCCGAATATGGGCGGTAAATCGACCTTTATGCGTCAGGTTGCGCTGATCACTTTGCTCGCCTATGTCGGCAGTTTTGTGCCTGCGCAGTCCGCCACCATCGGGCCGATTGACCGCATTTTCACGCGCATTGGCGCGTCGGACGATTTGGCGGGCGGACGTTCCACCTTTATGGTCGAGATGACTGAAGCGGCGCAGATTCTACGGCACGCCACACCGAACAGTTTGGTACTGATGGACGAAATCGGCCGCGGCACTTCGACCTTTGACGGTTTGGCGTTGGCGTTGGCGATTGCGCAGTCATTGATTAGACAACAGCAGAGTTTGACCTTGTTCGCCACGCACTACTTCGAGCTCACTGATTTGGCACAGCACATCCCGCAAGTGAAAAACGTGCATCTGTCAGCGATTGAGGAGCGTGATTCGATTGTGTTTTTACACCAAGTACAAGCAGGCGCGGCAAGTAAAAGTTATGGTTTGCAAGTCGCACAACTCGCAGGCGTGCCCAAATCGGTGGTTGCGGCTGCGCGCAAATACCTGCACGAATTGGAAACCCAACACGTCCATGCGAACGCACCACAGCCTGATTTATTCAATGCTGTTGAAACTGCTGAGGATGCGTTTTTTGATGCGCCATTGGATGGCGAACCTGAGTTTTTACCGCATCCTGTGGTTAGTGAATTGTCTGAACTCAATGTAGACGAACTCACACCGCGTCAAGCGTTGGATGTGTTGTATCAACTCAAAAGCAAACTGTCATCATAACGAATAATATTGTTGCTTTATAATCACCTCGAGTGCACAACTGACACGCCGATTAACCCCATACAGGACACTTATGAAATTCTCTCGCTTGATTTTATCGCTCACGCTTGCGCTGACCAGCGCGACCACATTTGCCTCTGACTATTTAACCCTTCAGTTAAAAGATGGCCCCGTGGTGATTAAACTCTCCCCTGAGATAGCACCGCAAAATGTGGCGCGCATCAAAGCATTAGCAACCTCGGGCAAATACAATGACGTGGCGTTTCACCGCGTAATAGATGGTTTTATGGCTCAAACAGGTGACGTGCAATTTGGCAACCTGCGCAAAGGTCTGGACGCAACGCGTGTAGGCACAGGTGGCTCAAACGCGCCTGACTTGCCCGCTGAGTTCTCGAATATTCCATTTGACCGTGGCGTGGTCGGCATGGCACGTTCGAGTGACCCCAATTCTGCCAACTCACAATTTTTCATCATGTTTGCACCGGGTTACTTTTTAAATGGGCAATACACCGTGGTCGGCAACGTGGTGTCGGGTATGGATAAAGTGGATAAAATCAAACGAGGCGCAAGTGACAGCGGTGCAGTTCAGAATCCAGACAAAATGTTGCGCGTCACGATTGATTGACGGTACAACAAACTTTGGTAAATGAGGTCTGTATGGCTGTGGATTTGACTGCTTGGCTCAACCGCACCGCCCGCGAACTCGGATTTGCGGCGGTGTCCGTCAGTCAGCCCGATTTATCCAAAGCACAAAACTTCTATCACGATTGGATACAAGCGGGCTTTCATGGCGAGATGGGCTACATGGCACGCAATGCCGACAAACGCTTTGCGCCCGCGCAACTCGTGCCTGAAACCGTGTCCATCATCAGCGTCGCCATGCCGTATTTACCCGCACCACTGACAATTAATTGGCAAAACACCGCATGGCAAAACCTCGAAACTTCAAACCAAGCCTATGTCTCACGTTACGCCCATGGCCGCGATTACCACAAAGTGGTGCGCAGCCGATTACAAACATTGGCCGAACGATTGACCGAATACCTCGCACCTGAACCTGTATCGTTTCGGGTGTTCTCTGATTCCGCGCCTGTGCCTGAAGTTGAGATTGCCACGCAATCGGGCTTGGGCTGGCGTGGCAAACACACGCTGCTCATCAGCCGCACGCTCGGCTCAATGTTTTTCCTCGGCGAGTTGTATGTCAGTGTGGATTTGCCCGTGAGCGCACCCGAAGTCAATCATTGCGGCAGTTGCAGCGCGTGTATGGATGTGTGCCCAACCCGTGCGATTGTTGCCCCCTACCAAGTCGATGCGCGTCGCTGCATTTCCTACCTCACCATCGAGTATTCGGGTGTCATCCCGCACGAATTTCGCGCCGCGATTGGCAATCGCATTTACGGCTGTGATGATTGCCAACTGGTCTGCCCGTGGAATAAATTTGCGCAAGCCACTGAGTTGCCCGATTTTATCGTGCGCAACGGTTTAGACGATGTGTCGTTGTTGACCTTGCTCGCGTGGGATGAGACAACGTTTAATCAACAGATGGCGGGCTCGGCAATTTACCGCATTGGTCACGCGCAATGGCAACGCAATATTTTGCTGGCCTTGGGTAATTTGGGAAATTTAAGCAAAAGCCAAATGTCTACAGCAGTATTGGATGCACTGAGTAATTTTCTCAACCACCTAAACCCGATTTTGGCAGAGCAAGCGCAGTGGTCACGGGCGCAGTTGTTATCATGATGGGCTTGGATGATAATTATTGTTGATATTGAGAAAGTTATTTGCTTTATTGCCTGTTTATTGTCTCAAACAATACGAATAGAATAGCCGTGTATTATCCAACTTCACCTTTTTAAGGAGTTCCTCATGAAATCTGCACTCAATTCTGCCGCATTCGATCAGTTGTTCTTTGAAGCACGCACCGTTAATGCCTTCACCGAACAAAAACTCACCGACGAGCAGTTGCACGCTTTATACGATGCGGCAAAAATGCCGCCGACCGCGTTCAATGCGCAACCTGCGCGTTTTGTATTCATCACCTCTCAAGTAGGCAAAGAAAAACTCGTGCCACTGATGATGCAAGGCAATCAAGCCAAAACCCTGCAAGCCCCGCTGACTGTGATTGTGGCGTATGACACGAATTTTCAAGAGCACTTGCCCGAACAATTCCCCGCGATGGATGTCAAAGGCATGTTTGACGCTGACCCCGCCATGACCGCGACTGCCGCGTTTCGCAATGGCAGTTTACAAGGGGCTTACCTCATGATTGCAGCACGCGCTTTGGGTTTGGACTGTGGCCCGATGAGTGGTTTTGACAATGCGGCAGTGGATGCGGCATTTTTCGCCGATGGTCGTTTTAAATCCAACTTTATCGTCAATATTGGCTATGGCATTCCAGAAAGCAGTTATCCACGCGGTCCGCGTTTGACTTTCGAGCAAGCGGTGACGATGGCATAACAGGGAGGACTATGGCATCACGCCATTGACAAGTTTGATACAATAACGGGACGCGTACATCTGCGCAGTCCCGTTATTTATTGGAACTTTATGAACACCGAATTGACCCCTCGCCCCTATACCCGCGCACAAAATCTGCCCGAAATTCTCGCACAACGCATCGTGATTTTGGATGGCGCAATGGGCACGATGATTCAACAATACAAACTCTCTGAGGCGGATTATCGCGGTATGCGCTTTGCCGAACACACCACCGATGTCAAAGGCAATAACGAATTGCTCTCACTCACGCGCCCCGATGTGATTAGCGAGATTCACGAACAGTATTTGGCGGCGGGCGCGGACATCATCGAGACCAACACCTTTGGCGCAACTTCAATCGCTCAGGATGACTATGATTTACCCGAATTGGCGTATGAAATGAATTTGGTCTCTGCGCAGTTGGCCAAAAAAGCCTGCGAGAAATTTTCCACGCCCGACAAGCCGCGCTTTGTCGCGGGGGCATTTGGCCCACAACCGAAAACGGCAAGCATTTCACCTGACGTGAATGACCCAGCGGCGCGCAACATCAATTACGAGCAATTGCGCGCAGCGTATTACGAGCAAGGCAAGGGTTTGCTCGAAGGCGGCGCGGATGTGTTTTTGGTCGAAACGATTTTCGACACACTCAACGCCAAAGCCTGCTTGTTTGCGATTGAGCAATTGTTCGAGGACACGGGCGAGCGTTTGCCGGTATTGATTTCGGGCACGGTTACCGATGCGTCTGGTCGAATTTTATCGGGGCAAACGGTTGAGGCGTTTTGGTACAGCCTGCGCCATGCCAAGCCTTTGACTTTTGGACTGAACTGCGCATTGGGTGGTGAGTTGATGCGCCCATACATTGCGGAGTTGGCGAAAATCTGCGACTGCGCAGTGTCGTGCTATCCGAATGCGGGTTTACCCAATCCAATGTCTGACACAGGCTTTGATGAAACGCCCGACATCACTTCGCATATTTTGCAAGGCTTTGCCCAAGATGGTTTGGTCAATTTGGTCGGTGGTTGCTGTGGCACAACGCCAGCACACATCGCGGCGATTGCCAAAGCGGTCGCTGCTTTCAAACCACGTACCATTCAAACCAGCAAGCCAATGTAAGCCTTTTTAAAGGAACGAAAATGAGTACTCCTGAACACATTTATTTGGATACATTTTTAGTCGCGGGCATCACCACACGCACCAATAACGCCAACGAAGCCAATCCAAATAGCGCGCAAATCCCTTTATTGTGGATGACGTTCAACACTGATGAGGTTGCCAACGACATTATCAATCGAGTGGCAAACACGCCCATCTATGGTGTTTACCATCGCTATGCCTCAGACATGAATGATGATTACAGCGTGACTGCAGGCGTCGCTGTGACTGCGCCTGCAGCTACAGTCGAAGACGAAAATATCGAAACCATCTCTGTGATGGCTGGAAATTATTTGATATTTCGCGCTCAAGGTGTGGATTTAATACACACTGTGATGGCTGCTTGGCAAGAAATTTGGACGTATTGCTCAGCACACCCTGAAATCAAACGCGCCTATCAAACGGATTTTGAAACATATCTTAGCAATACCGATGGCAACCACGTGATTGAAATTTATATTGGTGTTGCTTAAAGCACGCCACTAAAAAGATGTCCGAACGCGCATAAAACTCGCAAATCGCGGCACGCCTTTGTTCGTGATGCTGCGGTAGCGGTAGGTGATTTCGCTGCCGATGGGCGGTGGATTTCTGCGCTGCGCATCGCTAAACCCTGTGCCAATTTTAAACTGAACACCTGCGCTGTTTTGTACCAGCAGCGCACCCATCATCCCTTGATACTTTCCTGTGCCTGCAATGTGTGCGAGCACGGTCGCTTCAGCATCCTCAAATCGCTTGAGTTTGAGCAAATCATCACTGCGCACACCGCGATACGGCGCACTGCCCAAATGCAGCATGAGTCCTTCACCGCCTGCATCAACCACTTCGTCCAAACGCGCCATCAATACTTTTGAGTTGGGAATTTTTTCTTGCCCCACCAGAGCCATATAAGGTGAATGTTTGTGTGCAAAGATGCTGCGCAAGGCCTCCAAACGTTGGTTAAAGTCGCCCGCCTGCTCAGGCATATCAAACACCATCAAGCGAATCGCACGCCATTCGCTGTCCACAGGGGTGGTTCTGCGCACCGCGCTCGATAAAGTTTCAAAAGTCCCACGCCCCATCCACAACTCGCCATCCAAAGGGATTTGCGGAAAGTCCACAGTAAACCAATCGGGTGCTGCAAACGCATTGCCCTGTCGCGAAATCAGTTGTGTGCCACTCCAATATGCGCGCACGCCATCGAGTTTTTCGCTGACCCAGTATTCAGACAACTGAATGTCGTCGTGATACGAATTGGCCAACATTAAATTAGGCGTTGCGCCCAAGGTCATTGGCATGAAGCACATCAGACAACACAACCACACCATCCGCAGCATTCGACGCATCATGATTGCTCCAAATCAGATATAAAAAAGGCGGATGGATAAGATTTATCCGCCCGCCTTTGTCCATCTTTGCGACTGTTTTAAAGATTACAGCGCGTTGACTTTCGCTTCCAATTCATGACGATAAGCTTCCAAGGCTGCAGGCATACGGTCTTTGAGTTTTTCAAACAATTCTGCGTGTAAACCCATTTCAGTTTGCCACTCGGCTTTGTCCATAGCAGTCACTGTTGCGTATTGCGCAGGTGTGAAATCCAAACCTTTCCAGTTTAAGTCTTCGTAGCGCGGGCTGATGCCAAAGAAGTGTTCTGCACCGTTATCAGTCGCGCCATCGGCACGGCTCAAAATCCACTGCAATACGCGCATATTGTCGCCAAAACCGGGCCATACGAATTTGCCTTCGGCATTTTTGCGGAACCAGTTCACATAGTACATTTTTGGCAATTTCGCGCCTTGAGCCGTCAGTTTTTCGCCCATGTTCAACCAGTGTGCAAAATAGTCGCTCATGTTGTAGCCTGTAAATGGCAACATCGCAAATGGATCGCGGCGCACCACGCCTTGCGCACCAAACGCTGCCGCTGTGGTTTCAGAGCCCATGGTCGCAGCCATGTACACACCTTGCGTCCAATTTCGTGCTTCGGTCACGAGTGGAATCGTGGTCGAACGACGACCACCGAACAAGAACGCATCAATCGCCACGCCCGCTGGATTGTCGTATTCTGGGTCAATCGCTGGGTTATTGGTTGCAGGCACAGTAAAGCGTGAGTTCGGATGCGCGGCTTTTTTGCCCTGTTTACCCAATTCAGGTGTCCAATCATTGCCTTGCCAGTCGATGGCGTGTGCTGGTGGCGCACCGTCCATGCCTTCCCACCACACATCGCCGTCATCGGTCAATGCCACGTTGGTGAAAATCACGTCTTTATTCAATGAATCCATACAGTTTTTATTGGATTCGTTGTTGGTACCCGGTGCCACACCGAAGTAGCCGAACTCAGGGTTAATTGCGTACAAACGACCGTCTTTACCCGGTTTAATCCATGCAATGTCATCGCCCACGGTGGTCACTTTCCAACCTTCAAAACCGACTTTGGGTGGAATCAACATCGAGAAATTGGTTTTACCACACGCCGATGGGAATGCGGCAGCCACGTGTTTTTTCACACCATTCGGATCGGTCACGCCGAGAATCAACATGTGCTCTGCGAGCCAACCTTGGTCACGACCCATGTTTGACGCGATGCGCAATGCGAAACATTTTTTACCCAACAAAGCGTTGCCGCCGTAACCTGAACCATACGACCAGATTTCACGGGTTTCAGGATAGTGAACGATGTATTTCACATCAGGGTTACATGGCCAAGTGGTTTTGTCTTTTTCGCCAGCAGCCAAAGGCGCGCCCACAGTGTGAACGCAGGGTACGAATTCGCCGTCTTTGCCCAATACCTCGCAAACAGCTTTACCCATGCGCGTCATGTGTTTCATATTCACAGCCACGTACGCACTATCAGACAACTCCACACCAATGTGCGCGATGTCCGAACCCAAAGGCCCCATGGAAAAAGGAATCACATACATCGTGCGACCGCGCATACAACCTGTAAACAAAGGTTTTAAAGTCGCGCGCATTTCGTCAGGTGCCATCCAGTTATTGGTCGGACCCGCGTCGTCTTTTTTCTCAGAACAAATAAACGTTTTGTCTTCTACACGCGCTACGTCTGATGGGTCAGAACACGCAAGGTAGGAGTTCGCACGTTTCGCAGGATTCAAACGTTTAAACGTCCCTGCTTGAACCAACTCCTCGCACAAGGCATCGTATTCTTCGACCGAACCATCACACCAATGAATCGCATCGGGCTGAGTCAACTCAGCCATACTGGCAACCCAGTCAATCAATTTCTGATTTTGAATATACGCTGGGGGATTTAAAGTAAAACTCATGAGAACTCCTTAAGATATTTAATAAAGCGGTGTTGGAATTTCGCACCGTTTGACCCATGTTTTTGGCAAGAACAGGGGTAAAACCCTGCGGTGAATGCGAAATTTCAGAAAATTTTTGAACTGTATTAATATAAACCTTATCAGTGCCTTTGTCCAATTTATGGGGCGCAAATTGTTCATTTTCCGCGCCGAGGATGGCTTTCAAACCAATTGGTAAAAATTAGCAAAACAAATCCACTGGTTTTGTAAACCATTGCGTACAAGCCCAGCATGACACTGCTCATCCATACACAAACGCCACGTCACAGCGCAAATTCACGTAAAATGTCGATTTTACTCAGAGCCAGAGTCACGAGGTCACGCCATGTCACGTTCCATGCCCATCCCCAAAATCGCGCCCGAAGGGCTCGAATTCGCCACACTCGCAGGCGGCTGCTTTTGGTGCTTAGAAACCGCATTGTTTGAAGTCAAAGGCGTAGTGGATGTCGAGTCGGGCTATGCGGGCAGTGGTCATACGCCCGCAACCTACGAGGCCGTATGCACGGGCGACACGGGGTTGGCAGAAGTCGTGCATATCCTATTTGACCCTGCGGTATTGACCTATGAGGACTTGCTCAAAATATTTTTCGTGCTGCACGACCCGACCACGCTCAACCGCCAAGGCAACGATGTCGGCACGCAATACCGCAGTGCAATTTTCACCCACAACGACACACAAGCACAGGTTGCTCGCGAAATGAAATCCTGGGTGACGCAGGTGATTGAGCAAACCGTTGTGACTGAAATCACACCGTTTGTCGCCGAGCAATACACCCGCGCTGAGGACTACCATCAGGAGTATTTCGAACACAACCCCGAAAATACCTATTGCCAGATGGTGATACCGTATAAATTGAGCAAGTTAAGAGCGAATTTTGTGGGGATGTTGAAGTAAATCAACGCTGCATTTATAGAGTGCAATACACAAAAAAAAACCGCTTTCTGCGCTCTATAGGTTACGAGTAAAACATAAATTTAAATTTTGTAAGGAAAACATGTGATGAGGCAATTAATACTTAACGTCAAAGGGGCATCTAATACTGGTAAATCTTCTACAATCCGCACTTTATATAAAGAGATAGTTAAAACAGCCAATTATGACTCACTTGAAATTTTTGATACCAACCACAAACCCGCCACTGATGTAGCAGAAGATTTTGTTTGCGTCTTCAATATTCGTGGCGTGCTAATTGGCTTAGCGAGTCAAGGTGATGCTCTCAACCAAGTTAAATCTCATTTCAATTTCTTAACCAATGTTAAAAAAGCACAAATTATCGTATGTGCTACAAGGAGCAGAGGGGGTTCTGTCGATTTCATTAAGAGTCACCAAGAATCTGGGTTTGAAGTTCTTTTATATCAAACAAGTTATAAAAAAACCGAGATCGAACAAACTAACGCAAACTGCTATAAAGCTATTGTCATTTTAGAAAAAATTTATGGGCGAATCTGTGTTGACAAGCAAATTTTTCAAACTTATCAATCATGACCACAACCCACCGCAACCTCCGCCTATCAGGCCTCGAGCCCTTCGTTATCGACGATCAATCTTTATTTGTCAATGTCGGTGAGCGCACCAATGTCACAGGCTCCAAAGCTTTTGCCCGCATGATTCTCAACAATCAATTTGATGAGGCGTTGTCTGTCGCACGTCAGCAGGTTGAGAACGGCGCGCAGATTATCGACATCAATATGGACGAGGCGATGCTCGATTCAAAGGTCGCGATGGTGCGTTTTTTGAATTTAATTGCCTCTGAACCCGATATTTCGCGCGTGCCGATTATGCTCGATTCGTCCAAATGGGAAGTCATCGAAGCGGGCTTGCAATGTGTGCAGGGCAAACCCGTGGTCAATTCGATTTCGCTCAAAGAGGGCGAAGCGGCGTTTATAGCCCACGCGCAAAAAATCATGCGCTATGGCGCGGCGGCGATTGTGATGGCGTTCGATGAGGATGGGCAAGCCGATACGTTTGAGCGCAAAACTCAAATTTGTAAACGCTCCTACGACATCCTCACACAGCAGGTCGGTTTTCCGCGCGAGGACATTATTTTTGACCCCAATATTTTTGCGGTCGCCACGGGGATTGAGGAGCACAACAATTACGCCGTGGACTTTATCAATGCCACGCGCTGGATTAAAGAGAACCTACCGTTCGCGTTAGTCAGCGGCGGCGTGTCGAATGTGTCGTTTTCCTTCCGTGGCAACGAGCCTGTGCGCGAAGCGATACACACGGTGTTTCTCTACCATGCGATTGCCGCTGGCATGGACATGGGGATTGTCAACGCGGGGCAACTCGGCGTGTACAACGATTTGGATCCATTACTCAAGGAGCGCGTTGAGGATGTGGTACTCAATCGTCGCACCGATGCGACTGAGCGTTTATTAGAGATTGCCGAGCAATTCAAAGGCGATGGCAAAAAAACCGAAGTCAATCTCGCATGGCGCGAACTACCCGTACAAGAGCGTTTGACGCATTCACTGGTACACGGCATCACACAGTTTATCGACGAAGACACCGAGGAGTGTCGACTGAATGCGGCGCGTCCGATTGAGGTCATCGAAGGCCCGCTGATGAACGGCATGGGCGTGGTCGGTGATTTGTTTGGCGAAGGCAAAATGTTTTTACCGCAGGTGGTCAAATCCGCTCGCGTGATGAAGCAAGCCGTGGCGCATTTGATTCCGTTTATTGAGCAAGAGAAAGCCGATGCGATTGCGCGTGGTGATGCGCAGGCTTCGCGCTCACAAGCGCGGGTGGTGATGGCCACGGTCAAGGGTGACGTGCATGACATTGGTAAAAACATCGTCACCGTGGTCTTGCAGTGTAATAATTTTGAAGTCGAAAATATGGGCGTGATGGTGCCTTGTGCGCAAATTTTAGCCAAGGCCAAAGAATTGGACGCCGATGTGATTGGTCTGTCAGGCTTAATCACACCGTCATTGGAAGAAATGACTTATGTCGCCCAAGAAATGGAGCGCGACGAGTATTTCCGCTCGCGTCAAATCCCATTGATGATTGGTGGCGCGACCACTTCACGCGTACACACCGCCGTTAAAATCGCGCCGCATTACAGCGGCCCTGTGGTGTGGGTACCCGATGCCTCGCGCTCGGTGACGGTGTTGCAACAAATTTTAAGCAACCGCGAAGCGTTTTTGCTCGAACACAATGCCGAATACAAACGCGTGCGCACGCAACACGCCAACAAAAAAGGACAAACCCTCATCAGTGCGGAGCAAGCCCGTGCGAATAAATTGCAGATTGATTGGGCGCATTACACACCGCCCAAACCTGCGGTGCTCGGTCGCCAAGTGATTGAGGACATGGACATCGCCACACTCGTGCCCTATATTGACTGGACACCGTTTTTCCAAACATGGGATCTCATTGGCACGTATCCGAAAATTTTTAACGATGCAATCGTGGGTACGCATGCCAAAGCAGTGTTTGACGATGCGCAAAAAATGCTCGCCAAAATCGTCGCTGGAAAGTGGCTCACCGCCAAAGGTGCGTACGGCCTATACCCCGCACAAACTGTGAACGACGATGAAATCGCGCTGTACGCAGACGAGGCGAAAACTCAGGAGTTGCTGCGCTGGAATTCGGGTCGTCAACGCAATGAAAAACAAGTGATTGACGGCGTGCGCCGCCCGAATCTGTCACTGGCAGACTTTGTCGCGCCTGCTGATTCAGGCAAGGCAGACTACGTCGGGATGTTCGCCGTGACTGCAGGTTTGGAAATGGAACAGCGCATCGCACAATTTGAAGCCGCGCACGATGATTACAACAGCATTATGTTCAAAGCCTTGGCCGATCGTTTGGTCGAAGCCTTTGCCGAATACCTGCACGAAAAAATTCGTAAAGTCGATTGGGGCTACGCGCCGAACGAGCAATTGAGCGCGCAGCAACTGATTAAAGAGGAGTATCAAGGCATCCGCCCCGCCCCAGGTTATCCAGCCTGTCCTGCGCACGACATCAAAACCGATGTGTTCCGCGTGTTGGATGCGAATGCGATTGGCATGCGTTTGACCGAAAGCCTTGCGATGTGGCCTGCCTCATCGGTCAGTGGGTTTTATTTCTCACATCCTGATTCACGCTATTTTAATGTGGGGACGATAGAGACGGTCTAATCATGTGGAATTGGGTAACTGGATTTTGGAAACCGCAAAGTAAATACACTTCCCTCATGTAACCGGCTTTCAATTTCCAGCACACCGTTGTGACGACGCATAATCGTTTGTACAACACTTAAACCAATACCCAAACTGCCTGCCGCATCGCCATGAACAAGTCGAGCAACTGGCAAGGTCTGTGCGTTGGCTTGAATAGACGCCAGTTGCTGTTCACTCATGCCCATGCCTTGATCTCGAACCGCCAAGCAAACCCATGATTCCTCGACCGAAACCGTGATAAAAACACAACTCGAATCTCTACTGTAGCGCACAGCGTTTGACAACAAATTCATGACCGCACGTCGAATTAAGCCGGCATCTGCACGAAGCCATAACCCTTCATATACATCATCAGCAACTTCATCCATCACCAGTTTGATTTTTTTCATGCTCGCTATATGATAAAGTTCGTCCATCATCTCTTGTGCGACAGAAGTCAAATTAACCTCTGAGAGCACCAAATGATCATGCTGCGCTTGGGTCAACGCCACCATATCATTCGCCCAATCCAAGGTGCGATGAACGTGATAAGTTATTTCTTCACGTAGCTTAGGTGACTCAGTCGGATACAAATCCAGCACTGCCAAAATCGCCACCTGTGGCGTTCGTAAGTCATGAGAAAGAAATTTGATTAAATCAGCACGTGTTTGTTGGGCTTGACGCTCGTTGGTTAACTCAAGCAAATTCACCAACCAAGCATTCGACTGAGCCTCATCACTTTTGGCAATTGACACAATTTGCAGTAAAAATATACCCGCCGCCCCAGACAACTCTCGACCATTCAGCCGCTCAAAGTCCCCAACTATCGCATCCCAAGGCCAGTTGTCTACCTGATCATCAATCATGGCAAACACGGATTTGAGCGTCGCATGCTCAGTGGATTTATCCATATGTATTCTGGTGTAAATGGTATCCGCTTGTTGATTGTGAAAGCGGATCACACCCGCGTCATCGACCACAAACAAAGCCGACGGAAGATGCGCTAAGCTTTCACTGACCAAAGCATGCAACCGATGCGTGTAGTTCATTCCGAGTTCCAGTGCATGGGGTGAAAACCCAGTCGTTGCATGCCCGCTTAGAAGAGGTAAAAGACCACCTGCCGAGGTCTGAACCTCGCGCCATTCATCCTGTGCATAGCGCACAATCACTGCCAATCTGCGCCAACTCCAAAGCAAATACACCCACAACAAACCGATAACTGTCAACGTAGGGGGTAACCAGATATAATGCCACCACATCAATCCCAAAACCAATCCCACGAAACCTACCAATATCGTCAAAAATAACCATAAGTGAAATCGTTCTCTGACCAACAAAAATCCGAACATCAATAAAACAATCGGTAACGCCAATGCGTACCATACATCCACAGTTTGAACCATCAATCCATTTTTCAAACCATCCATCAAACTGGCATGAATCTCAATACCCGAAACTGTACCGTCCTGTCCCGATGCAGGCGTAGTAAACTGATCGCCCAGCCCCAACGCGGTTGCTCCGACCAATACATATTTATCACGAAGAAAATCGGCTGAGACTTCACCATCCACAATACTGCGGTATGAGATGGTCATGTAGCCGCCCTTGGGTACATTTAAAGGCAAACCATATGCCCCACCCGAGAGTTCCGTTGCTTGTGCGCGTTGAGTCACCAATGCTCTCTGTGGTTCTGACTTATCCAACATCAATAACTGCAAACCCAAAGCATTAAATGTCTCGCCACCTTGTTGATAGCGTAACCGCATGCTGCGCACCACACCATCCATATCGGTTGTCACAGCGATATGTCCCGTCATTGCTTGAGGAAAAATGGGTTTTAGCAAAGTAAATCTCCCATCAAAACCAACACGCTCATTCGTTGGCATTAACAACAATGGCAACACCAAATTGGGCGTTTTGTTAATCGCTCGAGACAATAACTCATCATCAACTTTGTTTGATGATGGCTCAACAAACAATACATCAAACAAGACACCACGAGGCTTAGCCTGTGCAAGTTTCATCAAAAAATCCGCATGAACTTTTCGATTCCACGGCCAACGCCCAAACTGTGCCAAACTGTCTTCATCGATTGCAACCACCACAATATCCGCATCCGCCACACGCTCATGAGATGACAATACACGATCATAAACATAATCATTCGCCAACAGAACCGAGCGCGTTCCCGACAACCACCCAATCAAACTCAAGGCAGTTAACAAAATCAGCAGCCACTCAAACACCAATCGCCGCAATAAGCGGCGACTGGTAGAATGATGTGCAATTTTGGGGAAATTTATCATCGACCCACCCTATTTGTCAGTGATATTTTTCGTGTTTTTTAGAAACAAATAAGTCTGTGTCAAACCACGCAAGCCGCGCTGATCCAGTGCCGCCAAGCGAACATAGTAAAACCCATCGGGCAAATCACGTCCAGGAACAACCACTCGTCCGCCCTGGTCTGGACTGTCCTGTTCAGCTACCACATCGAGAAATTTGGCATCACGCGCCACCTGAGCCACATACTTGACCGCGCCTTCAACCGTAGAAACCTCAAAAGAAAAATCATTACTGCGTTGCGCACGCACATTCGTCCAAATGGGTGCAACCAATAATTTCTGTATATCTGATGTTGGATTGAATGTCGGACCAATACGTGCCGAATGATTATCAGTCACCACCAATGATCTAGAACACGATAGCACAGGTCGAACCACCACCACGCCATCCGCAACCGACACACCACTGTCTCCACGTCCTAAATCATACTCAACTGTGAAATGCGTGCCACGAACCCCCAACACACCATTGGGCACCGTTATCTCAAAAGTGCTGCGCTTGGCATTCGGTTTTTTGACCACGCGATTCTCAATTGAACCTTGCAATAACTCATACCGAGCCACCGAGGCACTGGCTTGTTTGAGCGCAACTTTCGCATTGGATGGCAAAACACTGATTACGCCAGAACCGAGCACAATCGTCACAAAACTTTGACGACCCGTTTCTACCACATCGTCAAGCAATAATTCTGACCCAATGATCAATGGACGATTGACCAATTGCCCTGCGCGCGAAACCAGTATCACGTCGCCTTTAAGTTTAAGAACTTTCGCAGGGTACAACTTCGTTGAAATCTGTTTTGGTTGCCTGAGTGGTGATTTTTTAGGATACGAAGAAGCCGTGCCTTTTTTAATAGAATTGTTGGGCAGTGGTTTAAGCACCGATGAAATGTCTGGTTCGGGGGCGCAAGACTCCTGTGCCAAAGCAGAAGCACTCATGCAAACCGAAACCACCAACCAAAAGGAGCGCATTAGCAATTGGTTCATCATTATCCAATCAAATTTTAAACCATCCATCGTCAATGACTGTCCAGACGATACCCAAACCCGTACACGGACCGTAACACAAATCCGCGTTCAGGTGACAGTGCTAACTTTGTTCGAACTCGGTGAAGGTGCGTATCCAACGCGCGACTGTTGGTCACATCACTACGTTTCCACACAGCCTTGAAAATCGCATCTCGCGACAGCAGTACACCGATATTGCTAAAAAACAACAAAGCCAAAGCAAATTCACGTTCGGTTAATTGCACTGTTTGATGGTCAAAAGTCACTTCGAGGTCAAGACGATTAAAATGGTAGCCCGAAATTTCTATTTGCGCTGGTAATTCATCCAAATCATCACCCAACTGATGACTCACATTTAAATCAGACAAAGAATTCGAATTGGACGATGGTGGCAACTCAGGCTTGACAGACTCACGAGATTGTATTATCCGCTGACGATTTACCAGCCGCCGCACACGCGCCACCAACTCTTTGGGACGAAAAGGTTTCACCACGTAATCGTCAGCACCAGCGACAAGGCTATTGACCACCTCTTCTTCATTGTCTAACGCGGTCAGCATGATGACAGGCGTATATTTCTGAGTATATTGACGCAACCACTGTAAAACCACATCACCACTTATATCGGGCAATTGCCTATCGAGTAACACACAATCAAAAGAATCTTTTCTAAGGGCTTCTAAAAGTTCAAGTCCACTATTAAACAAACAACACTCCATTGGTTCGCCCCAAACCTCACCACCACCGCCAATCAAAGCCTGCTCAATTAACTGTAATTGAGTTTTTTCATCGTCAAGGATTGCTATTTTCATGCTCGCTTTCAACAAAAACAACGCTGACGTCTAATTATATACCTATACGCACATCCCGCAGGTAAAAAAATAACAATTGCGCTTGCGCACCACCGACCAACTTAAATATCGGTGGTACACAAACACGTCACATCCGAGCAATAGGCTTATTTATCGCCATTGACCGACACCACAATCCGACGGTTCGGTGCCAAACATTCAATCACACTTGGTGATTTCGCACCCGCACAGTTGACCACAGGTTCAGAAGCACCACGACCAACCGCTCGAATCAATGATTCAGACACACCCTCACTGACCAAAAACTGTTTGACCGTCTCTGCGCGCGCTTGACTCAATTTCATGTTGTCGGCCGCACTGCCAATTCTATCGGTGTACCCACTCACCGTCACTTGACGTACTTTAGAAAAACCCGTTTTAATCTGCATTGCCAATTCACCCAAACGAGCGCGACCTGATGCTTGCAAATCCGCCCAACCCGAACGACCAAAAGCAAACAAACCATCTGCCCCCAAAGTCATAGAATGCGTCTGATTGACCACTTTATCTGCCATAAATCGAGCACAGACCTCATCACGCCAATGCGTGCTGGTGACAATCATATCTTTATTAAACAAAACCTTATACTGACAACTGACACGTTCTGAACCATTACCAGTCAAGAAACTAAATAAGTAATCCCATTCATGCACACCCGCCAAACCCTCTGAAGTGTGCGGATTATTGAGCAACAAACGAACTTGTTTCTTTGAAATACCCGTCACCACACGACGCACATTTGGAGGATTGATTAAATCCCCTGTTATCACGTGATAACTATTCAAGTCAGGCCATATCAAATTGTCCGCAGTAGACTGCGCTGACGCATTTGCGCCCATTACCATTGCCGCTAATGCAGCCAACCCCATTATCAATCGTTTCATGGTACACCTTTTTCGTCATTTAGAAATTCAACATTTTTTCTAAAAATTAATCTTATATAGCACCGCTCGCACAGGGCTAAACATCGCGTCATCCATCAAGAGATGGTGAGAGGGGTGGTGACTGCTTTTCGTATCTCTGTTTCTCATACCCATGAACATCTCAGATAACGATATAACAACCTAACAATCACCCACCGCCTCATCAACGCTCATCAAATAAAATGCCTGTGACAGCAATGCGTGCGCCGACACTACCCCGTGACACCGTTGCACCGCCTGTCAATGACCAACGACCATTGTCCGCAGTGCGACGTAAACTAATCCCGAGCGCGCTTTCTTTTTGGAAATAACCCGTACCAATGGCGAATGTCGTTGTACCAGGAATATACGGTGCTGATTCAAGCGCCATCGCAGCGGCCACACCGCCGTATGCCTTTCTCATATCAGAAGCCATATTCGAAGCCACATTATTCAACTGACTGACATTAACCGCATCGGTACCATTGACACCTGGAGCGACGTTTTGAATCACATTACCACCCATATTCACGGTCGTACCTTCAGCCACAGAGAAACTTTGGTTGACAGTGACATTGTTGAGATTAAGGTTATTGGAAAGCCCAACTTGAACCCCATTTGCAGTGGTGGTGGTAGTGATGTTGCCATCCCCCGTAATCGCCACGGTATCACCCAACTTGCGATTCACTGCGGTACCACTGTCCGCGCTGAAGTTCAACCCTTTATCTAGATTCGTGTTGATATTGGTGATGGCGTTGGTGTTGGTTGTAACCTGTTGATTGGTTGCATACAACTGACTGCCATTGACCGCATCGGTACTGGTGGCAGAGATTGCACCTGCACCCACCCCGCTGATGATGGTATTGCCTGCGGCATCGGTATTGGTTTTATCAATGCTGA
>Ga0316603_10000133_pt1 | contig 47614 bp, 43 predicted proteins | sample OWC_soil_day10_n_FD_207649 | JGI IMG/M metagenome (GOLD analysis project Ga0316603, IMG submission 207649) | Wetland soil microbial communities from Old Woman Creek delta, Ohio, United States - OWC_soil_day10_noCT | ecosystem: Environmental > Terrestrial > Soil > Wetlands | place: USA: Ohio... | reverse complement strand
TGATTTTAATCAGTTATATCAGCGGAAATCAGCGTACCTATTGTTATTAAAACGCATAATAGTTACGCGGATAGAACGGATATTACGGATAAAACACGGATTTATAAACATAAAATTGACGGATCTTATTTCGGATTTGATTTACTTCGTAAATGGCGGATAAAACCACGCTCAGGGCTATCCGCGGACTTCATTTATGAAGTCAATATCAGAATAAAATCCGCTTTATCTGTGTGAATCAGCGTTACTATTATTATCAAAACGCATAATAGATACGTGGATACAACGGATTGTACAGAAAGAACAAAGATTTATTGATATTAATCAGTTATATCAGCGTTTATCAGCGTAGCTATTATTGAATCAAACATAAAATATTATACCCGAAGGGCAACAAAAACATAGAAGCAAAAGCAAATGACTCAGCACACTATTAAAGAAAAGCTTACCCTCGTAAAAGTAGGTGGAAAAATTGTAGAAGAACCCGAAACACTCAAACAACTGCTGGCCGATTTCTCCCAAATTCCCGGTCGTAAAGTTCTGGTGCACGGTGGTGGACGCTCGGCTACCGCCATGGCGGCCAAACTGGGTATCGAAAGCCAAATGGTGAACGGTAGGCGCGTGACTGATGCCGAAACACTGAAGGTAGTAACCATGGTGTATGGCGGACTGGTGAACAAACAGATAGTAGCGGGACTACAGGCTATTGGTGTCAATGCATTAGGACTTACCGGAGCCGATCTGAACTATATGCGTTCCGAAAAACGTCCCGTAAAAGAAGTGGATTATGGTTTTGTGGGCGATGTAAAAGAAGTAAACGCCGGAATTCTGGCTGATCTGATTGCAAAGGATGTTGTACCCGTGCTGGCACCCCTTACGCACGACAAACAGGGCAATATGCTCAACACCAATGCCGACACCATTGCCGGAGAAGCCGCTAAGGCTTTAGCCGAACATTTCGACGTGACGCTTATGTTTTGTTTCGAGAAAAAAGGCGTACTTATGAGCGAAACCGACGACGAAAGTGTGATACCGGAAATTACGTCTGCAGCCTTCGAAAAGTTAGTGGCTGATGGAATTATTAGCGGAGGCATGATTCCCAAACTGGAAAATTCCTTTGAAGCCATTCGTGCCGGTGTGAAACAGGTGGTAATTACACGTGCCGACCAGATACATACCGACGGCGGAACTAGGATAAAATCTTAGATTTTCAGAATTAAAAAACCAATATAAAACAGGCGGAAAGCGTATAACTTTCCGCCTGTTTTTGTTTTACTCTTATCGATATGACAAAATATCTCGAGGGTCTATAAAGGTTAATTATTGTAAAATTTTTATATTAAATAAAATAATATTATATATTTGTGAGCAAATAATTTACACTCAATATTGTGCTTAACTTTCAGGCTGTGAAATGAATAATCAAACAAACCTTAGTAAGCCCCTTGAAAGTATTTTGTGAACTTTATGAATGACAATGAAAGACGAATGACTTTCATGTTTCATTATTTTTTTTTTAAATTTTCCTTCATTGCTGTTATTTTCCGACACAATTTTTTACAATATCTATAAGTCTTAGAAAAGGAGTATTTTGAATTTATCTCGAACGATATACTGTTAAGTTTTTATTTATAAGCTAACTGTTCTTTATTTCAAAAAAATATACGGACTATTGCGTGAATCTATTTATACAACTCGAAAAATATTGAACCCAATAAAAAGTATTATTTATGGATATAAAAAAGTTAAACTAAATAAAAAAGCTCAAAGCATTAGATTTGTTTCTGACAAATAATGATGCTATTATCCTCCCTGAAAGTTAAAGTCATACATCAGTTATGTCTCGCACAAAGAGAAAGTAGAAGAAATTCAAACTACTCATCACAAAACAGGAAAATGCGATTTCAATTCAGATTCTTTGGAAGCATTGTTCCGTATTATTTATCCAATATTTTCAATTAAAATAAGAAGAAATATACTGTCATGAAACAATTATTGACTTTGTTTTTGATTTTTATTAGCGTTGGGTGTGCTGTTACGACACCGCTACAAATAGCAGACACTCAATACCGAAACTATAAGCCTATAGAACCAATACCGGTAAAAAATGTAGAGGTGTATACCAGTAATGGATTTGTAACAAAACCATGGGCATCGTTGACTGATAGTGCCATAAGAGATCTGTTGCCCAATCAGTCGGCTCAAATAGCAATGCGTACCAATGACTTAACGGGAAAAGTCAATTATCTGACTGCTTCTATCACAGGTCAGGCTGGAACTTATGAGGTAATTATGGATTATATGAAATACCGGATTGAAGATGTTTATGCACAGAACGAGGTTGTTGGTAGTGGCAGGATTGGGATAGGGCTACGCGTAAATGCAAAAGTTATCACCAATAAAGCCAACCTGAATCTTTCAAGTTTGACTAATCTGGGTTTGGAAGCAAGCAATAATCATCTGACCGGATTATTATCGATTGACATTATTGGAATTGATTCCAAAGATATCACCAATTACATACCATTGACTGCTAAACTCGATGAAACATCCATCCAGAGTGCGTTACAGGCTATAGCTACCATCAAATCGAAAATTTGGGACAAAAACGTGAAAATCACACCTCAACTTATAGCCATCAATCAATCTAAAGATTCGGCGGAAAAGATAATTAAAGAAAAGATTGCAGGTACTTACAGCTATACCAATACAAGTGATTTGATATTCAGATTTTGGAAGCCCAACGGAATACAGATTGATAGTACGCATCAAGAATTAATCAAAAAATGGATATCAGATAACGGACTTGATGTCAGTATAACCTATTTTATCAATACAAATGAAATGGAGTTATATCGTCAAAAAATTATTTCAGACTTAAAATTAGGCGAAAAATGAAAACAGAAACAATTCATGACATTCCTCAGGAAAAAGTTCAAAACATTGTAATGAATTATCAAAGCGAGGGATATTCCACGAAGGTAATAAAACAAGCCAATGGACTTTTTACTATCATAGCTACAAAAGAATAGCTACGTAAACATGCTTTGCTGATTTAGTTCAGTGACGAAGTGATTTATGGCCATAATTGGAAAATAAATTTCGGATTTCAATTAATATATTCAGAATTATAAATAATACAAGTTATGAAGAAACAAAAACAAATAAGCAATGATACAAATACCCAACCTGTAAAAGAGGAAGGATGGTTTTCCCGAAATATTATTGCTTACATAATAACAGGAGCCGTTATATTGGTTACTGTTTACATCGCCTGGTACTCGTTGAATAAAGGCCCAACAAATGCCAGCGGATTTCGCGACATGTCGTTCGTGGGTCAAACTTTGATTCCGCTTTGGAGTACGTGGATGGGCACCGTGTTGGCATTTTATTTTGGTAAAGCTAACTTTGAGGCAGGTAGTAAATCGATGAAAGAGGCTATGAAGGCGCAAACACCCGAAGATAAATTTGCAGAACAGATGGTTAAAAATGTAATGCTTAACGTTGATAGTATTGTGTATCTGAAGTACGAGGAAGAGTTAAATAGCCCGATTGCAGATATTCTCAAATACGACCGATTTAAGCCTTACAACCGCTATGCGGTGTTCGATAACAACAATGTAGTGAAGTTTATGATTCATCGTGGGTTGTTTTATCAATACATTTATGTACGTACAACCGAGCCGGATCAAGAAGGAAATCTTGCTGAAAGTAACAAGCTGACTCTGAAGGATCTGATTGAATCTCCCGACGAACGCTTCAAAACGCCATTGCAACGGGGTATCGTGTTTATCAATATCGAAGCTAATCTGCTCGAAGCCAAGCATAAAATGGATGCTGTAGATGAATGTGAAGATGTGTTTATAACTCAAAATGGTAAACCTACCGAGTCAGTGTTGGGTTTGATTACGAATAACCGTATTATGGAACTGGCAAAAGTATAGCTTATTATCTTTTTATCGGACAATATTGAATCGAAAGATAGAACTCCGGTGTGAAAGAATGAAGAAAATATTTAGGCTTTAATAAAACTGAAAACGGGATGTAAATTGTAACATCCCGTTTTTTTATGACGTACAAAGTTTGCACTGATTGCATACACAACAAACATTTTTATTCCTGAACACACATTTGACCAACTCACGATAGCGACAAAGCTGATTGAGTGGGAGTTCATTCCAAATATTATGTTTACTTTTGCACTGGCAACAGAGCACAAAAAGTAAAGGAAAAAATCATTTCAATTGCATGAAACAAGCATGACAAGACTGAATCATACGGGTAGGGATACCTACAAGTGAATGATTCAAATTTAATTTATGTGAGTTTTATCAGACAACTAAAAAAACAATTATATACAGATGAAAACGCGTATTTATCTTTTATCGTTATTTTTATTTATGATATTATCGGCTAATGCTCAGGAAGAGATAAAACTGTATCCGCAAGGAGCTCAGGAAAGTAACGGATTGCAGAAGCCCGAAAGCTTTCGCGACCCGGAATTTATTGTAGACATTTCGGATGCCCGAATGTATGCTTTCCCGGCGCCAAGTGATAAAGCCAATGGCACGGCTGTGCTGATTTGTCCGGGTGGTGGTTATTCGGGTGTTTCGCAAATTAAGGAAGGCTCTGAAATAGCCCGTTGGTTCAACAATTTAGGTGTTACAGCCTTTGTGTTGTACTACCGTATGCCCAACGGACACCATGCTATTCCGCTGAAAGATGCTCAAACGGGGCTTTCGATAATCTATAAAAATGCCAAAAAATGGAATATTGATCGAAAGAAAATCGGGATTATGGGTTTCTCGGCCGGTGGACATTTGGCTGCAACGGCAGGGACGCATTTTAAATCAAAACAGCAACGACCTGCTTTTATGATATTGGGATATCCTGTGGTAACGATGGACGCGACATTTACGCATGGAGGGTCGCGCAGAAATTTGCTGGGCGAAAATCCGACCGACGATATAGTGAAGTTGTATTCCAATGAACTTCAGGTGACAAAGAAAACGCCGCCAACCTTTATTGTACATGCCAAAGATGATGGAGCAGTGCCTATTGCAAACAGTGAGCGGTTGTTAAATGCTTTGCAGGAAAAAGGAGTTTCGGCCGAGTTGCAGGTATACGACCTTGGCGGACATGGCTTTGGTATGCGCAAAAAAGGAATACCTGCCGATAACTGGCCCGAGGTGCTGAAAGCCTGGTTGGTAAAGCAGGGGCTGATAAATCTCTGATTTTTCTTCGATAAAAATAAGTGGACAGTATACACATCTAAAAATAAGAAATATATAATTCCCGTTTTTCAGGGAAAAAGAAGGCAGCCTATGTTATCCGAACTTACCAACGATGCGGTTTCTTTGCTTCGCGAAATGATTTCTATCCCATCTTTCAGCAGGGAAGAGGAAAAATTAGCTGATTTTCTCGAAAACTACATTGAATCAAAAGGTTACGTGGCTTCGCGTAGCGGTAATAATATCTGGTTGATGAGTCCTGGTTTTGATGCCTCGCGGCCTACTGTGTTGCTCAATTCGCATATAGATACGGTAAAGCCGGTGGCTGCCTGGGTACGCAATCCCTTTGAGCCGCAAATTGACAATGGGGTGCTCTACGGGCTGGGAAGCAATGATGCCGGGGCAAGTGTGGTTAGTCTTTTGCAGGCATATTTTTATCTCACGCAGCAACGGCAGTCGTACAACCTGATTTTTGCTGCCACTGCCGAAGAAGAAGTTTCGGGTACCAATGGTATTGAAAGTCTTATACGTGAACTACCCGGGATTGATTTTGCCATTGTTGGCGAACCCACCGGAATGCACCTGGCCGTGGCCGAAAAAGGCCTGATGGTGCTCGATTGTACAGCTACGGGAATAGCCGGTCATGCAGCTCGCAACGAAGGTGAAAACGCCATCTACAAAGCGCTCAAGGATGTAGCGTGGTTTAGCACTTACGAGTTTCCTCGGAAGTCGGAACTGCTCGGCTCGGTCAAAATGTCGGTAACCATGATTCAGGCAGGCACGCAGCACAATGTGGTGCCCGACAAATGCAGTTTTGTGGTAGATGTACGCAGCAACGAGCTGTATACCAATGAACAGTTGCTTGATTTTATAAAAGCCAATGTGAGTAGCGCTGTGAGTGCCCGCTCCACGCGCCTGAGTTCTACGGCCACTCCGGCTGATCACCCCATTGTAAAACGGGCATTGGAACTCAACCGAAATCTTTTTGGCTCACCCACCTTGTCCGATCAGGCGCTGATGCCATTTCCGAGTGTAAAAGTAGGTCCCGGCGATTCGGCACGTTCCCATACGGCCGACGAATATATCCGGATATCTGAAATAGAAGAGGCCATAGGTATATATATTGATATGCTGAACGGGGTTGTGATATAAAAACTTTTTTACCTCTGATTTTTTTTAGTTTACCTCACTTTGTCATACAAAAACATTTTTGGATGGTAATATTACATTTTCATTATTGTAATTTATCATTCATTTATGAAAACACACCATTACAAGTCTTTATTGGTAGTTCTTTTTGTGGTATTATGTTTCCAGCACATACAATCGCAAAGCCTGTTAATTTTAAAATTTCAGGACAAGAGCAATCAAAGTGTGCCTCTGAATACGATTAGCAAAATTGTTTTTAGTAAAGATAATTTTGAAATAAAGCAAAACGATGGCAGTGAGTATGTCTACACATTTCCGTCTGTTGCCAAAATTTCTTTCTCATCAACCGCCACCGGTAATTTGTTGGTCAACAACGATGATGAAATTGTCCTTTATCCAAATCCGGCGCAGAATGTGATATATCTGAAAAACACTGTTACAGATAATCTTCAGGTAGTTATTTACAACCTGAGCGGCTGTGTTTTAATGTCGGCCATACTCAGCAATACAGGCGAAGGCATTGATGTAAGTAGCCTGTCAAAAGGATTTTATCTGTTGAAAATTAAAAATAAGACATTTAAATTCAGTAAACTATGAAAAAGATAATTACTCTTTTTATATCTGTTTTAGTAGGAGTTTTGGCTGTATATTCTGTTCAGAAATTCAATCTTGTTAAGTTCGATAAATCAGTTGTCAGCTACAATGTATCCACCATGGATAGCATCACCTTTAGTAGCGACAATGCATATCTGAGTATATTTCGGTCGGGCATCACGGCAGAGTCTTATCTTGTTTCCGAAATTGACAGCATATATTTCTCAGGATCGCCGGATACGGTTTATATTACTTTTTCAGGCAGTTCGGCAACGATAGAAAATCCTCTCGAAAATCAGGGAGTAAGTGTATCCGTAAGCGGAGCAGATGTGGTGGTATATTCTACAGTTGCCGACAATGAAGTCCGCTATTTGCTCAAAGGCACTTCTACCGATGGTTCGGTAAAATTTTACGGAAACTATAAATCTGAAATAATACTTTCAGGACTTACACTGACCAATCCCACCGGACCGGCTATCAATAATCAATCGGAAAAACGCACCACAGTTACTTTGGCTGCGGGTACCACCAATAGTCTGACGGATGGTAGTACCTACGATTCGAGTGCCGAAGACCAGAAAGGAACATTTTTTAGTGAGGGGCAACTTATATTCACCGGAACTGGAAATTTGTCGGTAAAAGGAAACAAAGGACATGCTATATGTAGCGACGACTATATCGAAATTGAAGGAGGGGTTATTACTGTCAGCGGTGCTGTAAAAGACGGTATTCACTCTAAAGATCATTTCAATCTGGAAAATGGCATCGTTTTGATAAGCGCAACAGGAGATGCTGTTGAATGTGAGGCCGGAAAAATTAAAGTTGAAGGAGGTTCGCTCACATCTACTATAAGCTCGTCGGATGCTAAAGGTTTAAAATGTGATAGTACACTAACGGTAAGTGGAGGAACAATAAACTTAACTGTAACGGGCAATCAGGCAAAGGGTCTTAAATCGGGAGGAATCATGAGTTTGAGTGGTGGTACTATTGTGGTAAACGCATCAGGGGCGGCAGTCACAACAGCGTCAGGATCGGGTTATGAAGTTTCTTATTGTACAGCCATAAAATGCGATACCACCATCAATATTTCAGGTTCAAATATTACGACTACAGCCACCGGCACTGGAGGTAAAGGTATCTCATCCGATGCTGATATTAATATCTCGGGTGGCATCATCAATATAACCAATTCAGGCAACGGAGCTACCTACACCAACAGTTTAGCTGTTTTGGATGCGTATAGCGGTTCAGGAATAGAAGCCGATGGGAATATAAATATTTCTGCGGGGAACGTAACTGTCACTTCATCAGGAACAGGGGCAAAAGGGATTTCGGCGGATGGTGCATCCACATTTGGAACTACTTCCAGTTCACCAATAGTGAAAGTTACTAATACCGGAACACGCATTTTACTTTCAGGAACAGCGAATTATGCAAATGCAAATTATGTCAAACCAAAAGCTATAAAGAGCGATGGAATGCTTACTGTGAATAATGGCGAATTTACCATTTCAACTAACCAACAAGATGGGGTAGGATTAGATAGCGATTCTATTCTTACAGTAAATAATGGAAACCTAACGGTTACAGCTTCGGGGAACGCTTCTAAAGGAATCAATGCCGAGGGTACACTAAATATAAATGGTGGCACAATAACTGTAAATACTTCCGGTGCTACAGTGTTAGAAACCTCAGGGTCGGGCTATGATCCTTCTTATTGCTCGGCTATAAAATCGTCGTATCACATCAATTTGAATGGAGGGAATATTATAATCACCGGATCGGGTACTGGAAATAAAGGGATCTCAGCCGATGGTAATATTTCTGTTCAAAACACAACAATCAACATCACAGGTACCGGTGCCGGAGCTACATTTAAAGATGCATCTAATACCACAGATTCCTATTTTTGTACAGCACTTAAAGCCGATAAAGATATTAATATCCAAACGGGAAATATAACTATTAACGAAACGGGAGCAGCGTCGAAAGGCATTTCGGCAGCTGGAACTTTAACTGTTGGTTCTACCGCTAATAGCCCCGTAATAAACATTGTTACCAGTGGAGGAGGAATCCTGTTATCGTCGAGCGGAAAAGATGCCGATTACTCCATTGCCAAAGGAATGAAGGGAACCACTGCATTTGTTATAAATAATGGTGATATTACCATACAATCGAATGGAAGTACGGGTAATGCCGGTGGAGGAGAAGCTCTTGAGAGCTTTGCGCTGACTCTTAACGGCGGAACGATTAATCTGAATGCTTTTGACGATTGCATAAGCGTTACTAATGGAGGTGAAACAATGAGTGGCAGCGATGGTAGTAGCTTGATTATTAATGCCGGATATATTCTCGCTAATTCTTCTGTAGGCGATGCCATAGATAGTAACGGAACTATCAGCATGACAGGAGGAACTGTCATTGTTCACGGTCCGACTTCATCGCCCGAAGAAGGGATTGATTTCAATGGTTCAGCTAAAATAACAGGAGGTTTTATCATGGCTTCAGGATCAAATTCCAATATGAATCAGGCTTTAAGCACTACATCAACGCAATGTAATTTTTATATTCTCTCAAGCAGTCAAATTGCTTCTGGTACATTATTTAATATTCAGGATGCCAGCGGGAATAGTATTGTAACATTTAAACCTGCGCGAGCATATTATTCTATTATATTCTCGTCCTCGTCTTTAGTTAAAGGTAGCACTTATAAAATATACACAGGAGGAACATGTACAGGTACATTAAAGGACGGAATTTATACAGGTGGAACTTATTCGGGAGGAACGCTCAAAAAAACTGTGACAACCTCTACATCAAGTACCGTAAATAAAGTGACGTTTTAAAATTTAGCAAATTACAGAGGATTAGCTCTTAGAAAAGAATTTCCCGACATTTTCTTTAAAAGTATTGATTTTGACTTTTGTAAATAGTAGATGCAGAGTTTTAAGGTTGTTTGGCTAAGGGCAGACAACCTTTTTTTATTACAACACTCATCCTTTATTTGTTGAACTATTATTAAAACCAATTGAAAAAATTTCCTAATCAGGAAAAAACTCATTATCTTAGTGCAATTTTTAATAGTCTTCGGATAAATAAAAAGTAAATATTTAATTTTCCATGGAAAATAACTATTGCATTATTATGGCCGGCGGTGTTGGAAGCCGTTTTTGGCCTTTTAGCAGAAATAACCGTCCCAAACAATTTCTTGACTTTTTCGGAACGGGACGCTCGTTACTGCAAATGACTTTTGACCGATTTCGGCATGTGGTGCCTGTTGAGAATATTTTGATTGTTTCGAATATTATTTACAGAGATCTTATCCTTGAACAATTGCCTGATATTAAGCCCAATCAGGTGTTGCTTGAGCCGAACCGACGAAACACAGCTCCGTGTATTGCCTATGCGGTAAACCGTATAAAAGCAATTACGGATAATGCCAACATCATTGTAGCTCCGTCGGATCATCTTATCCTGAAAGAAAATGATTTTCTGGATACGATAAAAGAAGGGCTTGAGTTTATCAAACATCATGACAATTTACTCACGCTGGGCATAAAACCAAGCCGTCCGGAAACGGGATATGGCTATATTCAGATAGATGAAGGTGAAAGCAACCTGCGCATGGTAAAAACTTTTACGGAAAAACCTAATGCCGAGCTTGCTCAGATTTTCTACGAAACAGGCGAATTTTTCTGGAATTCGGGCATTTTTCTCTGGAATCTGAAAACCATTAGTCATGCTTTTGATACTTTGTTGCCCGAGGTGGCTAATAAGTTTAATGCAGGCAAGCACGTTTTCAATACCGATGCCGAACAAGCGTTTATCGACGAGATGTATTCTACCTGCCCCAATATCTCCATCGACTACGGAATTATGGAGAAGGCCGAAAATGTATACGTACTCTGTTCCGATTTTGGATGGACTGACCTTGGAACCTGGGGTTCGCTTTACGAAATGTCGCCCAAGGATAAAAACCAGAACGTAACGCTCAAGTGCAATACACTCTTCTACGAAAGTAAAAATAATATTGTTGCCTTACCTTCGGATAAATTGGTAGTGATTCAGGATATGGAGGGATACATTGTTGCAGAGTCGGACAATGTGCTACTTATCTGCAAATTGGAAGACGAACAAAGGATACGTCAGTTTGTAAACGACGCCAATGTAAATTTTGAGGACAAATATATTTAATTCTTAAAAAAATCAATCAATATGGGTTTCTTTAATCTATATAAACCGAGGGAATACAAGCACCGTTACATATATTACGATCCCGAAAAAGAAGCGCTGAAAGAGCGGCAAAAAGAGTGGCAAAAAGAAATGGCGGCAAATGATGATACGGCGGAGAGTAAGGAGTACCGACCCACCATACGCAGAGGTACTTTCAGGGAAATGGCCGATAAAAACCGCAATATGGTTAAGGTGCAGGAAGCCCGAAAGGCCAACATCAGACTGCTGGTAATTATACTGGCGCTGCTGGCTCTGATGTATTATATACTGGTATAAATCAAGGATAAAAAAGAGTAGAAGGAGTTAACAAAATTCCTTCTACTTTTTTTCCGTAGAACAACGATATGAACAGGCCGGGAGTATAAAGCCCGGCTTCAAAACATAATATGAGCGATATTATTCATCTTTTACCCGATTCGGTAGCTAATCAGATTGCTGCCGGTGAGGTGATACAGCGTCCTGCCTCGGTAATCAAAGAGTTGGTCGAGAATGCTATTGATGCCGGAGCTACCCATATACGCGTGGTGATAAAAGATGCCGGACGCACGCTGATACAGGTTACCGACGATGGTAAGGGCATGAGCGAAACCGATGGCCGCATGGCTTTTGAAAGGCATGCTACTTCAAAAATTAAAAATGCTGATGACCTTTTTGCGCTTCGTACCATGGGTTTTAGAGGCGAGGCGCTGGCGTCGATTGCTGCGGTAGCGCAGGTTGAGCTACGTACCCGGCGCGATGATGATGAGCTTGGTGTGCTGATAGAGATAGCCGGAACAAAGATATTCCGCCACGAACTTGTACAGTGCGACAAGGGTTCGACCTTTATGGTGAAGAACTTGTTCTTTAATGTTCCGGCTCGCAGGCGTTTTCTCAAAAGCGATAATGTGGAAAAATCGCATATCCTGAATGAGTTTTACAGAATTGTTCTGGTGAACAACGAGATTGAATTTTCTTTTTTCGATGGTGAGGAGGAGATGTTTCACCTCCCGGCATCAAATGTGAAAGCCCGTATTGAAAATGTACTGGGCAAAAACCAGAAGAAGCGCATACAACAGCAGCTACTGCCTATCGAAACATCTACAAATCTTGTGAAGATATATGGTTATGTGGGCAAACCGGAGTTTGCTCAGAAAAGTCCGAACCAATATTTCTTTGTCAACGGGCGGTATATGCGTCATCCGTACTTTCATAAAGCCGTAATCATGGCTTACAGTCAGATGATACAAGCCAACGAAGGGCCTAATTATTTTATCTACTTTGATGTGGAGCCTGATACCATTGATATCAATATTCATCCCACCAAAACAGAAATAAAGTTTGAAAACGAGCAGGCTATCTGGTCAATCCTGTCGGCTGCCGTAAAGGAGGCGCTTGGCAAATTCAATATCGTTCCGTCCATCGATTTTGATCAGGACGGAGCCATTGATATACCTGCAAGCCACCAGCTGTTGCCTGAGGATATAAAGCCGCCGCGCACCAATTTTAACCCCGAATATAACCCATTTACGGTGGGCGGAAGCTCTTATAAAAGACCTGCGCTGGACTGGGAAAAGCTATACAACGATTTTGAAACAAGCCCGGCAAAGCCCGATGCGGTAGATTTTGATACGGAAGAAAGTCCGGAGGTGGTGCCGGTAGAGGAGGAGTTGGTTTACACTCAGGAGTTTGAGCAGCAATCCATAACCGATACTGGCGATGCACAGTCGGTAAATTTCCAATTCAAGAACCGTTACATTGTAACCAGTGTGAAGTCGGGCATGCTTATCATCGATCAGAACAGAGCTCATGAGCGAATCCTTTACGAAGCATTTCTCGGACAAATAAAAACGCATCACGCCAATTCGCAGCAATTGCTTTTTCCGGAGCTTATTGAACTGAATGATGATAATGCCCTGTATTTCGATCAGATAGCGCCGGATTTGCAGTCGGCAGGTTTTGTGTTCAATATAAGCGAAGGAGGAAATCAGGTTGAGGTAGTTGGTACGCCTGCGGAGCTTCCTGCCGAAAAGGTGGTTGGGCTGATTGATGGATTGATAGAAAAAGCTCGTACCACAGGTATGAGTTCGTCGGAGTCTATTCATGAGTTGGTGGCTTCGTCGTTGGCGCGGGGGGCATCGTTAAAATCGGGAAAGAGCATGACCGACGAAGAAATGTCAGATATTATCGATAGATTATTTGCCTGCGATTCGCCCAACTTTACGCCGGACGGTAAACCGGTAATGTCAATTTTCTCGCTCGACGAAATTCAGAGTCGTTTCCGGTAAGCACTTGCTGTGCTTTGAAGGCTTATTTACACACCTAAAAAGCGACCCTCCGTATGTTATACAAAACACTCGGAGGGTCGCTTTTTTATTGTTCAGGCAGAGAATGATTTATTCTTCTTTAGCCTGTGGAGTAATCAGTTTGTATCCTTTGCCGTGAATGTTGATAATGGCCACATTCTGGTCATCCTTCAGCAGTTTACGCAGTTTAGTAATATATACGTCCATGCTGCGGGCATTGAAGTAATTATCGTCCACCCAAATGGTTTTCAGGGCAAAATTACGTTCCAGAATATTGTTGGCATTGGCAGCAAGCAGGTTAAGCAGTTCCGATTCTTTGGTAGTCAGTTTTTTTGAATCGCCATCATAAGTTAGCAGTTGTTTTTGAGCATCAAAGGTGAAAGCTCCGATGTTGTAAACTACCACATCTTTAGTTTTTTTGCCGTTAACGCGACGCAAGATTGACTCAATACGGTAGAGCAATTCTTCCATGCTGAAAGGTTTTGACAAATAATCGTCGGCTCCCAGCTTGAATCCCTGAAGAATATCTTCTTTCATGGATTTTGCAGTAAGGAAAATAATGGGCACTTCTGAATTTGTCGATCTGATATCGGCAGCCAGAGTGAAACCATCTTTTTTAGGCATCATTACATCAAATATGCAAAGATCATATTTACTTCTTGAGAAAGCTTTAAAGCCGGCTTCGCCGTCTGGTTGAAGGTCTACGTCGTAGCCTTTGGTTTGCAGGTATTCTCTCAGAAGCATTCCAAGATTTTCGTCATCTTCACATAACAGAATTTTTACTTTTTCGTCCGTCATAACTCGTAATTTTTAAGTGTTGGTATTGCGATAGTGAATTTAGTTCCGATATTAGGTTCGCTTTCTACTTTAAGAAATCCATGGTGCTCGCTTACAATTTTCTTCACATAAGCCAGTCCAAGTCCGAACCCTTTAACATCGTGCAGGTTTCCGGTAGAAACCCTGTAGAATTTCTCAAAAATGCGTTTTAGGTCATCTTTGTGAATTCCAATGCCGTTGTCCTCGATACTGATAAGCAGGTTGTCCTTGTCGTTCCATGTTTCGATGGTCAGGAGCAGTGGCTTATCGCAGTATTTCAGAGCATTATCCATCAGGTTGAAAATAACGTTGGTGAAATGTACTTCATCAATAAGCGCTATATCATGAGGTGCATTCAGTTTGGTGGTTATTTGTCCTCCTTTGCTTGTTACTTTTAATGAAAAATTATTTACAATTTCTTTAATTAACTGATTAATCTGCATTTCGTTCAGTTTGAGTATCGATTTCTCTTTCTCAAAAATGGCCATTTGCAGCACCTTTTCCACCATATAACTCAGGCGTTTGGTTTCGTCATGTATCACCTTAGAAATATGAACCAGGGTTTGAGGCGTTTTTCCTACGCTTGGGTCTTGCAGCATTTGCGATGCCAGCGAAATACTCGAAATAGGAGTTTTAAACTCATGGGTCATATTGTTCACGAAATCATTCTTCATATTGTTCAACTGCTTCTGTCTGAATATGATAATAATGGCTACAATAAAAATAACCAGAATTACCAGCACCAGCAGCAATGAGGGGAACAATAAATTCATTGAGCTCATGATGTAGTTTTGCTTGGTTGGGAACGTAACCTGCAGGTATGCGCTTCTACTCGAATCTTCCGACGGGAATAATTTTTGCGTATACACGTTGCTGTTTTTGTTTTCGTTGCCCTGATGCAAATCTTTATGGCACTTGTAAATAATTTTTCCTTGTTTATCAACCAGGTTATAATAAAACGGTAACTCTACACCGTTGTTAATAAGCATTTTTTCGAGTACTGAGTTCAGTTCTTCAAAATCTACCCTTTCGCTGATTTCCTTGTTGTCCGACTCGCGCAACCATCTGAAAACAGCCTGATCCAGTATAGTCTTTGAGCGTGAAAAATTTTGCCTGAACCTCTCCTGCAAATATCTTGACGTTTCCTCGATAGTGGCTTTACCATGTCCGGTAGACAAGCGCAAACTTGGTTGAGCCAGCTTGTCCGAAGTTAGTTTCAGCTTATCCGTTACACTGTCAATGTTGGTATTCATCGGCAGTATTTCAGGGTTTAGCGTTGCCAGCTTGTTTTTGCTTGGGTGATAGTCAATTCCTTCCAGGGTTTGTCCCAGATACTCAAGCGCTTCGTTCTCTTCTACCAGTATGGCTGTTTGGAATAAGCTTCTCTGAACGCTTTCGTTGAACTGATTCTCAATCATTTCAGCATTTATTTTCACGTAACGTGCTTGCAGGAATATAAGTCCTACAAAAGTTACTATCATCGAAAATATGAGTATAAAAATCGTTGTTCGTTTCATCCTAACGCAAAGTTACAATAAAAAATTACGTTAATTAAGACTTTAAAGAAGATTAACTAAAAATTGTATCTTGTTATGTTTATACCTGAAAATTAGTTGTTTTGTTATCATTATTTAATGCTTAACTTAAAACATTAAAATGTAAGCATAAGTTCAGTTAATAGCCCTTTTTCTGCCGAGTGATTTTGTTGTTTCACATTGGCAACAGCTTTATTCTCACATTTATGCTTGTTGCATCCTGCTGGCAGTGCAAGGCAGAAGGGCTATGAACTTTGTTCATTTTTGTCCGAATCGATTAAAAAACTTATTTTTGTTGCATCTCAAAAGTAATAATAAGATGGCAAAAATCATACAAAATAAATGGGCTTCGCTTTTTTTTAGTAATTTTCTGGGTGTTTTTAATGATAATCTGCTAAAAAACAGTGTAATATTTATTTCGGTGACCTGGGCATTGCCTCATTGGCTTACACAATCGCAATTAATATCTATTGTGTCGGCTTGTTTGGTACTCCCTTATATTTTTTTATCGCCTTTGGGAGGCAAACTTGCTGTAGTACATTCGCGTAAGCGCGTTTTTCGTTTTTTCAAGCTCCTTGAGATTCCTATTATGCTGGTGGCTTGTGTGGCATTCTACTATCAATGGGTGTTGCTGGCCGCCATTTCTGTTTTGCTTATGGGTACGCAGAGCAGCCTTTATTCTCCTTCAAAATACAGTTTGATACGCGATATCGGGGGCGAGGAAGGTGTGTCGTTTGGCAGTGGTGTTTTTGAAGCCATGGCATTTCTGGGTATACTAACGGGTACAGTTACAGCTTCGGTTATTTCCGATTCGTATAGTTTCGCTCTGATAGTTTCGCTGTTTTTGGGTGTTGCTCTGCTGGGTTATCTGGTAACGCGCGCCATCCGTGCCACCGAGCAAGCTATACCTGACCACAATGTAACGCATATGAACCCAATCAGGTTTCTGAAAAGTACCTATAAGTTTGCCCGGGAGCATAGTTTGGTAAATTCAGCGGTATTGGGAGCTTCGGCTTTTTGGCTTATCGGGGGCATGCTGCAAATGAATTTGGTTATACACACTCAGCACGTTTACCATGCAAGCAACACTACTACCGGGCTTGTGATGGCCTGTGCAGCTGTAGGTATAGCCACGGGCATGTATGTGGCAGGGAAAATATCGGGCAATACGGTAAAGCGGGGACTGATACTTGCAGGAATTACGCTGATGTCGGCTTTGTTGTTGATTCTGACGCTGATTCATCTTACGCTTCCGGCTTATGCGGTGGTGGTATTTTGTGTGGCTTTTTCGGGAGGTTTGTTTCAGGTGCCTTGTATGTCCATGATTCAGAGCTCGGACCTGGGGCGCAAGCTGGGTGACGTGATAGCCTATCTGAACCTGATAACATTTATCTTTATACTGATGGGTACAGCTTTGTTTTGGTTGGTTACGTGGGTTACCAACGAAAATAGTTATGCCGTTTTTGGTGCCATATTGTTGGTTTGTTTGTTGGTTGGTGCCTATTTTGTGCGCAAATCGCCCGTGTTCGTAGCCGAATATAGGGCATTGCTCCGTAAACCGGTTTGAAGTACGGAATTTTTTTGCTTGAGCAAGGTATGATCCTTTTTGTGTATTTGGCAGATAGTAGTGTGGCTTAAGGTATGATAAAGAACACAGCTTTGCATTCGAAGCATTATTTAGGAATAAAGAATTAACTATAAATTTAAATATTTTCTTCAAAATTACGTAGATGATTAAAAAGATTAAATTCTCAACTGTAGTGCGCGATCTGAGTTTTCAGATTTTGCTGGCCATGGTTATTGGCGTTGTTGTAGGTAAACTGATGGGCTCCGAAGCATCTGTTTTTGCTCCGCTTGGTTCCTTGTTTATCCAGCTTATCAAAATGCTTGTGGTGCCATTGGTACTTATATCCATTATTTCGGGAGCTGCATCGCTCGGAGCCAGCAGGTCGGCTGGTAAAATTGGGGTTGCTACCCTGTTTTACGTTTTTGGTACTACGTTTTTGGCAGTATTGATTGCATTTGCAGGAGGTGAATTTTTCAGGCCGGGAGCAGGACTTTCAATCGAAGCCATTAAAGCGTTTATTCCTGCCGGCGATTACAGTCAAACTCCCGAAAAAATGGATTTCTGGAAAATAATTATCGGGGTGATTCCCTCAAATCCTATTCAGGCCATGGCCGAGGGCAATATACTACAGCTCATTTTTTTCGGTTTGTTTTTGGGTTTCGGGCTTAGTATTCTGCCTCAGAACAAGAAGCAGCCGGTTATCAACGGCTTCAATACCATACTTGAAGCCCTTATCTGGTGTATTGGTAAAGTAATGCTTGTAGCGCCTCTGGGTGTTTTCGGGCTTATGGCCGATGCTACAGGAACTTTCGGTTTCGATTTGCTCCTCAAGGTAGGGAATCTGCTTTGGGTAAATATTTTGTTATTCCTTTTTATGCTTCTTGTTTTTTATCCGCTAACACTCAAATTGTTTTCAAAACAAGGTATTGTTCATTTCTGGAAATCGATGTTCAAACCACAGGTAGTCGCATTTTCCACAGCATCGTCAATGGCTACGCTGCCCGTTACGCTGAAAACCTGCGAAACAGACCTTGGCGTTAGCAAAGAAACCGCGTCGTTTGTAATACCCCTTGGCGCCACTATCAATATGACCGGAAACGCCATTTATTATACGCTGGTAGCTTTATTTTTTGCTCAGCTTTACGGTATTGAGCTTAGTTTTGCTCAGTATATGGCTATTGCGCTTACAGCCACCGTGGGCTCGGTGGGACAGGCCGGCGTACCGGGTCCAACCTTATTAGTTGTGGCGGTACTTGCAGCGGCAGGCATCCCTATCGAAGGATTACCTTTGCTTTATGCGCTCGATCGTATTTTTGATATGTTGCGTACCGTGCTGAATATTACCGGCGATGCTGCCTGCGCGGTAATTGTTGACGGGCTGAACGAGAAAGAATAACTTAATAGTTAATAAACACAAAAATCTCAACCGTTAATAGAAAGAATGTTGTAAAACATACAAAATGAAATAAATTTTTAATAGAGATTTCATACATTGCCAAACGATTTGCTAAAATCGTATATCTTGAATTTAAAGTGGTATTAATCATTTAAAATTTAATACGTTATGAAAATCTATCAATCAAATGAAATTAAGAACATCTCTATCTTGGGAAGTTCAGGCTCGGGAAAAACCACTCTTGTGGAGTCGATGCTCTACGAGAGTGGTATTATAAAACGAAGGGGATCGGTCGATGCACAAAACACAGTGTCGGACTATTTCCCCGTAGAAAAAGAATACGGTTATTCGGTGTTTTCTACTATCATTCAAACCGAGTGGCTCGACAAAAAACTTAACTTTATTGACTGCCCCGGTTCCGACGATTTTATAGGCGGTGTTGTAACTTCTCTTTCGGTTACCGATACAGCTCTTATTCTTCTGAACGCTCAGTACGGCGTTGAAGTCGGCACCAATAACCACTTCCGATATACCGAAAAACTTAAGAAACCAGTAATTTTTGTCGTAAATCAGTTGGATCATGATAAGGCCGATTTTGACCGCACGCTGGAACAGCTCCACGAAAACTTCGGAAACAAAGTAGTGCAGATACAATATCCTGTAAACGTAGGCGCACAGTTTAACGCTGTGGTAGATGTGCTTAAAATGAAAATGTATCGATGGAAGCCCGAAGGTGGAGTCCCCGAAGTACTTGATATACCTGCCGACCAGATAGAAAAGGCTCAGGAATTGCACAATACCCTGGTAGAAGCTGCCGCCGAACACGATGAAGCACTGATGGAAAAATTCTTTGATCAGGGCTCGCTCGAAGAGGAAGAAATGCGCGTAGGAATACGCAAGGGTTTATTGCATCGCGATATGTATCCGGTGTTTTGCGTAAGCGCGGGCAGAGATATGTGCGTACGCCGCCTGATGGAATTTGTTGGTAATGTAACTCCCAGTGTGAGTATGACCGAAAAACCGCTTACAAAAGACGGTAAAGAAGTGGCTGCCGAGGCCAGCGGACCTGCCAGTATTTATGTGTTTAAAACAAGTGTGGAACCGCACATAGGTGAGGTGTCGTACTTTAAAGTAATGAGTGGCAAGGTGAAAGAAGGTGATGATCTGGTTAATGTCAACCGCAGTTCAAAAGAACGTCTCAGCCAGTTGTTTTTGGTAGCCGGACAAATCCGGAATAAAGTGGATGAACTGTACGCCGGAGATATTGGCGCAACGGTAAAACTAAAAGACACACGTACTGGAAATACCCTGAATGTAAAAGGTTGCGAGTATGAGTTTAAGGCCATTCAGTATCCCGAGCCCAAATACCGCAGAGCCATCAGAGCAGTCAATGAGTCTGACGAAGAAAAGCTGAGCGAAGTACTTACCCGGATGCACGAAGAAGATCCTACCTGGATTATTGAGCAATCCAAAGAGCTAAAGCAAACGATTCTTTACGGTCAGGGCGAGTTCCACCTCCGTACGCTGAAATGGCGGGTAGAGCATAACGATAAAATCCCTATTGAATATAAAGAACCCAAAATACCATACCGCGAAACCATTACCAAAAGTGCCCGTGCCGACTATCGTCACAAAAAGCAATCGGGAGGTGCCGGACAGTTTGGCGAGGTACATCTGATTGTAGAGCCTTACTACGAAGGTATGCCTACACCGGATACGTTCCGCTTTGGAGGTCAGGAATTTAAAATCAGTGTACGCGATACGCAGGAAATTAACCTCGACTGGGGTGGCAAACTGGTACTTATCAACAGTATAGTAGGCGGTGCCATCGATGCGCGTTTTGTGCCTGCCATACTCAAGGGGCTGATGGATAGGATAGAACAGGGACCGCTTACCGGCTCCTATGCCCGCGACGTAAGGGTAATAGTATACGATGGAAAAATGCACCCGGTAGATTCCAACGAAATATCGTTCCGTTTGGCCGGCCGTAATGCTTTTGCGCAGGCATTTAAAGAAGCCGGGCCTAAGTTGCTGGAACCCGTTTACGATGTAATCGTTCAAGTGCCGTCAGACAAAATGGGCGATGTAATGAGCGACCTTCAGGGACGACGAGCCATTATCATGGGCATGGAGAGCGAAAAGGGCTACGAAAAGCTTACTGCCAAAGTTCCTCTCAAAGAGTTAGGTAGCTATTCCACCACGCTGAGCTCACTTACCGGTGGCAGAGCTTCGTTTAGCATGAAGTTTGCAAACTACGAACTTGTGCCGGCCGATATTCAGGATAAGTTGCTAAAAGAATACGAAGCAACTAAAAAAGAAGAAGACTAACCTTTTTTGCAATTTCAAAATCAAGGTAAAAAACGGCTGTCTGCTTTATGCAGGCGCCGTTTTTTTTTGATGGGAAGCTACATCTACTTAAAGGCTCCTCCAACCTCCCGTAGGGGAGGCCTTCCGATTTATTGAGTTGATTTTGTGTTTGGTAATAGTTTTCTTAATGTGAGTAAACTTTCTCATGAGTGTTTCATATTATAAATCATCTTTTTGAGGAAATGATTTAAAAGACTTCAAGTTGAGAGTTCTCTTTCTTTGTATATCGGACATTAACGAAAACTTTCGATATAACCAAATGAATAACATCTTGATAAAAGAGATTAGCAAGTATTATGGTTTAGAGTTTTTAATTAGTCAAATAAAGTCATTTGTTTGTCTTTCTCGGGTTGCATTTCGTCAAGAAAGGCTGCCCATTTTGAGTAGTCAACATTCAAACAGTATTTTTCGTTTAATTGGATTATTTGTTCTTCAATTTCTTGCTGAGTGATTAGTTGTGATAGTTTAAATAGGTCTAAACGCATTAATAAGTCTTTTGTGAAGACTCTTTTAGCATCAGAAAATGTAATTGACCGTAAAAAATCCTCTGTTAACTTTGAATTTAAAAGAATGATTGAATAAACGGCATATTCAATTTTATCAAATCCAATAAAATAACAAGTGTCGTCTAACATGACAGGCTTACCGTTTTGTGGTAATACAAGTGTAAAATGAAAGGTTTTATACAGGCCCGATATTGCAACTTTAAAAGGTTTAAATGAGTAGTCGCCGACACCAAAAATAGAAAATTTAGGTTTTCCGTTATATATGCTTGATTTCCTGTTCGTAAACCTATCTAAGTTATCGTTCAGATATTCATAAGTTTGAGGATACAGTTCTTTTATGAAATTTGTTTCTTGTCCTACTTTTCTTTGTGTTACAATGGTGTATTTTCGGGTTTCCCTCATCACAGTATTCTTTAAATCTGAGCTTTTTAAAAAGCCAAATACTAAATCTTCCTCAATTTTAATATTTTGTGATAAGTTGTTGACAAAATGAGAGTTTACTCTTTCAAGTTCCATAATTGCAGTACAATCATGTTTAATTCCTTGTCGCCAAACAAATGGACAAATATTATCAACTTGACTTGCCTCTAAGTAATTATCAATGTTTGAAACGAATTTCGAGTTTAGCCATCCAAATTTCAATTTTGACTCATTCGTATAAAAATCAAACTCTTCACAATCAAAGCTTGGTTTTGAATTTAACTTACAAAAAAGCATTGAGGCTTCAACTGACACGTTGAACTCCTTTTTGCTATCAATGCAGTATTTTTCAATTCTTGAAATCTGATATTTTTTTGCGTTTTGTTCAAAAACAATATTTTTTACAACAGTGTTTTTTACCAGAAGAGATAAAAAACCGGTATGCGTTTGAAATGCGTCAAGGAGCATAATAGAGATATACTCAGCAATATCAAAATTACCTTTCCCTGTTATTGCATCTAATCCTGTTTGTTTTTTGAAGTTATTCTTCTTCGGCAGATTTGTAGAATTAAGACTTCCTAATTTGGAGTTTGTTACCCAAGGGGGATTACCGATGATTAATAATTTTTCGGTTTGAAATTGCTTTGATATTACTTGAAAATCAAAATCAAAAACGCTTGAATGGATAATTTCAATTTCAGGCTTAGGTGAGTTTGCATTAGAAAGAAAATAATCAAGTATATTAAATTTTGTTTCCCAAACGTATGGCTTATAAATTTCTATCCCAAAAATCGCCTTAATATTTTTGAAGTTTTTGAGTGATGCAATTATAAAGTTTCCTTTTCCACATGTTGGTTCAATAACTAATTCAGGGGAAATTCCCTTACACGATAATTGCAACGTAACTTTATTTGCCAATATTGAATTTGTTTGAAAATCCCCATATTCTTCTCTGTCAGGCTCTTCTACAATATCATTGTTTAGAGTTGCTAATATTTGTAGCATATCACTAAAATCATCATCTTCAAAAAAATGTTTGATACCACAAGCCTCAAACATGATTTGATTTGCTAATTCAAATGACGTAAAGCTTTTAAAGTTGTCTTTGAGATATATAGACACTTGATGGGAAATATTGGTTTCAAAAACTTTCATTACTTTGTAACCTTATCAATTACTTTGCTTATACCTGATACACCCTCACTTAAAGTAACTACTCTTTGATATTGTAATCTCCATTGTAATGCGTTGGAAATTGTTAAATATCCTTGAGTTGGTGGCGATTTTAGAATTTGTTCGGCAAGAAGTTCTAAAGTAATTTCATCGGCAGGTATGTTTTTGTCATTCAGGTATGCAACAATGTCTTCTTTATTTGCTTTGTCTTTAACCATTTCACGAAGTCTAAAAGTAGTTGTGTAATCAGCAGTTCTTTCCTTTGAAATAAAAGAACAACTAATAAAATCTAAAGTAGCTGTTTTTGTTTTTGGGTCATCTACTTTTTCATAAACAAACACAAGAAGATTATAGCCTAAACCAAATATCTTTTGTTTTGCATCTTTAAATGGACAAGAGGACTGTGGTTGTTTAATTGAAGTCACTTTGATATCAGTCATAATATTTTTTGCCGGTAAATCGATTCCGATCGCAGAAGAACCTATCGTTGTATCGTATTTAAGATTTAATTGTTCTTGAAACTTATGTTCAATATGCGTGCCTACCGCTTTACCGTCAGTAACTCCAAAAAGAAAAGAGTTTTTAATTTTTGATTCTGCAATGCAAAATGCTTTTGCTTCTGCATTTAATTTTTCAATTGTAAGTTTTTGTTTCATTTTCTTTCTTTTAATCTTGGACAAATTTAGGCAATTTTTCTTTCGTAGTTATTTAAATTTCTTTTTTTCTCATAAGCCATAGTAATAAGCTACTCTTCTCCAAAGTTTTTTGTATCCCTTTTGGAGTAAAGCTCAATGTTGTTTTCTATAATATTTTTTCACATCCCAAAAAACACCTGACTGTCTTTGGCTGGAGTTCATGGAGCGTTAAGTATGAAAAAAACTATTTCTCGAAAATGATATAACTGTCTGATTTTATGGTATGCGATGTGTTTTTGTAGCTTGAATGATAATAAACCCATGCAAAACCCGACATATTTTTGTAGTTTTGTAAAAAACAGCATCCATATGACAAAATTCAAACAATGGCCTCTTTATATCAAAATTCTTCTGGGAATGGCCGCCGGAGTTGTGTTCGGATATATTTTTCTGCTTACCGGGTTAAGTGGTTTTGTAACCGATTGGGTAAAGCCTTTGGGTACGATTTTTATTAAATTATTAAAATTAATAGCTGTACCCTTAGTTTTTGTATCGCTCATCAAGGGGGTTACAGGAATGAAAGATTTGAAACAACTCTCGGGGCTGGGATTGAAAACGCTGGCTGTGTATATGGCTACTACGCTGTTTGCAGTGTTGCTGGGTGTAGGAATGGTTAATCTGGTACGTCCCGGCGATATGTTTCCGCAGGAAAAGGCCGAAGTTTACAAGCAACAATACCAGAGCCATGTAGAGGCCGGAATAGGCCGGGCTAATGCCATGACCGAAACCGGACCGATGGATTTTATCGTGGAAATTGTTCCTGAAAATATTCTGGCTTCGGCATCGAACAACAGCAACATGCTGCAGGTTATTTTTGTGGCTTTACTGGCGGGGGTGGCTATGGTGGCTTTGGGCAGCAAACAGATTGCTCCTGTGCTTACGTTGATTGATGCGTTGGACAGAATTATTCTGAAAGTGGTTGATTTTGTAATGATGTTTGCGCCCGTTGGGGTTTTTGCATTGCTGGCCGGGCTTATCGTCGATTTTTCCGGCGATGCCGAAATGTTCAAGGCATTGGGTGTTTATGCCTTAACCGTGGTAGTAGCCTTGTTTGTACTGATGTTTCTATTCTATCCATCATTGCTGAAAATATTTACGCGTTTCAACCTTAAGCGTTATTTTCAGGGTATTTTTCCAATACAGTTAGTAGCTTTTTCAACCAGTTCCAGTTCGGCTACTCTGCCTTTTACCATGGAGCAGGTGCAAAAAAAACTTGGGGTTTCTGAGGAGGTCGCTTCCTTTGTATTGCCTGTTGGTGCTACCATCAATATGGATGGTACAAGTTGTTATCAGGCTATTTCTATCCTTTTTATAGCTCAGATATTTGGCATTGATCTTACTTTGGCGCAGATGCTTGCTGTTGTTTTTCTTACTGTGCTGGCATCTATTGGCACACCCGGAGTGCCGGGGGCAAGTGTAGTGATGACTGTGATGGTAATGACCTCGGTAGGTATTCCTGTAGAGGGACTTGCCCTGATATTAGGGATAGACCGCCCGCTGGATATGCTCCGTACCGTTGTTAATGTTACCGGCGATAGTTTTGTGGCGGTATTGATGGAAGAAAGAGCTTCAAAAGGGAAAAAGCCTAATCTGTCAAAGGCTGATTCCTGATTTTTTTACAAGCACCGTTTTTTATAAATATTTTATGCTAATAGAGCTATGCGTCTTCAAAGATGTGAGATCAAAGCCTGTCCATAGCATTAGCCCGGGGGCTGTTCCCGGTTCAATATGGCATGGTTGGTTGGTATATATAGCCGGTAGTATGCAGCAGGCTCTTATTATTTCGGAGGCTGTATGTTTACTAAAAAAAAGCTCATGTTTCCTGAGTAACTTATTAATAACTGTCTGATCTTCTGTTCCGAAATCAATTATACATCGGTTTGAAAAAATAGTCTCCGGGTTTTCGGATACCGAAAGGTTTACATAGGGTTGTTCCGCACAGTTTGGCAAGGCTCCTCTCAGGCTTAAAGATATAATTCCCGGGCTGATTATCCCGTTGAAGAACAAGGTTTGAGCAGTCTCACTTTGTTCGTCAGACAGGCTGATTAAACGGACAATGTGTTGATATTCATCCGTTTCTATAACGGTTTTTTTCAGAAAACTATCTGGAGAACTGTAAATCAGTTGGCTGCTTACGCGTTTCATGTTTATATAAAAGCACTTTGCTGCGGAGTCGTGTTTTTTCAGGCAGATTTCCGTTAAGTGGTTTTGTTAATTCAATGGGTGCAGGCATCAGCAGTTTTCGGATACTATCCTGAGCTATAGCGTCGTAATGGCGTATAAGCTTAATGCTATCTACAGTGGCATGTAAAGTACCTTTATAGCGTTTGCTTCCCAATAATTTTCCCGTTACAGAGTCGACCTGTTCCAGTCGGCGTGCTTTCAGGCGTATGGTGTAACGGCGCATTAAATCATCGGCATAAGCCGGGGTATATATGCTGTCGGTAATATTATTTTTGTAATGAACTCTGATAACAATGTACTTATTCTCGCTGGAATCTTTTGGCGATACTTTTTGCAGGAAACTCAGTTCGTAGGTATCGTTCCACGACAGTTCGGAATGCTTAACACAAAATGCCAGTTGCGTGCGTGTTGAGTCTTTTGTAAGCGCATAATTCTGTTTCAATGGCCATAGGTCGATTGTTGATTTGCGCAAGGCAGCCGAATCAATAGGATGATATTTAAGGCTTTTCACCTCTTTTTCAAAAGCAGTCAGATTATCTATTACACTACTGTATATTCTCTCAAATCTTTTAGGCTTGCTGGTATAATACACCAGCGATGAGTCGAACTGAGCTTTGGTGATGCCGTGTTTTTTCAATAAGGCATTGTAGTAGTACAGATTCTCTCTATCCTGCATATTACCCATGCCTTTGGCTTCGAGGTTGCCATCGAGCTTGTGGAGGTCGGTGAGAAAACTCACCATATCGCTTTGAGACAGCACGCCTTTCGGTCTGCCGGAGCAGGCAGTGGCAATCAGAGCAATTCCGATAAGCACAGCGCCTGTTTTCAAAAGCTTATTAATCAATTTGGTCATTCTTTTCTTTTTTCGATTCCAGACTTTCGTTCAGATCTTTGCGGAAAAAAATCAGGATTATCGCCACAGCTACCGATATGGCGGAATCCGCAATATTAAATACAGGGCTAAAAAAGAGTGTGCTTCCATCATTGTTCTTAATAATGGGGAAATAAAGCATATCTACTACTTTGCCATGAAGTAAAGGTGCATATCCACCTGTTTCGGGCAGAAAATTGGCAGCCTGAAAGGTAGTGCTTTCACTGAAGAGAACGCCATAAAATACTGAGTCGAAAATATTTCCGGCGGCTCCGGCCAAAAGCAAAGCCACTGCAAGGATATAGCCGGGGCGGGCATTCTTTTTAATAAGAGTGTGGATGAAATATCCAAGTCCGGCCACAGCAACGATGCGAAAAAGCGTAAGAAAAAGTTTTCCGAAAATTTCCATGCCGAATGCCATACCATTATTTTCGATAAAGAATATCTGAAACCAGCTGAACACATCGATGTGGTCGCCCAGCGCAAAGTTCAGCTTGATGAATATTTTGGAAGCCTGATCGATAAATAATACCAGAAAAATCAGCAGGATTGATTTAATTTTTATTGACATCGGTGCGTGGAAAGTCTTTATTGTTTTATTAAACAGTAAATTCGGCAACAGAATAATAACTATTGCCGAATTTTATTTGTAATCGAAAAAATTATCTCTTATCGTTTTTAGCCTCAATGCTTAAAGTGGCATGCGGAACAGCCCGCAGACGTTCTTTTGGAATTAGTTTGCCTGTTTCGCGACATATTCCGTAAGTTTTGTTCTCAATACGTACCAATGCAGCCTGCAGGTGTTGGATAAATTTCATCTGGCGTTGTGCCAAACGACCCGATTCTTCTTTCGAGAGCGTGGCAGCACCTTCTTCCAGAACTTTAAATGTCGGAGAAGTGTCCATTACATCGTTGCCGTCGAGGTTGGTTATACCGTTACGCAACAACTCATAGTCTTTCTGAGCTTTTTCGAGTTTTTCGAGGATAATTTGTTTGAATTCTTCCAGCTCTGCATCTGAGTATCTTGTTTTTTCCGACATAGCTTTATACTTTTTTAATTTGGTTGATATAAAAGTGCTTATATAATAGTATTATCCACAGCTTTTTAATAGACTGCGAAAATAAGAAATAAGTTTCAGTCTGCCAATTATTTTTCTTATTAAATTAAACCTGAGCATTTATGCTTTTTTTACAGAAGTTTTTACGATATATTCGTCAAAATCGAGTTCTGTCGCATCAGTAAGCTCAGTTTTTAGAACCACCGAGTTTGCCAGCGTTTGTGTAGCAATATATCCGGCATATTCCTGCACGGCGTCTTCTATTTCAGCACGATTTTCAATCTCCACCACAATCTTATCGGTGATTTCGTAACCGTTGGATTTCCGGATGTTCTGAATACGGTTTACCAACTCGCGGGCAATACCTTCGCGGAGCAATGCTTCAGTTACGGTGATGTCTAATGCCACGGTGAGTTTGCCTTCGTTGGCTACCATCCAGCCCGGCATATCTTCGGTGATGATTTCGGCATCTTCGGCTTCGATCAGCACATCGCCCGACTCCAGTTTCAGGGTATATTGACCATTGCGTTCTATTTCGCTGATTTCGTGTTTGGTCAATGTCCCGAATGCCACGGCAATTTCTTTCATCTGTTTGCCGTATTTCTTACCCAGTGTTTTGAAATTGGGTTTGATTTTCTTTACCAGATTATCCACATCTTTATCAGCCGAAATAACTTCCAGCTCTTTGATATTTACTTCGGTTTTTACCAAATCGGCTACGTAGCTCAATTGCTCGAAGGTTTTATCGTCAGGAGCCGGAACTACAGCCTTACTAAGCGGCTGACGTACTTTCTTTTCAGCTTTCTTACGCAAAGCCAGAATCATCGAAGTGGTTTGTTGCGCCAATTGCATACATTCCTCCAAATTGGTGTCAATCAGCGAAGCATCGTACGTTGGAAAATCAGACAGGTGAACTGATTCGCTACTGTCTTTTCCGGTAACTACGTTCAAATCGAGGAATAGTTGATCAGCAAAGAACGGAGCGATAGGTGCCATCAGGCGTGCTACAGTTTCCAGACAGGTGTAAAGTGTTTGGTAAGCCGCGATTTTATCGTCGTCGTACTCGCCACCCCAGTAGCGTTTGCGGTTCAAACGAACGTACCAGTTGCTCAGGTTTTCGCCCACGAAATCGGAAATTGCACGACCCGCACGGGTTGGCTCGTAGTTTTCGTAGTGTTCCTGTACTTCTTTTACCAATGTATTCAGCAGCGATAAAATCCAGCGGTCGATTTCCGGACGTTTTTCCATCGGGATTTCGGCTTCAGCATAAGTGAATTTATCCACGTTGGCGTACAATGCAAAGAAAGAATAGGTATTGTAAAGCGTACCGAAGAATTTGCGACGCACTTCTTCGATACCTTCAATGTCAAATTTCAAGTTGTCCCAAGGCGAAGCATTGGTCATCATGTACCAGCGCAAAGGGTCGGAACCGTATTTCTCGATGGTTGAGAATGGATCGACAGCATTGCCCAGGCGTTTCGACATTTTGTTGCCGTTTTTGTCGAGCACCAAACCGTTTGAAATAACGCTTTTGAAAGCGACACTTCCTTTAAACATCGTACTAATGGCATGAAGGGTAAAAAACCAACCTCTTGTCTGGTCAACTCCTTCACTTATAAAATCAGCCGGATAAAAGTCCCCCGACTCAACTAAATCCTTATTTTCAAATGGATAATGTAATTGAGCAAATGGCATAGCACCAGAATCGAACCAAACGTCAATCAGGTCGAGTTCGCGTTTCATCGGTTTGCCGGAGGCTGACACCAACACGATGCCATCCACATACGGACGATGAAGATCGATATTTTTTACCGCGTAATTGTCGGCAGTATATTCGCCTACTTTGAAGTTTTTATAAGGATTTTCGGTCATGAATCCGGCCGCGATTGATTTCTCAATTTCGCTCATCAATTCTTCAACCGAACCAATACAAATTTCCTCGGTTCCATCTTCTGTACGCCAGATAGGAAGCGGAGTTCCCCAGTATCGACTGCGACTGAGGTTCCAGTCCTGAAGGTTTTCCAGCCATTTACCGAAACGACCTGTACCAGTAGAAACAGGTTTCCAGTTGATGGTATTGTTCAACGCCATCATCTCTTCGCGACAAGCCGTGGTGCGGATAAACCAGCTATCCAGCGGATAGTAAAGAACCGGTTTGTCAGTACGCCAGCAGTGCGGATAGGTGTGGGTATGTTTTTCTATTTTATAGGCCAAACCTTGCTGTTTCAGCATGATGCAGATAGAAACATCGAGTGTTTCGTCCTGATCAGTCAGGGTGGCATCGTAGGCATTTTTTACATAACGGCCTGCAAATTCTTTGTATTTCTCAATATCTACTTTTTCGGTTACAAACGCTGCATCCAAATCTTCAACCTTAAAGAATTTTCCGCTGCGATCCACCATGGGTTGGCGGTTGCCATCTTTATCGATAAGAAGCATTGGCGGAACGCCATTTTGTTTGGCTACGCGGTCGTCGTCCGCACCAAAAGTAGGGGCAATGTGAACAATCCCTGTACCGTCTTCAGTGGTTACAAATTCGCCGGTGATAACTTTGAAAGCTCCTTCGCCCGGATTTACCCACGGAATCAGTTGCTCGTATTCCAACCCGGCAAGTTCAGAACCTTTGTATTTGGCAATGACTTCGTATTCGTTTTTACCAAGCACAGCACCCAATAGGTTTTCAGCGAGAATAAACTCAGCTTCAACTTTGCTGTAAGGATTGGCAGATTTTATACGAACGTAATCGATGTTCGGTCCCACGCAAAGTGCTGTGTTCGATGGCAATGTCCATGGAGTGGTGGTCCATGCCAGAAAGTATGCATTTTCTTCGCCTTTTATTTTGAACTGAACGGTGGCTGTGGTATCTTTCACATCGCGATAGCAGCCCGGTTGGTTCAATTCGTGTGTGGAAAGGCCTGTTCCGGCAGCCGGAGAATAAGGCTGAATAGTATAGCCTTTGTATAATAAGTTTTTGTTATAAAGCTGTTTGAGCAACCACCAAAGTGTTTCGATGTAACGATTGTCGTACGTGATGTACGGATCGTTCATATCCACCCAATAGCCCATTTTGGTGGTGAGATCTTCCCATTCGCGGGTGTATTTCATTACGTCGCGACGGCAAGCGGCGTTGTATTCATCAACAGTAATTTTTTTGCCGATGTCTTCTTTTGTAATTCCCAATGATTTTTCCACGCCCAGTTCCACCGGAAGTCCGTGCGTATCCCAGCCTGCTTTACGTTTTACCTGAAAGCCCTGCATGGTTTTGTACCGGCAGAAAATATCCTTAATGGTACGAGCCATGACGTGGTGAATACCCGGCATACCGTTAGCCGATGGCGGACCTTCGTAAAATACGAATGAAGGTTTGCCCTCGCGGGTTTCGATACTCTTGTGAAAAACATCGAGTTCCTGCCAACGTTTCAGTTGTTCTTTGTTTACGTCGGAGAGATTTAAGCCGGAATATTCTTTAAATTTTGTCATGAAATTAATTTTCAATTCGGTAATTACCTGTTTTTTCAAAAGGTGCGAATTAGCACATTGACTTATTGGTATATTAGCTCCTATTTAGGGCTGCAAAATTACAAAAATTATCCGAAAAGAAAAAAGAATCAAATGGTTGATTTGGTTTGAATTTTAACCGGTATATCTTCTGATTTGCAGGATGGTCTGAATATAAGGTTAGCTATAGTTATTTTTTCAGAAAACAAGTTTTTAAAACGATGCTGCTGCCATCAATTTTACAATCCACTTCTTCGGTGTTTTCGGTAAGGCGAATGCTTTTTACCCTGGTTCCGCGTTTGATTACCATCGACGATCCACGCACTTTCAGATCTTTAATTACGGTAACCGCATCTCCATCCACCAGCGGAGCTCCATTACTGTCGCGTGGTGTTAGGTCGGGGGTGGTTTCCACTGCATTGGCATCCCATTCATGACCACAGTCGGGACATACGGTCATTGTTCCATCAAAATAGGTGTTGCTCATATTGCATTTCGGACAATCTGGAAATTCATTCATACGTCAATCTGTTTTTTTAGTATATAGTTTAATAAAAAAGTAAACTGCCTCCGCATGGCTATACGGAAGGCAGTTTGAAATATCAGTAGCTAATAGTTGTAAACTATAAGCAATTGGTTAATATGTTAGTATCTGTAGTGTTCCGGTTTGTACGGACCGTTTTCGTTTACGCCGATATAAGCAGCCTGTTCGGGAGTAAGTACCGTAAGTTTCACACCCAGTTGTTCCAGGTGTAAACGGGCTACTTCTTCGTCTAAATGTTTGGGCAGACGATAAACATCCACTGCATAATCTTTGGTGTATAGTTCGATCTGTGCCAGAGTTTGGTTGGTAAACGAGTTGCTCATCACAAACGACGGATGACCTGTGGCGCAACCCAGATTCACTAAGCGTCCATCGGCCAGTAATAAAATGCTGTGCCCGTCGGGGAAAGTGTATTTATCTACCTGTGGTTTAATATTTTCGGGTTTTATTCCCGGATATTTTTTTAGCTTGTCTACCTGAATTTCGTTATCGAAATGGCCAATATTACATACGATGGCACCGTCTTTCATCGCAGCCATGTGATCTATTCTGATAATATCTTTGTTGCCAGTGGTGGTAACAAAGATATTTCCTTCGGCCAAAGCATCTTCTACGGTGCTTACTTTGAATCCTTCCATAGCAGCCTGAAGCGCACAAATAGGATCAATTTCGGTTACAATAACGCGGGCGCCATAAGCCAGCATAGAGCGTGCGCAGCCTTTGCCTACATCGCCATAGCCGCATACTACCACTACTTTGCCGGCCAGCATAATATCGGTAGCACGTTTGATTCCGTCGGCCAGCGATTCGCGGCACCCGTAAAGGTTGTCAAATTTCGACTTGGTAACCGAGTCGTTCACGTTGAACGCCGGGAAAAGCAGAGAACCTTCTTCAAGCATTTGATACAGACGGTGTACTCCGGTAGTAGTTTCTTCGGATACTCCTCGTATTTCGGGAACCATTCGTGTCCATATTCCGTTATCTACCTGAAGTACATCTTTGAGGATGGCATAAAGCAGGCGTTCGTCTTCGCCACCGGCATTTTTATTCAGTACCGAAGCATCTTTTTCGGCAGCAGCCCCTACATGTATCATCATGGTTGCGTCGCCACCATCATCAACAATTACGGTAGGGCCTTTGTGTCCGTCGAAAGTAAGAGCTTGTAGCGTGCACCACCAATATTCTTCCAGGGTTTCGCCTTTCCATGCAAATACCGGAACACCGGCAGCAGCAATGGCAGCCGCGGCATGGTCTTGTGTAGAATAAATATTGCAACTGCACCAGCGCACTTCGGCTCCGAGTTCTACAAGAGTTTCGATGAGAACGGCGGTTTGAATAGTCATATGGAGTGAGCCCATGATACGTGCTCCCCGAAGAGGTTTTTGTTGTCCGTATTTAGTCCGGAGAGCCATAAGTCCCGGCATTTCGTTTTCGGCCAGGATTATTTCCTTGCGACCAAAATCGGCCAGTGATATATCAGCTACTTTATAAGGTAAACTGGCAAATAATTCTGAGTTGCTCATGCGTTTTTAATTATTGTTTTGATTTTTATTGTTTTATTATGTTGTAGTAAAGGCTGCAAAGATACAAATTTTCGATGGAAATACGTATTTTTGTGAAGTGTTTGATGTTAAATAAAATTGCGTTGTTGAAATATAAAAATGTATATTGATATTCATAGTCATAATATTTCCCCGGATAATCCCTTGACTGTCTGTAGTGTAAATGTTGCACAAGCCAAGCGAATACTTACTCCCGGATTTGATGGTTTTCTGTCGGTGGGTATACATCCCTGGGATGTACATGAAACTGATTCTGCTATATTTGATGAAATGGTGGTGGTTGCCCAAGACAAAAGAGTGTTGGCCATAGGCGAATGCGGATTGGACAAAAACAGCAAGGCGACCATCAAGGAACAGGATTATTATTTTGAAAGACAAATATATATTTCTGAACTGCTTGAAAAGCCATTGATTATTCACTGTGTAGCGGCGTTCAACGAAGTTATAGCTTATAAAAAGCGTTTGAAGCCAAAGCAAACATGGATTATCCATGGTTTCAGAGGAAAGCCTCAGTTGGCCGAACAGCTACTCGGACAGGGCTTTGTGTTATCGTTTGGCGAGAAGCACAATCCCGATAGCGTGGCAGTAACTCCGATTGACAAATTATGCGTGGAAACAGATGAGAGTAAGCTGCCTGTGGAGCAAATTTACCACCATATAGCTTTGATTAAGAATTGCCGGCCTCAGGAGCTGAATGCGGCGTGCCGCTTTTTACGCATGTTTGTGTATTAAGTTGCAGGTATTAGTTTTTTTACCATATCGCCGAAGCAAAATTGTGTTCAAAAAATTTTTTATATCGAAACTATGCGTTATAAAAACCAAATTACAAGTATTTTATCTTTTATATTGCGCAATAATTTGTAAATTTGCGCCTTTTAAAAATTTATTATGAAGAAATGTGTTTTAATTATATCCATCTGCACGATGGGTTTTGCTGCTGTTTACGGACAGGGGATTTCGTCGCTTCAACAACGTAAGCTGACAAATGCAATTTTAGCTATATCCAATTTATATGTAGATACGATTAACGATAAGAAGCTTGTGGAAACGGCAATTGAGTCGATGCTCAAGGATCTTGACCCTCATTCGTCGTACATACCTAAAGAAGAGGTGGAGCGTGTAAACGAACCACTCGAAGGTAGTTTTGAAGGTGTGGGTATTCAGTTTCAGTTGCTCGAAGATACGCTGCTGGTAGTTCAGACCATCTCGAACGCACCTGCCGAGAAAGTGGGAGTACTTGCCGGCGACCGCATTGTTTATATCAACGATGAGCTTGTGGCCGGAGTAAAAATGCAGAATTCCGATATAATGAAACGTTTGCGTGGGCCTAAAGGAACCGAAGTTACCGTAAAAATTAAACGCAGAGGAAATAAAGAACTGCTGATTTTCAAAATTATACGTGATAAAATTCCGGTATACAGCATTGATGCACATTACATGATAGGCAAAGATATAGGGTATATTAAGATTAATAATTTTGGAGCCACTACGGTTGAAGAATTTCAGAAAGCATTTACCGAACTTCAGAAAAATGGAATGACATCGCTTATACTAAGCCTGCAGGGCAATGGTGGTGGCTACCTGAATGCTGCGCAGGATTTGGCCGATGAGTTTCTGGGTAATAACCAGTTGATTGTTTATACACAAGGACTTAATCAGCCCAAAAGTGTAATGGCAGCCACTGCCAAAGGACGCTTTGAGTCAGGCAAACTGATTGTGCTTGTAGATGAATATTCGGCTTCGGCCAGCGAAATTCTCTCGGGAGCTATACAGGACTGGGATCGCGGAATTATTGTTGGTCGCCGCACATTTGGCAAGGGTTTAGTTCAGCGGCAGTTACCTTTGGTAGATGGCTCTATGCTGCGACTTACCACAGCGCGCTATTACACGCCTACAGGCCGATGCATTCAAAAATCGTACAAAGATGGGGTAGATAAATATGAGCGAGACATCCTCAACCGCTATAACCATGGGGAGTTTCTTCATGCCGATAGCATTCACTTCCCTGACTCGCTCCGATACCAAACGCTCAAGCTGAAACGTACGGTATATGGCGGCGGCGGTATCATGCCGGATATTTTTGTGCCTATTGATACAACTTCATATACCGATTATCACCGGAAAATAGTGAATCGGGGTGTATTGAACAAAATTGTAGTGCAATATAATGATAACAACAGACTTTTGCTCAAGAAGAAATATCCGACATTCGATAAATTCCGTAGCGGTTATCAGGTGGAGGATGCTTTGCTGGAGCAAATAAAACAATCGGCCGATAAAGAAAAAATAACTTTTGATGCCGTACAGTTTGAGAAGGCCAAACCATTGATAAAACTACAGATAAAGGCCTTGGTTGCAAGAGACTTATGGGATAACAACCAGTATTATCAGATTATTGATGCTGAAAATGAATCATTGACTAAGGCTCTGGAAATACTTCGGACTCCGGGAGCTTATGAGAAAATACTTAAGTAAACCAACGTTTTAGCGGGTATTCCGCAACTTATCTTTACATTGCCGTTTCTTATGGAGTGTCTGTGGTCAGACTTTCATGGAAACGGCTTTGTGATAGTAAACAAATATTAGTGACAGCGCTAAACTTAATGGTAAGCAACGAATCAGAAAAACAAATATGACCGACCAGATTTTAAATTACATTACTTCTAACTGGATTGAAATAGTTGGCTCCCTGCTGAGTTTGATTTATATCTTTTTATCAATCAACCAAAAGGTAAGTCTCTGGATATTTGGCTTTTTATGCTCTGCTTTATATATTGTTGTTTTCTTTCAGAGTAAGTTTTATGCCGATATGTCATTGCAGTTTTATTACCTGGGTGTAAGCGTATATGGCTGGGTGAGCTGGAAACTGGGTAAGCAAAATACCGGAGCGGATATTCCTGTAAAACGAACGAATATGAAACAGGCTCTGGTGATAAGCCTTGTTGCTATTGCGCTTTATATGCTGTATTATTATATTTTAGCCGGTTTTACCGATTCGCCACTGCCCCGTGCCGACTCCCTGACTACAGCACTCAGTATAGTAGCCACATGGATGCTGGCCCGCAAATTAATAGACCACTGGTTGATATGGGTTTTTGTGGATGGTTTATCGGCCGGACTGTATTTTTATAAAGGTTTGTATCCTACGGCTGTTTTATTCGTACTTTATACAATAATGGCTGCGATAGGCTACTTTAAGTGGCGTAAGAGTATGGTTGGCTCTGCAAAGTCTCACTTACGTTAGGCTCTGACTCAGGAGTCAAGCATCGGCAAAAAAGAAATGACAGGCGTAGTAAATCTACAGCCTGTCATTTTTCTTAAATAAATATGTCTTTTCTGAAAAAATCAGAGTTCCAAATCTACATCGTGCAATTCTATCCATGGTAAACCGTGAATATTGAGTTGCTCCATAAACGGATCGGGATTGAATTCTTCTACGTTGTAAACGCCCGGTTTTTTCCACAGACCTTTCATAAACATCATGGCGCCGATCATAGCAGGTACTCCGGTAGTGTAGCTTACGCCCTGTGTGCCGGTTTCCTTGTAAGCAGCTTCGTGACTGCAATTGTTGTACACGTAGTATGTTTTTTCTTTACCATCTTTCAACCCTTTGATGCGGCACCCGATAGAAGTCCAGCCGGTATAATTTTCGCCCAGATCGCCCGGATTTGGCAAAACGGCTTTCAGGAATTGAATCGGAACAATTTTCACTCCGTTGTATTCCACTTCGTCGATGCGAGCCATACCGATATTCTGAATCACACGCAGGTGAGTAAGGTATTCCTGACCAAACGTCATCCAGAAACGGGCACGTTTAATCGTGGGGAAGTTTTTCACCAACGATTCCAACTCTTCGTGATAAATCACATAAGATTCTTTTGGACCAATTTCAGGATAATTCAACGCTTTATGAATTTCGTGCGGCTCAGTCTCCACCCACTGGCCATTTTCCCAGTATTTGCCCCGTTGCGACACTTCGCGGATATTAATTTCCGGGTTGAAGTTGGTGGCAAAAGCTTTTCCATGGTCACCGGCATTACAGTCCACAATATCTAAGTAATGAATTTCATCGAAATGATGCTTGGCAGCGTAGGCTGTGTAAACGCTCGTAACGCCCGGATCGAAACCACAACCCAGAATGGCAGTCAGGCCGGCTTTCTCGAACTTTTCTTTGTAAGCCCATTGCCAGCTGTATTCAAAGTGAGCTTCATCTTTAGGTTCGTAGTTGGCTGTATCCAAGTAGTTTACGCCAGCTTCCAGGCAAGCGTCCATAATGGTCAGATCCTGATACGGAAGCGCCACATTGATAACCAATTCAGGCTTATGTTCGTTCAGTAATGACACGAGTTCAGGAACCACGTCGGCATCCACCTGAGCAGTTTTAATATCCACGCCGTAACGTGCTTTCACGTCGGCGGCTATCACGTCGCATTTCGATTTGGTGCGACTGGCCAAAATGATTTCAGTAAAAACATCCGGATTTTGAGCTACTTTGTGAACCACTACGGTTCCAACTCCTCCGGCACCGATAATCAATACTTTTCCCATTTTTTATTTTAAGATAAAAGAACAAAGATCAAAGAACAAAGACATTCGTAGGATCAATGTTGTTGTTTTTTATGTAATTGAAAAAATTAATAGCATACAAAAATACGGTTTTTTATGCAATCCCGAAAATGTAACAGATTAAGTTGCCAACTGTTCGTTTATTTTCAAAATCAATTCGCTGAGCGACACTACGTCCATCCGGGGAGCCATAGCCCAACCCTTCGGATTTGTGGATACTATAAAAATATAATCGGCCTGAATATCTTCAAAAGCATTATAATTTCCCTTGGATAAAACCGGACTGTAAGACGCTTTACACTCTATAGCGAAAACTTTGTTATAGATTTTCATAACAAAATCGCATTCAGCGCCATGATTGGTACGGTAAAAGAAAAACTCAGCATCATCAAATTGCCCTTTCAGATTTGACAATACAATCTGTTCCCAAAGAGAGCCAAAAACAGGATGACCTGCCACTTGTTCAAAATTCTGTAACTGAATAAGACTTACTGCAATTCCCGAGTCAGAAATATACACTTTGGGCGATTTCACCAACCGTTTTCCCATGTTCGATACATAAGGTGGAATTACCTCCACCATATACGTATTTTCAAGCAGGTCGATATAATTTTTAATTGTTACCGACGATACTCCCAAAGCATTTCCCAGAGTTGAGTAGTTCAATATTTGGCCATTTATATGTGCCAGCATTTGCCACAATCGCCTCATGGTAGTAGGCGTAAATCCGGCCCAGAATTGAAGGTCTCTTTCCAAGAATGTACGGATAAAGCTTTGTCTCCAGTCAAATGACACTTTGGGTGTAGCAGCGAGCAGGCTGCGCGGAAACGCTCCATTCGAAAAATAGGTTTCGAGACTAAAAGAGCTTGAAATTTCGTCGTACAGAAATGGAGTAAGGCGCTTATAATTAATACGTCCGGCCAAACTCTCAGAACTTTGCCGGAGCAAATCCCGCGATGCTGATCCGAGAATCAGGAAACAACCCGGCCTTTTCCAGTCATCCACCAAACTTCTGATTAAAGGAAATAGTTCTGGCTTACGTTGCACTTCATCAATACAAATAAGTTTATCTTTCTGGGATGTCAAAAACCATTCGGCATTTTCCAACTTTTGGATGTCCGATGGGCGCTCTAAATCTAAATAAACGCTATCAGGTATTGTTGAAATAATCTGCTTTACCAAAGTAGATTTTCCACACTGACGTGGTCCAATTACAGCCACAACCGGAAAATGTTGCAAAGCCTCTACAATATCCTGTTTTTTAAGTCTTTCAAATTCCATACAATGCTATTTTACCGTGCAAATTTAAAAATAAATTTTAAATATACACGGTAAAGTATACAATATTTATCTGAAATATTTTTAAATCATCCGTGCAAATTTAAAGTTTGATTTTAAATTTGCACGGATGATTGTTTTTATTTTTGATACTCTGTAGGATCAAAACCCTGAAGTGCTTCCTTGCGTTCGGTGCAGGTGCCACAAGTGCCGCAGTGCACTTCCCGGCCGTTGTAGCACGAATATGTTTTTTCGAAAGGAACGTTTATCTCTTTGCCTATGAGTGCTATCTGGCGTTTGGTAAGGTGGGTAAACGGTGCCAAAATCCCGGTATGGGTATAGGTTCCACAACTAATAGCCTGATTCATAGCCTGAATAAATTCCTCGCGACAATCGGGATAAATCGCGTGATCGCCTGCGTGATTCGATATCAAAAGATATTTACAATCAATACTTTCGGCTATGCCGGCAGCTATACTTAACATGATACCATTGCGGAAAGGCACCACGGTTTTCTTCATATTTTCGTCTTCATAATGACCGTCGGGTATCTCGCCACCCGACTGCAACAAGTCCGAGACAAAGCCCATTTTGTTCAAATCCATTTCAATCACCCTGTGCTCGATTCCCAGCGCCTTACAATTGGAAGCGGCATACGATATTTCACGTGCATTATGTTTCGAGCCGTAATTGAACGATACGGCCAAACGGATACGGTCGGCATATTTGTACAGGGCCACCGAGCTATCCATTCCTCCCGAATAGAGAATCACAATATCTTTTTCCATTTATTTCAAAAAATAATTCTCCTGCAAAGTTAACAAATAAATACTAACTCGCTGAATTCAACACAACCAATATAGCGGAATTATTCAGAATTGAAGGTTGATGTACCCAACCTTTTAGTCGCTTCAGTCGTGATTTGAAGTCAAGCATTGGCGACTTGTAAGCCCATTTCTTATCTTTTTTTGCTGATTGACCGTACATTTCGTATTTTTGCATAATATTTTGAAACAACCATATGACTGATAAAATAAAAAAATACCTGCCAGCCGAATGGGCTGAGCAAAAATTTGTACAGCTAACCTGGCCACATGCAGGCACCGATTGGGTGTACATGCTCGACGAAGTAAATGAATGCTTTACGGCTATTGCCAAAACTATCGTGAGATACGAGAAACTGCTGATTGTATGCGATGAGGTAGATGATATCAGCCCTGTTTTTGACGATACGGAGTTGCAAAGTATTACTTTTGTGCAAATGCCCACCAACGACACCTGGGCGCGGGATCATGGGGGAATCACTGTTTTCGAGAATGAAAAGCCTGTGATCTACGATTTTACATTCAATGGCTGGGGGATGAAATTTGCTGCCAACTACGACAATCAGATTACCCGGAATCTTTATGACGAAGGAGTATTTGAAAATATGGCTTATAAAAACTGCCTGAGTTTTGTACTCGAAGGCGGCAGCATTGAGTCCGATGGTGAGGGAACTCTGCTTACTACTGCTGAATGTTTGCTTTCGGACAACCGGAATAACATTACACGTGAAGAAGCAGAGGCTAAGCTAAAAGAATTTTTGGGCGCGGAACAAGTCTTGTGGCTCAACAGTGGCTATCTGGCAGGTGATGATACGGATAGTCATGTTGATACGCTGGCCAGACTTTGTCCCGGCTACACTATTGCTTACGTAAAATGCGACGACGAAACCGACGAACATTACGAAGCATTGCTGAAGATGGAAGAAGAGCTACAATCATTCAAAACATTAGACGGAAAACCATTTAACCTGATACCGCTGCCCATGGCCGATGACGTATATGACGAAGCAGAAAGATTGCCGGCCACTTATGCTAACTTTTTGATTATAAACGGAGCTGTATTGGTGCCTACATACAATTCGCCCAAAGACGAAGTAGCTAAAAATCAATTACAAATGGCTTTCCCCGGCAGAGAAATTGTGGGCATTGACTGTACGGCGCTTATCAAGCAACACGGATCGCTTCACTGCGTAACGATGCAATATCCGGCCTAAACTATTAGAAAAATTATAAATTCAAATTTCCTTTTTGGGAAAACGATAGGAGGAATTTTTATGAAAATAGCTTTAATTCAACAGTCCAACACGGCTAATCGTGCTGAAAACGTAGCTAAGCTGGAGAAAAACGTACGTGCCTGCGCTGCTCAGGGTGCAGAATTGATCGTATTGCAGGAGCTGCATAACGGACTTTATTTTTGCCAGACCGAGGATCCTTCAGTTTTTGATCAGGCCGAAACAATTCCCGGTGAGTCAACCGAATCGTTTGGCGCTTTGGCCAAAGAGCTGGGCGTGGTGTTGGTACTTTCGTTGTTCGAAAAGCGTGCTGCCGGACTGTATCACAATACAGCTGTAGTGCTTGAAAAAGACGGAACTATAGCCGGAAAATACCGCAAAATGCACATACCGGACGACCCGGCATATTACGAAAAATTTTACTTTACACCCGGCGATCTGGGTTTTACACCTATACAAACTTCGGTAGGAAAGCTGGGAGTGCTGGTGTGCTGGGATCAGTGGTACCCCGAAGCTGCGAGGCTTATGGCTATGGCGGGCGCCGAACTGCTTATTTATCCTACGGCTATCGGCTGGGAAAGCACTGATAGCGAGGACGAAAAAACGCGTCAGTTAAACGCCTGGATAACCGTTCAGCGGGGACATGCCGTGGCCAATGGATTGCACGTGCTGTCGTGCAACCGAACTGGCTATGAGGCAGATCCATCTGGCATTACCAACGGCATTGAGTTTTGGGGCAATAGTTTTGTAGCTGGTCCTCAGGGCGAATTGCTTGCCCAGGCACCCCATAATCAGGAAGAAAACATGGTGTTGGAAATAGATATGAAACGTTCGGAAAATGTTCGCCGCTGGTGGCCTTTCTTCCGCGACAGGCGCATCGATGCGTTTGACGATTTAACGAAAAGATGGAGAGAATAATATAAAAAAAGAATATCAAAAAAACAGGGTGCAAATTTTTTGTTCGCACCCTGTTTTTTTTGAATTTTTATTAGATACCCTGAACCAGTTCTTTCATAATCTGGGTCATCAGAGGTTGTACTTTATTTCCTATTTCCTGAACTTCCTCATGGGTTACTTCTACAATTTTGCCTGGCACTCCAAGGTCGGTTACGATAGACATACCGAATACGCGCATGCCTCCGTGATTGGCCACAATAACTTCGGGCACAGTACTCATGCCTACGGCGTCGGCTCCTATGGCTCTAAAGTAACGGTACTCGGCAGGAGTTTCAAAGGTTGGCCCGGATGTGCCTACATAAACGCCCTCTACAACTTTTATTTTGTTTTGTTCGGCTATTGCTTTCGCTTTGACTATCAGTTCTTTTGAGTAGGCTTCGCTCATATCGGGGAAGCGTGGTCCCAGTTCCGGGTGGTTTTTCCCACGCAACGGATGCTCAGGGAAAAGATTGATATGATCGGTTATAATCATCAAATCGCCAATTTCAAAATCGGGGTTTACACCTCCCGATGCGTTAGAAACCAGCAGATTTTCAATGCCTATGGCTTTCATTACGCGTACAGGAAAAGTTACAGCTTTCATATCATAGCCCTCGTAGTAGTGAAAACGTCCCTGCATAGCCACTACATCTACACCACCCAATTTACCTACTATTAATTTCCCGCTGTGTCCTTCAACTGTTGATACCGGGAAATTTGGAATTGTTTCGTAGGCTATGTCGGTTCTGTCGGTTATTTGAGTTACAAGGTTGCCAAGCCCTGTGCCCAGTATAATGCCTGTTTTGGGGTTTGATTTTATTTTAGACTTCAGAAAGTCAGCTGTTTCTTGAATTTTCTGTAACATAATTTAAAATTTTGTTTTTGAAGATGTTTTCTTGTTGGTTCAATATTTTTACTTTAATGGGCAGGGCGAATAAATACTGTTTCAGCTCTGCCGGGAAATTTTTATCCGATACAAATCTTGCTGCATCTTTTTCGGTAGTAACGATTATTTTGCGCGGATGGTTTATTTTTTTGAAAGTATTTTCAATAAGTTTATAATCCGAAGGCTTAAAATTATAATGATCCGGGAAAGACAGGGTATCAATATTTTGATAAATACCGGATAGTTTTTCTATCATTGTAGCGGGGTTGGCAATGCCCGAAACAATCAGTACACTGGTTATTTCGTCAGCAATTTCGGCTTCAGAGTCTTCGGTGGACTGGTAGGCAAATACCGGCTGGAGATTACCATACTCAAAAGTTGAAAAAAACAAATGTTGATGTGGTAATACAACAAATTCTTTTTCGAGCAGGCGTATTCCTATATCTGAAATGTCTTCCGGGCATTTTGTAACCAGAATAATATCGGCTCGTTTAAAGCCATGTTTGCTTTCGCGCAAATTTCCACCCGGCAAAATAGAATCATGTGTATATAAATTGGCATAGTCGGTCAGTAGCAATGATAATCCGGCATTGATTCTACGATGCTGAAAGGCATCGTCGAGTACAATAGCGTTGATTTGAGGAAACTGCTTGAGCAGGTTTTTAACTCCTCTTACGCGGTTTTCATCAACGGCCACTATAGTATCTTTATTTTTAAGATAGACCTGATAAGGTTCGTCGCCAATACGCGTGGAGCTGGCTTTTTCGTCGGCAAGAATGTATCCGCGCGTTTTGCGTTTGTAGCCTCTGCTTAGCATGGCAGTTTTGAATTGTGGCTTCAGGAGTTGCAGTACGTATTCTACGTGGGGGGTTTTTCCTGTGCCGCCAATTGCCAGATTGCCAACAGAAATCAAAGGGGTGCTAAACGATGTAGAGTGTGCTATTCCTCTGTCGTACATCCAGTTTCGAACGGCCACGATAGAGCCGTAAAGAGCCGAAAATGGAATTAAGATAATGTTTCTCCAAGTAGGTTTCAAGTGATTTTTCTCGCCATATTTGTTTGGGCGGACAACAAAGATACAATATTTGGAATAAAAAAACAATATCGTATCTAAGTACCTGTCAGGGTACGGGGTCGTATCCGCTACCACCCCATGGATGGCAACTCATGATGCGTTTCAAGGCCAGCCACCCACCTTTAAATATCCCGTATTTAAGCACGGCTTCTACCGTATATTGTGAGCATGTTGGGGTGTACCGGCATCGCGGCGGTATCATGGGCGAGATGCTGTAGCGGTAAAAATATACCGGTATCAGGAATATATGTCTGAGAACTTTCTTCAGTTTGCAGGTTTTTTAAGGGGTTATTAGTTTTTCGCTGATTCGTGTCAGGGCTTGTATTATTTTAGTTTCAATCACATCGAATTCAAGCTCCTGATCTGCTACATAGTGAAACGCTATTTGAAGGCGAATGTTTTTTTCGATACATTTTTCTACAAGAATATTTTTATTCAGCCGATAAGCTTCGCGCATCAGGCGTTTTATCCGGTTTCTGTCTACGGCTCGTTTAAATTTTTTTTTCGGAACGCTGAACATAATCCTGACAGCCACCACCTGTTCTTCGGTGGGTACCATATACACTACACGCACCGGATAGGCAATAAAAGCTTTTCCTCCGGCAAATAGCTTGTTGATGCGTATTTCGCCGCAGAGGTGTTCTTTTTTGGGTAGGGAGGTGTCCATGTAGTTGATTTATGTTTTTCTGTAAAAAAATATTCCCAAAAGTAAGGAAAAACTCCGATACTTTTGGGAAGACAATCTGTTTGAGAAGAAATAATTATTTCCTGGATTTTTTAATATATTCTTTCATGTAGTTTTCCAAAGCCATGGTCATCGACGGAACTCCGGGAACGGGAGCTTCCAGATCGAGGCGCAAGCCGGCATCGCGAACGGCTTGTGCGGTAGTGGCTCCAAAGCAGCCAATCTGTATCTCGCCCTGCTCAAAGTTTGGAAAATTTTTCAACAAAGAGCTTATGCCTACCGGGCTGAAAAACAGCAGCATGTCGTAGTTGAACTCTTCGTCAGGTCCAAAATCATTGCTTACTGTTTTATACATAACAGCTTTGGTGAATGTGATTTTAGACTTTTCGAGAATAGACGTAGTTTCTTCGTTTTGTACATCGGAAGTGATGAACAGGTATTTCTCGTCGGCATGCTTGTTCATGATAGTTACAAGCTCGTTCATTTTTCCGGTAGCGCCGTAAAAAACTTTCCGTTTTCGGTAGTGAATGTAATGCTGCAGGTATACGGCTACTGACTCCGAAACACAGAAATATTTCATTGTTTCGGGTATTACAATTCTCATCTCTTCGCATAAGCGGAAAAAATGATCAATGCCATGACGGGCATTAAAAATTATGGCTGTATAATCCAGAATAGAAATTCGCTGAGCACGGAAATCCTTGGCACTAACAGGCTCAACTTTGATAAATGGGCGGAAGTCAATCTTTACATTGTACTTATCGCTAATATCGAAGTAGGGAGACTTATCTGTGGTTGGTCGTGGTTGCGACACCAGTATCTTCTTAATTTTCAAAGCGGTAAACTTTAATAATTAAACACCATTTTATATCGAAACAAATGCCTCATATAGCAATATTAAAGGCAGAATTTCGAGGGTGCAAAGATACAACAATATATAAAAAGATGCTACAAATTTCCTGAAAAAAATTTGAAATAGTTTGATAATGATTAAAATGCAGGCAATTAGGCATAAAATTAGAGCGATTGTCAGCGTATAGGGGTTAATCCATTCAAAACCGTATATCTGTAATAACAACGTGGGATAAAGCGATATACTCAGATAAAAAATGACATTGGAATAGCTTTCAAGCGCCAGTTTCAACGAAAGATTATCCAGAAACACATAACCCAATATTCTGCTTAACAGGTATTTAAAAATAAAAAAAGCAGATGTGATGGCTAAATATATCAGATAGGTTTTAAAATGGTAACCATCTGCGGCATCAAAGAGATAATAATAGGCATATAAACTCAATACTCCCACGGAGAAAACGTGAAGCAGAAATCTGGAGCCGGAGTTGTTTAGTGTGGTTTTGCTGAAAATACTTGAGCGCTCTTTTACATGAAAAAAGTTGGTGATGGACTCCGATAGCCAGGCTGTAGAGCGGGCAAGCGACAGTACAAGTATCATGAATAAAGCCATAAGTACACCAAAAACCCAATCTTCCGAAGCTGGTACCGAGGGATGATTGATGCCTTTGTAGCCTTTGGGAACGTAGGTGATTACTGTGTCCGTCACAATTTTTACCGAGTCGGCACGGAGCAGCGAGTCCTGATGTAGCGAGTCGGGATTTAAAGTGGCAGTGTCAGTTATGTGGGTTAAACTATCGTTCCGGGCCATGTGTTTTTTTTGTTTAAAATGCAGCTAATTTACGGGTGTTCTTGTCCCAGTGCGGAGCGTTGCCGATAGCCTGAATTACATCTTCGGCCTTGTCAACTACCTGCCACATGTTTCGATGAATATCGCGCATAAAATTTTCATCTACAGCTTTATGCAGCATTTCGATGAGTGGGTTGAAATAGCCGTTCACATTTACAATGATAATAGGTTTTGTGAAAATGCCAAGTTGTTTCCATGTAATAATTTCGAGGAGCTCTTCCAGCGTACCGCACCCACCCGGGAGTGCCACGGCAGCATCGGCCATCGAGGCCATTTTTTCCTTTCTTTCGTGCATGGTTTCGGTCATGATAAGTTCTGTGAGCCCGTTGTGGTTCCATTCCTGCTCGCACATAAAGCGCGGTATCACCCCGGTAACCTCGCCTCCCGAACGCAATACGCTATCGGCAATTTCGCCCATCAAACCCAACGATCCACCGCCATATACCAACCTGAGGTTAAGCGCAGCCATAGCTGCTCCCAGCTGTTTGGCTGCTTCAAAGTAAACAGCATTTATTTTTGTGCTTGATGCACAATATACACAGATATTTTGCATGTAAAAATCGTCTTGAAAAAAAATATGAAAATGAATAATAATTACCCCAATGCGTATAAATTAATTTTCACTAAAAAACGTCCGTTAATTCGGTAACGTCTGCAAAAATACAGTTTCTTTCCGTATTTTTGAATACTGAACTTGCTTAAATAATAAAATTGTGTATTATTGAAGCTAAATTATTGAAGCCAAAATA
>Ga0316603_10000130_pt1 | contig 48645 bp, 51 predicted proteins | sample OWC_soil_day10_n_FD_207649 | JGI IMG/M metagenome (GOLD analysis project Ga0316603, IMG submission 207649) | Wetland soil microbial communities from Old Woman Creek delta, Ohio, United States - OWC_soil_day10_noCT | ecosystem: Environmental > Terrestrial > Soil > Wetlands | place: USA: Ohio... | reverse complement strand
TGGAGTCTGAACACCAGACCGCGTGCCACCCTGGGTTTTAGAACACCGGCGGCTGTCTTCTTCGAAGATTGCGTAAAGCAAAATGCCAACATCCCAACCGGTGTTGCACTTGATGTTTGAGACCGCCAAGCAAAAAGAAGGCGACCCTGGGTCGGTGCCCGCTGCGCGGGTTCCCTGCGCTACTCGAAACGCCGGGCGGCTGCGCAACTCGGGGCTGCGCCCCTCAAACAGTGCTCGCCGAAGGCCCCCGGCGTTTCTGCGTTGCTCGGCACCTCTCAAGGGGCCCGGCAAGGCGTCGCCGCCGAACCGACAGAACTCGTTATTGGCTGTTTTTTTGTTTGGCCGCTGCCAGCGGGCTTTTTCTGGGGCAGAGCCGTCGTTCCGTGACGCTTTTCGGGTCCCCATGAGAGGCGCTGAGCAACGCAGGCTTAAGCGGAAAAAGGGCGAGGACTGTCTGAGGGCGAAGCCCGAGTTCCGCAGCCCCCGCTTAAGCCGAGTAGCGCAAGGAACCCGCGCAGCGGGCGCCGACCCTGGGGTCGCCTTCTTCTTTGGCTACTTTCTTCTTGGCGAAGCAAGAAGAAAGTATGCCCGCCCTCAAGGCGGAACACACCCGCCAAACAAGCCAACACAACAATTTGCCGAGCAGCAGATAAAACCAGAAAACCAAAAACAGGAAAGCCTCCGCTCACCGGAGGCTCCCCCGCTCAAAACCAAAAACCCGCAAAACTACATCCTCTCAATCATCGCCTCCCCAAACCCCGAACAAGAAAGCTCCTCCGCCCCCGCCATCAAGCGGGCAAAGTCATAAGTCACCTGCTTGTCGCCGATGGCCGCTTCCATCGCCCGGATCACCAGATCCGCCGCTTCCTTCCACCCCAGATGCCGCAGCATCATTTCGGCGGAGAGAATCAGCGACCCGGGATTGACCTTGTCCTGGCCGGCGTATTTCGGCGCCGTACCGTGCGTCGCCTCGAAGCAGGCGTACTGGTCGGAGATGTTGGCGCCCGGCGCGATGCCGATACCGCCGACCTGGGCGGCCAGGGCGTCGGAGATGTAGTCGCCGTTCAGGTTGGTGGTGGCGATCACGTCGTATTCGGCGGGGCGCAAGAGTATCTGCTGCAGGAAGGCGTCGGCGATCGAATCCTTGATGATGATCTCTCGACCGGTGTGCGGGTTCCGGACCTCGCACCACGGGCCGCCGTCGATCAACTCGGCACCGAACTCTTCCCGGGCCACCTGGTAGGCGACGTCACGGAACAGGCCTTCGGTGTATTTCATGATATTGCCCTTGTGCACGATGGTCACCGACTTGCGATCGTTGGTGATGGCGTACTTGATGGCAGCGCGCACCAGGCGGGTGGTGCCTTCGACGGAAATCGGCTTGATGCCGATGCCGGAAGTCAGCGGAAAACGAATTTTCTGGACGCCCATTTCCTCCTGCAGGAACTTGATGACCTTCTTGGCGCCCTCCGAGTCGGCCGCCCACTCGACGCCAGCGTAGATGTCCTCGGTGTTCTCGCGGAAGATGACCATGTTGGTCAGTTCCGGATTCTTCAGCGGCGAGGGCACGCCCTTGAAATAGCGCACCGGGCGGACGCACTGGTAGAGGTCGAGTTCCTGGCGCAGGGCGACGTTCAGCGAACGAATGCCGCCGCCAACCGGTGTCGTCATCGGGCCTTTGATGGAAACCGAGTATTCCTTCAATGCCGCGAAGGTTTCGCTGGGGAACCACTCATCCGGACCATACAGGCGGGTCGATTTTTCGCCGGCAAAGACCTCCATCCAGTGAATTTTCCGGCTGCCGCCGTAGGCCTTGGCGACCGCCGCATCGATGACCTTGATCATGACCGGGGTGATATCGATACCGATGCCGTCGCCTTCGATGAAGGGAATGATCGGGTTATGGGGGGTGGCCTGCCCGGGAACGATTTTCTGACCACCTGCTGGAATCGTGATGTGGGATGTCATGCTCACTCCTTGCGTTGTTATTGAACGACCTGGATTTCGTCGCGCCTCCCTCGCTGGGGGCGCCGGACGGGGGTTGGCAGCGCCCGGCAGCGCTGACGATTATGAAGCAAAAAGGGCCGAGATGTCAGCCATCTCAGCCCTTGGAAAACGCCCTGCCAAACACCGCTGGCGCGGCCCCGGCTAAGGGACCGCGCCAGTTTGCAGCATCAGCCGCGCATTGCCTTCAGCGCGGCATTGAAGGTCGGACTCGGACGCATCACCGCCTTGCACTTCACGGCGTCGGCCAGATAGTAGCCGCCGATATCGGCCGGCTTGCCCTGCACCGTCTTCATTTCAGCCACGATCTGCGCTTCGTTGTCGGTCAGCACCTTGGCCAGCCCGGCGAAATGGGCCGCCAGTTCCTTGTCCTCGGTCTGGGCAGCCAGTTCCTGCGCCCAGAACATGGTCAGGTAGAACTGCGAGCCGCGGTTGTCGAGCTCGCCGGTTTTCGGCGACGGCGACTTGTTGTTGTCGAGCAGCTTGCCGGTAGCGGCGTCCAGGGTCTTGGCGAGGAGCACGGCGCGCTGGTTGCCCTCCTTGATCCCCAGTTCTTCGAGCGAGACGGCCAGGGCCAGGAACTCGCCGAGCGAATCCCAACGCAGGTGGTTTTCCTGCGTCAGTTGCTGCACGTGCTTCGGGGCCGAACCGCCGGCCCCGGTTTCGTACATGCCGCCGCCGTTCATCAGCGGCACGATCGACAGCATCTTGGCCGAGGTACCCAGTTCCATGATAGGGAAGAGGTCGGTCAGGTAGTCGCGCAGGATGTTGCCGGTCACCGAGATGGTGTCCAGGCCGCGGGCGACGCGTTCCAGCGTGAAGCGCATGGCGCGGACCTGCGACATGATCTGGATGTCGAGACCACTGGTGTCGTGATCCTTGAGGTATTTCTGGACCTTCTTGATCAGTTCGTTCTCGTGCGGACGATAGCTGTCCAGCCAGAAGATGGCCGGCATGCCGGACTGGCGGGCGCGGGTGACAGCGAGCTTGACCCAGTCGCGGATCGGTGCGTCCTTGACCTGACAGGCGCGCCAGATGTCGCCGGCTTCAACGTTCTGGGTCAGCAGCACTTCGCCGGTATTGATATCGACAATGTTGGCGATGCCATCATCGGTGATTTCGAAAGTCTTGTCGTGCGAGCCGTATTCCTCAGCCTGCTGGGCCATCAGGCCGACGTTCGGGACAGTACCCATGGTCCGCGGATCGAAGTTGCCATGCCATTTGACGAAATTGATCATCTCCTGGTAAATGCGGGCAAAGGTCGATTCCGGCATGACGCACTTGCTGTCGTACTGCTTGCCGTCGGCGCCCCACATCTTGCCGCCCTGACGAATCATGGCCGGCATGGAAGCGTCGACGATGATGTCGTTGGGCGAGTGGAAGTTGGTGATGCCCTTGGCCGAGTCGACCATCGCCAGACGCGGGCGGTGTTCCTGACAGGCGTGCAGGTCGCGGATGATCTCGTCGCGCTGCGATTCCGGCAGCGCCTTGATCTTCTCGTAGAGCGTGGCCATGCCGTTATTGACATTGATGCCCAGTTCGTCGAAGACCTTGCCGTGCTTCTCGAAGGCTTCCTTGTAGTAGATTTTGACGCAGTGGCCGAAGACGATCGGGTGCGAGACCTTCATCATCGTCGCCTTGACGTGCAGCGAGAACAGGATGCCGGATTCGCGGCAATCTTCGAGCTGGGCTTCGTAGAAGTCGCAGAGCGCCTTCTTGCTCATGAACATCGAGTCGATGATCTCGCCTTCGAGCAGCGAGAGTTTCGGCTTCAACACGGTGGTCTTGCCGCCCTTGGCGATCAGTTCCATGCGCACATCGCGCGCCTTGTCCAGGGTCAGGGATTTTTCACCGTGATAGAAGTCGCCAGTTTCCATGTGGGAAACGTGGGTCTGCGACCATTGTTTCCATTCGCCCATCGAGTGCGGGCGTTTCTTGGCGTAGTTCTTGACGGCAGCCGGTGCGCGGCGATCGGAATTGCCTTCGCGCAGCACCGGATTGACGGCGGAACCCAGGCACTTGGCGTAACGGATCTTGAGCGCCTTTTCTTCATCGCTATTGGCCATTTCCGGATAGTCGGGAATGGCGTAGCCCTTGGCCTGCAATTCCTTGACACAGGCGATCAACTGGGCGACCGAGGCGCTGATGTTGGGCAGCTTGATGATGTTGGTGTCCGGCAGCAGGCACTTCTTGCCCAGTTCGCCGAGGGTATTGGGAACCCGCTGTTCTTCGCTCAGGCACTCGGGGAACTCGGCTAGTACGCGAGCTGACACGGAAATGTCGGCTTTTTCGATCTCAATGCCGGCCGGTGCGGTAAAAGTCCGCACGATCGGCAAGAATGCACACGTCGCGAGCAACGGCGCTTCGTCGGTCAACGTGTAAATGATTTTTGACTTTCCACCAGCCATGAATATCCCCTTGCGTTGGATTGGATGATTATTGGTCCGGGCGAACCCCGGAACTTATTTAAAGCAGTTTGCAAAAAGCAAAACGTTGAAAGTATCGGCTTCCCGCGCATCCCAGTCAACGAAACAGGTTTTCACAGGGTGACCGGACGGCCCCCAGAGCGCGCTCTCTCCGGCCTTTTCAGCCGGACGCGGTGCTACCATCGGGCCTTCTGCAGGAGACAAAACACAATGAAAATATCCGTTGGTCTCTACGGCACCAATGCCCACCAGATCGCACTCGCCATGATCCAGGGGTTCAACCGCCATTACAGCCTGTTCCGCGCCACCAGCCAGGCAGCCAAGGCGCGCTTCGAGCATGGCGACTGGCTCGGCGTGCACCAGGCGGTCAAGGAGCGCATCCGCTTCTACGACGACCGCGTCGACGAGTGCGTCGAGCGCCTGGACCACGAGTTCAACGTGCGCCACCTTGAGCCGCCGACCTGGCAGCAGATCAAGCTGCTCTACATCGGCCTGCTGCTCAACCACAAGCAGCCGGAACTGGCCGAAACCTTCTTCAATTCGGTCACCACCAGGATCCTGCACCGCGACTATTTTCACAACGACGTGTTGTTCGTCCGCCCGACCCTATCGACGGAAAACCTCGAAGCCGACAACGACCCGATCTACCGCAGCTATTACGCCAAGGCCGACGGCCTGCACGGCGCGATGCGCAGCATCATTGCGGATTTCCACTGGCAACGGCCGTTTGCCGATCTGGCGCGCGACGTCGACCAGGTTTACCGCAGCATCAGCCACTTCCTGCAGGGCATTCCGCGGCGCGAGGTAAATTTCCAGATACAGGTCCTGGCCTCCGCCTTCTATCGCAACAAGGCCGCCTACATCATCGGCAAGGCGATCAATGGCGCCGCCGAATACCCCTTCGCCATTCCCGTCCTGCACGATGCCGACGGCCGGCTTTACCTCGACACCGTGCTGCTCGACGCCTGGCGCATCGGCCTGCTCTTCTCGCTGTCGCGCGCCTATTTCATGGTCGACATGGAAGTGCCGTCCGGCTACGTCCAGTTCCTGCGCAGCATCATGCCCAACAAACCGCGCTCCGAAATCTACGTCATGCTCGGCCTCGGCAAGCAGGGCAAAACCATGTTCTTCCGCGACTTCATCTACCACCTGCACCATTCGGAAGACAATTTCATCATGGCCCCCGGCATCCGCGGCATGGTCATGCTGGTGTTCACGCTGCCCTCCTTCCCTTACGTCTTCAAGATCATCAAGGATGTCTTCAGCGCCGCCAAGAACACCGACAAGGCCACCGTCAAGAAGAAATTCCTGCTCGTCAAACAGGTCGACCGCGTCGGCCGCATGGCCGACACCCTGGAATTCTCCAACGTCGCCTTCCCCTTGAAGCGCTTCGCCGACGAAGTGCTGAGCGAATTACGCACGGTGGCCCCCTCCTGCTACGAAATCGAAGGCGAGAGCCTGATCATCAAGCATCTCTATATCGAGCGCCGGATGGAGCCGCTCAACATCCACCTCGAGCGCATGGAGCGCAGCAACAACAGCGCCGGCCTGGAACACGCCATCCGCGAATACGGCAGCGCCATCCGCGAACTGGCGCAGGCCAACATTTTTCCGGGCGACATGCTGTGGAAGAATTTCGGCGTCACCCGCTACGGCCGCGTCGTGTTCTACGACTACGACGAAATCGAATACATGACCGACTGCAATTTCCGCAAGATCCCGGTCGCTCCCGATTACGAAACGGAAATGTCCGGCGAAGTCTGGTATCCGGTGGCCCGGAACGATATTTTCCCGGAAGAGTTCAGCACCTTCCTGCTCGCCTCGCCGACGCTGCGCCAGGTCTTCCACAAATACCACGCCGACCTGCTGACCCCAGAATTCTGGCAGAACGCCCAGCAGAAGATTCGCGACGGCCACGTCGAGGACTTTTTCCCTTATCCGCAGGAACTGCGCTTCTGCAATAACCGTCCCGACGCTTCCTGAACAAGACAGGGCCGCAAGCGCGGCCCTGGTCGGATTTGCGACGAACCCGCCTTAGCTGTGGCCGGTACTGCCGAAACCACCCTCACCGCGCTTGCTGGCGTCGAACTCATCGACAATATTGAAGCCGACCTGCAGCACCGGCACGATGATCATCTGCGCGATGCGATCCAGCGGGTTCAGCGTGAATTCCGTCTGGCCGCGATTCCACACCGAAACCATCAATTCGCCCTGGTAATCGCTGTCGATCAGGCCAACCAGGTTGCCGAGCACGATACCGTGCTTGTGACCGAGGCCGGAGCGCGGCAGGATCATTGCCGCCAGGCCGGGATCGGCCAGGTGGATGGCCATGCCGGTCGGCACCAGCACGGTCTGGCCGGGGACAACGGTCAGCGGCTCGGCAATGCAGGCGCGCAGGTCGAGACCAGCCGAACCGGGCGTCGCGTAATGGGGCGGCGTGTCGCGCAGGCGTTGGTCGAGAATCTTTACATCAATCGTGTGCATCGTCGCTTCCTGTTAAATGGGCAATGTGTTCTACAAGCTGGCGAGCCAGCACCGATTTCGGCGCCGGGGTCAGCGGATGGACGCCAGTCTCGTCAAAGAGGACCAGCCGGTTGTCGTCGCCGCCGAAGCCTTCCTGGATCAGGTTGCCGGCGATCAGCGGGATATTCTTCCTGTGCCGCTTGGCCTGGGCATATTCTTCGAGATTGCGGCTCTCAGCCGCGAAGCCGACGCAGAACGGGCCATTCTTCAAAGCCGCGACTTCGGCCAGGATGTCCGGGTTCTCGACCAGTTCGATCGGCGGCACGCCGCCGGTATCTTTCTTCAACTTGTGTTCGGCCGCATTGGCCACGCGGTAATCGGCCACCGCCGCCACGCCGATGAAAATATCGGCAGAAGCCGCCCGCGCCAGCACGGCGGCGTGCATCTCGAGCGCACTCCTGACATTGACGCATTCAACGCCCTGCGGCACCGGCAGCGCCACCGGCCCGGAAACCAGCGTCACCTCGGCACCGGCCTGGCGGGCGGCGCGGGCCAGGGCATAGCCCATGCGCCCGGAAGACAGGTTGGTGATGCCGCGTACCGGGTCGATGGCTTCGAAGGTCGGCCCGGCGGTCAGCAAGACTTTCCGGCCGGCCAGCAATTTTGGTGTGAAGAAGGCGATGACTTCCTCGAGAATTTCTTCCGGCTCCAGCATGCGGCCGGCGCCGACTTCGCCGCAAGCCTGTTCGCCGCTCGCCGGGCCGAGTATCTGCACGCCGTCGGCCGCCAGTTGCGCCACATTGCGCTGCGTCGCCGGGTTCTGCCACATCTGCAGATTCATCGCCGGCGCCACGAGGAGCGGACAAGCCCGGGCCAGCACCATGGTGGACAGCAGATCGTTGGCCAGGCCGTGGGTGATGCGCGCCAGGAAATCGGCCGAGGCCGGCGCCACCAGCATCAGGTCGGCCGAACGCGACAGATCGATATGCGCCATGCCGTTCGGCATGCGCTGATCCCACTGATCGGTGAATACCGATTTGCCGGACAAGGCCTGAAAGGTCGTCGTCGTCACAAAATGCGTCGCCCCCTCGGTCATCGCCACCTGCACCTCGGCGCCCTGCTTGACCAGCAGGCGGACCAGCTCGGCGGCCTTGTAGGCGGCGATACCGCCGGTTACGCCGAGTATTATGCGTTTTGCATTTAATTCCATCATCTTGCCATTAGAATGTGAGCCTGGCCATTTTATAGGAAATAACATGGCGATCACCGACTGGCCCGCCGGCGAACGACCGCGCGAACGTTTGCTGGCGCATGGCCCGGCCCATCTCTCGGATGCCGAACTGCTGGCCATTTACCTGCGTGTCGGCGTGCGCGGCAAGAGTGCCGTCGATCTGGCGCGCGACCTGCTGTTGCGCTTCGACGGCCGCCTCAACCGTCTGGCGGACGCTTCGCTCAACGAACTGGCCAGCGTTTCCGGCATTGGCCTGGCCAAGGCCGCCCAGCTCAAAGCCAGTTTCGAACTGGCCCGCCGCGCCCTGCTCCAGGACATGGCGAAACGCGACACCTTCGCGGCACCGGGGGCCGTTCGCGACTGGCTGCGCCTGAAACTGGCCGACCGGCCGCATGAAATCTTTATGGCGTTGTGGCTGGATGCGCAGAATCGTCTACTAATAGCGGAAGAACTTTTCGTCGGCACCTTAACCCAGACTTCCGTCTATCCCCGGGAAGTGGTCAAGGCCGGCTTGGCCCGCAATGCCGCCGCCGTCATCCTCGCTCACAATCACCCGTCCGGCCTCGCCGAGCCCTCGCGGGCCGACGAAATGCTCACCGGCACCTTGAAGGAAGCCCTGGCCATGGTCGATATCAAGCTGCTCGACCATTTCATCGTAGCCGGCAACAGCCCGCCGCTATCCTTTGCCGAACGGGGACTTTTATAGAAAAAGCAAAAAATGCTTGATAGAAGCCATCATTATTCGTAAAATCGCGGGCTTTCTTCTAGCGAATTCTGGAGCACCAATCATGGCGCGAGTCTGCCAAGTAACGGGTAAAGCCCCGATGGTTGGGAACAAAGTTTCCCACGCCAACAATAGAACGAAGCGTCGCTTCCTGCCGAATCTGCAGTACCGCCGCTTCTGGGTCGAAAGCGAAAACCGCTTCATCCGCCTGCGCGTTTCCAACGCCGGTCTGCGCTTGATCGACAAGAACGGTATTGATACCGTCCTGGCCGACCTGCGTGCCCGTGGCGAAGTCTGATTAAGGAAGGATAAGTAAAATGGCTAAAGGCGGACGCGAAAAAATCAAGCTGGAATCTACAGCTGGTACCGGACACTTCTACACCACCTCCAAGAACAAGCGCACAACGCCTGAAAAACTGGAGTTCAACAAGTACGATCCGAAGGCTCGTAAGCACGTTGCTTACAAGGAAGTGAAGCTGAAGTAATTCAGCCTCCTCCAGCTTTCGACAAACCCGCCTTTCGGCGGGTTTTGTTTTTTCTACCCGCTTTTTCTCAGGCCCGGCGCTTGAGAAGAAATACGGCGTAGCCGAGAATGCCGGCAAAAACCAGCACCGACCAGTTGGCCATCGACAGGTCGAGGAAGACCCATTCCTTGCTGGTACAAAACCCGGTCGCCAGGAAAAGCGGTGGATATTGCATGCCCAGCCAGTCCACCAGGCGCTCGATGAGGTTGGGATCGGTATAGCTGCACTCATTTGCCAGCTCGGGGAAAGCTTGCATCCAGGTCTGGTAGGCGGCCACTCCCATGCCGAGCACAGCCAGCCCGGCAACCAGGACCGCCCAGACGATACGTCCGGCCGGCAGCAGGTAACCGGCCACGGCGACGCCGCCGACCAACAAATAGACCAGACGCTGGAAAATACACAACGGACACGGCGCCAGATGCAACATGGCCTGCAGTTCCAAACCAAAACCCACCAACCCAAAACAACCCAGCGCCAAAGTGGCAAACCACGCCCGGAGGGGCACTTGCGAAAAAACCATGGTGATGCTTTCCGAGAAAATGTAGGTCAGTCCGGAATTCTAAGCCATGCCTGAACCATCGACGCAAGCAGCTTTACACCTCCACCCGGCGCAGGGAAGTGGACCCCGCCCCGACAGGCCGTTAAGATTGCACTATGAATACACGCATCCTCCTTGTCGAAGACGACGAACGGCTGGCCGAACTGACCGCCGAATACCTGACCAAGAACGACCTGCAGGTCACCATCGAAGGCCGCGGCGATACCGCCGAGACGCGCATCCTGGCGGAACAGCCGGATCTGGTGATTCTCGATGTCATGCTGCCCGGCAAGGACGGCTTCGAAGTCTGTCGCGCCGTGCGCCAGCAATACCGGGGCGTAATCCTGATGCTGACCGCGCGCGACGAGGATTTCGACCAGATTCTCGGCCTCGAAATGGGCGCCGACGACTACATCGCCAAGCCCGTCCAGCCGCGCGTCCTGCTCGCCCGCATCAAGGCCCTGCTGCGCCGCCTGCCGACGGCCGGCGACAACAACGGCAACGAAAACGAAAACATGGTCTTCGGCCAGTTCCGCATCAGTCAGGCGACCCGTACCGCCTCGCTGGGCGGCGCCACCATCGACCTGACCACGGCCGAATTCGACCTGCTCTGGCTGCTTGCCTCGCATGCCGGCAACGTCCTGTCGCGCGACGACCTGTTGCAGGAACTGCGCGGCATCGGCTTCGACGGCCTGGACCGCTCGATCGACGCCCGCATCTCGCGCCTACGCAAGAAACTCAACGACGACCCGGAAAACCCGACCCGGATCAAGACCGTACGCGGCAAAGGCTACCTCTTCAGCAAGCATGACTGGAACTGAGCCCCAGCCCGACGGCAAAGGCGACAACGAAAGCAGCCAGGGCCTTGCCCGCTCACTGTTCCGGGTTTCCCTGCCGCGTTGGCGGGGCAGCCGTTACAGCCTGTCCAAGCTGTTTTTCAATTTCTACCTGCTGGCCATGGGCTCCTTCGTCGCCATCGCCTTCACCGCCGACTTCATCATTTCCACCGCCCAGCGCGGCATCACCGACGATTACGCACGGCGCTTCATGCGCGGCACGATCACCTTGATCGAAGATGAGCTTTTTCGCCAGCCGCGCAGCACCTGGCAGAAAAAGATCAAGCAGTTGGACGAGAAATTCTCCTACCGCCTGGACGTCGTCGAACGCATCTCGCTGGATCGCCGGCTGACTCCCGGCCAGGTTACCAAGCTCGACGCCGGCGACATCGCCATCGATCACGCCGGCGACATCATGTATCACCGCCTGGGCACCAGCAGCCAGGTCTTGGTGGTCGGCCCGCTGGCCTCCAACCGCAATCCGGAACTGGTCGAGCGGCTGCCGCTCGAACTTCGTCTGCGCCTGTTGACCTGGAGCCTGATCGGGGTGATTTTCGGGATTGCGTTGTGGTTCTGGGTCCGCCCCGTCTGGCGCGATCTCGAAGCCCTGCGCCAGACCGCCCGCGATCTTGGCGACGGCGATTTCGAAGCCCGCTCGCCGCCAGCGCTCAGCCAGCTCTTCGCGCCGCTTTCCGACACCATGAACAGCATGGCGGAGCGCGTCCAGCAACTGCTCGCCACCCACCGCGAGCTATCGAGCGGCATTTCGCACGAACTGCGGACGCCGATCGCCCGCATGCGCTTTGCGCTGGAAATGCTTACCGAAACCGACGAACGCCAGGAATGCGAGCGGCTATGGAACATGATGGATGCCGATCTCGATGAACTCGACCACTTGATCGACACCAGCCTGACCTATGCCCGTTTCGAACGCGAGGCGCCCGAACCGCACTATTCCAGCGTTGCCTTCGCCGAATGGCTGAATGACGAAGTCGACTCGGTGCGCCTGCTCGGTCGCCAACTGCAGATCAATATCGCCACCGACCAACTACCCGACGATCTGCACATCGACCTCGATCGCAAGGCCATGCCTTACGCCTTGCGCAACCTGCTCCGCAACGCCTTCAAATACGCCAGCCGGCAGATCATGGTCAGCGCCGAACTCGACGGCGAGCGCATCCTGATTCACGTCGACGACGACGGCATCGGCATCCCGCCAGCTGAGCGCGAGCATATTTTTTCCGCCTTCACCCGCCTCGACCGCTCCCGCGACCGGGCTACCGGTGGCTACGGCCTCGGCCTGGCCATTGCCCGCCGGGTCCTCGAACTGCACGGCGGCACCGCGACCGCCGAGGCCGCACCGCTCGGTGGCGCCCGCTTCACGCTGGCCTGGAAAGCCCATCAGTAGTTGTTAGTTATTAGCAGGTTTGAGTTGTTAGCTGGGCGCTTGTTACTCAAACTGACTCGCGACTAACAGCTACCGACTGGCAACCAATGACTGGCTGTTACATAACGTCATGGAAGATCAAGCCGCGTTACCTCGTAACCACGCTTGGGCTACAGACGCGCCGGCGCGCTCTCCCTAGAATCCAGCCCATGGATCAGCAACAAGACCAAGAACAGGAGAACACCGAAATGCTCGACAGCAACATCAAGCAATTTATCGCCGCCACCCGCCAGCACCTTTTCCAGCCGATGCCGAGCCCAACGGAACCAATCAGCATCCCGCTCCGGACCATCCACTGATGTCCCTCGGCCACCACCTGCCGGTCAGCGAAACCCTAGGCGTCTTTGTCGGCGTCAGCGGCTTCGACTGGCTGACCGAAGGTCAGGCCGAACCCCTGAAAGCCGTCGTCGCCGCCGTCACGGTCGGCATCGTCATCACCGCCGCCCGGCACCTATTGCGCCACCGGCATAAAGGCTGAACCGCTTTACCCCCCTCTCGAATCCCCCATTCGAGAAAACTCCCTGTTACCCCGCCCTCGAGGCGGGGTTTTTTTGTCCACGAGAATTTCCCGGCAAGTCGCGATATCGTTCGCTTGACGAGCAGCAACCCGCTGCGCAACCTGCGGCAGAATCCGGCGGCGACAGTTGAACACCCAGCCTACGCTTTAGCGGGCGCTCGGCCCGGGCGCCGGCTCGCAACTCGTCGGCGGCCATTCGCACACGGCCGGCGATGGCCGTGCGCGTCAGGCCGCCGATACTTCGCGAACGATGCGCACGTCGCGCTGCGGGAAGGGAATTTCGATAGCGTGAGCGCGGAAGATCTTCCAGATGGCCAGATTGATGTCGGACACGACATTGCCCTTGCCGCTTTCCGGATCGAGAATCCAGAAGCCCAGTTCGAGATTGATGCAGCTCTCGGCAAACTGGGTCAGGAAGACGCTGGGTGCCGGCTCGGCGAGGACGCGGGGCTGCGCCATGGCCGCCTCGACCATGAGGCGCATGGCCAGTTCAAGATCGCCGTCGTAGGCGACGCCGACGCTGGTCGTCAGGCGCAAACGGGTATCGGAATAGGTCTGGTTGAGGACGACGCTGCCGATCAGGGTTTCGTTCGGCACGATGTACTCCATGCCGCCCGGGTGTTTGAGCACGGTGTAACGGGTGGTGATCTGCGTCACCTGACCGGCATCGCTACCGACCTGGATGATGTTGCCGATGCGGATCGAGCGGTCGAGCAGGATGATGAAGCCGGAAACATAGTTGCTGGCAATCTTCTGCAGACCGAAGCCGAGACCGACGCCGAGGGCACCGGTAAACACCGAGAGGGCGGTCATGTCGATGCCGACCAGCGACAGGCTGGCGACAATGGCGACCACCGTCAGCAGCGCCTTGGCGACCCGGACGCCAACGATGCGCAGGCTGGAGTCGAGGGTCTCGATCTTGAGCAGACGGGCTTCGATCAGGCCGGCGATCCAGAGCGCCAGGACGACGGTGAAAAAGACCGTGATGATGCCGTGCAGGATCATCCACAAATTCAGACTTTGCTTGCCGATGGTGAAATCGATCTGCTCCAGCGCATCGACCACATAGGGGGCCAGATCGGTGATGTAGAGCGCCATCCAGCTCCACACCACGATACTGATGATGCGCTCCCAGGCGGTCAGCCAGAGGGCGCTGGGAAATGCCTGGCGGAGCACGAAAACGACGCTGCGGACGAGCGCCATCGACCCCAGCAAGGGCAAGGCCAGCTTGAACAGATTGACGTGGATGAAGGATTTCAGCAGCAGCCAGGCCAGACCGACCAGGATCATGCCGCTCAGCGGAAAGACCAGGCGCGAACTGGCGTCGCCGAAACGCCCGGCCCCTTCGAGATGGCGTCCCCGCCACCAGCGGGCAAGCAGGTAAGCGACGCCCAGGCAGGCAATCAGGGCGACCAACTGCCAGACGAAGCCGGACTCGTTAACGTCGGCCCAGAGGTCGTTGAACAGTTGCAGGGCGGGATTTTTCTGCGTCATGCCTGCCGATCCAGAACCGCCGCAAAGAAGCCATCGGTATGGTGGCGGTGCGGCAGCAGGCGCAGCAGGTCACCGTCGAGCGCGATGCCGTGCTTGGCCAGGATGCCGCTGGCCGGGGTCAGGGTAAATTCCGGATGGCGGGCGAGGAAGGCTTCGATGATGGCGTCGTTCTCGGCCGCCAGCAAACTGCAGGTGGCGTACACCACCCGCCCGCCGGGCCGCACCAGCTTGGCGGCGGCATCGAGGATGGCCGCCTGCTTGACCGTCAGTTCGGCCACCGAATCGGCGCTCTGCCGCCATTTCAAGTCGGGATTGCGGCGCAGGGTGCCGAGCCCGGAACATGGCGCATCAACCAGCACGCGGTCAGCCTTGCCGGCCATCCGCTTGAGCTTCTGGTCGCGCTCGTGCTCGATGCGGACCGGATGCACATTGGACTGCCCGGAACGCGCCAGGCGCGGCTTCAGGTTGGCCAGGCGCTTGTCGGAAACATCGTAGGCGTAGAGGCGGCCGGTATTTTTCATCAGCGCACCGAGCAATAGCGTCTTGCCGCCCGCCCCGGCACAGAGGTCGATAACCAGTTCGCCGCGGCGCGGTTCGAGTAGGTAGCCGAGCAACTGGCTGCCTTCGTCCTGGACTTCGACGGCCCCCTCGAGGAACAGCGGGTGCTGGGCCAGGGCCGGCTTCTCGTGCAGGCGCACGGCGATTGGCGAGAGGGGGCCGGCCGCGGCGCCGATGCCGTCGGCGGCAAAGCGGGCGAGCACTGCCGCACGGTCGGTTTTCAGGGTATTGACGCGCAAATCGAGCGGCGCCGGCAGGTTCAACGCCGCTGCCAGCTTCACCGTCTCTTCGCCGCCGAACTGCTGCTCCAGCGCCTGGTACAGCCAGTCCGGCAGGTCGCAGCGGACGGCCGGCGGGAAATCGGCTTCCGGCATAGCCTTGGCGGCGGCCAGCCATTCTTCTTCACTGCCCTTGAGCACGGGCTCCAACTCTCGCTTGTTCCAGCCGCGCGTAATGGCCAGTGCAACCAGCAACAGGTTACGGTCGGAAAGCTGACCGGCACACCGCGCTTCCAGGCTGCGCCCGCGGCGCAGCACGGCGAACACCGTCTCGGCGACGAAGGCACGGTCGGCGTGGCCGAGTTGGCGATGCTCGCGGAAATAGCGCGAAACGACGGCATCGGCCGGATATTCGAAGCGCAACAACTGGCCGACGACGGCTTCAGCATGGGCAAATAACGAGGGTGTGAAGCGAGCTTTCATGGTTTTCCTAAAATCTGTGATCTGCCGAGCTGCCCAAATAGTGGCAACTCACGGCGCTGCCGGCGTGGCCAGCGAGCCGATTTCGGTGGCGACCTGCACAAAACTGTCGCCTTTTCTGTCCGTATAGCGAATTTTAACCGGCAAGCGGTGAAGATCGAGCGCAATCCAGATTTCCGTCGTCGTATCGGCCCGGGCGCGCAGGTGCAAGGTATGAAAATGCCCGGCCGGAATATCGATTTCCTCCTCGCCCAGCGCTTCCAGCAAATACGGTTCGACTTTGCGTGCCGTCACCAGGCTGATGCTGCTGCCGGCCGCCGGATTTTCCAGATAAGCCAGTTGGTAGGTCAGCGACAGCAGGTCCTGCGCCCCCGGCTGTATCGCCTGCCGGCTGTCGTTGCGGGCGAGATGGACCTGCCCGTTGGCCCAGTCGAAATCGGCCCCGTCGCGGTTGTCCTGGCCGTTTTTCCAGGTCTGGTAACGGTCCGGTTGCAAACCGCCGGCGACCAGCCGGCCGCGACTCTCGGCCGTCACCCGGAGCGGCTTGAAAAGCGACACCAGGCCGCTGGTCTCGGTCATGTTGCGGAGCCGGTAATGGCCATCGGCGTCGAATTCCCAGCTATGTTCGGCGCGCCCGACCTGGATGCCCAAGGCTTCCTGGTAGATGGCGAAACGTATCGCGCCGCTGCTCGGCAGCAGCGCTTTGACCGGCGGCGGGGCAGCTTCGGCATTGTCCGCCACGACCTCTTCCGCTTCCGGCTCGGCGGCCGGCAGAGCCGGCGGCGCCTCTGCTTCCGCTGGCGGCTCGGGATGGACATCGGGCGCGGCGGGCGCCGCTGACCTCGGCGGTTTTTTCGCCTTGACCGGCGGGCCGGCCGGCTTGCCCGGGGCGGGCGGCGGGCGGAGGACGGCCTGCAGCGGTTCGCTTTCCGGCTCGCCGCCGAACCACTCTAGATCCGTCCCGAACAGCGCGGCGGCGTGGATGGCCAACGAACCGGCCAGGGCCAGGGCAAGCAGCAGCGGCATCGGCGCTCAGCGCAGCAGCGGCGAAACCAGGGCCGAATTGGCGAGCAGTTCGGCGTTTAAGCGGACGCGGCCGTTTTCCAGGCGGAGGCGGTCTTCGGCGAACCAGCGCACGGCCAACGGATAAATTTGGTGTTCCTGCTCCAGAACGCGGGCGGCCAGCGTCTCTTCGCAGTCGTCATCGAGCACCGGCACGGCGGCCTGGATGATCACCGGACCATGATCGAGGGCCGGTGTCACGAAATGCACCGTGCAACCGTGGATGCGCACCCCCTCCTCAAGCGCCCGCCGATGGGTATGCAGACCGGCAAAGGAGGGTAACAGCGAGGGATGGATATTGATCAGCCGGCCACTGTAATGGCGAACGAAACCATCGCTGAGAATGCGCATAAAACCGGCGAGGACAACCAGGTCCGGGTGAAAGCCATCGATGCAATCGGCGAGCGCGGCATCGAAGGCCTCGCGCCCGGCAAAAGTCTGGTGGTCGATGCATTGCGTGGCGATGCCGGCCCGGGCGGCGGTTTCCAGCCCGGGGGCGGCGGCCCGGTTACTGATCACGGCAGCGATATTGACCGGCAGATGGCCGGCCTGGCGGGCGGCGATCAAGGCCTCAAGATTGCTGCCTCGGCCGGAAATCAGGATGACGATATTCTTCATTTCAAAAAACTCACCGGGAGAAAGATGGTACTGACCACGGTCTGGGTCAGCCGGGAAAAATTGCGGCCATTGCGGTCGGCGACCAGCTTGGCCATAAAATCGAGGAGGCCGATGAGGCGACCGAACTCGCGCTCGAAGGACAGATTGCGGTTATTGGGATCGAGTTCGTTCGACAACAGGTATGGCTCGCCGACGCCGGTCCGGTCATGCCCCAGTTTCCAGATGGCGACATCGAGGTTGCGGGCGCAGTTGTAAAGTTTCATTTCATTCAAACCATCGAGGATGTAGAACTCCTCCTTGTGCTCGAAAGCCGCATCGGCCATGCTGAGCAGGCCGAACATCAGGGCCGCCACCCGGTCCCCGCCATAGGCTTCGCTAAAGGCCAGCGCCGCCGCCTGCCCTTCGCGCGCCCCGCCAAGCTCCGCCAGGGGCCGCAAATTGCGCAGGCTGAGGCGCTCCAGCGCCGCCTCGCGGCTGGTCACCCCGGCTTTCTTCCACTCCTTGGGATTACGTTTGTAGAGCTTGTCGGCAATCAGCAGCAGGCCGCCGATCACTTCATTGCGACTGGTATCGGCGATGCGGTCGATTTCCGTCTTGGCCAGGTATCTGACATCGAGCCCGGTTTCCGTTCGTCCATCCTTACCCAGCTTGGTCGAACAAGCCATCAGCACCAGCGCGATGAAGATGGCCAGCCAACGCATCAGGCGGCCGCCCGGTGCTTCAGGTAGCCGATCATCACCGGCAACAGCGAGAGAGCAATGATGCCGATGATAACCACCGACAAATTCTGTTTGATCCACGGCATGTTGCCGAACCAGTAACCGGCCAGGCAGAGCGACAGCACCCAACTGACGGCACCGATCAGGTTGAAAATGGTGAACCGGGCATAGGGCATCGCCCCGATCCCCGCCACGAACGGGGCAAAACTGCGGAACAGCGGCAGGAAACGCGACAGCACCAGGGTCTTGCCGCCGTGCTGGGCATAGAAGGCGTGGGTCTTTTCGAGCGCCGTCCGGTTGAAGAAGCGCGAGTTTTCCCAATGAAAGACTTTCGGCCCGAGATAACGGCCGATCTGGTAATTGACCATGTTGCCGAGGATGGCCCCGGCCGACAGTACGCCGATCAGCGTCGTGATCTCCATGCCGCCCTGGCCGATGGCGGCCAGCGCCCCGCCCACGAACAACAGCGAGTCGCCGGGCAGGAAGGGGAAAACGACAAAGCCGGTTTCAGCGAAGATGATGCAGAACAGAATGCCGTAGATCCACGGGCCGTAGTCCAGCACGAGCACCGCCAGATGCTTGTCGAGATGAAGAATGATATCGATGAACTGGGCGACGAGTTCCATGCAAGAAGGCCGAAGAGGGAAAGAGGCTGGCATTTTACCCCAAGGGCCGGGCCCGGCCGTCGGCCAGTGCGCCCCGGGGCGGCTTGCCCCGGCAAACCATACCGCAGAGTCGCAGAGGGGCAGAGAAGGTCGTCGAAACAGTCGCTTGCCGCGGGCTTACGACGCCCCGGAAAGGGCCGATCAATCCGGGCCAGTCTTGGCTTTTCATTGGCATCTCCGCGGCCCTGCGGTTCGCTCGGCATTTGTAGATTGAACCGCCCCCGAGCGGCACCGGCGCCGGCACTTTGGCCGCCGATGGACTAGCATGAAAGCCTGCCCCGCACATTTGGAAAAGCCGCTGCAGCACTTATCGGAGATCGCTTGCTCATGCCTCCGCGCCTCCTCTTTCCGATCTTCCTTGCGTTCCTTGGCCTGGCCGGGTGCGCCACGCCGGAACGCCTCTCCGAACCGCGGCCGGCCCCGCCCCCGGTCGCCGCTCACACCTGGCAGCAGGTCGACCGCGACATCCTGGCCGAGGCGCAGGCCGCCAGCGACGTCGCCAAGGATTTCGCCGGCCGCCGGATGGCGCAGTGGCGGCAGTTGGTCGAAAAAAGGGCGGAGGCCGATTTCATTCCCTGGTTTTCGAGCTATTTGACCCAGCAATGGCTGACCACCAAAATCGCCTGGTACGAACTGAGCGCCGACGAGGGAAGCCGGCCTCCGGTCGACCGGCTGGCCACCTACCTGCAGGAGCAATATTACGAGCGCGTGTTGATCCCGGTGGCCAAGGAAATCGACCCAACAACGGTCACCGGACAAGCGACCAAACGCTACGTCGAGCAGCTCGCCGCGGGCATTAAGCCGCTCGCCCGACGTTACGCCATCCCCGCCGAACAGTTTGCGCGCCGGCTGCAAGACCTCCCGGCCATTGCCCTGGCCCCGCCAGCGGCCCATGACGCCTCGCTTTACCAGCTCATCGAGGCCGGGCAGATCGACGCCCTGCCGGCGTATGCCGCCCTGCTTCGGCAAATCCGCGCCGCCAACGAGAAGGCCGGGGCCGGACTGAGCAAGACGCGGATCTCGCCGGTCGCCCGCCAGGTCAGCCAGGAGATGCTGAACCGGCTGGCCATCAGCGGCGGAACGAGCGCCGCCACGACGCTGATCGGCGGCGTCGCCGGGACGGTGATTTCGATTGGCGCCGCTGGCCTCGGCGTCATGCTGCACGAGGCCAAACGCGGCGCCATCGAGAGCCGACTGCGAAGTATCCTCAACGCCTCACTCGACGACATGTGGCAACTCCTGATGAGCGACCCCGAAACCGGGGTAACGGCGGGAATCCATCACCTGAACGAGCAGATCGGCAATAGCTTTCCCCAGACCTTCAGCCAGCCGGTCGTTGGCGAACAATTACTGCAGGAAATTCCCCTGCCCGACCTGCCACCGGCCCCCGACGCAATTATCGAGCCGCCAGCCGCCGCCCCGCCGGATCGGGAGCCATGAGCTGACGGCCGAAGGTGGGGTCACACGCCATCCATCGCCATTCCCGTCCACCCCGCCGAGCAATCTGGGATAATTCGGCCATGCCGACGATTGCCTGCCTCCCCGACCTGCTGATCAGCCAGATTGCTGCAGGTGAAGTGGTCGAAAGACCCGCCTCCGTTCTCAAGGAACTGCTCGAAAACAGCCTGGATGCCGGTAGCAAGGCGATCCAGGTGCATCTCGAAGAAGGCGGCGTCAAATTGATCCGCATCACCGACGACGGTTGCGGCATCGCCAAGGACCAACTGGGCCTCGCCCTGACCCGCCATGCCACCTCGAAAATCGTTTCGCTTGATGACCTCGAACGGGTCAGCACCCTTGGTTTTCGCGGCGAAGCGCTGGCCTCGGTGGCCGCGGTTGCCCGCCTGGCGATCAGCAGCCGCGAACGCGGTGCCAGCCACGCCTGGAAGCTGAAAGCCGAGCCCGCCGCCGAACCCGAACCGGCAGCGCTGATGGCCGGCACCGTCGTCGAAATGCGCGACCTGTATTACAACACCCCGGCCCGCCGCAAATTCCTCAAGGCCGAGGGCACCGAATTCGCCCACTGTGCCGACGCCGTCAAGCGCCTGGCGCTGACCCGCCCGGATGTCGCCTTCAGCCTCACCCACAACGGCCGCAACCTGTTCCAGCTCGCCCCGGCCGATGCCGCCCGCCGCATCGCCGACATTCTCGGTGACGACTTCCTCGGCGCCGCCCGCCGTCTCGAAGCCGCCGCCGGCCCGCTCGCCATCGCCGGTTTCGCCATCGACCCGAGGCGCGCCGGCGAGGGCAAGGACAGCCAGTACGTCTTCGTGAACGGCCGCTACGTGCGCGACAAGATCATCGGCCACGCTCTGCGCGAAGCCTACCGCGACGTCCTGCACGGCAGCCGCCAGCCGGCCGTCTGCCTGTTTGTGAACATCGACCCGGCGCTGGTCGACGTCAACGTGCACCCGGCCAAGACCGAAGTTCGCTTCCGCGATTCGCGGGCCATGCATCAGTTCGTCTTCCACGCCCTGCAGCGCACCCTGGCAGCGCCGGCGCATCCGGCCGCCAGCGCCGCCCCCGATCAAGCCGAAGCACCGCTCGCCCCCGTCGCCCCAGCCGCCAGCCAACCCCCGCACTATCCGCCCCCGCTGCGCCACCAGGGCAGCCTCGGCGTCGGCGAACCGGCGGCCGCCGCCTACTTGGCCTTCGCCAAGGCGACGCAAAACATCGGCCACCCGCCACACCCGAGCGCCAACCCGGCAACGGCGACGCAATTCACGCCTTCGCCAAGCATTGCCCGGCCCCCCGGCGAGTTTTCCGCCAGCGACGACGGCCCGCCGCTCGGCTATGCCCTGGCCCAGTTGCACGGCATCTACATCCTGGCCCAGAACGGGCGCGGCCTGGTGTTGATCGACATGCATGCGGCGCACGAACGGATCCTCTACGAAAAACTGAAGACGGCATTCGACAACCGCCAGATCGCCACCCAGGCGCTGTTGATCCCAGCCGTTTTTTCGGCCGATGGGCTCGACATCGCCGCCGTCGAGGAACACAGCGCCGCCCTGGCCGAGCTCGGTTTCTCGATTGCCGCCCTGGGCCCCAACCAGCTCGGCGTGCGCAGCGTCCCCGCCCTGCTCCAGTCGGCCGACCCGACCGCCCTCGCCCGCTCGCTGCTCGGCGAACTGCGCGAGCACGGCATCAGCCAGTTGGCCACGGCGCGGCGCAACGAGCTGCTGGCCGGCATGGCCTGCCACGGCGCGGTGCGCGCCCGCCGCCAACTGAGCCTGCCGGAAATGAACGCCCTGCTCCGCCAGATGGAAGAGACCGAGCGCGCCGGCCAATGCAACCACGGCCGGCCGACCTGGACCGAACTGCCGCTGGCCGAACTGGACAAGCTCTTCCTGCGCGGTCAGTAAGACGGCCCCCCGACAAAACACGAAGTCCGGAAAATGCAATTGAACCCGAAAACCTTAGCGCAGAGTCGCAAAGGAACAGGGAAGGACGTCAGAACAATGGCTTGCAAGGTTTTTTCAGCTAACCATAAGGTCTGCCGATGAACCCCGGCGGGCCTTCGGTATTCCTCGGCATCTCGGCGTCTCTGCGGTTCAATTGCGTTTTCTCGGTCGAGCCGACTAGCCGACCGGCGCCCGGCCGGTTTTACCCCGCGTAGCGCCAGGCCGACTAGCAGCCCTCAGTCGGGGGCCAGGAATTTCTGCCGGAAATCGGCTTCGCCGACCGGCCGTCCCGAGTAGAAGCCCTGGTGCACATCGCATTGCATGTCGCGCAGGACGACCAGTTGGCCGGAGCTTTCGACCCCTTCGGCGACCACTTCGAGGCCGAGATTGTGGGCCATGGCGATGATCGCCGGGACCAGTGCCGAGCCGCCGGAAAAATCGCCGTTCTCGTCGATCATCGCCGTCACGAAGCTGCGATCGATTTTCAGGGTATTGAAGGGCAGACGGTGCAGGTAGGAAAGCGAGGAGTAGCCGGTACCGAAATCGTCGAGCGCCAGCCGGAATCCGTGCCGACGCATGGCATGCAGCATGTCAACGTGCTCCCCTTCGGCCTGCAGCAGCATCGATTCGGTGACTTCCAGTTCGATCTGGGCCGGGGCGACGCCGTGCCGGGCGCAGAGCGAGACGACACGGTCGAGCAATTCGCCGTCCCAGAACTGGCGCGCCGAGAGATTGATGGCCATGCGTAGCGGCCTGGCCGAGAGTCGATTCCAGCCGGCCAGGCAGGCCATGGCCTGTTCCAGCACCCAGTTGCCGATCGGCACGATCAGGCCGGTTTCCTCGGCCACCGAAATAAAGCGGTCGGGTGGAATCCACTGGCCGTCATCGCACCAGCGCAACAGCGCTTCGGCGCCGAGCAACTGGCCGCTGGCGGTGTCGAACTGCGGCTGGTAGTGGAGTTCGAAGGCCCGCCGCTCGATGGCCAGGTGCAGGCGGGCTTCGATCGAGGCGCGGTAGAGGACGCGCTCCTTCATCTGCGGCGTATGCCGGCAGATGCGGCCGCCGCCCTGGGCCTTGGCGACATACATCGCGGTATCGGCATTGCGCAGCAGTTGTTCGCTATCCTCGGCGTCGTCCGGGTAGATGCTGAGGCCGATACTCGCCCCGACATGCAGATGGTTGCCATCGGTCAGGAAAGGCGCGTTCAACTGCGCGAGAAAAGCCTCGGCGCGGGCCTCGGCGAGCCGGGGATCGGCACAACCGGGAAGCAGCACGATGAACTCGTCACCCCCCTGGCGAACCAGGGTATCGGCCTCGCCGGTCACGGTGCCCAGGCGCTTGGCGACTTCCTGCAACAGATGGTCGCCGAGGCGATGGCCGAGCGAATCGTTGATGTCCTTGAAGCGGTCGAGATCGATGAACAGCAGGGCGATGCCGGTTTGCCCGGTAGTCGCCGCGAGCATCGCCTGGGCCAACTTCTCGGTGAGTTGAAAACGATTGGCCAGGCCGGTCAGTTGATCGTGCTGGGCGAGATAGTTGAGCTCTTCTTCATGGCGCCGACGCTCGGTGATATCGGTCACCGAACCGGCCATCTGGTAGGCAATGCCGCGCCGGTCGCGGACGGCGATGCCGCGCGAAGCGATCCAGCGGTAATCCCCGGCACTCGCCCGCACCCGATACTCGCAGTAAAAATAGGGCGTCCGCCCTTTCAGATGATCGGCCACCGTGCGGTTGTAATGGCCCCGGTCGTCGGGGTGCACCAGGTCCAGCCAGGCTTCGGTATCGGGCAGGAAGTTTTCGTTGTAGCCGAGGATTTCGAGCAGGCGGGCGCCGACATTGAGGCGCTTGCTGACCGGGTTCCATTCCCAGAATCCGTCGTGTGCCGCCTCCATGGCCAGGCGATAGGCGCGCTGCGTCGCCCACAGGCGGCGCAACTGGGCGACGACGACGGCGCTGCCGAGAATGATGAGCAGCGCCAGCAGCGCACGCGCCAGCAGCGAGGATTGCCACGACCAGAGCCAGAGGAAAAAGGCGAGCAGTGCGGCCAGGGTCGCCAGGCGCAGGAAGAGCCTGGCATCAATGCCGAAAGCAGCCCGCTGGAAGGGTTTGAAATGGAAGCAGATCGACATTTATCCGGATGCGGCAACAGGGTCAGCGGGAAATCGCACCCCGAAATCGGGCCGATTTGCAACGCAGTATCAGGGCCCAGCCGGTTGCCGGTCAAGGTCCTTGTCCGGGCCCCGCAATGCTTATCCCGCCCGGGTTTGCGCCGGGCAAACCCGGCCGCATATGACGTTCCGGGAGAGCCTTGGCGCAAGCCCGCGGGCGGCGCCCCACCGCTGTCATCGACGGTGCCACAAGCCGCCCGGCCGGACCATTCAGTTGCTGGAAGGTTCAACTGAACTCACCAGCCCTCGAGAGCTATGTTATACATAGGCTCATTCTATTCTCCAGCCCGACCATCACCTCATCATGCCCCTACAAGAAACCCCCGTCGTCTTCGGTACCGAAGACATCCTGATCAGCCTGTGCAATTCGGTCACCAAGGTGCTGACCGTCGCCACCGAAAGCCAGATTCACTATTCCGGGATGGTGCAGCGCATTTCCAAGACCTGCCTGAAACCCGATATCGGCTGTTTCGTGCTGTTCGATGGCGGCTTCTCCGGCCTGGTCGTGATCAATTTCTCGGCCCAGGCGGCGATGGAACTGTACGAGAGCTACATGCTGAACATGGGCATGGCCAGGGATGGGCTGGCCGCTTCCCACACCTCGGATGAAGTGAGCAACGTGATGGGCGAACTGATGAACCAGATCATCGGCGACTTCACCGGCAAGGTGGCGCGCGAGCTGCAAACCCATATCACCCAGAACCAGCCGAAAATGCTGGTCCTCAACAAGCAGGTGATGCTCAGCGTAGACACCAACATGGACAAGCCCGAGGCGCGCCGGGTGACCTTCTTTACCGGGCGCAACAATATTTTCTACCTCGAACTGGCCATCGACCGGACCGAGTTCATCAAGCTCTATGACTTCGAGCCCCACGCCGCCCCCGATCCGGACGCCGTCTTCGCCGAAGCCAAGGCCGCTCCGGCGCCCCGTAACGAGATCACCTCGGCCAACGACAACGACGACCTGCTCAACTCCCTGGGCATGTAACGCGTACCGCCCGCAACATCAGGTCCAGGGCAGGGGCTGCCGGGTCAGCGCGACGCTGACGATATAGGCGTAGGCGAGCCCGGCCGGCAGCAGAAAGCCGAGGCGAATCGCCTTGCTCCGCCCGCGCTTCAAGGCCATGCTGCCCAACACGATGTAGGCCAGCAGGCCGGCCAGCTTGGCGCTCAGCCAGCCCTGCGCGAAGGGATATTGGCCACTGAGATAGGCCAGGCCGAGGGCGCTGCCGAGCAGCAGCGTATCGACCAGATGCGGCAGGGTGCGCGTCCAACGGTGGTGCAGCAAGGGCGAATCGCTCACCATCCACCAGCCGCGCAGGGCGAAGCCGCAGCCGCTGAGGACGACGCAGCTCACATGCAGATGTTTGAGCGCCAGGTAACTCATCCGATGGCCGCCAGCTTGCTGGCGATTTCGGCGCCATACCGGCAATAACGGCGGAAGGCGGCGCCCAGGTTGTAGCCCAGGCCGCCGCCGGCCAGCGCCAGGAGCAGCCCGGCCGGCCGGGCCAGCCAGTCGGGAAAAAATACCGCCGCCAGCAACAGGAATAGCGCCGCGAGGTAGACCCGCAATTGTTTTTGCATGTCGGCATCGGCCAGGATGCGGTTCATATGGGGTGCCGGAATCCTCGCTTGTCCCTGATTCTGCAAGTGCATCCAGGCGAGGAAGGGGACGATCTTGTAGAGCATGCCGATGATGAACGGCATGAACCCGCCGGCAATCAGCAATATGCCAAAAATCAGCGACCAGCCCGCCAGCTCGGCGACAGCCGGCCACAACGAGGCCGTCAGCAACATCAGCAGGGCAAGCTGGCTGCACCCCAGGCCGAGTTGCCAGTAGCGGTAAGTCGCATCGGCCCGCGCCCGTCGGCGCTGACCCTGCAAACGGCCGGTCAGCCCGGCGAAAGCCAGGCCGGCCAGCGCCAGGCCGCCCTCGGACAGCCGGATCAGCCAGGGCAGATCGGCCACCAGCGCAACACTCCAGAGCAGCAACAAGGCGCTGATCAGCACGGGAAACCACCAACTGGGCCGGGCCGGGTAACCGGGCGTCAATTGGAACATTGGCACCACGACATAGGCCATCGCGGCCAGCAATACCCCAGCCCAGCCGCCCAGCCCCCAGGCCGCGTGCAGATCGGCCAACCGCGCCAGGGGCAGCGCCCAGCCCCCGGCGATGGCCAGCGCCATGGCGACGCCCAGGGCGACCACGGCAGACAAGCCGAGCAAGGCCAGTTTCAATCCGCGGATGGTCGGACTGGTGGACGGCACGCCAAGCAAGGCCCGGCCGGTCGCAAGCACGAAGAGTAAGGCGCTCAGGCCGAGCAGAATGGCCGCCGTGCTGAGCAGTGCCGGCGCCCCGAGGTAGAAACCGCCGGCCAGCGCCAGCGTGCCGAGAGTCAGGCCGGCATGCAGCACGACGGCGAGGCGCTGCGGCTGGGCCAGATTGGCCCCGGCTACCACGGGCAGAATCTGGATCAGGGCGCCGAGCATGACCTGCAACATGAAACCGACGGTCAGCAGATGGGTTATCGCCAGCGTCCCCGGCATCCAGCGCGAGGCAAACAGCGACGGCCCGTCGACCAGCAGCAAGAGGCCGGCGAGGACGACGAAAAGCGGAGCGCTCAGGAAAAAGCGGAGCGGCGCCGCGAAGGGCGGGGCATTCTCGAAGGAAAGCAGGGCGGACATGGGGAACGGTGCTCGGCTCGCCGGCTTACCGTGAAATCAGGATTTCGAAAGTGCCGTCGGCCAGCAACTCGGTCTGATAGGCGTGGCCGTTCTGGCGGAGCACCTTGTACAGCGGATGCGGCTCGCGATAGAGAAGGAGCAGCATCGTCTCGCCCGGCTGCAGGGTATCGAGCATTTCCATGGTGTGTACGAAAGGGTCGGGCGGCTCCATGAAGCGCGCGTCGACGACATGCGGCGTTTTCGGATGGCTCATCGGGTCGCCAATTCGCCACCCAGCCGTTCGAGAACGGCCGGCAGTTCGACAATTAGTTGCTGGTCGCACATCGGATAAAGAATGTTTTCTTCCTTCATGTTGTGCTGTTGCATCATGATCAACAAGCTTTCGGCCTGCCCCAGATAATCGTCCACATGGCCGGCCAGCAGCGCCTCGCCGGCCTCGCTCAGAAGGCTGCGCATCTGCTCGTGCTCAAGGCGCATGACCTGGGTCGGCCCCTGGTGCAGGCCGGTCTTTGCTTCGAACGCCGGGAACAGGCTGAGTTCCTCAGCGGCGAAATGCGCCAGCATGGCCATCTGGAACTGCGCGAAGGCGGTCGCCGCCGCGTCATGATCATTGCCGCCGATGGCCAGCTCGGTGGCGGCGAATAGATCATCGCAGCGGCGATGGTCGGTGGTCATCAGGTAGCGGATAGTGGTCATGACGGGCTCTTGAGAAAGAAAGGATGGCTGCATTGTGTGCAGCCAGCCCGGGGATAACCTTGATCGGCATCAAATTTCAAAAAATGCGGGCGCCAATGCATCCATGCTTCGCCCCCCAGACCCAGCCCGCCCAGGACGCCGCGGGTCCGATGTTTCTGGGCATGCCGGGCAATCTTAATCGGCAACTAGTTGCCGGGGCCGGCTGCGCCCAAGCTTGTCTAGATGACTGCGCCTGGGTCGAACTGAAACAAAGGACAGATTGCCCGCCATGCAAACGAAATAGCGGGTTGTTTTCACCGGAGTACGCGCTCATTTCGCCGCCTCTGCCGCCAGTGCTCGCAGACGACGGTAAAGAGTACGCTCGGAAAGTCCAAGATGGCGGGCCAAAGCCTTGCGATCACCCTTGAAGGTCCGGGCCCGCTCGGCCAGCGTCGGCAACTCCGAAGCGGCCGGCTTTGCCGCCAGAAAAGCCTGGCCGGAGTTGAAAACCAAGGCCCGAGCTGGTGAAGTACCGGGAAGGCGCAGTGCCACCGGCAGGTGTTGCAAGCGGATTTCGTCGCCATCGCAAAGCAGGCAGGCGCGCTCGAGCAAATTGCGCAATTCCCTGACGTTGCCGGGAAAATGGTAATGCCGCAACCAGTTCCGCACTTCGTCCGCCAAGCCGAGCAAACGCCCGCCAGCCACTCTTTCCAGCAGCGCTTCGGCGAGCAGGACAACATCCTCGCCGCGTTCGCGCAGCGCCGGCAAATCGATCGGGAAGATGTTGAGGCGATAGAACAGATCCTGGCGGAAACGGCCATCGCCGATCATCTCGCTCAGCGGGCGATGGGTCGCGGAAATGATCCGTACCTCGGCCTGGCGCAACTCGGGCGAACCGACCCGCCGATAGGTGCCGGTTTCGAGCAGGCGCAGCAATTTGACCTGGATACTGAGTGGAATATCGCCGACTTCGTCGAGAAACAGGGTGCCGCCGGAAGCCGCTTCGATCAGCCCGATTTTGCGGGCAACCGCCCCGGTAAAGGCACCGCGTTCATGGCCAAAGAGTTCGCTTTCGAACAGGGTTTCGGCCAGGCCAGAGCAGTCGACGGCGACAAAGGGCTGGGCCGAACGGCGGCTGATCTGGTGGATGGCATTGGCAACCAGTTCCTTGCCGGTGCCCGACTCGCCCTGCAGCAGCACCGAGGCATCGGAGGGCGCCACGCGGGCAACCATTTCCATCATGCCGAGAAAGGCCGGCGAACGACCGATCAGGCCTTGGGCGTGGGCTAGGCTGCGCGCTCCCGGCAGCGGCTCGAGCTTTTCGATGTAATGGGTAACTTCGCCCGTGGCGTCGCGAATCGGCGAGAGCTCGATGTTTTCGAAACTTTCGCCATGCGGCGTGTGGTGCAGATGCAGGACGCGCTCGCGCTGCCCCGACTTCAGGCTGCGCTGCAAGGGGCAGGATTCGCCGGCCTGGTCGCAGGGCACCGTGTAGCGATGGGAGACTTCGAAACACTTGCGGCCGATGACTTCCTGCTGATCGACCCAGCTTGCCCGGTAGGCGTCGTTGGCAGCGACGATGCGGTAATCGCGATCGCACAGGATGTGCGGTTCCGGCAGATTTTCCAGGAAGGAAATCAGTTCCGCCAGCCTGTCCGGATGAACTGCCACGAGCCTCTCCCTTGCGCCAAATAACTGCCACATACTGCCATTCATGGCAGTTGGCAGTCAAACGCGGATTCAGCAAAACCGGGACGGCACAGCCAAACCGATGATTTAACGCGATTTTTCGTGGCAGTACTGGCTGGCACGGCTCTTGATAAGTAAACGCTGTTATTCAAGCCTGCGGAGATCCTTCGTGAAACGTGACAAAGCGCGACTGCGCCAGGAAATCATCCTGCTCGTCGTCATCAAGCTCATCGCCATTGCCGCCCTGTGGTGGTATTTCGTGCGCGACGCCCGTGTCACCGTCACCCCGATTTCCGCTGCCGAACATCTCGGTGCCATACAAAGGAGCCCTACCTTGCCCGGAGCAACCCATGATCAGTGAACAACTCGTCGATCTCTCGCGCCTGCAGTTCGCCGTTACCGCGCTTTACCACTTCCTGTTCGTGCCGCTGACCATCGGCATGACCTGGATCCTGGTCATCATGGAATCGGTTTACCTGCTGACCGGCAAAACCATCTACAAAGACATGACCCGCTTCTGGGGCAAGCTGTTCGGCATCAATTTCGCGCTCGGCGTGACCACCGGCATCACCATGGAATTCCAGTTCGGCACCAACTGGGCCTATTACTCGCATTACGTCGGCGACATCTTCGGCGCACCGCTGGCCATCGAGGGCCTGATGGCCTTCTTCCTCGAATCGACCTTCATCGGCCTGTTCTTCTTCGGCTGGGACCGCCTGTCGCGCAAGCAGCATCTGCTGGTCACGCTGCTCATGGCGATCGGCACCAATCTCTCGGCGCTGTGGATCCTGATCGCCAACGGCTGGATGCAGAACCCGGTCGGCGCCGAATTCAGCTACGTCACCATGCGCATGGAAATGGTCGATTTCTGGGCCGTCGTCTTCAACCCGGACGCCCAGGCCAAGTTCGTGCATACCGTCTCGGCCGGCTACGTCACGGGCGCCATGTTCGTGCTGGCGATTTCCTCGTGGTACCTGCTGCGCGGCCGCGACGTCGAATTCGCCAAGAAAAGTTTCAGCATTGCCTCGGCTTTCGGCTTCGCCTCGATCTGTTCGGTCATCGTGCTCGGCGACGAATCCGGCTATACCGTCGGCGAGGCGCAGCAGACCAAGCTCGCCGCCATGGAAGCGATGTGGGAAACCGAGCCGGCGCCGGCCGGCTTCAACCTGATCGCCATCCCCAATGAAAAGGCAATGAAGAACGATTTCGCCATCGAAATTCCCTGGGTCATGGGGCTGCTCGGCACCCGTTCGCTGGACAAGCAGATTCCCGGCATCAAGGAGATCAAGGAAAAGAACCGCGAGCGCATCGTGAACGGCATGCTCGCCGTCGTCGCCCTCGACGCCCTGCGCCGCAATCCCGACGATGCCGCGATGAAGACCCAGTTGGCCGCCCACCAGGCCGATCTCGGCTTCGGGCTGCTGCTGCGTAAATATGTCACGGACCTTGCGCAGGTCAGCCCGGAAATCATCCAGAAAGCCGTCGATGACACCGTGCCGCGCGTCGCGCCGATGTTCTGGTCCTTCCGCCTGATGGTCGGCTTCGGCTTCCTGATGCTGGCCCTATTCGGCACAGCGCTATGGAGCTCGGTCAAAGGCAATTTTGTCGAGCAACCCTGGCTGCAACGCTGGGCGCTGTGGATGCTGCCGATTCCCTGGCTGTCCTGCGAACTCGGCTGGTTCGTCGCCGAATACGGCCGCCAGCCGTGGACCATCTACGGCGTGCTGCCCACCCACCTGTCGGTATCGACTCTCTCGGTCAGCAGCCTGTACGGCTCGCTGGCCGGCTTCGTCGGCTTCTACACCGTGCTGCTGATCGTCGAAATGTACCTGATGCAGAAATTCGCCAAGCAGGGTCCGGGCAGCCTCGGCACCGGCCGCTATGCCAACGAAACCGCCCACGCCTGAGCCCCAAGGAGAATTCGATGCTTGATTACCCCACCCTGAAAATCATCTGGTGGCTGCTCGTCGGCGTGCTGCTCGTCGGCTTCGCCATCATGGACGGCCACGACATGGGCGTCGGCACGCTGCTGCCCTTCGTCGGCAGGAACGACGTCGAGCGCCGCGTCGTCATCAACACCGTTGGCCCGCACTGGGACGGCAACCAGGTCTGGTTCATCACCGGCGGCGGCGCCATCTTCGCCGCCTGGCCGCTGGTTTACGCGACGGCCTTTTCCGGCTTCTACTGGGCGATGCTGATCGTGCTCTGGGCCTTGTTTTTCCGCCCAGTCGGCTTCGACTACCGCAGCAAGATCGCCAACCCGGCCTGGCGCAGTACCTGGGACTGGGGATTGTTCGTCGGTGGCGCCGTGCCGCCGCTGATTTTCGGCGTCGCTTTCGGCAACCTCTTCCAGGGCGTCCCTTTCCAGTTCGACGATCACCTGGTATCGACCTACACCGGCAGCTTCTGGGGCCTGCTCAATCCCTTCGCCCTGCTCTGCGGCGTCGTGTCGACCGCGATGATCACCTTCCATGGGGCAATCTACCTGACGCACCGCACCGAAGGCGAGACCCAGCGCCGCACACTGCGCGCCACGCTGATTTTCGGCAGCCTGCTGCTCGTCACTTTCTCGCTGGCCGGCTTCTGGCTGTGGCAGGGCATCGCCGGCTATGCCATCAGTTCGCTGATCGACCCGGCGGCCCTGCCCAACCCGCTGGGCAAGACGGTGCTTCGTCAAAACGGCGCCTGGCTGGCCAATTACGGCAAATACCCGGCGACCATCGCCCTGCCGGTCATCGCCTACCTCGGCACCCTGGCCGCCATGCTGCTCGCGACAAAAGGCCGGACGCTCGCCGCCTTCGTCGCCTCGTCGCTGGCCATCGTCGGCGTCATCGGCACGGCCGGGGTTTCGTTGTTTCCCTTCGTCATGCCCTCATCGACCGACCTGCGCTCCAGCCTGACTGTCTGGGACAGCGTTTCCAGCCAGTTGACGCTGAACATCATGCTCTGGGCGACGCTGATCTTCATGCCGCTGATCATCATTTACACCGGCTGGGCCTACAAGGTCATGGCCGGCAAGGTGACCGCCGCCTACATCCGGGAGAACGAACATGGCGCTTACTGAAGAATCCACCCTGAACGCCTGCCACCAGTGCCGGGCCGCATCCTTCACCATCAGCGACAGCCCGGCCCGTCGCCAGTGGCTGATGGCCACCGTCGGCCTCGGCGGCGCCCTGACGCTGACCGCGCTGACGCCCTTCGTCGGCAGCCTGCTGCCTTCGGAGCGGGCCAAGGCGGCCGGCGCGCCGGTCGAAGTCGAGATCGGCAAACTGGCGCCGGGCGAGATGATGATCGTCGAATGGCGCGGCAAACCGGTGTGGATCCTGCACCGCACGCCGGAAATGCTGGCCGCGCTGAAGAAGGCCGAGCCGAACCTGCTCGACCCCGCCTCGGAAAAGCCACAACAACCAGCTTACGCGAGCAACGAATTCCGTTCGCGCCAACCGGAACTGCTGGTCGCCATCGGCATCTGCACCCATCTCGGCTGCTCGCCATCGACGGCCTTTACCGCTGGCGACCCGGCGCTCGGCGCCGACTGGCCGGGCGGTTTCCTCTGTCCCTGCCACGGCTCGACCTTCGACTTTGCCGGCCGCGTCTTCAAGAACAAGCCCGCCCCGAGCAATCTCGAAATCCCGCCCTACACCTATCTCAGCGACAGCCGCCTGATCATCGGCAGCGACGACAAGACGACCTGAATTTCAACAAGGAGAATCATCATGTGGTATTTCACCTGGCTGCTTGGCGTCGGCTTTGCCGTCCTGCTGGCCATTGTCAATGCGCTCTGGAACGAGCACGAGGAAGCGCGCCGCGCCTCCTTGCGCCAACCCTCCGATGCGCCCCGGCACTGAACCAGACGACGATGCAGGCGGCCAACCGGGGCTCGCCCTGCTACCGCTGCTCACCGCGCTGGCGTTGATGCTGCTGATGACCGTGTTGCCCAGCCTGGCCACCAACCGCCTCGGTCAGGCGGACCATCCCGCCGCGCTGGTCATTTTCTGGGCAATGAGTGCCGGCTTTGTCCGAGGCGTCGGCTTCGTTCCCCGCCATGTCCTGACCCGCCTTTTTTTCTCCGGACTTGCTTGCGCACTCGCGCTGCTCCTGGCCCTGGCTCGCCTGGGTTGGCTTGGCCGATTGCCCTGGGCACTCTGAAACCTCTCATTCAAGGAACATCATGAAAATCGCCGTCACCAGCCAGAATCGCAAAACCATTACCGAACACGCCGGCAAATGCCGCAAATTCTGGATCTACGACATCGAAGCCGGTGTAGTGACCGGCCGGAACCTGATCGAACTGCCCATGGAGCAAAGTTTCCATGCCAGCCAGCATCAACTGGCCGCACCGCTGACCGACATCGATGTGCTGATCACCGCCAGCATGGGGGCCGGACTGCATCAACGACTCAAACAAGGCGGCATCCAGCCGCTGATCACCACAGAGGAAGATCCCGACGTCGCCGTTGCCGCCTATCTCGCCGGCCGTCTCGAACGCATGCCCGTCGAATTCGATACGGGCTGCGGCCATCAGCACCAGTCCTGATAAAATCAGAAAGCGCTAATATTGCTTGTTCTTGCGGCAGCCCTCCGATGCCGCCAACGATCCACGGAAAAAATATGCCCGACGGCACATCCCGCATCACCATCCTCGGCGCCGGCTTTGCCGCGCTGCGCGCCGCTCGCGAACTGCGCCGGCGGGCCCCCAAAGCCTTCATTTCACTGATCGCCCCGCAGGCGGAGTTCGTCTACCTGCCCAGCCTGATCTGGATCCCCACCGGCCTGCGCCGTGGCAAAGACCTAGTCCTGCCGCTGCAAGCCTTCCTGAAAAAATACCGGATCAATCACTGCCCGTGCACCGTCACCGGCCTCAAGGATGGCGGCCGCACCGTCATCACCGATCAGGGCGGAGTCCATAACGATGCACTGATCATCGCCACCGGCGGCCGCTTCCTCAAGGGCATGCCGGGCATCGAACACGCCCTGACGCTGTGCGAAGGGATCAGCGCTGCCGAGAAAATCGGCGAGCGCCTGCACGCCATGTCCGGTGGTCATCTCGCCTTCGGCTTCGGCGGCAACCCCAAGGAACCTTCGGCGATGCGCGGCGGGCCGATGTTCGAACTGCTGTTCGGCATCGACACCTGGCTGCGCCAGCAAGGCCGGCGCGATGCCTTCGAACTGAGCTTCTTCAACGCCGCCGCCGAACCCGGCAAGCGTCTGGGCGAAAAGGCCGTGCAAGCCCTGCTTGGCGAAATGCAAAAGCGCGGCATCAAGACGCAGCTCGGCGAAAAAATCCTCGGCTTCAGCGCCACCCATGTACAGACCGAAACGACACAACTGCCGGCCGACCTGATCCTCTTCATGCCCGGACTGACGGGCCCTCAATGGGCCGGGAACAGCGGCCTGGAACTCTCACCCGGCGGCTTCTTCCCGGCCGACGAATTCTGCTCCGTCAAGGGCTGCGCGCGGGTCTGGGTGGCCGGCGATGCCGGCAGCTATCCCGGCCCGGACTGGCTGCCGAAACAGGCGCACATGGCCGAACTCCAGGCCACGGCGGCAGCTGAGAACCTGCTGCTGAGCCTGGCCGGCGCGGCGCCACGCGCCCGTCCCCGGCCCGAGCTGATCTGCATTGTCGACAGCCTGAACAGCGGCACGCTGATCTACCGCGACCCGAAACGTAGCTGGATGTTGCCGCCCTCGAGCCTCCTGCACTGGGCCAAGCGCTATTTTGAAGGCCATTACCTGCGGCAGTTGCGTTGAGTTTGCCGCTTTTGGGCGGCGGCTTACTGCTCGCCATCCTGCTGCTCAACCGCCTGATCCGGAGCAGCCTGGCGGCGCCACGCATCGTCGAAAACAGCGTGCCCGAGGGCTTGCCCTGGCAGGAAGTCAGCATCCCGACGGTACGCAGCAAAAAACTGTTCGGCTGGTTGATCCCGGCCGGCGAGATGGCGCCGGCCATCGTCATCCTGCACGGCTGGGGCGGCAATGCCGAGATGATGCTGCCGCTGGCCGGGCCGCTACACGCCGCCGGCTACACCGTGCTCATGATCGATGCGCGCAGTCACGGGCGCAGCGATGTCGACACTTTTTCCTCGCTGCCGCGCTTTGCCGAGGATCTGGCCGAGGCCACCGCCTGGCTGCGCCGCCAGCCCGACATCGACCCGCCGCGCATCGGCGTCATCGGTCACTCGGTCGGCGCCGCCGCCTGCCTGCTTTACGCTTCGCGCCAACCAGATCTGGCGGCCGTCGTCAGTATCGCGGCCTTTTCGCACCCGGCGGCGATGATGCGGCGCTGGCTGAAATTCAGGCGCATCCCCTACTGGCCGCTCGGCGCCTACATCCTGTTCTACGTGCAACAGGTCATCGGCCAGCGTTTCGACGCTATCGCGCCGTGCCACACCATCCGCCGGATCGCCTGCCCGGTGCTGCTCGCCCATGGCGGAGCCGATGCCATGGTGCCGGTCAGCGAGGCGCACGAAATTTTCGCCAGGCGGCCTGACGAACGCGTCGAACTGCTCTTGATGCCGGGCAGCCACGATCAGTACGATGAAATCGAGCGCCACATGGCAAGTCTGATCGGCTTTCTCGATGCGGCGATGCCGCCCGCTCGCCGCTTTACTTGATATTTCTCTCGCGAATGATCGGCGCCACGTATTTGACCGAGAACCGCCAGCCGTCCGGCATCTCCTTGAGGAGCAGGGTTTTCGAACTGGCGCCGGGTTCGAAGGCGGGCTCGTCGCCGAGCAGGTGGATGGCCCCCAGGCCCTTGATGACGCAGGCCCCGGGCAGGGTCGTGAAGGCCGCTTCGGCGGCCACCAGGGTAAAGACACCCTCCTTCGTTTCGGAACCGGAAAGGCCTTTCGGAATGGTTGCCGGATCAAGCTTCCAGGCCTTGCGCAGGGCATCGAGCGCCTGCTGCAGTTCGCCGGTAAGTTCGATGGCCAGCACCACTTCACGCGATTTCGGATGACTCAATTTGCTTTCCTTTGCGCTCCGGCTTGACGGTGGCCGGAGAAACGGCTGTCAAAGCCCGACGATCCCGACCTGCAGTTCGTCGAACCAGTTGATGAAACGCTGGACATCGGCCCCCTGGTAGATCGCCCCGTGTTGCGGGCAGAGCATATCGATTTCCAACTGCGAGATGCGCTCGCACCAACGCCGCTTGGCGTCGTTGGACCCCATCCAGCGCCGGTGGAAAGCTTCGGCATGACGGATGTGGCGATCGAAATCCTCAACGAACAGAGCCTCTTCGCCGGCGGGCAGGAGGGCCGCCCCGACATCGCCGGAAAACAGCAACTTGGCGGTCTTGTCGTAGAGATTGAAATTGCCGGATGAATGCAAGTAGTGCGCCGGCACCGCCTGCAACAGCAGGCCCTCGAGAGCGATGTTCAGCCCCGGGTCGGGGATCTGGACAAAGGTTTCGACCGTACCGCCGAAATGCGGAATGAAACTGCTCCACAGCCAGCTAACGTAGCAATGCATCTGCGGATTGAATTCCAGCCACAGGGCGAGCGACGAACAAATGTCCGGATCCTGGTGCGAGGCAAAGATGCCGGCCAGCGCCGAGGGGTCGAACTCGGTGGCCAACGCCGAGAAGACCGCCGGGAAGATTTCCGCCCCACCCGGATCGAGCAGCAGGCCGCGACCGCCGTGCGTCACCAGGTATTCGTTGGTATCGATCAGGTGATGCGGCTTTTGCGGATCGCGGACAATCGCCACCCATTTGTGGCTGCCGTCCTGGAAAATGGTTTTTGTTGTTTTCACCTACCCCCCGTTTCAATTTCCGCTGAAGAATGCCGAACGCCGCAAGGCTTCGAGCGAGGCGCGAATTTCTTCGACGATCTGATCGAACTCGCCGGAAACCTGGGCCAGCGGCAACGCAAAACCCTGCCCGTAGGCCGCTTCGATTTTCGCCGACTTGGCCAGCACGCCGCCCAGTTCGACCATCTGGAAAGCCTCTTCGAAGGCCCTTTTGAGCTGCCCGCGCAATTTGGCCAGGTTTTCCCGGTGCCCCGCACTTTTTTCTTCCCGCCGCTCCAGGATGCCGGCCAGCGCGGCTTGCGGCGCCTGTCGCCCGGCCTCCTGCAGCAGGCGGGTAAAGCGCAGGTCCTGCAACATCACGGAAACTTCGTTGACGCAACCATAGACCACGCCGGTCAGCACGGCCATGCTACTGCGCAGATCCTGCGAAAAATTCCGGAATTCATTGGACAGCACGGCAAAGCCGCGGGCCGCGGTGCCGGCGCGCTTGGCCAGGAAAATAGCATTGAGCGCCATGATATTGATCTTCAGGGAAACGCCGACCACTCGCTTGATTTCTTCATTGATGCGCACGATGCGCAGCAGGTCGGCCCCGGTTTGCGGCGGCGGCTCGGACATCGTCAGGAAATGAGTCATGCGGACACCGTGGGATTCTCCAGCCAGCGGCTAATGTAACAATTCAAGTGCCGGCGGGATAGCCCGTCCGGCCGGGCAGAACGGGCGCCGCCTACTTTTCCAGGACGTAGGTGCCGGGCGCCTCGGCCAGGGCCGGGAACTTGCGGTTACTGGCCGGATAGGCCTCGACCAGTTCGCCGGTCCGTTCGCCCAGCCAGCGCGTCCAGTCTTCCCACCAAGTCCCCGGCTTTTTCTCGGCGTGCTCGAACCATTGTTCCCAATGCTCGTTGCGCCCCGGCTCGCCGATCCAGTAGGCGCGTTTGGGCGGGTTGGCCGGCGGATTGACGATGCCGAGAATATGGCCGGAGGTCGACAGCACGAAGCGCACCGGGGCCGCCACATTGACATATTTGCGGATGCGGTAGCACTGCTTCCACGGCGCGATATGGTCGTCTTCGGCGGTCACCACGTAGAGCGGCTGGACGATGCGATCGAGATCGATCGACTCGCCGGCAATGTTCAGCTTGTCGCGCTTGATCAGATTGTTGTGCAGGTACATTTCGCGCAGGTAGAAGGAGTGCATGGCCTGCGGCATGCGCGTCGTGTCCATGTTCCAGAACAGCACATCGAAGGGCGGCAGGCTTTCGCCGAGCAGGTAGCTGTTCACCCAGTAATGCCAGATCAGGCTGTTCGAGCGCAACAGGCGGAAGGAGGTGGCCATTTCGCTGCCGTCGAGATAGCCCTTCTTGGCCATCGATTCCTCCAGCGCGGCGACGCAGGCTTCGTCGATGAAGACATCGATGTCACCTGGATGCGAGAAGTCGGTCAGGGTGGTAAACAACGTCCAGTGCGCCACCGGCACGTGATCGGCGCCGAAACGCTTGTTGGCCCAGGCCATGTAGGCGCTGACCAACGTCCCGCCGATGCAATAGCCGACCAGATGCACCTGCGGCACCTTGCAGAATTCGCAGGCCACCCGCACCGCCTCATTGACGCCTTCGAGCAGATAGTCGTCGAGGCGGACATCGGCCAGGTCGTCACCGGGGTTCTTCCAGCTAGTAATGAACACCGAGAAGCCCTGGTCGGTCAGATATTTGATCAGACTCTTCCTGGCCGTCAGGTCGAGAATGTAGAACTTGTTGATCCACGGCGTGGTGATGACGATGGGCATCGCCCGCACCTGCTCCGTGCTCGGCGTGTAATGGATTACCTCCAGCAAGCGGTTGCGGAACACCACCTTGCCCGGCGTCGTCGCCAGATCCTGGCCGACGGTGAAGGCATCGGGCTCGACCATCAGGATATTCTTGGCCTTGGCGTCGCGCTGGAAATTCAGCCAGCCCTGTTTCAGGCTTTCGCCATTGGTTGCGACGAAACGTTGCATGGCCTCGGGATTGAGCCAGAAGAAATTATTGGGCGCCACCATGTTGAGCCATTCGCGCACCCAGAAGGCGGCGCGCCGGCGTTCCTTGTCGGATTGCCCGGGGGTCTCGAACAGCATGTCCTGCAGACGGTGGGTAAAGGCCAGATACCATTCCTTGATGATGTCCCAGGAGGCCGATTCGGTCCATACCGGCGCCGTAAAGCGGGCATCGTCGCCATGCGGCGCGATGACGTCGGCCGACGGCATGCCGAGCGCCCGCCGCGTGACATGCGACTGCAGGGCGATCAGGTCGCCGGACAGCGCACTGAGCGCCCGGTTAAGTTCCTGCGGGTGCAGCATCCAGGCCATCTGGGCATTGAGCAGGGAGGTGGTGACGCCGTACGGATCGAGGCTGTTGCTGACCGCCTTGCCGATCGTCTCGAGCGGGCTGAGGCTGCTGATATCGACGCTATTGTGTTGGGAGGACGAATTACCGGACATGTTATTTACCTCTTCCTGATTACTGCCGAACTTGAAAATATCATAGTACGACGAGTTGACCGGGAGACGGCAACAGGACCCCCGACCAACCCAGCTTTTCCTTGATGGCGGCGGCGAAATTGGCCGCCGCACTGGCTTCGCCATGGACCACGAAAGTATGTCCCGGCGCCTTCCTGAAACCGCCCAGCCAGCCCAGCAAGGCCGCCTGGTCGGCATGTGCCGAGAGACCGCCGACGGTGTAGATGCGGGCCCGCACCGGCACCGGCTGGCCAAAAATATGGACCAGTTTGGCCCCATCGACCAACCGGCGACCGAGCGTACCGGCCGCCTGGAACCCGGTGATCAGCACGCTGCATTCGCTGCGCGACAGGTTCTCACGCAGGTGATACTTGATCCGTCCGGCTTCGCACATACCGCTCGCCGAGACGATCACCGCCCCCTGGCGAATCTCGTTGAGCGCCTTCGAGGCCTCGACATCGGCGACGAACTCGATTTTCATTTTTTCCGGATGCGCCTCCTGCCAGGTGATCAGTTCGCGGGTTTCCCGGTCGAGCAATTCCCGGTGCGCCATGGTAATGCGCGTCGCCGTGCTGGCCATCGGCGAATCGACATAGACCTTGAGCGGCTTCAGACGCTGGCGGCGGATCAGGTCGGCCAGCATGTACAGCATTTCCTGCGTCCGGCCGACGGCAAAAGCGGGAATGATCAGATTGCCATGGGCGGCACGAGTCCGTTCGAAGGCATCGACGATTTCATCCTCGGTATCGGCCAGCGAACGGTGCAGGCGGTCGCCGTAGGTCGACTCGACGAACAGGATGTCGGCTTCGCCCGGTCGTTCCGGATCGTTGAGCACCGGCCGCCCGGGCATCCCGAGATCGCCGGAAAAGACCAGCCGGCGAGGCTTTCCTTCGCCGCTCAGGGTCACTTCGAGGAGCGCCGAGCCGAGAATATGCCCGGCATCGCGGAAACGCACCTCGACCGTCGCGACCGGATGAAAACTCTTGCCGTAGTGCACTGGCTGCAACTGCTGGAGCATCGTCTGCGCCTGCATCACCGAATAGAGCGGCGCCGGAATGCCGCGCTCGGCGGCGCCCCGCCGATGGCGATGGCGCAACTGCCACTCGGCTTCCTTCTCCTGGATGTGGGCGCTGTCCGGCAACAGCACTTCAAGCAAATCGATGGTCGCCGGCGTGGCGTAGACCGGACCCTTGTAGCCGAGCATCGACAGCCGCGGCAGCAGGCCGGAATGATCGATGTGGGCGTGGGTAAGCAGAACAAAATCGATGCTCCGCACATCGAAGCCGAAATTCAGGGCCCGCAGGTTCTTGCTGCGCGCCTCCGGCCCTCCCTGGAACATGCCGCAATCAACAAGAAAACGCGTCTCTCCGGATTCGACGAGATAGCAGGAGCCGGTCACTTCGCCGGCGGCGCCGAGAAAACCCAGTCGCATGTTTTATTTCCTCCTGACTTGGCGTAGCATGCACCTCAATCCGGCTGAATGCAACGCCAGCACAACGTTTCAGGAGGAACAACCATGTTCAAGCACGTACTTGTCCCGACCGATGGCTCCGAACTTTCCCGCGCCACCGCCGCCCGCGCCGTGGTCTTCGCCAAGGAAGCCGGCGCCCGCGTCACGGTCTTTTTCGCCAAACCGGAATATCCCATCGCCTATTTCGGCGAAGGTGCCCTGATCGACCCGACGACGCCGGAAAAATTCGCCGAACTGGCCGAGCAGCAAGCCGCCGAATACCTCGGCGAAGTGCAGAAACTGTGCGCCGAGAACGGCGTGGACTGTTCCACCATCACGGCAACCAGCGACATTCCCTACGAAGCCATCATCGAAGCCGCCGAAAAATCCGGCGCCGACCTGATCTTCATGGCCTCGCACGGCCGCCGCGGGATCAGCGGCTTTCTGCTCGGCAGCGAAACCAACAAGGTGCTGACCCATTCCAAGATTCCGGTGCTGGTGTACCGCTAAAAAATCATTGATTATTCCCACCATTCTGGCCGAGCCTGGCGAGGCTATTTACCAATAGTCCTTTGTCAGGCGCCGCCAGAGACTTTGCTGCCATGCGCCTCTCGCCCCCTTGCGGAAGACGATTTCACGAATGATGAATCCCCCGCGGAGCGGCTTCCTGTCATTTTGGCATTTTCCGACCGAGCAAATCTTTCGCGCCAGCATTGCCGCACGCTTGCCCTAGACCGACCAGCTACCGTCCGGGCGCAGCATCGACAGGTCGACGTATTTCGAGCCGGCATGATTGCCGGATGAAAACTTCACCCGGTAGCCGCCAACATCAAAATTGGTGTTGTTCAACGCCGCCAGCAGACCTTCCGGACCATTGGCACGCTTCAGCGCGTCAGCCATCACCTTGGCGGCGATAAAGCCCTCCAGCGCCACCGGTGTCACCGGTGTCACCGCCGTACCGGCCGGCAACATCCGGGCAAATTCGTTATGGACGCCCAAGCCTTTGAGCGGCACCACCTGGCTGACCATGACGCCGGATTTATCCTTGCCCAGAGCATTGGCCAGCGACGTCGGGCCGACGAAACTGATGTTGGCGAAGCTCGCCGGACTGCCCTGGGCGCGCGCCTGCCTGATAAAGGCAGCCGCCGAACCGTAGGTGGAAACGATCACGATAACATCCGGGCCGGCCGGCAGAATGGCCTTGAGCGCCGCCTCGACATTGGCCGAGTTGCGCTCCACCGTACCGGTCGCCACGACCTTCGCCCCCCGGCTGGCCAGGGCGCGCAGCACACCGTTGAGACCGGCCTGACCGTAGGCATAGTTCTGGTGGAACACCGCGACCTTGCGCTGGTTAAGGCTCCAGAAATGCTCGATCAGATGTTCAGTCTCTTCAAAATACGAGGCGCGAATATTGAAAATCAGCGGATGAACGGGATTTCTCAAAGCCTCGGCCCCGGTGAAGGGAGCCACGAAGGGCAGGCTGGCCTGCTCAAAGACGGGTTTGGCGGCGATTGAGGTCGGCGTCCCGACATATCCGAACAGGGCCGAAACACGGTTTTTCACGAAGGTTTCAGTATTGGCCTTGGCCCGCTCGGGCTCGTAGCCATCATCGAGGGTCTCCAGCCGGATATTCCGGCCGCCGATGCCGCCCTTGGCGTTAAACGCCTTGAACCAGAGCTGCGCCCCGTCGCGCATCTCGATCCCGAGATCCTTGGCCGGTCCGGACAGGGGAACCGACTGACCAAGCACGATGTCGCCCGGCGCGGCCAAAGTTCGGCCGCTGGCCAGCGCGACGGAAAGCAATGCCCCGGCATGCAGGAATTGACGACGATCCATGATTTTCACCTCATACCCGCAACAAGCGATAGCGATCAAGGAGAATGGCAAAACCGGATATTCCAAGCCCATGAATGACAAGAAAATGCGGTCAGATGTCTGCTCAGTTTCCGGGCCGGCAACCGAGCAGGTGGCCATTTGCAGGCCTTATTATGCCACCGGGTCGAACCGGCATCCCCGCTTATACTCAATCGGCGTTTCCTACATTTGCCCCCAAAGGCTGCGCAAGCGGCACTTCCAGCGGCCACTTCAGGCTTGCCCAGACCCCCACGGCAAAGGAAGATGGCGGCGCCCATGGCGATCATCAAGGCCCTGCCCCGACCATGAACGATGAGTTATTCCCGCGCTCATTCACAACGCCGGTCTGCCTCCCGCCATTGGCAAGGCGCCCCGCTCAAGCTGCAGGCAGTCTCTCCAGCCAGGCCGTCAGCTTTTCCTGACCTTCGGCATCGAGATGTGCCTGCATCGCCCCGTACCAGGCCAGCAGCTCGGCCTCGGCCAGGCTGGCGCGCAGGAAGGGCGGGCTTTTCTCGAAAAAGACCGAGAGGAAGGGCATGCCGTAGCAGGAAAGCGATGCCCTCCTCCTCAAGGCGACTACGCAGCTCCGACGACAGCCCCCCTCCCACCAGAGTTCACCAATGGCATCGGCGCTGGCTCAAGCGCCAGCGGCTTCGCTATAGGCTTCGACGATCGGCGAGTCGGCCATCGACGACGTCAGCCAAACGAAAATTATCGCCTCGGCCAGCCACAGCAGCGCCAGCCAATGCACCATGAAACGCTCCGGTTCAAGCTGGGCCAGGCGAGCAGCGCGATCCCCGGCACACCGATCAACAGCAGCTTGAAGGGCGCCGAGCGGGGAAACTTTCCCGAGGCGACATAGACGGGCAAGCGGGGCGGCTCTGGGACGCTGGCCGAGTCGTTCAGTTTTGCGGCTTTCACGGTTTTGTTCCTTGCGGTGACGGGGAAAGCGCCGGCGCGAGTAGCGCGGCGGAAACGGCGTTGGGCTCGGCGCCGAGAATATCGGCCAGGTTTTTCTGCTGCGCCGGACGAAGGCGCTGCGGATCCGGCGAAACACGGCGTATCCAGATATCGGCCACCCGCTCGGGGTAGCGCTGACGCACCCAGTCGTAGATTTCCGGGTCGCGCTCGCCATCATCGCCGACCAGGACGAAGCGCACCCAGGGCAAACGGGCAAGGATTTCCTCGATCTTGGCCGTCTTGTAGGTGAACTGATCGAGCCGCGGCTCGCTCGAAAAATCGTTGGTGATGCGCTTGGTGATCAGCACACCGGGCGGAAAGGCATTACGTCCGAGAAAATCGGCAATGGCCTCGTGCATCTGGCGCGGCGAGGCAGAAAGATAAAACAGCGGCGCGCTGGCCGGCTGGGCATTGTGCGCCATCAGCCTTGTGTACAGGACCGCCATGCCGGGCACGGCCTGGCGCTGCGCCGAATTCTTGAGAAAGGTGTTGGCCAGCAGGCGGCGCTTGTCGGTGACTTCGGACACCAGGATGGTGTCGTCAAGGTCGGAAATCAGACCGAGCCGGTTTTCCAGCGGCACCACAAGCAACTGGCCGACGGCGCTGGTCTTGCCCCCTGCGGCCTGAATCGCGTGCCAACCCGGCGCCAGGGCGGTTTTCTCGGCCAGCCGGAAATAGCCCTCGCCATCACTGCGCGCCTGTCCGCTGTAGCCCGGCAGGCGCAACTGGATCAACTGCTGCTGCCGCTCGTCGTTGAAGAACTGGCGGGCACTGCGCCGCAGATTGGTCAGACTGCCATCCGAGCCATCCGGCCTGGTGCTGCCATGCCGCTCGACAATGCGCCCTTCGACGACCAGGGCGGCGCCATCGCTGTACGCCGGGAAAAGCGTGATGCGGTCGCCATCGGCCAGCACGGCCGGGCTGACCAGCGCCAAGAGCAGAGGTAACAGCCGGACGACAGCCGATTTCATGGGCGCTTTTCCTTGAGGCCGGAATAGAGAATGGCCAGCAGACCGAGGCCGCCCATCGTCAGGTAATCGGTCGGCATGCCGAGCAGCCAGTGTTTGTGCCAGGGCACGAATTCGGGAAAGAAACGCGCCACACCATACGCCGGATTGCAGACGAACCACAGGTAGTCCTCGATGATCCAGAACAGGGCCAGCGAGCCGAGAATGCGCAGTTCGAGCAACCCGCCCCAGCGATTGCCGAGCACGGCCGGCAGGTGGAAGACCAGGGCCATGAAGGAGAACACCCAGGCGTGGTAACCGGTCATCGGCCGGCCACCCCAGAAGATGTCGAGCAGCCAGTGCTGCTCGATGCGCCAGGTCGGCAGATTGGCCGCCCAGCCGGCCGCGCCCTCAATCTGGATTTCGACCTGGGCGAAGAAAAAGCCGAGCAGCGCGATATAGGCAATCAGGCCACCAGTCGGCAGCAGACGCCGAAACAAGCTCACTGGCGGGCCCTGACGATATCCAGGATGGCCCGGGCGGCCTGCGGCCGGGCCAGGGCCTTTTGCCGTTGGCGCATCTGCGCCAGGCGGGCCGGATCTTCAGCAAGCAAGCGAATCTTGTAGCCGAGCGCCGCCGCATCGACCGCCTTCAGGGCACAGCCCGATTCGAGCAGGGTGTCGGCATTGCGCTCCTCCTGACCGGGAATCGGCGAGACGACGATCATCGGCAACTGCATGGCCAGGCATTCCGAAGTGGTCAGGCCGCCCGGCTTGGTGATCGCCAGATCGGCAGCAGCCATGACGCGCTCGATGGTCCTGGTAAACCCCTGCGGATGGATACGCCCCGGATAACGCGCCGCAATCTCCTGCAGGCGCTGCAGCAATTCCGCGTTGCGCCCGGCCAGCGCGACGATCTGCGTATCCGTCGACTGCGCCGCCGCCTGCTCGACGAGCATTTCGATACCGCCCACCCCGGCCCCGCCGGACATCATGAGCAGCGTCGTCTTGGCCGGATCGAGGCCCAGCTCGGCCGCCGCAACATCGCGCGCCGGCGGCGTACTGAACTGCGGCATGATGGCGATCCCGGTGACGTGGATCTGTTCGGCCGGAATGCCGCGCGCCGCCAGGCGGACGGCGACTTCCTCGGTGGCCACGAAATAGCCGTGGATATGCGGATGCAGCCACAGGCCATGCACATCGAAATCGGTGATATTGATCCACACCGGCGGCGTCGCCCGCCCCTTGGCAATGCGTCGCGACAGGAGCTCGGCCGGCAGGAAATGCGTGCACACGATGGCATCGGGCGCGATGCGGGCAATCTCGTCATCGAGCTTGCGCGTGTTCAGGCGCTCGATCTGGCGCCGGAAACGATCGCCAAGCGAACTGGCCGGCGGATGGTCGGTACGCTGGTAAAGATAGGCCCACAACTGCGGCGCCTTCTCGACCAGCTTGATGTAGCCGCTGCCGTAGAACTTGCGAAAACCGGCCGGCACCAGGTCGAGCACGTCGAGATGCACGGTTTCCAGATCGGGAAAGCTGTTCGCGGCCGTCGCGCAAATCGCCTGCGCCGCTCGCACATGGCCGGCCCCGGCCGAAACGCTGAGAACAAGGATGCGCATGGGTTTTGACATTTTTCCGCCGAAGCTGATGGGAATGGCGGCGAATTCTGGCAGCCGGGGCGGGGGGTGTCAATTCAAATTGAATATTCAGCCCCTCCCCTCTCCGTCCAAGAACACCACCGCATGTACGTTTCACCGCCCCCTAGCGCTCCCGTCCTGCCTCGCGCCATGCCTTCCTAACAGGCGATAGAAGGTATTCCATTACGGTTCTGTCCCCCAACCAGATTTCGGCATTAGTTTGCATACCAGCCGAGAGAGCAAAACGCTGACTGTCCATCTCCAGACTCATTTGCTTGAGGGCAACTAGCGCTTTGTAGACCAAAGTCTGGCTCTTCTTGGCAGGATCAGTTTGAGTATTGCCATTCCCAGTATTGTTATCCGAAGCATCGGCACTGACGTTCTCAACAATCCCTTCAACCATGCCGTATTTCTGAAATGGGAAAGCAGCGAACTTCAACTTGACTGGCTGCCCCTTCCGGACAAAGCCGATATCTTCATTGGTCACCCAGACTTCGGCGCGCAGGATATCGTCTTGGGGAACCAGGGTCAGCAGGACCGTGCCGGGTTGAACGACCGTCCCCGTAGTATGTGTTGCAAGGTCTTTTACGACACCAGCCTGCGATGCCTTGAGTTCAAGCAGATCTTGCTTGTGCGCCTGCTTGGTGACTTCCTGGGCGAGTTTATCGAATTGCCCTTGAAGGTCGTTGCGCTCGGCATGCAGTTGCCGACGATAGTCGGAATCGATCTGGGCAAGCCTCTTCTCCGATTGAAGAATGCTGGCTTTGGCGGATTCAATCAAGAATGCCTGGGTTTGTAGCTCCTGTTCTTTCTCGACCCGCTCTCGCTTCTTGTCGCTGCCCATCAGGGAACCAGCAAAGCCATCCTTGACGAGTTTCTCGTAGGCTTTGTCCTGATCACGATAATGTGGCAAGGTCTCTTCGAGTTTATGTTTAACTTGCTCGGCCGCCGCCAATTCCTGTTTGCCCTTGATCAGTCGTGAGTGTTCTTCGGCAAGAGCAGCTTCAAAGGACGTACGGTTGGCACGGTACTGGGCGTTGATTTCCAGGGCCAGCTCCGGTGGATCGTTGGCTTCGCTCTTGAACGGCCCCCCTGCCAATTCGGCCTGAATCCGGCGGAGCGCCAGACGCTTGCGTTGGTAGTCGGCATCGATGGACTTGGTATCAGCCTCACTGATCAAGGCATCCATTCGCATCAGCACCTGCCCGGCTTTGACGTTTTGTCCTTCCTTAACCAAGATATCCCTGACGATACCGGACTCGGCTGGCTGAACAATCTTGACGTAACTTTCAGGAATCAGCTTGCCTTCGGCGACGGCAACAATATCGAGTCGCCCGACAAGAGCCCAGAGCAACAAGGCCAGAAGTAGAATCAGCAGCAACCACAAGACCTTACGCCCCAAAGGATTGGGAGCCACCTCCTGCAATCGCAGGAGCAACGGCAAAAAATCGATTTGCTGGGCATTAGCAGAAGAAAACGGGGATTTCATGGGTACTATTTGGAACTTGCATGAGGCCCGTGAGTAACAAATATCCACTACTCACGGGGCTAGTCGTACTTCTATTCGCGGCTTGTCACGACAACTTTGACGAGCCCGTCTGCAATACTGAGAGAGGTGTCAGGGTTTGCGCCGCACCACCAAATGCTGGATCAGACAAGGTTGCCACAGCGAAGTTGACACCGATCCCCGCCAAAGTACCATTCTTGCCGTATTGATAGGCGAGATCTCCGCCAATAGCCGCGGAGTCCGAGCCTGCCAATTGGAAGTTTGTGAAAGCATTCGTCAGCGCCCAAGAGGTCAGAGAGGCATTAGTAGCCCGCTCTGTATCAAAAGCACTGACTATGCCAGAGAAATTAAAGTTTTCTACCCGGTGGTCGCGAACCGGATCGCTTCCCCCCGAGGAAAAATCAGCCATTGCCTCAGCAATCACCTGGAGTTTGGTAACCGGCTTTGAAGGCATTTCTGCATACCAATCCCTAAATGTTATCTGGTCAGTCGCGCTCACCTTCAGAATCAGATCGTTGTCCGATTTACTCAAGCTCAGATCGGCATAAACGAACCCACCGCCCAACGATAACGTGTTATTACCCGTGCCAGCAGTTGTAACGCTATCCTGACCATCCCCCTTGTTGAATACGATAATATCGTTACCAGTAGCAGTAGAGTAGGTATCGTTATCCAGACCACCGACGAAGATTTCTGCACTCGCGCCACCTGTCAGCATATCTGCACCAGCTCCGCCCAAAAAGAGTGTTGGACCAGCGGTGTCGGACAAAATGTCGTTACCCTCGCCTCCTTGCAGGGTATCAACACCATTTTCCCCGTACAACGTGTCGTCATCCGCCCCTCCATCCAGAACGTCGTTGCCATCCTGGCCGTAAATGACGTCGTTACCCGCATCGCCAT
>Ga0316603_10000125_pt1 | contig 52298 bp, 50 predicted proteins | sample OWC_soil_day10_n_FD_207649 | JGI IMG/M metagenome (GOLD analysis project Ga0316603, IMG submission 207649) | Wetland soil microbial communities from Old Woman Creek delta, Ohio, United States - OWC_soil_day10_noCT | ecosystem: Environmental > Terrestrial > Soil > Wetlands | place: USA: Ohio... | reverse complement strand
TGTTGGCTATTGCAGCTGTTCCATTTGCAAGTTGAAGCGGAGTTACCAAAACCTCTCCTTGTCCGATAGAAAGAGAACGAATGGTCATTGACCGCCAGCCAGTTTTACCGTATATTTTATCATAAAACTTTGTAGATGGAATATTTCCCCTTGTCTGTTGGTAAATATCGGAATCATCAAATTTTTTCCCAAAACCAAATTGCATAATACCCTCTCTCCATTCATCATAAGCTGTTTTGAAATTAGCATTCTTATTTCCGTACCCTTTTCGTTCTACAGTTACCCGAAATGTATTCCAGAAATAGGGATTACAGCTTTCTTCTATAGCATTCAACAATGTAATCGAATAACCATGACGGTGTGTACATTTTATTGGATATGAGGATGGACCATTGCAAACAAATCGGGTGTTTTCGGTAATTCCACCTTGCTGTAAACACACCAAAGCCTGAAATGGCTTAAAAGACGAACCCGGAGAATACTGAGCCTGCGTTGCACGGTTCATCAAAGGTTTTGTTGGATCATTAACAAGAAAATTATAATTTTTGGAACGCTCACGACCCACTAAAAGCGAGGGATTAAAAGTTGGATTTGAGACCATTGCCAGAATCTCTCCGGTTTTTGGCTCAATAGCAACCACACTTCCAACTTTCCCTGCGAGCAGTTGCTCGGCAAGTAGTTGAAGCTGGATATCTAATGTAAGTTTCAGATTTTTACCGGCTTTCGGAGCAATATCTTTTTCGCCGTTTTCATATTTACCTTTTAATCTTCCACGCGCGTCGCGCAACAGAATTTCCACCCCTTTTACTCCTCTCAGATCTTTCTCATACGTGTATTCAATACCATCTCTCCCTGCATAATCGCCCCGTTTATAGTATTCATCCTCATCGATTTTTTTTTGCGAGACTTCACCGATGCTTCCCAGTACATGAGCACCTGCATTATATCGATATTCGCGCAAAGTTCGGGTCTGAATATAGAAACCCGGATATTTGTACATGGATTGCTGTATATTGGCAATATCGCGTATATCGAGTTGTGTCATGAATACCTGCGGAGTAAACGACGAATAACCCGGATTTTTATCGCGGTCTTTGATTTCTTTCATTTTTTCAATGAAAAAATCGGTGGTTATATTCAGATCACTGCAAAATGACACTGTATCCAGTCCCTGAATTTCACGATTGATAAAAGCGATATCGTATGCGGGTTTGTTATATACGAGTAATGAATCATTCCGGTCGTAAATCAGTCCGCGCGGAGGAAAAATGGTTTTATTCAGAAATGCATTACTGTCGGCATATCTTTTATACTTGGTTTCGATAATCTGTAACGAAAAAAGGCGCAAAATATAAATAATCACTATAACAGCCATGATGATAGTGATTACAGTTCCTCTGTTTCGAAGTTTATCGTTTATCATTTATTTCGACTTAAATGATTGGATAGCTAATATTAGCAGAATTGTAATTGCAGAACTGATGAGTATTTTTGGGATTATTAGCGACAGATTTAGAAATGAAAATGATTCAATCAAAAAAAGTGTAATATGATGAAGCAAAACAATAGTTATCACATATTTTATAAAGGGTGAAACTCCAAATGTATGAAATGAAGGCGTTGGATTTGAACCTTCATCGATGGATGTAAAAATATTAATTACCGGAGCACGAAGAAAAGCAGCAAATACGAGTGCGAACGTATGCATTCCGGCTGTATTGGAAAAAACATCGATAATTAAACCCATCGCAAACGCAGAAATCAACAAAGCCCAGCGGGGAAAACGGACAGGAAGCAATAAGATAAACAAAATATATATCATGGGATTGATATAACCCATGAACTGAATATTGTCAAGCAGAAAAACCTGAATCAATATCAAAAAAATAAATCGTAATATGTTTTGAAGTGCTGATACCATCGTTTACTTTTTTTTGCCTTCATCAGCAGCCGTTTGTTCCAGAACACTTTGTTCTCTGTAATTCTTATAGTTGATAATCTTTACATGAGTGAGTGTCCGAAAGTTAACAGCAAGTTTTACCTGAATATTATAATAAGCATCACTTTCCTTAATGTTGTAATCGTTGATTGTTCCAATCATGATACCTTCGGGAAATGTTTTTGTCAGTCCACTGGTTATCAGCGTATCTCCCAGACTAAAACGAACATGGCGCGCAATATCGTTCAGACTGGCAAAACGGGCATCTTTACCGTTCCAAACCAGTGGTCCGGAATAATCATTTTTTTTAAATTTACTGCTGATTAGAATTTTGGGATTAAGGATGGGAATGACCACCGAGAACTTGGGTGATACGCTTTTTACAATACCGACCACGCCCTCTTCACCTACCACACCCATATCCGGGGTAATTCCTTCGTTCGAGCCCTTATTGAGAGTAATGTAATTTTGAGAAAGATGGGTGGTATTCCTGATGACTTTTGCCGTGATGTATGAATATTCCTTTTCAGGTGAAACAGAAACATTTTTCCAGCTTACACTGTTAAGAGTATCTGTGAGTGTACTCAGTTTATTTTCTAGTTCTACAACCCTGTTTCTCAGCTGTGTATTCTCGTTTGCAAGATTATCATTTGCTTCACTCAGCTTGAAAAACTCGACAAATGAATTGGTCATTTCATACATTCTGCCCACCATGGCATTGCCCGATGAAAGCATTACGCTCCTTTGATATCCTTTGTTATTGGAAATCAGTATCAGCGAAATTATTTCTAGTGCTATAAAAAGAAAAACTACGCTGTATCTTATCAAAAAACTGATTAGATTTTTCAAGAGGCGAAATGACTGATTATGATTTTAAAACACACGATAAACGGGATGTAAATCGTGTGTTTGTATGTTATTCTGAATTATCTGAACTTAAAATCTTCTTTTTATCTGATCAGGAAACCGAATTTATCTACATTTTTCAGTGCAATTCCGGTACCCCGTGCTACAGCGTGCAAAGGATCATCTGCAATGTGAAATTGTATATTCAGTTTATCTGTCAGACGCTTGTCCAGTCCGCGAAGTAAAGCTCCACCACCAGCAAGGTAAATTCCCTTCTGAACAATATCCGCATATAATTCCGGTGGTGTTTGTTCCAGAGCGCTCAGCACCGCTGCTTCAATTTTCGATATTGATTTTTCAAGGCAGTGTGCAATTTCCTGATAGGAAACCGGCACTTCCATAGGTAATGCAGTCATACGGTTTGGTCCGCGTACAATATAATCTTCCGGAGCATCTTCAAGATCGGTCAATGCCGCGCCCACGTTAATTTTTATCATCTCTGCGGTACGTTCTCCCACTTTGATATTGTGCATACGTCCCATATATTCCATGATGTCTGCTGTTAAATCATCTCCGGCTATTCGGATTGATTTATTAGAAACTATACCTCCCAGCGAAATAACAGCAATTTCTGTAGTACCTCCTCCAATATCCACAATCATACAGCCTGTAGGAGCTTCTACATCAATACCTATACCGATGGCAGCCGCCATGGGTTCGTAAATCATATAAACATCGCGTCCACCGGCATGTTCCGAAGAGTCACGTACGGCACGTATTTCAACTTCGGTACTTCCGGAAGGAATACATACCACCATCCTGAGTGTAGGCGAAAATAAATGATTTTTTGAAGGTATCATCTTTATCATACCGCGTATCATCAGCTCGGCAGCAAAGAAGTCGGCAATTACACCATCGCGTAAAGGACGAACAGTGCGAATTCCTTCATTCTCTTTTCCCTGCATCTGACGTGCTTTCTCGCCAATGGCAATCAACTTATCGGTACGTTTGTCTAATGCAACCACAGAGGGTTCATCGACTACTATTTTATCATCGTGAATGATTATCGTATTAGCAGTTCCTAAGTCAATGGCTATTTCCTGCGTAAATGAAAAAAGTCCCATATATGTTTTTTTAACTTTATCTTAATGTTTAAAATGTCTGTATCCGGTAGTAACCATCGACAATGCTTTTTTGTTGCACATTTCTACGCTTTCATCATCACGAACAGAACCTCCGGGCTGAATGACAGCAACTATTCCTGCTTCGGCTGCAATTTCCACACAATCGGAGAATGGAAAGAAAGCATCCGATGCCATCACAGCACCTTCCAGGTCAAACTCGAACGATTTGGCTTTTTCAATAGCCTGTTTAAGTGCATCTACACGCGAAGTCTGCCCTACTCCACTGGCTATCAGCTGTTTTCCTTTTGCCAGAACAATAGCATTTGATTTTGAGTGCTTTACAATTTTATTTGCAAAAATCATATCTTCAATTTCTTCTGTCGTAGGTTCTTTTTCAGTTACCACCTTAATATCTCCGGTAGTTTCGGTATGTAAATCCTTATCCTGTACGAGTACTCCATTCAGAACAGAACGAAACTGTTTTTTCGGCACTTTATTATTGAGCAATACGAGGATTATCCGGTTTTTCTTCTGAGTGAGTATTTGCAGGGCATCCAGATCGTAATCCGGAGCGATGATAACTTCCAGAAATAGTTTGTTGATTTCTTCTGCCGTTTCCTTATCAACGATAGCATTGGTTATAAGCACACCTCCATACGCAGAAACCGGATCACCTGCAAGAGCAGCTTCCCAGGCTTCCTTCAAATCTGGACGCGATGCCAACCCACACGCATTGTTATGTTTCAGAATGGCGAAAGTAATATCTTCGAAATCATTTATCAGGCTGACAGCTGCATCGATATCGAGCAAATTGTTGTAGGATATTTCCTTACCATGCAGTTGCTCAAACATATCATCAAATTGCCCGAAAAAGTAACCGCTCTGATGAGGATTTTCGCCATAACGGAGGGATTTTGATCCATTGGCACTCATCCGGAATGCACTGGCATTGTCTCCGTCGAAATAGTTGAATATAGCCGAATCGTAATGCGATGAAACGCCAAATGCTTCCTTGGCAAACCACCGGCGTTCTTCGAGTGTGGTGCTTGCACCATTCTGATTGATTAATTCCAGAAACGGAATATATTGTGCTTCGGAGGCGAGAATAACCACATCCTTATAGTTTTTAGCTGCTGCACGGATGAGTGATATTCCACCGATATCAATTTTTTCAATTGAAGTGGCTTCATCAGCTCCGGCTGCTATAGTGGCTTCAAACGGATATAAATCAACGATTACCAGATCAATTTCAGGAATCTCGTATTGTTCCAGCTGTGCCAGATCCTGCTCCATGTCTCGTCGGGCAAGTATTCCTCCAAATACTTTCGGATGAAGGGTTTTCACTCTTCCTCCCAGAATAGACGGATAGCTGGTCAGATCTTCAACGGTATCACAAGGAATTCCAAGTGATTCAATAAACGATTTTGTTCCTCCGGTAGATACAAAACTTACCCCTTCAGCATACAGTTTCTTAATAATTTCATCTAATTTATCTTTATGATAAACTGAAATTAATGCCCGTTTGATTTTTTTATTTTCCATTCAGCGTTAATAGTGTGGTTTTGGGGATGCAAATCTACAAAAAATCATTGAGTTAGCAATTCTTTTTGGCTGTTTTAAGCTATTTTTTGAGAGTCTCTATATGCGAACTCTTTCAATCTTCGAATTCTTGTTTTTCAATGAAATCTTTTCTTCGGTTTGCTATTTTTTTAATTATATATTATTATTATTCAAATTCCTGTTACTCTGTCGAAAACCTGTGAGCGGAAGTAAAATTTGCCAACAAAAATAGTTCGATTTTAACTAACTAAAATATATCCGGAGAAGTCCTGTTATGTCAACCCTGGTATCTTGTCAAAAAGGTTTGAAACCGATAATTTCTCGCACTTCCCGTATGGTTTTGCGGGCACTTTCTTGTGCTTTTTCTTTTCCAATCTGAGCTACCTTATTCAGATAAACTTCATTACTTGCAATTTCCTGTATTCGTTCCCTTATAGGATTGACAAAAGCGATCATATCTTCTGCCAGCTGTTTTTTCAGATCGCCATACCGAATCTGACATGTGCTGTACTGTTCGCGGAAAAATTCAAGCGTTTCGGGTTTTGAAACTACATGCATCAACTGAAACAGATTGGCAACAGGCTCTGAAACAGGCTGATTGGGTTCCGTAGGTCCGGCATCGGTAACTGCGCGTTTCACTTTTTTGAGTATCACTTCAGGTGTATCGGTGAGGAAAATAGTACTGTCTTCTCCTTCTGATTTCCCCATTTTACCGGAACCGTTGAGTGCAGGGATTTTCACCAGTTCTTTACCGAAGTTAAATGCTTGAGGTTCCGGGAAATACTCATGATTGTACATCCTGTTGAAGCGATTTCCGAATGTGCGTGCCATTTCCAGGTGTTGTTCCTGATCTTTACCCACAGGGACAAAATCTGCTTTGTGTATAAGTATGTCGGCAGCCATGAGTGTAGGATAAGTCAGAAGTCCTGCATTTACGTTCTGAGGCTGTTGACGGATTTTATCTTTGAATGAAGTGCAACGTTCCAGTTCCCCAACATAAGCATTCATATTGAGAAATAAATAGAGCTCAATTACTTCAGGAACATCACTTTGAATATATAGTGTGGCCTTCTCGGGATCAAGGCCTGCTGCCAGATATTGTGCAAGTACACTTCTTACATTTCCCTGAATGTTCTGGGGAGTGGGGTGTGTTGTAAGTGAATGATAATCAGCTATGAAGAAAAAGCAGTTGTACTCATTCTGCATGCTGACAAAATTGCTTAAAGCTCCGAAATAATTTCCCAAATGTAAATTTCCGGTGGGGCGGATACCGCTTAAAACTGTTTTCATCTTGTAAAATTTTCTGCCTTCTGTTGTATTCTTTTTTTGTTTCGTTGATTTCTTCAGGCAAATATGGTAATGAATTCTTTTTTCCTAATTCAGGGTGCAAAGTTAATCATTTTAATGCAAAAAAGCCACTTTATTGGATAAGTGGCTTTGAGTATTATTGATTTTATTCGCTTTTTATTCTATCGGAATTGTACGTTTTATCCGCTGGTCGAGCGAGGTTAGTGTTTCAGTAGTAGCCACACCGGGTATTTCCTGAAGTTTTCCGTTGAGCAATTCCATCAGATGTTCATCATTTTTGGCATACATTTTTATCAGGATGGTATAAGCTCCAAGCGTATATTGCGATTCTACGACTTCTGGAATTTTTTCCAGTTCAGCTACAACGTCTTTATACATCGAAGCTCTTTCGAGCGTTATACCTATGTAAACACATATCTGAAAACCAAGCATCTTGGGATTTACAGAATATCCCGACCCGGTAATTACGCCCATATCTATAAGACGTTGCACCCTTTGATGAATAGCTGCCCTGGAAACTTCACATTCTTCCGCAACATCCTTAAAAGGTTTACGGGCATTTTGGGAAATAATCCGCAAAATCTTACGGTCTAATTTATCTATTTTTTCCATAAAACTAATGATTAGCATTTTGCCAACAAATATATATAATTTTTGTTATAATCAAAACAAATTTACAATAAAAATGCGTTTTTTGATAAATTATTTTGTAAAAAATGCGTTTTCGATATATTTATGTAAAAAAAAGCAACCGGACATTTTTTATCCGGCTGCTTTTTTTATTTATTGTTTAACGTTTATTTTTCAATCGAAAGAAGTTCTACTTCAAAAATAAGCATGCTGAGAGGCTCAATACCTCTTGCTCCTTTTGAACCATAAGCGAGATTCTGAGGTACATAGAATTTAAATTTTGATCCAACAGGCATCAACTGAAGACCTTCAGTCCAACCCGGAATAACCTGATTAACTGCAAACATAGCAGGTTCGTTTCTTTTGATTGAGCTGTCAAATTCAGTACCATCGAGCAGTGTACCCACATAATGAACTTTTACCTGATCGGTAGCTTTTGGCATCGGGCCTGTTCCTTTTTTAATCACTTCGTATTGAAGACCGCTTGCGGTAGTAACAACACCGGGTTTTTTGCCGTTTTCAGCTAAAAATTTCTTCTGTGCTTCCATGTTTTTACCAAATTGTTTCATCATGATTTTTTCCTGACGGGCATTCATTACCTTATTGATATATTCATTGGCTTCTTGGGGTGTCATCTGAATTTTAGATTTATTCAATCCGTTGATCAAACCTTGTTTGAATAAATTAAAGTTGATTTTCAGAGTAGAATCTCCGAGGAAACCGGCTGTTTTTTGTTGTTTCAACCATTCGCCATACTGAGTGGCGGCTGCAGATAAACCCGGTTTTGCATCCGGTTCGCCTTTAGCTCCTTCAGCCAGACCTTTCATAAAGGTTTTTGTTTTTTGCTCAACAGAGTCTTTGTTAAACATGTTGGTTTTAAGGTCATTGCCAAAAGCCAAGCCATAAGTATAATTCAAACTGTCAATCTGTGATGCTAACTTTGGATCTTTTGTACTGTCACTTTTACCTCCGTTACAAGCTGTCAGCAGTGTGATAGCAACAATTGCTACTGCGAAAAATATATTTTGTTTTTTCATTGTTTTAATTATTAATTATTGATGAATGATTACTTTTTGATGGTGTCAGCGGGTGCAGGTGCAGGTGCAGATTTCAACATTTTTTCATTCTGAATTTTCTGCATGGTATTCTGGAAATAAACCATCGCTTCCGCACCGGTCATACCTGTAGTATCACCATTAATTCCTTTAACAAGACCTTTTTTGAATAAATCCTGGTTAAATTTCAAAGTAGAATCACCAATGAGACCCACTTTATTTTGTTCTTTCATCATATTTCCGATTTGAAAGCCGGTTTTATAAACCTGATCAGTATTTTCGTCACTATAGACTTTCTCAATCTTTTCAACCAAAGCAGCAATTGTTTTTTCGGACGAATCATTTTGAAGCGCATTCATGCGAAGTTCTTCACTGATGGCCAGACCCAACGCATAATTTAAACTGTCTTCCTGAGTTGATAAATTAGCTTTCTTTGCTTTATAATTGCTTCCACATGAAGCAAGGCCCAAAATGGCTACAATAAGTGCCATTGTCAGAAAATTTTGTTTTTTCATTTTTTTATTAATTATTTATTAATTATTTCTTTTTTGTTGACTTTTTTGCAGGTGTCTTTGTCTCTGCAGCAGACTTTACTTCTTCTACTACAGGTGCTGGCTGTTCTTTTATTATATCGAGCAGCTCAACTTCGAAAGTAAGTGGTGAAAAAGGCGGAATTCCTGCCTGAGATACTCCCTGTTCTCCATAGGCAAGGTTGTAAGGTATGAAAAATTTATATTTCGAACCTACGGGCATCAACTGAACACCCTCAGTCCATCCGGGAATAACCTGATTAAGCTGGAATTCAACCGGTTCGCCACGTTCAACCGAACTGTCAAATACTTTTCCATCCATCAGTGTTCCGGTGTAGTGTACTTTTACTTTGTCAGTTGACTGAGGTTTTGCTCCTTCTGCCGATTTGAGAATTATATACTGAAGTCCGCTGGATGTTACCTGTACTCCTTCTTTTAATTTATTGTCAGCCAAAAACTTTTCTCCTTCTGCTTTAACCAGTTCGTTTTGTTTGTTTTGAGCTTTTGTCAGATAATCGCGAAAATAGGTTTGCGCCACATCCTTTGACAGAAGGGTAGAATCACCTTTCATAGCCGATGCAAAACCTTTAATAAGCAGGTCGATATTGGATTTTCCACCGGGAATGGTTTTAATATTCTGGGCAAAATCTTTTCCTACATTTACTCCTAAGGCATAACTCATCGAGTCAACATCGTTCGTAAGAATGTTTACCGGAGCAACCGGCACAACCGGAGTTTCCACTTTTTTTACAGAAGAACAGCCAACCAGCAATAAGGCTGCCAAAGGTAGTATTGAAATCTTTTTCATTGGGATAGTTGAATATATACAATTGATAATTAGTTATTTACTTCTCAATACCCAGCAATTCCACCTCGAAAATTAATGTAGTGTGAGGTCCGATATGCTGACCTGCTCCCTGAGCACCATATGCAAGGTTGGATGGTATATACAATTTCCATTTTGAGCCTACAGGCATCAGTTGCAGCGCTTCCACCCAACCGGCAATTACCTGAGTAACTCCAAAGGTAGCCGGTTCGCCCCGGCGAACGGAACTATCGAAAACAGTGCCGTCAATCAAAGTGCCGTGATAATGAACATTTACAGTATTATTTGCAACAGGTACAGCACCATTCCCTTCTTTAATGATTTCATATTGTAAACCGCTTTTCAGCGTAATTACTTCGGAACGTTTGCCGTTTGCTTCAAGAAAAGCCTTTCCTTCTGCAATCGTTTTTTCGCTTAGTTTTGCCTGCAAATTTTGAAAATATTCGTTTATTACATTTTGAGCTTCCTGATATGAAATCTCCGGTTGGTTTTGTTCGAGCACATCCTGAACACCTTTGCTGAATTTTTCTACATTCAGTGCAGTAATTCCACTACTTAACAAATTATTACCCAAACTTAAACCAAGTGCATAACTTACTTTATCCATCTTTATTAAATCGTTAATTTTTATAGTTAAAACGAGTGCAAAGATAGATTATTTATTTCAATAAAAGACTGTATAAAATTTCTATTTTTACCGGGCTGAAACTACAACAGGAATTTTTTCTGTTTTTTTAACACCTGAATTTGCATTAATCAACTCAAAATAAATAATATAAATGCCCGGATTTACACTTTTTCCGGTGTCGGTTCGTCCATCCCACGTAAAAAACCCATCCGTTGAAAGTAGTTGATTTGCTGCAACTTGTCGTACTTTTACACCGACAGAATTTAATATCACAGCATTGGCTATAAATCCATTTGCTTCGGTTATGTACCGGATGAAACATACATCATCAATACCATCGTTGTCCGGAGTAAAACTTTCCGGATCTGTTCGCACCCATTTTTCGGTTGTTTTGGTTGATGAGATATCTCTGTATTGTGAATTTTTATAGCCTGGTGTCCCATACTGTACCTCCGATGCAGCAGAGTGCCAGTTTCCTGTGTTTTGAGCCGGAAGTGAAGGATTAATCCGTTCCAGAGAAACTCCAGCTGTGATTCTTACCATCGGGTGATGCCACTTGACATCGTATTTCACTTCATCGTAGATGGTGTCTCCGGTGGAATTGGTGATTAATAAAGCAGCACTGCTGTTATTTAGCGCCGACCATTTTGAGGAATTTAAAATTCTGGCTGTATCGGGTGCCTGATATCTGTTACGTATTGCATTTGGATCGGGTGTTAATGCCAGATACTGACGTGGAAGCAACAGGGTTTTGGGTGGAAAATTATTGGCAGGTATGAATGAACCGTCGGTTTTACGTGTTCCAAAAAATACCTTGCTTACATCCAGCACTTTATCGGAATTATTGAATATTTCAAAGTACTCCGGAACATCTTCAGTCGGTTCGAAAAGTATTTCATTGATTGACAGATCACCAACCTCAACGGGTTCAATCAGCCCGATTTGCTTCTGAGTATTTTCCAGTACATTTCCAGCGAAATCTTTTATATTCAACGCATCGACCACATATATTTTTCCCTTCTCAAAATTATTGGTAAAAGTAAGTTCGACTGTCGTTTTATCAGCCGAAACTACTTGTTTGGAAGGACTTCCAATACCATTATCAACCTGAAATTCAGTACTTGTAAAATCAATTGGCTCGGAGAAAGTGAGGATCAGTTTATCCGGATGAATAAGCGACAGAGAAGTCCAAACAGGAGGTGTTACATCAATCAGTTTCTCACCGGCAACGGATATATCATCAAAAAAATAGGCATTTCCGGTGGTAGAAGAGTTGGAATACAACAGTGAGAAATATTTACTTCCCTGTACTTTATTATCCACAACTTCTTCTCCTTCTGTCACATAATCATTATCTGATGACAATTTACGATAAAGCGTGAATTTTCCGGATTTGTCACGGGTAACTTTCACCCGTACTTCCACAGGATTTACATCTATCAACTTATCGGTTCCGTCTATGATTTTGGTTTTCGTTGCTCCTTCCTGTCTGTAAAGCGAAATTTCGTCGTTGGCATTCCCTATCTGAACATAGTATCCGTAACATTCGGAAGTCACATCAGCACGATCGGAAATCAGATAAACCGATGCATAATTGGACGATGAAGTTGTATAGGTTATTTTGACCCAAAATTCCCAGATTGCGTCTTCAAAAGCCTCCGACTGGGTTGAAAGATAAGATTTTGAGGTAGCTGCCGCCTGAGACTGAAGCTGATTTTCTGAATTTACCCTGAAATTTTGAACAGTTCCTGTCCAAACCGGATTTTGCGTGAAGTTACCATCAGAAAAACTTTCATTTATTTGCGAAAACGCGAATAAAGGTATCAGTTGTATTAAAATTATGAACGATTTCTTCATAAATTGCAGTAAATAAATTGAAATGAATTACTTTTGCAAAGAAAATCATGTAAAACAAACAAAGAACTCACAAATATAGTTATTATTTAATGGCCTAAATAAAAAGTATAAGTAAAAAATAAAACGATTAAGTATGAAAGTAGCAATTGTTGGCGCCAGCGGCGCAGTAGGACAAGAATTTTTAAGGGTATTAGATGAACGGAATTTCCCGTTGACCGAATTGGTTTTGTTTGGTTCTTCACGCAGTGCAGGTAAAGAATATGAATTTAAAGGCAAAAAACTGGTTGTGAAAGAACTTGTTCACGGTGACGATTTCAAGGGCATTGACATTGCTTTTACATCAGCCGGAGCGGGCATTTCTAAAGAATTTGCAGCCGATATTACCAAATTCGGTGCGGTAATGATTGACAATTCAAGTGCATTTCGTATGGAAAACGATATACCGCTGGTTGTACCTGAAGTTAATCCTGCGGACGCAAAAAAACGTCCACGAGGAATCATTGCAAATCCTAATTGTACTACTATTCAGATGGTTGTTGCTCTTAAAGCACTCGAAGATGTGTCACATATCAAACGGGTTCATGTTTCCTCCTATCAGGCTGCAAGCGGTGCCGGAGCTGCCGCTATGGACGAACTGGAACTTCAATACCGTCAGATTGCTAAGGGCGAAGAACCGACAGTGAGTAAATTTGCTTATCAGCTGGCTTATAATGTAATACCTCACATAGATGTATTTACCGAAAACGGATACACCAAAGAGGAAATGAAAATGTACAACGAAACGCGCAAGATCATGCATTCGGATGTGGAAGTAAGTGCTACCTGCGTACGTGTTCCCACTTTGCGTGCTCACTCCGAAAGTGTTTGGGCAGAAACTGAACGTCCGATCAGCGTGGAAGAAGCCCGCGAAGCATTTTCGAAGGCTCAGGGAGTGGTTTTGATGGACAATCCGGCAGAAAAAATCTATCCGATGCCACTTTTCTTATCGGGCAAAGATCCGGTGCATGTAGGCCGTGTACGCAAGGACCTTTCCAATCCCAACGGCATCACATTCTGGTGTGTGAGCGATCAAATTAAAAAGGGAGCAGCTCTCAATGCTGTTCAGATTGCCGAATACCTGATAGCCGAAAAAGATATTTAATTCTATACTAAACTACAACAGACACGTAAGTTTACATTTTTCTTAATTTTACATTTTGAAAATAGCTTATGTGTCTGTTGTAGTTTTTTATTTTAAATAAGATGGAAAATAAAGCTCAATCAATCAGAGAATTACGGCAAATGCCAGGAGTAGGACCCTCCATTGCCAACGATTTATACCGGATTGGTATCCGAAAAATTGATGATTTGAAATTCAAAAATCCGGAAGATTTGTACGATTGGTCAAATCAGTTGGCAGGTTGCGTACAAGACCGGTGCTTACTATACGTTTTCAGATGTGCGGTCTATTTTGCCGAAACAGAACCTGAAAACCGGGAACCTGAAAAACTCAAATGGTGGAACTGGAAAATATAACGGTTATGCAAAAATACCTGGCCCTTCTGCGCGGAATAAATGTTGGCGGCAAAAACATCATCAAAATGGCCGATCTGAAAGCGGCATTTGAGGAAATGGGCTTGAATGATGTTCAAACATACATTCAAAGTGGAAATGTGATATTCAATACTGAATATAGTGACAAATCAGCGCTTATTTCATGGATTGAAAACTCACTTTCATCAAAATTTAATTATCAGTGCATCGTTGTTTTATTAAGCCGCGAAGAATTGCGAATCCAACTGAACTCGGCACCGTCCGGTTTCGGGCAGGAAAACGAACTATTCCGTTACGATGTTATTTTTCTCAAAGAACCGGTTACGGTGGAACTTGCTATAAAAGAAATAAAACTTCGTGAAGGAATTGACGAAGTTTTTACTGGTTATAATATTTTATTTTTTAGAAGAAAATATACCGATCTGAGCAAAAGCAAACTTTCCAAAATCGTATCATCACCCATTTATCCTTTCATTACTATTCGTAACTGGAACACAAGCACAAAACTAATGGAATTGATGTGTGATTAAACATCTTGGAGTTGATTTGAACTTTTTAGAGTAAAATCCCGTTATTATGCTTCATATAATACAAACAATATGAAATTTACATACGATAAAGACAAAAAAATGAGCACATTATTCAACAATGGCGAAGTTTTCCCTTTGGAAACTTCTATAGAATACACCAGTGGAGGTATTGTTAGTAAGCAAATTACAAGAAGTCAGGCAGGAAATGTCACCCTGTTTTCGTTTGACAAAGGACAAGGGCTTACAGAACATACAGCATCCTTCAATGCCACGGTCCAAATACTCGATGGAGTAGCTGAAATACACATTGACGGAGAACCTCGTCTGGTAAAAAAAGGCGAATGTATCATTATGCCAGCCAATCATCCGCATGCGCTAAATGCTGTAGAGCCATTTAAAATGTTGCTGATTATGATTAAAGGTTAATCTCCCATATTATTTTGATGATATATCAATTACTGTATATTTTTTTCAATATTTAACAATCAATTCCGTTAAAAGAAGTATCTTTGCCGTTCAAAATAAATTATCACAAAAAATATGGATACAACAGAATTGATTGGTTACATAGCAATGGCTTTTTTAGTAGTTTCTTTTCTCCCAAAACAGATAAAAAGAATTCGAATTATTAATTTTATAGGCTGTACATTTTTTGTTCTATATGGAATACTGTTAGGATGGAAATGGCCACTGATTGTATCAAACGGATTGATAGCGCTCATTCAGATCTATCATTTATTTATTGTAAAAATCAAAGCAGTAGTTTAATAAATTACTAAAAATACAGAGCGACCGGAAACATTACTATTGTTCCGGTCGTTTTGTTTACTCCAAATGTTAAGCAAAATCAACGCTGAACATTGTTATATTGCCAAAACAACGAAACTTGTTACCTTTGTACTCTCTAAATGAATTATTTATGGATTTCAACTATGATGTAATAGTGATAGGTGCAGGACATGCCGGATGTGAAGCGGCTACTGCTTCGGCCAATATGGGATCGAAAACGCTGCTTATCACTATGGATATGAATAAGATAGCACAGATGAGCTGCAATCCGGCAGTTGGCGGCATTGCCAAAGGTCAGATTGTGCGTGAGATTGATGCTTTGGGAGGACAAATGGGTATTGTGACCGACAAAAGTGCCATCCAGTTCCGTATGCTTAACCGTTCCAAAGGCCCTGCCATGTGGAGTCCGCGCTCCCAAAGCGACCGGCATAAATTCATACGAGAATGGACAAAAATAGTATCGAATACTGAGAATTTATATATCTGGCAAGACACCGCCAAGGAATTAATCATTGATAATAAGCACGTTACAGGTATAAAAACCCTACTTGGCGTGGAAATGAAAGCCAAATGCGTGGTGTTAACAGCAGGCACATTCCTGAGAGGATTAATACATGTTGGTAAAATGCAAATTGATGGAGGACGTGTTTCGGAACCGGCATCATACGGCCTGACCGAGCAACTCAAATCCATCGGGTTCACAACCGACCGGATGAAAACCGGTACGCCGATGCGCATTGACGGACGAACGATTAATTTCAGTCAACTGACCGAACAGATTGGCGAGAATGATTTCCATAAATTTTCGTATTTGAAAGAAGTCAAACGTGAACTTCCTCAACAAAGTTGCTGGATCACCTATACCAATCAAAAAACCCATGATATCCTTCACAGCGGACTGGAATTCTCACCGCTTTACAACGGACAGATAAAAAGCATCGGACCCCGTTACTGTCCGAGCATTGAAACAAAAATAATAACATTTGCCGATAAGACATCGCATCAATTATTCCTTGAACCTGAAGGGGTCAATTCAAGAGAATGGTACGTGAACGGGTTCTCCTCTTCCCTTCCATGGCAGACACAAATTGAAGCAATACAAAGTGTAAAGGGTTTGGAAAAAGTTCAGCTTTATCGTCCCGGATACGCTATCGAATACGATTTTTTTGATCCTACCCAACTCTACCACACGCTCGAAACAAAGCGAATAAAAAATCTCTTCTTTGCCGGTCAGGTGAATGGAACTACCGGCTACGAAGAAGCCGGCGGACAAGGTTTGATAGCAGGCATAAATGCTCATATCAACTGTCATGGCGGAGAAAAATTCACGCTGCTACGTGACGAAGCTTACATCGGTGTGTTGATTGACGATTTGGTGACCAAGGGCGTTGATGAACCTTACCGTATGTTTACTTCACGTGCCGAATACCGGTTACTTCTCCGGCAGGACGACGCGGATATGCGACTAACCGAACGCTCCTATACAATTGGTCTGGCAAAGAAAAACCGGACGGATCAACTGAAATATAAAAAGACTGAGCAAGAAAAATTAATTCATTTTCTACGCAGCACTTCCATAAAACCCCGGGAAATAAACAGCTTTTTATTGTGTAAAAATTCGACGGAATTAGTACATGGATGCAAAATATCAGACTTGGTTTTACGTCCTCAATTTGGAATAACGGAGTTGGCTCAGGCTGTTCCCGCATTAAAAGAAAAGATAGAAAGCATCTCCGAAATCAGTGAAGAAGTCAGCGAAAGTGTAGAAGTGAAGTTAAAGTATGCTGGATATATCGAGCGCGAAAAACTGATTGCTGAGAAGCTTCAACGCCTCGAACATATCATCATCAAAGACAAAATTGACTACACAACAGTCCAATCCCTGTCGACAGAAGCACGCCAAAAACTAGCCAGAATAAACCCAGAAACCATCGGACAGGCAAGCAGAATACCGGGAATTTCACCAAGTGACGTCAATATTTTACTTGTTATGATGGGAAGATAACGCCCGTGTTCCACGTGGAACAACATTAAATTTCACCCAAAAACATCGTATTCAAATATGAATCCACATATTAAAAAATACCATTAATCGCTAAATGTTCCACGTGGAACTTTTCGTTTTATATGAAAATAAACGCTTCGTTAAAAGAACAGATTAGTATGCTACCGGAAAATCCGGGAGTATATCAGTATTTTAATGCGAACGACGAAATAATTTATGTAGGTAAAGCAAAGAACCTAAAAAAAAGAGTAAGCTCCTATTTCAATAAATTTCACGAAGACAACAAAACAAATATTCTGGTAAAAAATATTTCTTACCTGCGTTATATCGTTGTTGATAGCGAAGAAAATGCTTTGCTGCTTGAAAATAATTTTATAAAGCAGTATCAGCCGAGATATAATATTTTACTGAAAGATGGGAAAACTTATCCAAGTATTTGTATTACCAACGAAGAATTTCCACGCATTTTCAAAACAAGAAATATCAATAAAAAATGGGGACAATATTTTGGACCTTTCAGTTCGGGCTATACGATCAATTCTATCCTTGAAATTATCAACAAACTCTACCCTATCCGATCTTGCCACCTGGCATTAACAGAACAAAGCATCGCGGCCGGAAAATTTAAAGTGTGTCTCGATTATCACATAAAAAAATGTATGGGACCTTGCGAAGCTTATCAAACAAGAAAAGAATATCAGGAAAATATAAGCGAAATAAAAAAAATTATTCAGGGCGATGCGAACGAAATAAGTAAGCTTCTTTTCACAAAGATGAAGAAGTTGGCAGCTGAATATAAATTTGAAGAAGCAAATGAAATCAAGCAAAAGTATGATTTGATTGAAAATTATAAAGCAAAATCAATCATCGCGAATTCGGTGGTAAATAATACAGACGTATTTTCTTATGCCGAGGATGAAAATGCTGCATATGTAAATATTTTAAGGGTTTCGAAAGGTGCGATTATTCAGGGCTATACCATTGAATATAAAAAAAGGATTGACGAAACAAAAGAAGATATACTTTCGATTGCAATTATTGAACTACGAGAAAAACTTAATAGCAATTCAAAAGAAATAATAGTACCATTCCCTATCGAAATAGAATTTGTGGATATAAAGTTTATTGTTCCCCAACGTGGTGATCGAAAGAAATTACTCGAATTGTCAGAACAAAATGTAAAGCAATATAAACTTGAAAAACTCAAACAGGCTGAAAAATTAAATCCAGATCAAAAAAGTATCCAGTTATTGACCGAAATACAGCAAAAACTGCATCTTGAAAAAATACCGATGACTATTGAGGCTTTCGATAATTCAAATATATCAGGATCGGATGCAGTAGCAGCTTGTGTGGTTTTCAAAAAAGCAAAACCTTCGAAAAAGGATTATCGTAAATATATAATAAAAACAGTTCAGGGTCCGGACGATTATGCTTCGATGAAAGAGGTGGTAAAAAGACGCTACACCCGTATGATTAATGAAAACTCTCCACTACCCGATTTGATAATTGCTGACGGAGGTATCGGTCAAATGGAAGTAATCCGACAAGTGGTGGAAGATGAATTAAATCTGAAAATTCCTATTGCGGGACTTGCAAAAAACGATAAGCATAAAACCAGTGAATTGCTCTACGGTTTTCCTCCGAAAGAAATCGGGATGAAACCAAACGACACACTTTTCAAATTACTTGCATTTATTCAGGAAGAGGTTCATCGATTTGCTATCACTTTTCATCGCGACAAAAGAAGCAAAACTCAGACAGCTTCCGAACTTGATAATATTCGCGGTATTGGTGAAAAAACAAAAAATGATCTAATAAAACATTTTAAGAGCGTGAAAAGAGTTAAATCATCCAATTTGGATGAACTTACAAAAACAATCGGAACTAACAGAGCTTCAATTGTTTACAAATATTTTCACCCTGATTTGAACGTCTGAGAATTGAATATTTAATTCTTTCCCGGCAAATTCCCGCAAATACAGAACGGAAAAACAACCAAATCATTAAAATTATTGATACTATAAAACTAAATGACTATGATGACTATTTTGGAAATAAAATCCATACAAACAATAAAATTTACTGCTAAACAATTTTTAACTTATCTAAAATCGAATAAGGAAACCGTTTATTGTTTCAACGGAAAAATGGGTGCAGGAAAAACAACTTTCATAAAAGCTATTTGTGAAGAGATGGGTGTTAAGGAAACAGTAAACAGTCCGACCTTCTCGATAGTGAATGAATATGAAGCAGCCGATGGAAGTATAATTTATCATTTCGATTGTTACCGAATTAATAAAATTCAGGAAGCTCTTGATCTGGGAGCAGAAGAATATTTATACAGCGGAAATTACTGCTTTATCGAATGGTCAGAAAACATAGCCTCTCTCCTACCCGATAATGCAATGAATGTTGACATCGAAGAAACTGAAAAGGGAATTCGGATGATAGTGATTTCTCCACTAAATTAAACGGCAATGAAACCAAAAAAGAAAAAAATTAATCCCATAAAGGATGCCTTAAAGGCGGCAAGGAAAGAAAGCCGTGAGGATGAAATTAAAGCCCATGGCAAGCCTGTTTTACACACAAAGGTAGTTCATCTAAAAATAAGTACAATCGCAGGAAAAACAAGAAAATTGATAATCCTGACGATTAATTCACATAAACAAATAACCCTGTTTGCTGATTTGCAGACAGGGTTATTTGTTTATAAGTCTATTTTTTTACCAGATTGAAGCTCTTAATTCTGGTGAAAGATACATTTTGTCTGCTTGTTTAACCTTAAAAGCATCATACCAGGCTTGAATATGTGGTAATGCGCCATTTACACGCCATTTTCCCAGGGAATGCGGATCCGATTTGGTACGTTTGAGAATTTCTTCAGGACGAATATTTCCAGCCCAAACATTGGCATAAGCCAGGAAGAAACGCTGTTCAGGAGTAAATCCATCTTTGGTTTCAAGAGGGGAAGTTTTCAATACATTTTGCAGGGCGTGATATGAAACCTGTAATCCACCATGATCGGCTATATTTTCGCCGAGGGTAAATTTACCATTGGCTTTTACGTTTGGCGCCACTTCAATTTTATCGAAATAATCAGCAAGCACTTTGGCACGAGCATTGAATTTCTCACCATCTTCTTTGGTCCACCAGTCTTTCAGGTTACCATCTTTGTCAAACTGACGACCCTGATCATCAAATCCGTGGGTCATTTCGTGTCCAATAACCACACCGATTGCTCCATAATTGAATGCGTCATCAGCCTGCATATCGAAAAACGGATATTGAAGAATACCAGCAGGGAAACAAATTTCGTTGGTTGATGGATTATAGTAAGCATTTACAGTTTGAGGTGTCATCAACCATTCATCCTTATCAACAGGTTTGCCTATTTTTGAAAACATATAATCACTTTCAAATTTATTGGCTCTCTTAATATTTGCCCAGTAACTGTCCTTTTTTATATCCAGTGAGGAATAATCACGCCATTTATCAGGATAACCGACTTTAATATGAAATGTTTTGAGTTTTTCCTGTGCTTTTGCTTTGGTGCTGTCACCCATCCATTCAAGTCCCTGGATACGTTCACTTAATGCTGTTTGCAGGTTTTTAACCAACTGAACCATACGTTCTTTTGATTTAGCCGGGAAATATTTTTTCACATACATTTGTCCTACGGCTTCACCAAGTGAACCATCAACAGTACTTACAGCGCGTTTCCAGCGTGGTTGTTGCTGTTCCTTACCGGAGAGAACCTTACCATAAAAATCGAAATTCATCTGATTGATATCATCACTCAGATAGGCTGCGGAAGCATCAATCAATTTCCATTGCAGGTAGGCTTTTTGTGCTTCAATTGGTTCAGATGCAATAATATTACCGACTTCAACAAGATTTTCCTTTTGAGAAACAGAAAGATCTTTCAAATTTTTTAGGTTGAACTTTGCAAAAAATGTATTCCACTCTATTTGAGGAACGAGTTTTTGTAAATCTGAAACTGTCATTTTATTATAATTGGCATGAGGATCGCGAAGTTTTACATTATCATAAGCCGATTTTGCCAGTCGTGTTTCAATTTTCATTACTGCGTCACGACTTTTGGCAGCGTCAGCTGTTGAAAATCCCATCTTTTCAAACATACCGGCAATGTGAGCTGCATATTTATCACGTATATTTTTTGTATTTGCGTCATTTTCCAGGTAATAATCACGTTCTCCAAGACCTATACCACCCTGATAAGTTTGTACCAGGTATTGATTGCTGTTCATCGGATCGGCATCTACATAGACATTAAAAAACGGACTTACACCATTCTGCATTAATTCAGGTAACAGTTCTACCAGTTCTTTACTATCTTTCAGTGCTGAAATCTTTGCTATATCCGCTTTTACTGGTTCGTAACCATCTTTATTAAGTTTAGTACTGTCCATTGCCAGGTTAAACAAGTCGGCAATTTTTTGTTCAACAGTTCCACTTTTTGCAGTTTTTGATGCAATATCCTCAATCAGACCTCTGAGTTGTTCCCGGTTATTTTCTGCCAGTTTGTCAAAACTTCCGTAACGTGAATACTCTCCTGTAAGGGGATTTTCTTTTTGCCATCCACCAGTGGCAAACTGATAAAAATCGTTCTGAGGCATGGCAGTAGTATCCAGATTTTCCGGTTTAATACCGGCAGACTGACCAGCTTTTTGGCTGTTGCAAGCAGTTGTCATAAGCAATGATGCGATAATTACGCTTCCGATTAGGGATGCAGATTTTAGAATTGACATAAATTTGTAGTTTTAATTAAAAACATAACTGTATTTTTATGAAAAATGAATTCCATCAATGATTTCGAATAATTCGCTGAGATTTTCAGTTCTTAGCATTGCAATCCGTGTTTCTCTAAAATTGGGAATACCTTTGAACAAAGGTGTTGCAGCCAGATGACGGCGCGAATGGAGTATTCCTTTTCTCTCGTCAAGCCAGTTTACTGCATCTAACACCTGTTGTTTTAGAATGTTCTTTTGCTCTTCAAAACTCATAGGGTTTAAGTTTTCACCGGTAAGCAGATAATGTTTCATTTCAGCAAAAATCCAGGGTTTCCCGATGCTTGCACGACCTACCATCACTGCATCCACACCATATTTGTCAAAACATTCGGCTGCACGTTCCGGTGTGGTTACATCGCCGTTTCCAATAATGGGAATATGCATTCGCTGATTATTCTTCACTTCACCAATCAAAGTCCAGTCGGCATCACCTTTATACATTTGAGAGCGTGTACGTCCATGTATGGCCAATGCAGCTATTCCGCAATCCTGCAATTGCTCGGCTAAATCTATAATCACTTTATTATCTTCATCCCAACCCAGACGCGTTTTTACAGTCACAGGTTTCTTCACGGCTTTAACCACAGAAGCAGTAATTTCAAGCATTTTAGGTATATCTCTGAGCAGCCCTGCTCCTGCCCCTTTACCAGCCACTTTTTTTACCGGACAACCAAAATTAAGGTCAATTATTTCAGGATTGGCATCCTCGGCAATACGGGCAGCTTCTGACATAGCATCGGCTTCACGGCCATAAAGTTGAATGGCAACCGGACGTTCTTCGTCGTGTATTGTCAACTTTTGTTCCGTACGTTTTACACTTCTTATCAGCGCGTCAGCAGAAATAAATTCAGTATAAACCATATCTGCTCCAAACTTTTTGCATAGTAGACGAAAAGCCGGATCTGTAACATCTTCCATGGGTGCCAGAAAAAGAGGTTTGTCGGGGAACTGTATATCTGCAATATTCATCATCTTAATTAATCGGATTATTTTTGTCAAAAAAGACAACAAATGTACGAAAAACAACTTTATTGTATGTTATTTGTCTGACAATATTTTTCTTAAACAAACTTGCTTTCAGGATGTTTATTTTATTTTTAGTCAAATAAGCATTACTTTTGCAATATATTTATTACCAAACAGAATGATAGAAAATATTGATAGAAACGAAATAGAAATCATGGCTCCGGCCGGATCGTGGGAAAGTCTGGCAGCTGCAATAAAAGCGGGAGCAAATTCAGTGTATTTTGGCATCGAAAAGCTGAATATGCGCAGCAAATCGAGCAGTAATTTTACAACCGAAGATTTGAAAAAAATAGTTCAAATATGTCACGAAAACAACGTTAACAGCTACCTGACAGTAAACACTATTTTGTATGACGATGATATAAATCTGATGCATCAGATTGTTGATACTGCCAAAGAAGCGGGCGTAACAGCTATTATTGCTTCGGATGTGGCAGCAATGATGTATGCTTCAGGCATTGGAGTTGAAGTTCATCTTTCGGTTCAGACAAATATTACCAATGTGGACGCGCTGAAATTCTATGCTCAGTTTGCCGATGTGGTTGTGCTGGCGCGTGAACTGAACCTTAAACAGGTTGCCGAAATTCATAAAGCTATTGTTGAACAAAATATCAGAGGTAAAAACGGAAAACTGATCCGGATTGAAATGTTTTGCCACGGTGCGCTTTGTATGGCTGTTTCGGGTAAATGTTACCTGAGTTTGCACGAAAAAAATCTTTCGGCCAATCGCGGAGAATGTAACCAGATTTGCCGTCGTGGATATATCGTAAAGGACAAAGACAGCGAAATTGAACTTGAAATTGACAATGAATATATCATGTCGCCCAAGGATCTCAAAACAATCGGATTTCTGGACGAAATGCTCGAATCCGGTGTTCGTGTTTTCAAAATTGAAGGACGTGCACGCGGACCTGAATATGTTAAAACAGTGGTAACGTGTTACAGTGAAGCTGTGAATGCGGCATTGAAAAATGAATTTTCAAAGGATAAAGTGGAGGATTGGAATGAAAGGCTGAGCCGGGTTTTCAATCGCGGTTTCTGGAACGGATATTATCTGGGTCAGCGATTGGGTGAATGGAGCCGCAATTATGGTTCGGAAGCTACTGAACGTAAAATTTACGTAGGAAAAATCACCAATTACTTTGCTAAAATAGGTGTGGCAGAAGTGCTCCTCGAGGCTCAATATCTGCAGGTGGGAGATAAAATATTAATTACAGGCGAAACTACCGGCGCTTATGAAGATATTCTTGAAGAAATCCGATACGAACTGCAACCAGTAGATAAAGTGGAAAAAGGAGCGCTATTTTCTATTAAAACCAAAGAACTCGTACGCAGAAACGATAAACTTTTCAAAATAGTAAAAGCTGAAAATAAACAGTCAAAATAAAAAAATGCGGGAATTACTACCCGCATTTTTTGTGTTTATTAAATTATTTCTATCCCTGGATTTATCCTTTCAATATTTTCAACAAACCCAACTGTATCTTTGGGTGAAACAACTATTTTTTTAGTCTTATTGTACTGAATTTCTATCCGGTGCGGAGTAATTTTCGGCTCACCTTTTTGTTTATCATGTATGATAATTTTATTAATAGTTTGAATGTCAATTGATTTGAAATTCATAAACCCATATTGGATTTTAATTAATTGATTAACAATCATATACCTGAATGTAAGTAAAAAAAATAACAGGATAATTTCAGTGAAGATATATGGCAATACATACCAGAATGAATGCCGGGTAATGAGCAATAATACCGCTCCAATGCCTATTGCAAGCGAATAAATTACTATTTCTATGAATTTATTTCCTTTAAAATATAATTTCATTAAAAAAAAATTAGTGTAATTCGTAATAATTCGTGAAATTAGTGTTTACGACATTTCAAGCATTCTCAAAATAGGTTTCACAGCCTTTAAGCGTAAATCTTCTTCAATCAGTATTTCAGGTTTTTCGTCGCGTAAACAGGCATACAATTTTTCCATCGTATTCATACGCATGTATTTACACTCGTTGCACATGCAGGTTTTTCCTTCGAATTCGGGTGGAACAGGAATGAATATTTTATCGGGATTAGCTTTGGTCATCTGATGCAAAATGCCGCTTTCGGTTACTATCAAAAATTTCTTTTTATCCGAATTGGTCACATAATTCAGTAAACCTTGTGTAGAACCCACATAATCTGCCATTTTCAAAATTACACTTTTACATTCGGGATGCGCTACAATTTCAGCATCAGGATTTTCTCTTTTCAGGTCAATCAGTTTTTCGAGTGAAAATTGTTCATGAACATGACAAGCTCCATCCCAAAGCAACATATTTCGTCCTGTAACGCTGTTTATGTAATTTCCAAGATTTTTATCGGGACCAAAAATCAGTTTTGCATCCTGCGGAAACTGATCCACAATCTTTTTTGCATTGGTTGATGTAACCACCACATCCGTCAGTGCTTTTACCGCGGCAGTGGTATTGACATACGAAATAACAGTATGATCGGGGTGTGCTTTTACAAATTCTTCAAATTTATCGGCAGGACAGCTGTCGGCAAGCGAACATCCGGCTTCAGCATCGGGTATGAAAACTTTTTTCTGAGGTGAAAGAATTTTAGCTGTTTCACCCATAAAATGTACACCACACAGTACTATGACATCAGCATCGGTCTTTGCAGCCCATTGTGCCAATGCCAGACTATCCCCTACTACATCAGCTATATCCTGAATATCAGCTGTCTGATAGTAATGTGCCATTATTACTGCATTTTTTTCTTTTTTCAGCCTCACTATTTCTTCTATTAATTTTTGTTTTTCCATCTTTTCTGAGAATTATCAAATCGAAATTATAATAATATTTTTTTCCTTATTTAAAAAACTTTTAGTGATGATAATAGTCTGTTGATATGGTTGAAAAATAAATGGTAAAAAATTTGGAAAATCAATTATCAAAAAAATCTACCCTTTGTTTCAACAAAATTATTTTCCAAAAAGTTGCTCTTTTACAGTTTTTTATGAACTTTATCAACATGCTGTTGAAAACTGTGTTGTTGAAATTATTTTTTCAAACTGTGACTCATAACTCCTCGATTCCGGGTTCAAATCTTTCTTTAAAATTTGTGCTAACTTATTTGGTTTTTTATAAATCATTCCTATTACCCGAAAGATTTTGAATATGCAACTTTAGTTTTAATATTTCTTTCAAGAGTTTTCAGTTAGTTTTCAACAAACGGTTAAACACTTGTCACGAATATACCATATCAATTAGTTTTAGACGTAAAGTGTTTGGCAATAAATCACTTACCGCGCATATAGCTTTATACATCAATCCGGGGATTACGCGCGACTTCATTTTTCTGCGCCCAATCTGACTAACAATGGCTACGGCTATCGCTTCGGGTTTCATACCGTTTTGTTCGTCGTGTTCCATTTTTTCCACCGCCGTTTTCATTCGCTTAAAATAGGTAGATTTTTCATTTTCTGATGCTGTGGTATATTTGCGTGCACTTGTAAATTCTGTTTTTGTGTCGCCTGGCAGAATTGTGCAGCACTGAATGCCATAGGGTTTTACTTCCATAGCAAGTGCTTCGACAAATATCTGCAAAGCGGCTTTTCCGGCACTGTAAAATGCCTGAAAAGGTATTGGAATAACTGCCGCTACCGAAGTGGTGGCAATGATTTTACCATGACCCTGTTTCCTGAATACCGGCAAACAGGCTTGGATAACCTTTACCGAACCAAAAAAATTGGTTTCCAGCTGGTATTTTACTTCTTCGGTACTGCATTCTTCCACAGCTCCTGCTATTCCGTTACCCGCGTTGCTGATTACCGCATACAACTCCTTGTTTTCGGTCAGTATCTTATCCAGGGCAACTTTTATGCTTGCTTCGTTGTTTACATCCATTATCAGGGGAATAATTTCACCTCCCGAGGACGATTTTTGAGCTTCTCCCCCGCCCCGCCGCGAACCTGAATAAACCCGGTAACCTTTGTTCATTAAAAGTTGAGCAGTTGCAAGTCCTATACCCGCACTTCCTCCTGTAAGTAAAATTGCTTTCATATTTTTGTGTTTCTTAATTGCATGTTCTGTTTTACTGTATATCCATAAAAAAAAGGTCTGTCACCTTTCTTTATGCAAAATTACTTATTTTCAGGGAAATAATCCGTATTTTTGCTCTGCGATTGTCAACAACTTATAAGAATACAATCGGTAATCGTTTCATAATCCATGAAAATTTTAGTAACAGGTGCAAATGGTTTGCTTGGACATCACCTCGTGATGGAACTGCTTGCCAGGAACGAACAGGTCGCTGTCATTGTCCGCTCCACAGCCAATATCTGTTTTGATTTACAACGTGTGGAGGTTTTCACAGGCGATTTTACGGATTATGAAACCTTCAAAAACGCAGCCGCCGGATGCGATGCCGTCATTCATGCCGCTGCCGTTATAGCTACCAGCTTACTGCATTATTCCGCCTACGAAAAAACAAATGTCCTCGGTTCAGCCACTGTCCTGCGTGTTTGTGACGACCTGCATATCAACAACATTGTTTTCATTAGTTCCTCCAATACCATTGGCTACGGCATCGTTGCCTATCCCGCCGACGAGCGCTCTCCCATTCAGTTTCCCTTTACTGCTTCATTCTATGCGCAAAGCAAGCTTGCGGCCGAAAAACTTTTTCTCGAAGCAGCCCGGCAGCCCGGTAAACATATTGTCATCATCAATTCCTGCTTTCTCATTGGCGGATATGACACCAAAATGAGTTCCGGTCGGTTAATTAAAATGGGTTACCGCAAACCGCTTCTTTTCATACCCCGCGGAGGTAAAAATTTTGTTCCTGCCAGAACTGTTGCCGATGCAGCCTGTAATGCGCTCAAACTCGGAAACAACGGCGACAGATACCTCATTTGCGGCGAAAGTCTCAGTTTCACTGATTTTTTTCTTTTACAAAAAACAGTTGGTAATTACAGGCAGCTTATTATCCGCGTACCTGACTGCTTGCTGAAACTTGCAGGACTTGCAGGAGATTTGCTAAGGAAAACCGGTCTGAAAACAGATCTGAGTACGATTAATATCCGTCAGCTTTTAGTAAGGGAGTATTATTCCGGCGAAAAAGCAAAAGCGGAACTGAAATATAAATCAACAGATTTGAAAGAAGTAATCAGTGAGGCAATAAAATGGCTTGATAAGTCTGAAAAGGTATAGTTTTTGTTGTTATGTATTTATAATTTAATCATTCTGAAAGGAGAAAAAATTATGAAAAAATCAATTTTGACGTTGTTTGCAGTTACTCTCATTTTAGGGTTTATTTCTTGCGGCAGTGCAAAACCAACAGCCGAACAAGAGCAACAGCAAAAAATACTGCGCGAAAAGATACAATCTCAGAATTATCGTTTTATTGCCAACTTTGTAGTTCCGAGAGGTGAATTTCAACCCCGATACCTCACTTCGGAATATGACCTGAAAATATCGAAAGATACCGTAGAAGTTTATTTGCCATACTTTGGAGTGGCCTATCAGGCGCCTGTCGATTTAGACGCTGGTGGAATTAAATTCGTTAGCCGCAAATTTGATTACAGTATTAATCGCGGGAAAAAGGCAGGTAACTGGATTGTAAATATTCATACCCACGATCAGAGAAACCAGGTCGTATTAAGGCTCAATATCTGGGAAAATGGCAATGCCGATCTGGATGTCAATGATACTTCCCGCCAGTCCATCTCTTTCAGGGGAAAAGTAGAGTAAAAAACAGGAAGCAAAAAAGAGAAGATTTTCGGTCTTCTCTTTTTGTTTGAATTATCTCCGGTGCTACAATGATAAACCGTTCAGCAGTTCAAAGTATTTTTTTATTCCTTCATGAATTTCATTAGCCAGAATATATTCATTCGCTGTATGTGAGCGGGATGAGTGTCCCGGTCCTATTTTCACACTCGCGAAAGGCATCAGCGCCTGATCCGAAAGTGTGGGAGAACCGAAGATATCTATTCCCATCTCTTTGGCTTTCACAACCACAGGATGATTTTGAGGTGTCGCTGACGAACTCAGACGGGTAGATCGTGCTGTTACCTCACAACTGACGTTTGAATTGATTACAGCCAGAATATCGGCGTTTTTGTAAAGTTCGTTGCTGCGGATATCTACCACGAAGCTGCATTTGTCCGGAATTACGTTATGTTGCGTTCCCGCGTTTATCTGCGTTACGCTCATTTTCACCTCTCCCAGAAATTCAGAAATCTTCGGGAAACGGTAATTTTTAAACCATTCTACGTCAACAAGCGCTTTGTAGATCGCGTTTTCTCCCTCGTTGCGGGCTGCATGACCAGCCTTGCCCCGCGCGATGCAATCCAGCACCATCAGTCCTTTTTCTGCCACAGCCAACTGCATATTGGTAGGCTCACCCACGATGGCAAAATCAAATTTCGGAAGTTCTTTCAGCAAACTTTCCATGCCGTTACTGCCCGAAATTTCCTCCTCAGCCGAAGCGGCAAATATCAGGTTGTATGTCTGTTTTTCTTTCGATAACAGGAAAAAGACCTGCAGCAGGGATACTACTGAAGCGCCGGCATCGTTGCTTCCCAGCCCGTATAATTTTCCTTCGTTTTCCACTGGCAAAAAAGGATCAAAATTCCATCCGTCAACCGGTTTCACGGTATCAATATGCGAATTGAGCAGCAGAGTGGGTTTCGAGCTGTCGTAACTACTTCCCAAAATCCAGACATTATTGCCAATCCGGGAAGGGATATACCCTTCTTCTTCGATATAATGTTCAATCAAATCGGCGCATGCTTTCTCCTCACGGCTGAACGAAGGATGCGAAATCATTCTTTTCAGCAGCTCTATTGCTTCGGATGTTTCTTTTTCAAACATGTGAAAACACGTTAATTATCGATTATTTTTTATCAGTTTTCTTTCTTTCATCCACCCTTTCAGTTCATTTGGCCAATTTTCGACCGGTATTCCTTTTTTTCGCATACCGAAGCCGTGTCCACCCTGGTCGTAAGTTACAAGTTTTGACGGAATCTTATTTTCCTGCAGAGAGTTTAGCAGGTTTTGGCTGTTGGCAATGGGTACGGCGCCATCATCAAGCGCATGAACCATGAAAGTTGGTGGTGTTTTTTTGGTCACCTGAAGTTCGTTAGAATACAGTTTTACCAATTCGTCTGAAGGATTTTTTCCAAGTAAATTATCCCGTGAACCTTTATTAGTAAGGTCTTTATTCATGGTTACCACCGGATAAGCCAGTAACATGAAAGCCGGACGTTCAGCTTTAGTCTTGAAATGAGTTCCTGTGGTTGATGCCAGATGACCTCCGGCAGAGAAACCCATGATACCGATTTTATTTTTGTTAATTTTCCACTCTTTGGCTCGTGTATGAATAATTGAAAGGGCTGTTTGAGCATCTTTCAGAGGAATTTCGTGATGTCCGTTCGGCATGCGATAGTACAGCACAAAAGCCGAAACACCCAATTTGTTGAACCATCGGGCGAATTCTTCTCCCTCTTTAATCGCCGATACTCCACTGTAGCCACCACCCGGACAGATCAGAACGGCAGTTCCGCAGTTATTTTCACTTGAAGCCGGATAAGCATACATGCGGGGCTCGCTTATATTCAGCAGAAAATCTTTATCGCGCCACGTTTCTTCTACCTTAAGTTCATTACTTTCAGATGGTCCGTTCGGGTAAAGCAGGATTTTTTCCTGTGAAATGCCTTTTGAAAAAAGTAAACTCATTATGAAGGTAAAAAATAAAAATCGTTTCATAGCCTTAAAGTTTTATAGTAGTTCCGGTATTTTTCATTTTTATCAGGTCGGCACGGGTGATTACTACTTGTTTTACGCCCGATTTAAGCGCTTCGAACGAATTTTCCAATTTGGGTATCATTCCCCCCTGAATAACGCCCTCAGCGACGAGTTTTTGGAACGTAGCGGGGTTTATAGTTTCAATTACACTGTCGTCTTCGGTTTCATTCATCAAAACACCTTTTTTTTCGAAACAATACATCAGCGTAACTTCAAAATGCTTTGCAAGTGCTTTGGCTGCTTCACCGGCAATGGTATCAGCGTTTGTGTTCAGTAAGTTTCCTTTTTTATCGTGTGTAAGCGGTGCCAGAACGGGTACCACGCCTTTGGAAATTAAATCAGCCAGAATATCGGCATTCACTTCTTTCACATCTCCGACGTATCCGTAATCTACTTCAGTGACCGGACGTTTTTCAGATTGCATATAGTTAAGATCAGCGCCGGTCAGCCCCAGAGCATTCACGCCGAGTGCCTGCAGCCCTGCAACTATCTTTTTATTTACCAGTCCGCCATAAACCATGGTTACAACTTTCAGCATCTCTTCGTCGGTAACACGTCTGCCGTTTACCATTTTGCTTTCTATACCGAGTTGGGTAGCCAAAGCAGTAGCCGAACGGCCACCACCGTGTACCAGCACTTTGTGTCCGGGTATTTTTGAAAAATCAGCAAGGAGTTGTTTGAGACTTTCAGACTCTTCCACAATTTTGCCGCCAACCTTGACCAGAATAAGAGTTGACCTGCCCCCCACCCCCCTAAAGGGTGAGTTGGAGTGGTGATTATCAGCTTTTTCGGTGTAATTTGAATTTAGTTCCATTTTAGTAAAACAGAAGAATAGATATCGAAATGTTTCAAAATTCGGTTAATATTCCCCCATTAGGGGTTTGGGGGCCCTTATTAAAATTGCATCAACGAATGAATATCCTTTGCTTCACCGAGAAGTGAAATGCCGTTTAACTCCACCAGTTCAATCATAAAACTAACGTAGATAGGATTGTTACCGAATTTGCGTAAAAGTTGAAGCGCTGCATTGGCACTTCCACCTGTTGCAAGTAAATCGTCATGTAACAGTACTACATCATTCGGTTCGATGGCATCTTTATGTATTTCGAGTTCATCAGTTCCATATTCGAGTGCATAATTTATGCTGTAAGTTTCGGCGGGTAATTTTCCCTTTTTACGAAGCAGTACAAATCCTGCATTAAGCTTATAAGCCAGAATGCTTCCAAGCATAAAACCGCGACTTTCCACTCCTACAACTTTTGTTATTCCTTTGTCCTTGTAGTATTCGTACAGTGTATCGGAAATGAAGCGAAGCACTTCCGCATCTTTCATAGCGGTAGTAATATCTTTAAACTGAATTCCCGGTTTAGGGAAGTCGGGGACGTTGCGGATGGAGGCGATAACCTGATCTAAATTCATTGTGTATATATTTTAAATGCTTTCCAATAATCTTTTAATAACAACCTGTGCCGATATTTCACGATTGGCAGCTTCGGGGATAACGATAGATTGAGGACTTTCAATAACTTCATCCGTTACTATCATATTGCGACGAACAGGCAGACAGTGCATAAAATAAGCGTTGTTTGTAACTGCCATTTGGCGGTCGGAAACGGTCCAGCTACGGTCAGTGCAGAGAATTTTACCGTAATTCGGATCCTGATATGCAGCCCAGTTTTTAGCATAAATAAAATCTGCTCCTTCGAATGCTTTCATCTGGTCGTATTCCACCCTGGCACCGCGAATGAATTTTTCATCGAGTTCGTAACCTTCGGGATGCGTAATTACAAATTCGACATCTGCTTCGTTCATAAAGTCGGCAAACGAATTAGGAACTGCCTGCGGCAATGCTTTTGGATGTGGCGCCCAGGTGAGTACCACTTTCGGACGAGCCGTTTTTTTGTATTCTTCAATCGTAATCAAATCGGCAAAAGCCTGTAAAGGATGTCCTGTAGCTGCTTCCATACTGAAAACGGGTTTTCCGGAATATTGGATAAACTGGTTGAGAATGGTTTCCTGATAGTCAAATTTCTTATTTTCGAATTGCGCGAATGCTCGTACTCCGATAATATCGCAATAGCATCCCATTACAGGAATAGCTTCCAGTAAGTGTTCGGTTTTATCTCCGTCCATGACTACACCGCGTTCGGTTTCAAGCTTCCAGGCTCCCTGATTGATGTCAAGTACAATGGTGTTCATACCCAGATTCATTCCTGCTTTCTGAGTGCTTAAACGTGTGCGCAGGCTGGAATTAAAAAACACCATCAGGAGGGTTTTATTTTCGCCCAGATGTTTGTATGCAAAACGGTTTTTCTTTATTTCAAAAGCCTCTTTTACTGCTTCCTGCAGGTTGCCCAGGTCTTTTACGTTGGTGTAAGTTTTCATATAAGCCCCCTAACTCCCTAATGGGGAAATTTTTGGTTAGTGCTATTAATTTTGTTGTAAGATTGAAAGGGCAAATTTACGAAAAAATGTGATAGGAAGTTTCAAAATGGAAGTTTAATTCGATATATGAGATTATATTACATCAGATTAACGTCAAAGAATTAAAATTCAAAAAATCCCCCACCCTGCAAATCTTTGGCAGGTTTCAGGGTGTAAGGGGGCATTTTTTTTATTTTGGCTCCATGGTCACAATCGGAATGATCATCTCTTCCAGTGAGATACCTCCGTGTTGAAATGTGTTTTTGTAGTAGGTTACGTAGTAATTGAAGTTATTTGGATAAGCAAAGAAATCGTCATTGCCTGCAAAAATATAGGCAGAACTAACATTCGGGCTGGGAAGACCCGCTTTGGCAGGCTGAGTGATTTCAAAAACTTCCTTTTTGTTATAACTCAGATTTTTTCCAACTTTATATCGAAGATTAGTGTTCACATTCTTGTCGCCTACCACCTTTATGGCATTATTTACCTGTATAGTGCCGTGGTCGGTAGTGAAAACAACTTTGTATCCGCGCTGAGCGATGGCTTTGAACAGGTCGTAGGTTGCGGAATGTCTGAACCATGACAGGGTGAGCGAACGGTAAGCCTCTTCGTCGTTTGCCAGTTCACGCATCATTTTACTTTCGGTGCGCGCATGTGATAGCATATCAATAAAATTCAGCACAACGACGTTCAGTTGATTATTTTCCAAAGAAGGAAGTTGATTGATTACCTTTTCACAGAAGCCCGATTCAAAGACTTTATGATAGGAGAAACTGTATTTTTTGCGGAAACGGTCCAGCTGAGTTTTCAGCAGTGCTTCTTCATTGATATTTTTACCCTCTTCGTCCTCTTCTTCTATCCACAGATGAGGATACATTTGCTGAATTTGAAGTGGCATCAGTCCTGAGAAAATAGCATTCCGGGCGTACTGGGTAGCTGTAGGAAGGATGCTGCAGTAGGTTTCTTCCTCGCTAAAAGTATAAAATTCGCTGAGCAGCTCACGGATGATAATCCACTGGTCGTACCGGAAGTTATCCACCACAACAAAAAACACTTTTTCGCCTTTGTCCAGTAACGGGAATACTTTGGTTTTGAACAGATCGGTACTCATCAGCGGTCGCTGGTCGGGATTTGCCATCCAGTCCAGGTAATTTTTTTTCACGAACTTGTTGAATGTGCTGTTTGCTTCATTTTTCTGCATTTTCAGCATTTCATCCATGCCATTTTCGGTTTCAGCCAGTTCCAGTTCCCAGTAAACCAGTTTCTTATAAACATCCACCCAGTCCTGATAAGTGAAGGAGTCGTTAATCTGCATTCCAATGTTGCGGAATTCCTGCTGATAACTGCTTGTGGCATGTTCGGAAACGATTTCTTTTTTATGAATATTCTTCTTTAGCGTCAGCAAAATCTGGCTTGGATTTACCGGTTTTGTCAGGTAATCTGCAATTTTATTGCCAATGGCCATATTCATGATATCCTCTTCTTCACTTTTGGTAATCATGACCAGTGGAACATTAGGATCGATAGTTTTGATTTGAGCCAGCGTTTGCAGACCACTTAGTCCGGGCATATTTTCATCCAGAAAGATTATATCAAAACTTTCGTTCTGGCATAATTCTATCGCATCTTTTCCATTGGTGACTGCCACTACTTCGTATCCTTTTTCTTCCAGAAAGAGCAGGTAAGGTTTCAGTAAATCCATTTCATCGTCTGCCCAAAGTATGCGGTCTTTTTTCATAATTTTTCCTCCTGTTTTCCCCTGAAGGTTGATTTCTTTTTTGTAAAAAATGTAGTGTAATGAATATGAGATGCCGGAAATGATTTCGAGCTTGCAGCCAGAATATCAGACCGTTTCTATTTTAAATAATATTCTCTCATAAATTCAAAGTAGGTATTCAGAGCATCTTTTTTCACCATGATATTCAGGTTTTCTTTGGTTCCAACCAGGTTGCGTCTGTTCACTCCTTTGAATGCATCAATGATAGCCGGATCTTTTAGCATGCGCAGGAAGTAAGATTTTGCCACGTTGGCATCCGGGAAAGCGCCCACAATGATAAATTTATCTTTTCCGGGATCTTCCAGACTGACTTTGAGGTTCATCATGTTGTAATTTGCAGCATTGTATGTATCGAGAGCCTTTTGAATCTTGACAAAATCAAATTTTCCGGGCGGAAGATAGAATGCCACAAAATGTTCGGCATTCAGCCGGATTGCAAACAAATTTTTGTACCACTCCACTTTTTCTTCCACTACAACCGGTTTCTCAGGTGTTTTTTCGGTGGTGGCTTTTACCGTTTCGGGCGTTGTCTGCTGTTTGCTGTCAGCTACCGGAGTTTTGCCGGTTGATTCGGTTTTTGCTGTTTCAGTTTTTGTTGTTTCAGCCTGTTTTGTCTGCTGCGCTACTGCTTTTTGTTCAGGGACTACCGGTGTTATTTTTGTTTCAGCGGGTGAAATATTCTTCTGTTCGGTTGTTGGTTTTGTCACACTCGCCACAACGGTTTCTTTAACCGGTGCTGTTTTTTTAATTTCGGGCTGAGGTTTTTTCAGCTCCTCTTTTCTGACCGTTGCAGTAGTTGTGTTTGAAGCGATATTGGCTGGTTTTTCCTTTATCAGATTAGCCTTTTCGAATGCAATATATTCATCCAGAGTGAAAATGGATTTAATTTTTCCAAAATTATCCTCTGAAATGGCAACCTGTTGTACCTTCAGCGAGTCCATCAAACCGGACAAAGCCAGATCGGTTTTCAATGTTTTCTGGTACCAGAGAACTTCATCGTATGATTCGAGGTTGGTAACAGATATTCCCTGATGGGTAGCGTCAGCCTGACCAACAACAAAATCGAAGTCTTTAATCATAAACCGGGAGAAATTAAATATCGCCAGGTTGTACAGGAGTTTGTTAACTCCTTCCGCTGTGGCATCGGTTAGCAGCAACAATCGGTGTTTACCCTGTTTTTCGGCAGTGAAACTCATTACATCCTGCTTATCCGTAGTTTTTTCGGCTGCTTCACGTTTACTGAGTAATTCGCCGTGGGTGGTTCCTTTTTGTGCCAGATTACCCTGTTTCATCAGTGCCAGAATATCTTTCGACATGGCGCTGACATCGCTTTCGGGGAAATCTTCAACCAGTTTACTCAACGATTTTTCAAAATCAACGGAAGTGGCTGTTTTTCCTATGCTCAACGTATTCAGGAATTCGAATTTTGGCAGCAGGGACGATACCGGATATTTTTTCCGGAAATTCTCTGTATTTCTGAATACAGCAGGGAAATCGCTGTGTGTATAGGCGGTATAAGTCTGTGAGTAAAGCGAATCCTGTTCGGCCAGAATCTTACTCTGCTTGAGTATATAATCTGGGTCTTTGATAAGTTGCGCGTATTTACTTTCGGGGTAATTGCTCAGTATCCGGTTGCGGTATTGCTCAGCCTGAAGTTCATTCTTCTCTTTGGAAGCCATAAGATAGCGCTGAAAAAGTGTTTCGAGTATCCGGTCGTCATTGCCAAACCGGCGTTCGAATTCATCGAAAGTGTTGTAGGCCATTTGGAAATCTTCCAGCTTATCCTTGAAAATCAAACCTTTGTTGAACATTGCATCAGCCACTTCGGCATCCGATTTTTTCCGTTGTTCAGCGGTAAAAGGAATTTGATTCAGGTAATAATCGACACTGGTTTTGTCGGAAGTGCCCTTTATTTTTGGCAATTTAGTGGTATCGTTTCCAGCAGTGATGATACTGTCTGTGGTTGCTGTTGTACCGGCTGCATTGTCGGCGAAGAGAGCAGCCGATTTATTGTTTCGGCGCCAGTTGTCTTCCAGTTTCCGGTTTCCCCATTTTTTCCTGAAATCGGCTTTCCCTGAGTTGATGGTCACTGGATTGTAAAAGTACCAGTTTCTGTTGTTTCCTCCTCCGATAGGTGTACCAATAGGCATCGTAAAGTTATCTTCAACATCATTCATACCACCCTGTCCCTGTGGATTTTTTTCTTTTTCAGCAGCTTCTTTTTCCTCTTTTTTTACTTTTTCAATGACGCGGTTGATGGCTTCCTTGCGTTTGTCCTCGCTCATCAATGCTAGAGCCTGCAGACTGTCCTGAAGTACAATTATTTCGTGCTCTTTGACCAGTTCACCCAATACTTCAGCCCGTTTACTGATACGGGCATAATCGCTGTAATCATTGGTAAAAATTTTCGAAGCTTCGTCGTAACAGGGTTGAGATTTAACGTAATCTTTCCGGTTGTAATAAAGGTCACCGAGTTTGAGAGCTGCTACGGCTTTATCTATTCCGTTGCGTTTGCTTTTTTCAAGTGCCAGATTGTAATTTTCAATGGCTTTCGCAGTATCTTTTTCCTGAAGATATACATTTCCCATAGCAGCATAAATCTGGTCGAGATAATCGCGGTTATTGCGATTACGGGCCATTTTTTTCAATTCTTTTTCAATGCTGCGGAGGTTTGCGGCCAGAAGTTGTGAACGGTTGATGCGCGCATTGAAAGTCATTTCATAGCCGGGATTTGATTTGATAACTTCGGTGTAATAATCCGATGCTGCTTTTTTGTCACCTGCAATTGCTTGCAGCTGTGCCATCACAAAATTGAAACGGGTGCGGTTTTTTTTATTTTTTTCATGTTCAATAGCCAGTTTGAGAAACGGGATGGCTTCCTTGTACTGACCTTTTTTTATCATCAGATTGGCGTTTACAGCTGCATAAAGTCCTGTATTTTTTCCGGTAATCTGATCCTGATTGACTTTTTGGAGTAAATCTTCCGCTTCGTAAATCCAGCCCATTTCAGTGTAGGCACGGGCAGTCCAGATTTGCGATTGCACCACCATTTCGGGCACAGAGGCATAATATCTGCCAATATACGAGAAGGTACCCACCGACCCCAGGAAGTCTCCTTTGTGAAATTCGGCTTTGCCGAGCATCATCCAGGCTTCGCGCAGTGCGGGATTGAACTCATTCTGGTTGTAGAACGAAAGGTATTTGGGGTCGTTCGCTTTCTTGTAATCTTTCTGAGGCTTTTTGCGGATGGAGTGTAGTTTTATGGCTTTCCGGCATTTCTCAATGGTTCGGTCCATGTTTGAAACGGCAGCTGTGGCACTGGCTTTATTGCTGACAGGATACATGGGTATCACCTGCGAGTAATCGTCCTTGTTTGCCTTACTGATATTTTCAAGTCCATCTTTGTAACTCTCGGAACCATTGAATGCAATGTTGTAACGCGTTGTGAGAGAATGATAACTTCTTGTTGACCAGGTGTTTTTTTTGGTCGAACAGGCATTTATCATCACCACTGCCAGCAGTAGATATGCGATATGTATAATGTTACGTTTCAAAATATATAAATGTTTTTACGGCTATAATTCAACATAACAAAAAACCATTTTAGAACAGTTTTATTGTGTGATAAATAAAGTTTTAACCTACAAAAATACAATTTTTCAATCAACAATATCTAACTTTGTATGCAAATAGTTGTTTCATTACCTAAATCCTGAAACTTTACATTCGAATGATTGCATTAATTCTGGTATTGATTATATCCGCACTGATCTTATTCATTGCTACTTTTCTGGCACGAAAAAATAAAAAAGAAGAGGTCGAAATTGTCATCAAAGAAGATCCGGAGTGTTGCGGAGCTCATGAGGTTTGCGAGCGTGACAACCTGCAGATTAAAGATATAAAAATAGAATATTTCGAGGATGAGGAACTGGATGAACTCTCCGGACTATCACCCGAAAAATTTACAGACAAGCAGAACGAAGCGCTTGCATATGTGCTATATTCGCTGAACGAAACAGAAGTTGCTCCCTGGCTGAGGAGTTTGCAGCTGCGCGATATTCAGCTTCCTTCATCCTTACGCGAACAGGCGTTGATGATAGTGGGAGAGCGGAGAGATAAGATCGGATGAAATGAATGCTCAGCTACTATGCTTCTGTTTCTTTATTTCTGAGTTTATATATTTCTCTGACTATTAGAGCTGTTATAAATAAGCTCACGATTCCGTACCAGAATGTCTCTGCTTTACCGATATCTTCCAGGGTTTTCAGCTGCTCGGTAGTCTGACCGAAACCGGAGATGATCACCGCCATTGCATTATTGGTGAAATGAGCGATAACAGGCATCCAGATACTCCCGCTCCACATCATCAGATAACCCAGTAAAGCTCCCAGAATCATCCGCGGAATAAATCCGTACATCTGAAAATGGATCAGACTGAATATTATGGCAACAATCCATATAGCTGCGTGCCGGTTTCTTCCCTCCGAAAAAATATTCAATAAAGTTCCCCGAAAATACAATTCCTCACACAATGCCGGTGCGACAGCCATAACTATCAGATTTACAATCAAATCGGAGGTTGTGTTCATCACCAGCATTTTTTCGGTGAGCTGAGCCGCGGTGTCTTCCATTTCTTTGAAATACACCTCAATATTCTTCATAAAACCGGGCAGAACCATCTGCTCATTGACGTACGAAAGCAGGTTTATGAGCGGTGTAATGGCAAACATCAGCAATATGACCAAAAAAATCATTTTTACAGGCGGTTTCCGGTTCAGCGAATAAGCGTCTGAGGGTTTTTCGTACCAGATATATCCCACAGCTATGGGTGCAAGTAGAAAAGTAAAAAGAGTTAAAATAAGCTGCATGATTTTCTGGTCGTAAATATTGGTCGTAGCTCCGAAGATTACTGACACCAGACCGATACCGGCTATTCCGAAGAAAAAACTGATAAAAAAAAGTTGTAACAGTTTGCCAAACAGTCCTGAATTTCTGAAAGTTTCCTTAAGCATATTATATTTTTTGGTATCACAAAAGTATGAAAAAGAATTTTCATAAAAAAGACTTCCATCCCCGGTTAGGAATGGAAGTCTTTAATTCTTAGTGTGTAAAAAGATTAAGCGCGGGGTCTTGCTTCTTTTACTACAAGTGTACGTCCGTCAAGTTCAGCTCCGTTAAGTTCTTCGATAGCTTTTGCTGCGGCAGCATCGTCGGTCATTTCCACAAAACCAAATCCTTTCGATTTTCCGGTTTCACGGTCTTTGATAATTTTACAAGAAGATACTTCACCGTATTCTCCTATAACACCTTGCAAGTCACTTTCCCGAACTTTGTAGCTCAGATTTCCAATGTAAATGTTCATGATAAAATTAAAATGAATTAAAAATGTGTTTACAGAAATAGTATAAAAACGGAGGGTAAAAAAAGCAATAGTCATTCAAAAAGATTTAGATAAACTGTTGGATTTAAACCGTACGAAAAATACACTTTTCTTTCAAAAGGCAAAGAAAAACATTTTTTTTGAAAAAACAACGAAAATCATAAAAATAATAGAAATATAGTAAATTATGTTCTGTGCTGTACTGTTCTGATGCTAAAAGATTATAGTTTGTTAAATGAAAAGTGACATAGTCATTCTGGTTTTAAAAAAACTGTGTTAACTTCTTGTTTGTCCGCTGCCACTCACAATCCATTTGTAGGAACAAAGTTCTTCAAGTCCCATAGGACCCCGGGCATGAAGCTTCTGAGTACTTATGCCGATTTCCGCACCCAAACCAAATTGCGCACCATCGGTAAATGCTGTAGAAACATTAGTATATACACAGGCAGCATCCACCACTTTTATGAAGTGTTCTGCTGTTGTCCTGTTTTCTGTAATGATACATTCGCTGTGGCGGGAGCTGTGAGTGCTGATATGTTCGACCGCCTCCCGGATATCTGCAACTGTTTTTACAGCCATCTTATAATCCAGAAACTCAATACCATAGCTCTCTTCGGTGGCTTTTTGGAGCAATGTTGCGGGGTAAATTCCTTCCAGCACACCATAAGCTGAGCTATCGGCATAGATGATGACATTTTTTTCAGCTAATTTTTCGCAGAGAGCAGGCAGGTCTGGCAGTCTTTTCTTATGAATAATCAGGCAGTCGAGTGTATTACACACGCTTACACGGCGTGTTTTGGAGTTGAATATGATTTCTTTACCTTTTTCCAGGTTGCCATCTTCGTCAAAGTAAGTATGAACAATTCCGGCCCCGGTTTCAATGACAGGAACCTTTGAATTTTTTCGTACAAAATCTATCAGACCTTTTCCCCCGCGAGGAATAATGACATCTACGATACCCGTGGCATTCATCATTTCGGCAGCAGCTTCGTGCCCGGCAGGAAGCAGAGTGACTGTGTTTTCGTCAAGTACGTGTTGGCGCAATACGTTTTTGATGAGACGTGTTATGGCAAGATTGGAATTGTAGGCATCCGAACCACCTTTGAGCACACAGGCATTACCGGACTTGAAGCAAAGTGAGAACACGTCGAAACTGACATTGGGACGTGCTTCGTAAATGATTCCGATCACTCCGAACGGAACCGATATTTTCCGGATATTCATTCCGTTGGGTCTTGTGGTTTCCACCAGAGTTTTGCCGAGGGGCGAGGGCAGGGCAGCTACGTTTCGTATATCATCCGCAATAGCTCTGATTCTCTCTTCCGTAAGCATCAGGCGGTCATACATTGGATTGGAAGTCTCCATCACAGCCAGATCGAGCTGGTTAGCTGCTAAAATTACACCGGTGGAAGCAACAGCAGCATCTGCAAGTGCCAGCAAGGTTTCGTTAATTTTTTCTTCTGAAATCAAATTCAATGAACGTGAAGCTTTCACAACGGTTTTTTGCCACGTGTTTTCAATTGTTTTCATATATTTTGTGATCTGAGTATTGATATTATCTTCGAATGAGTGATACCGGAAAAGTGACCTTACAGCAGGTTGAGCACCCTGTCGAGTTCTTTCGACAGTTTATTTTTGAAATTGTCAATTGCTTCAATTTCTCTCATGATTTGTTGCATCATTTTATCGTTGCGGGCTTCGGCTGCTGTTTTCATTTCCATCAGTTTTTGCTTGCGTTTATCCATGATTATTGCCAGTTTATACTCGAAAATAAACCGCGGAGCAAGTTCTGCAAGTCTGTCCACTTCTGTTTCAAGCTTATGAAATTTTGAATGGATTTTACTCAGGGTGTATTTTTCCAGGATCAGGTCGGCAGTGAATTTACTTACCTCAATATCAGGGTGGTTGAGGAAATATCTTTCGGCATTGAAATTCTCCGATGCTGAATTCAGTATAATCTCCTGTCTGATTTGTTCGTGTAATTTACCCTGAAAAGTCAGCCCGTCAATTTGCAATTCACCAAGTATATAGTCACTTGCAGTTATCGGTTTTTCGGAATTATCTCCTTCGGTTTGTGTGTAAAATAACACATCGGAGCCGTATTTGATCAAAACCCGTATGAGACTGCGTTCTTCGTTTTCAAATTTAAATACCCCTGTTGGTTCCCGGTTTACCTGTGTGGCAGGCTGAGAACTGTTTTCAGATTTATCTTCCGTCGGTTTTTTGGTGATTTTTGCTTCTAGTTCACTTTGTTTGATCTTATTGATCTGGTGATAAAGTAATTTCTCATCCACATTCAGCAAAGAGCTGCATTCTTTTACATATTCGGCCCGTATAATCTGATTGGGTATCATCGAAATACTTTGAACGATATCCTGTATCAGAGCAGCCCGTTTGATTGGATCATTCCCGGCATCATCAATGAGCAGATTGGTCTTGAACTGCATGAAATCGACCGAATGGCGGTTGACAAAATCTATAAAATCGGATGCATTGTGTTTGCGCGAAAAAGAATCGGGATCATCGCCATCGGGCAGCAGCAGCACGCGGATGTTCAGACCTTCTTCCAGCAGCAGGTCGATGCCCCGGATCGAAGCTTTGATACCTGCCGGGTCGCCGTCATAAATCACTGTAACATTCTCTGTAAAACGGTGAATTAGCCGTATCTGACCCGGTGTAAGCGATGTGCCCGACGAAGCCACCACGTTTTCAATACCGCTCTGATGCATCGAGATCACATCGGTATAACCTTCCACCAGAAAACAGCGGTCATGGCGCACGATTGCCTGTTTGGCAAAAAAGATTCCATAGAGTTCGTTACTCTTGTGGTAAATTTCACTTTCGGGCGAATTGACATATTTGGCAGTTTTCTCGTCTTTTTTCAGTACCCGTCCTCCGAAAGCGAGCACTTTGCCCGACAGGGAGTGAACAGGAAACATCACCCTTCCGCGGAAACGGTCAGCCAGGTAGTTATTATCTCCTTCGATGGTCAGTCCGGTTTTTACCAGAAAATCCTTGTTGTAACCTGCTTTAATGGCCGATTTTGAGAAGGCGTCCTTTTCGTCGAGACAATAGCCGAGCTGAAATTTTTCGATGATATCGTCCCGGAAGCCGCGTTCGCGGAAATAGCCGAGCCCGATGGATTTGCCGTCGACGTGATGGTGGAGAATGTTTGCAAAGTATTTTTGAGCAAAATCATTGACCAGCAGCATACTTTCGCGGTCGTTGCGGACTGCCAGTTCTTCAGCCGAAAGTTCCCGTTCGCGAACTTCGATGTGGTATTTCCGGGCAAGATGTTTGAGCGCTTCGTAGTAAGAGATTTGCTCCTGTTTCATGATGAAATGTACCGAATTGCCACCTTCGCCACAACCGAAACATTTGAAAATACCTTTGGCGGGCGAAACGGTAAACGAAGGGGTTTTCTCGTTATGGAACGGACACAGGCCAATCATGTTCACGCCGCGGCGCCGCAGAGTGACATAATCCGAAACCACCTCTTCGATGTGAGCGGCTTCGTTGATACGATCAATGGTTAGCTGGTCTATCATTACTTGCTTCGTCCTGCCTGAAAACAGGCTTAATTTCATTATTTCGGTTCATTTCTTTTTATCTGATTACTCATTCTACAGCTTCTTTTACGTATCTGAACGCTTTTTCGAGTTTCAGCATTTCGGAAGCCATAAATGTGTAAAACTCCATCCAATGAAACCTTTTATGGATATCAATACCGGTTTTTCGGCTGTAAATCCGGCAAACTTCATGCCCTGTCTCAAGCCTGTAAGCAAAGTCCCAGATTAATCCTCCGGGAAAATTTTCTTCCATCACAGCCTTGTATTTCTCAAACTGCTCGTATCTGTTCAGACGGTCTTCTTCCTTCGGGCTGTTCAGTTCCAGAATAACGAAAGCGCCTTCGCGGTTGGCATCAAACTTAAGCTCCACACCTTTCATTTTGGTATTGTACAGCATGAATTTACTCTTGCGTTTTCCAAGCACCGGATGATTGCTGCAATATATGCCAAAACCTTCCCAGAAGTTCTTTTTCAACAGTTTTAATTCATCTTTACTATACATGCAGCAGGTAGAAATTGAGGTGAAAATACCAATGCAAAACTACTCAATTAATTCAATTTCTCAAAGCAGATATCATTAAACGAACAAAGCAAATTACAGGTTTTACGATTATCTGTGTCTGTTTCTGATGCAAAGAAGTCTTGTAAAGCTTTAAAATGACTTTTGTTAATAATTTTTTTCAACGAAAAAATGTACCTTTGTCCTCACATGAGAAATCATTTGACTATTTCAGACAGAAGAATCGAATTATGTTAAAACAGCAACTTCAGCAAAAACTTCAACAGAGACTTTCACCTGCCCAGATTCAGGTCATCAAGATGCTCGAAATTCCGACTTTAGAGTTGGAAGAGCGTATCCGTCAGGAACTGGAGGAAAATCCGGCCCTAGAAGAAGGTGCGGAGAAAACTGAAAACTCCGACGAACAGGAAGAAGCTAACGATGAATACCAAGCTGACGACAATGTAGATTTTGAAGAATATATGCCTGATGATGATATTCCGGACTATAAACTGATGGTCAATAATAGCTCTGGTGACAACAAGCATGAAGAAATCCCATTTTCGGCGGGACTGACATTCCATGAATTTTTATCCGAACAGGTTGGATTGCTTCAGCTCACCAGTCATGAACGCAACCTGGTGGAATACATCATTGGCAATATTGATGATGAGGGATATCTTCGCCGCTCGCCCGAATCGATGGTGGACGATATCGTATTTCAGGCAGGTATACAAACCAATGACGATGAAATGAAGCGGTTGATTCGTGAAGTACAGCAGTTTGATCCGGCCGGAGTAGGAGCCGAAGACTTGCGGGAGTGCCTTTTACTTCAACTCGAAAGAAAGGAGCCAAATCAGGATGTAGTGAACGCCCAAAAGATTATTACCGGTTTCTTTGATGAATTCTCCCGAAAACACTATGATAAAATCATCCGTTCGATGAATATTACCCAAGAGGAACTGAAGGATGCGTTGGCTCAGATTATCCGTCTGAATCCCAAGCCTGGAAATGCCTGGGGAGGTAACGTACTGGAAAAATCACTGTCAACTATTGTGCCTGATTTTATTATTGAAAATAACGAAGGCATTCTTACTGTTCAGCTCAACAACAGCAATATTCCCGATCTGAGAGTAAACAGTACGTATCACGATATGTTTCGTGACTATACATCCAATAAGGAGAACCAGACGAAGGAAATGAAAGATGCCGTTATGTTTGCAAAACAAAAGGTTGATGCTGCCCGATGGTTTATCGATGCTATCAAACAAAGACAGCAAACTCTCATCACAACGATGACTGCCATCGTCAACTATCAGCGCGAGTTTTTTATCGAAGGCGATGAAACATTTTTGAAACCAATGGTGCTCAAAGAAATAGCCGATATGACCGGATATGATATTTCGACTATTTCTCGTGTGAGCAACAGCAAGTATGTGCAAACAGAATTTGGAATATTCCCTGTTAAGTATTTTTTTTCCGAAACGATGATTAACGATTCGGGAGAAGAAATATCTACAAGAGAAATAAAAAAGATCATGCTGGAATGTATCGATGAAGAAGATAAGCGAGACCCTTTAACCGATGAAAAACTCGTAGAACTGTTGAAGGAAAAAGGGTATATTATCGCACGTCGAACAGTGGCAAAATACCGCGAACTGCTCAACATCCCGGTGGCAAGACTCAGAATAGAAATATAAATCTCAAACTGTAAAAGAAATATGAGAACATTCCTGAAGATAATTTCCTACATTTTCCAACCGCTCCTGATGCCTTTCTACGGAATGATTCTTCTTATGCAAACGAATTTATTCAGTATATTTTCACCTGCATATAAAATCATTGCACTGGCTGGTACATTACTGTTTACTGGCATATTGCCTGCTTTACCCATTTACATGATGATGCGCCGGGGTCAGATTAAAGATTTATTTATTTCGAAACGGGAGGAGCGAACCATGCCTTATCTGTTTTCGATGCTTTCATATGTTTTCTGGCTATTTTTCCTGTGGAGAACCTTACAGTTTCCGCCTGAATTTTCGCTCGTGGCAGCCGGCTCGGTACTATCTGTATTTCTGATGGTGTTTATCAACCTGAAATGGAAAATAAGCGCACATCTTGCCGGAATGGGTGGTTTCCTTGGTGGAGTTTTTGCCTATTCATACCTGATGGCCGTTAATCCTGTTGGTTTAATAGTTGTTTCAGTGATTATCACTGGCCTTGTTGCCGTTTCGAGGGTTTATCTCAAAGCGCATACTCTTTCACAAACACTGGCAGGTTTTAGCCTTGGTTTTTTGTGTGTATTTTTACCTGGAGTAATATATCAACTTATATAAAAAAAGTTACCAGTTTATGAATTATCAGATAAAACAAATTGCCGAAAGGCTTCGGGGTTTACGTGAGGCTCTCGAACTCACTACTGAAGAATTTGCCCTGAAATGCGAAATTTCGAAACAGGATTATGAATTATGGGAAAGCGGCAATGCTGATATCCCCATGAGTTTTATTTTCCATGCAGCACAGACATTCGGGCTTGATACGACCGAACTCCTCTCCGGAGAAACTGCTCATGCCAGTTCGTTTTACGTAACACGCAAAGGAAAAGGTATCAGTGTAGAGCGTACCAAAGCGTACAAATATCAGGCGCTGGGTGCTGGCTTTTTAGGTAACCGTGCAGAACTTTTTGAAGTTACAGTGGAGCCCAACGATGAACCAATGACCCTGAATACTCACACCGGTCAGGAGTTCAACTATGTGTTACAGGGTACAATGCAACTCCATGTAGCAGGCAATGACCTGGTACTGGAAGAAGGTGACAGCATCTATTTCGATGCATCCAAACAACACGGAATGAAGGCACTCAACGACAAAAAAGTTGTTTTTCTGGCGATGATAGTCTGAACCGTCAAATCTCAAACAGCACAATAATTATGATTGAAAAATATTTACAACAAACAGAATTTTCTGACTTTGACGATTTCAAAGCCAATTATAAGCTCATCGTTCCTGAACAATTCAATTTCGGATACGATATTGTTGACGAATGGGCAGCCCTGCAACCCAATAAAAAAGCACTCCTGTGGACCAACGATAAGAGTGATTGCCGTGAATTCACATTTGCAGAGATGAAAAAATACACCGATCAGACAGCTTCCTATTTTCAGACCCTGGGTTTGAAGAAGGGAGACATCGTAATGGCAATTCTCAAACGTCGTTATGAATTCTGGTTCACCATCATAGCTCTGCATAAACTGGGCATTACAATCATTCCGGCAACTCATCTGCTGACCAAAAAAGACATCGTTTACCGCAATAATGCTGCCGATATCACAGCCATCATTGCAGTGGGAGAGGAGCCTATTGCATCTGCTATCAGTGAAGCATTACCGGAATCTCCGTCCATCAAGCAACTGATTTCGGTTGGACCAATCATCCCGGAAGGCTGGCATGATTTTCACGAAGGCATTAAAAATGCACCGGAATTTACTCCCATCAGCCATGTGAACAGCAACGACGACCCGATGATTATCAGTTTTACTTCCGGAACTACGGGAAATCCGAAAATGGTAACTCTCGATTTTGTGTATCCGCTGGCACATATAATTACAGCCAAATACTGGCACAACCTCGACGAGAACAGCCTTCACCTCACTATAGCCGATACCGGCTGGCTGAAAGCAGTGTGGGGAAAACTCTACGGGCAATGGATTGTTGGTGCATGTGTGTTTGTCTATGATCACGATAAATTTGCACCTGCTGATATGCTGAAAATGATTGAAAAACACCGGGTTACTTCACTCTGTGCACCTCCAACCATATTCCGCTTCCTAATTCGCGAAGACCTTACAAAATACGATACATCTTCATTGAAATATTGTACCATTGCCGGAGAAGCCCTTAATCCAGAAGTGTACAAACAGTTCTACAATCTGACTGGAATAAAACTCCGCGAAGCTTATGGTCAGAGCGAAACGACAGTATCGGTACTCACCGCCCCCTGGGTGGAGCCAAAACCTGGCTCGATGGGACTGCCAAGTCCTCACTACAATGTTGATTTACTTACTCCCGATGGGAGGTCGGCCGAAGTGGGCGAACAGGGTCAGATCGTAATCAGAACCGACAAAGGTTATCCGGTGGGCTTATTCAAAGGATATCACCGCAATCAGCAGCTAACCGACGAATGTTATCAGGATAATATTTACTACACCGGCGATGTGGCCTGGCGCGATGAGGATGGTTATTTCTGGTTTGTAGGCCGTGCCGATGATGTAATTAAAAGTTCAGGATACCGAATCGGTCCGTTCGAGGTGGAAAGTGCCCTGATGACACATCCCGCAGTGGTAGAATGTGCTATTACCGGAGTACCGGATGAAATCCGCGGTCAGGTGGTGAAAGCAACCATCATACTATCGAAAGAATACAGAGACAAGGCCGGTGATGAACTGATTAAAGAAATTCAGGATCATGTGAAATCGGTGACTGCTCCTTACAAATATCCCCGGATTATCGAATTTGTGGATGAATTGCCTAAAACAATCAGCGGAAAGATTCGCAGAAAAGAAATTCGTGATTCCGATGCTAAGTAATATGTTATTTAAATCCTTCTGAAAAGATATTCAGAAGGATTTTTTTTAGGTGATTAAAAATTAATTTCTACTTTTGTCGGATTTTTCTTGCGCCATTCATTTTACAGTCAAAATTCAATAAGAAATATACGGTTAAATAATTCCAAAAATATGAAAATCATCAATTTATCAGAAAACAATTCAGTTCTGCAACACTATCTGAAGGAAATACGCTCAGTGGATATACAGAAAGACTCCATGCGTTTTCGCCGCAATATGGAACGGATCGGTGAAATAATGGCGTATGAAATAAGCAAAACGATGAATTACAAACCGGACAAAGTAAAGACTCCGCTTGGAATTAAAGAATCGACCAAAATTGAAGAAAAAATTGTAATTTCCACCATTCTACGTGCCGGACTTCCTTTTCACAATGGATTTCTGAGCTATTTCGACAATGCCGAAAATGCATTTGTTTCGGCTTACCGTAAGTACAAGGATGCGCTTAAATTCGATATTTTCATTGAATATATTGCTTCTCCGAAGTTGGATGGTAAAACCCTGATTATCACTGATCCCATGCTGGCAACCGGCGGTTCGATGGAACTGGCCTACGGAGCCCTGCAAACCAAGGGTAAACCCCGCAAAGTGATTATCGCCACGATCATTGCAAGTCAGCCGGCTATCGATTATATGAAAGAAAAGTTTTCGGATGATATTATACTCTGGACTGCCGATATTGATCCCGAACTGAACGAACATTCGTATATCATACCGGGGCTTGGCGATGCAGGCGACCTGGCTTTCGGTGAAAAGTTATAATTCAATTCATAAAAAAACAGGCAACCGATTATTCCGTTGCCTGTTTTTTTATGCCTGTTTTGTGTGTTATTTTTTATAATAAGTCATTGCGCCCGGCATTTCTTCCTGCAGACGCGCAATTCTTTTTTCGTCGGATGGGTGAGTGCTCATGAAGTCGGAAACAGAACCGGACTTATCAGCAGTCATACGCTGCCAAAATGTGATTGCCTCATTAGGATTATATCCGGCCATAGCCATAAAGATTAAACCAAGTTTATCGGCTTCATATTCCTGTTTGCGGGAGTAGGGGAGTAATACGCCAAGTTGTGAACCAATTCCATACAACGCGCCGATGCCCTGTTGTACCGCTGCCGATTTACCTGAAAGAAGTACTCCGGTTAATGCACCGCCATACTGAAGCATCATTTGCTGGCTGAGGCGTTCACTGCTGTGACGTGCCACTGCATGAGCAATTTCATGACCGATTACTACTGCCATACCTGTTTCTGTAAGTGTTTTTGGTAATATACCTTCAAAAGCTACCATCTTTCCACCCGGCATACAAAATGCGTTTACGGTTGTGTCTTTAACGAGATTTATTTCCCAGGCGAAGTTTGGAATATCGGCTTCGTAACCGTTTGCCTTCATGTAAGTTTCAACTGCATTAGCAATGTTTGTTGCTACTCTTTTTAGCATGGCAGTGTTCGTTTTATTGGTCGAAAGTGGCACAGAATCAATGAATTGTTTATAACTCTGAAAGCTCATTGCATTAATTTCAGCATCGGAGACCAAATTCAGTTGCTTGCGTCCGGTAAGCATGACGCTTGAGCAAGCTGTGAATATTACTGCAAACAGCATCAACGGAAGGATTTTTTTCATAATCAAAAATTTAAAATTCAACAATATATTTATCTTAAAAAATTATCTTTGCAAATCTAACAAAAAGCTATCGATTATAATTCTTAATCCGAAAAATTTTATTTACAAATATTGTGCCCCGATTAAGATATTTCATCTGGAATTTAAAAGAAAAGATTGATGAATAATAAGTTCATATCAACATACTGGCGGTCAATTGTGGTTGCGCTGATTATCCTGTTTTTGTCAGTATATCCCTTTTCTTCTGACCTGGGGCTTCCCCGATTCCAGTATCGAGATAAATTTATCCACTCACTTATGTATGTAGCACTGGCATTTGTTCTGTATTACGATTATCATAAAATCAAACTGCAGGTTGAAAGATTTAAACACAATTTGCCTTTATTGTTACTTTTTCCGCTGGTGTTTGGAGGTCTCATTGAAATTGTGCAGGAAGCGTTCTTTCCTCCGCGTACTGCCGAATGGCTTGATTGGATTTCGGATATTGCCGGTTCAGTAATTGGATTCTTTTTTGCAACAATTATTTTCCGAAAATGAAGGATACTGACAATTTATTGCAATATCAGATAGGAGTTACACTCATCAAAGGTATAGGTCCTAATCTGGCAAAGAATCTGATAGCTTATATCGGGTCTGTTGAAGGAGTTTTTAGAGAAAAAAAGCAAAATCTTGCCAAAATACCCGGGATTGGAGAGGTGTTGTCACACGAAATCGTTTCACAGGATGTAATGCTAAGGGCTGAAAAGGAAGTTGAATTTGTCCGTAAAAACGGAATTCAAACGATGTTTTATACCGAAAAATCGTATCCCTATCGGTTGAAGGAATGTGCCGATGCCCCGGTTCTGCTTTATTTCAAAGGCGATCATAATCTGAACACTTCAAAATTTATTGCTGTTGTAGGTACCCGTAAAGCTACTGAAGTCGGTAAGGAAATCTGTAAAAGTATCATACAGGATATAGCCTCCTCACAGCCTAATGCGACGATTGTAAGCGGTCTTGCTTACGGAGTGGATATATGTGCCCACAAAGCAGCGATCGATTTTAATATGGCCACTATTGGTGTTCTGGGACATGGTCTGGACAGAATATATCCGGCTATTCATCGCCCGGCTGCTGTAAAGATGGTGCAACACGGAGGATTGCTTACCGAATACATGAGTGAAACAAATCCCGACAGGCAGAATTTCGTTCAGCGAAACCGGATCATCGCCGGGCTGTGCGATGCTCTTATTGTCATCGAATCGGGCAGGAGCGGAGGTGCTCTGATTACAGCCGAACTTGCCAACGATTATAACCGCGATGTATTTGCTGTACCTGGCAGAGTGACCGATGAGTGGTCGGCCGGATGCAACAAACTCATCCGTGAAAATAAAGCCTCACTAATCGAGTCGGCTGACGATTTACTGCGTTTTATGAGCTGGGAAAGTGTGGATAAACCAACACAAAATACAGTCCAAACCTCGTTGTTTGCTGATTTGTCGGAGTCCGAAGTAGCCATAGTTAGTATACTCCGCAACAATACCGAAGGCATACATGTAAACGAACTGGCCATACAACTAAATTTGCCATTCAGTAAACTTTCTTCCCAGCTCCTCGAAATGGAATTCAAGGG